>VSSQ01000239.1_pt1 | contig 63777 bp, 53 predicted proteins | sample 4763081 | NCBI WGS metagenome assembly VSSQ01 (sample SAMN12137344, study PRJNA551015) | bioreactor metagenome | isolation source: SDC9 anaerobic chlorinated ethene degrading culture | place: USA: Knoxville, Tennesee | collected 2015-01-01
CTAGTTTCTCAGTTTAAAGAATCAAAAAGTGTCTACTTAATTTAGTAAAAGTCAATCCTTAAGGTTCTTATTCGTTTGACAGCTGTTAAACGCAAAGTCAACAGTTGGATAACTTGCATTCAACAATTGTCAAACGCAAAGTAGACAGTTGTTAAACGAATACTTCTATTAAGGGAAAAAATTAGAAGGTTACCGGAAACAAGTTACTTTACAGGGGATTGAACATTACTTCCTAAAATGCTTTTATTGCTTTACAGGAGATTGCTTCGCCTCCAATAACCTATCGAAATTTCAGCTTGACTCCCTTTGGATTACAAGGCTAAACCAAATGGTTTGAAAACGATTCACACGCAATGTAAAATGAGTTTTACCAAGCAGGCTTTTTTGTTGTAAATGTCATCGCTTTCAATATAAATATGTAAATTTGCAGTTGGGTTGCCCTTTTTTGAAACAAAGGAGCCTTGCCGCTTGTATGTTTATGTAAGATAGATAGATAAATAAGATAGATATGAAGAAAATAATGTTATCCGTTATGACAGCAATCGCTTTTACAGCTTGTACGGGAAACAAAACGGCTAGTCCCGAAAAGGCACAGTCGTTTTCCTACGAAGTAGACAAGTTCGCCGACCTGCAGATACTGCGTTACCAGGTTCCCGGATTTGAATCCCTCACATTAAATCAAAAACAGCTCTTATATCACCTCTCACAGGCAGCCATCATGGGGCGCGACATCTTGTTCGATCAGAACTGCAGATACAACCTGGCTGTTCGTCGCACGTTGGAGGCAATTACCGAAAACTATAAAGGCGACCGCTCGTCGGCCGACTATAAGGCGATGGAGGTATATCTGAAGCGGGTGTGGTTCTCTAACGGTATCCACCATCACTACGGTGAGGAAAAATTTGTACCGGGCTTCTCAGAAGAATTTTTTGTATCAGCTGTAAAAGGGCTGGACCCTAATGCTGTTCCTGTACGCGACGGACAAACAGTAGATCAGTTCCTTGCCGAATTGGTTCCGGTTATTTTCGATCCATCGGTACTAAGCAAACGGACGGTTCAAAGCGGAGATCAGGACCTGATTCTTGCTTCGGCCAACAACTATTACGGGGGGGGTATAACCCAGCACGAGGTTGAGGCTTTTTATGATAAGATGAAGGATCCGAAAGACGAAACTCCTATTTCTTACGGATTGAACAGCCGTTTGGTGAAAGAGGATGGCAAAATAGTGGAGAAGGTTTGGAAAGTAGGCGGCTTGTACACCCAGGCTATCGAGAAGATTGTGGCTGAATTGCAGTTGGCTGTACCTTTTGCCGAAAACGAAAATCAGAAGAAGGTGATCGAAACATTGATCTCTTATTATAAGACCGGCGACCTGAAGGAATTTGATGCCTATGCCGTATTGTGGGTGAAGGATACCGTTTCGGAAGTCGACTTTATCAACGGATTTACAGAAACCTACGGCGATCCGCTGGGCATGAAGGCCAGCTGGGAGTCTACCGTTAACTTCGTAAACAAGGAAGCTACCAAACGTACGATTGTTATAAGCAACAACGCACAATGGTTTGAAGACAATTCGCCGGTGGACAGCCGCTTCAAGAAGAAAGAGGTGAAGGGTGTTTCTGCCAAAGTGATTACCGTTGCGATGCTGGGTGGCGATTGCTATCCTGCAACTCCTATCGGAATCAACCTGCCTAATGCCGACTGGATCAGAAAGGATCATGGTTCCAAATCGGTTACCATCGAAAATATTACCGAAGCGTACGATAAAGCTTCGCAGGGAAGCGGTTTCAACGAAGAGTTTGTTTGGAGCGACAAGGAACGTGAGGCACTTAAGACTTACGGATTCCTGACTGACAACCTGCATACCGACCTGCACGAATGTCTGGGTCACGGTTCGGGTCAGCTGCTGCCGGGTGTTGCTTCGGATGCATTGAAGGCTTACAGTTCTACACTGGAAGAAACCCGTGCCGACCTGTTCGGATTGTATTACATAGCCGATCCTAAATTGGTGGAACTGGGACTTGTTCCCGATGCTGAGGCATACAAGGCGGAGTACTACAAATATATTATGAACGGACTGATGTCGCAGCTGGTTCGCATCGAACTTGGCAAGAACGTGGAAGAGGCGCATATGCGTAACCGCCAGCTTATTGCCAAATGGGCGTTCGAGCAGGGTAAGGCAGACAATGTAATCGAGCTGAAGAAAAAAGAGGGTAAAACCTATGTGGTGGTGAATGATTATGCCAAACTGCGTGAACTCTTTGGAAAGCTGTTGGCCGAAGTACAACGTATCAAGAGCGAAGGCGACTTTGCCGCCGGAAAGAAACTGGTGGAAGATTATGCCGTAAAGGTGGATCCCAAATTACATGCCGAGGTACTGAAGCGTTATGCTGCACTTAACCTGGCTCCTTACAAGGGATTTGTAAATCCGGTGATGAAACTGGTTAAGAACGAAAAAGGGGAGGTAACCGATGTTACTCTCGACTATACCGAAGGGTATACCCAACAGATGATGCGCTACGGAAAGGAATATTCTTTCCTTCCTACTTACAACGACTAATTTTTTATGCAGGAAACAATTCAACAGATACGAAAACAACTCCGTTTGGCAATGAACGGAGTTGTTTCTTCCAGTATGCGCGACAAGGGAATGGACTACAAGATGAATTTCGGTGTGTCTGTTCCTAAGATAAAGGAGATTGCGTCTCAATACGAACCCAGCGAAGCGCTTGCCTCGTTGTTGTGGGAACAGGATGTACGCGAGCTGAAAATTATGGCAACACTGCTTTATCCTGCCGACGCCTTTACTGCCGAAGCAGCCAACCGGTGGGTAAGCGAGCTGAAGCACCTGGAGATTGCAGAGCAACTTGTTGCCAACTTATTGCCGAAGCTTCCTTTTGCCGAAGCATTGGCAACGCAATGGATTACCGATACCCGCGAATTTGTATCGGTTACGGGCTATCTTTTATTGGCACGTTTATGTACCCTGGGTAACCAGCTTACAGATTCTACTGCCGGTTTGATGGTGAATGCTGCAGCAAGTGTGGTGGAAGAGGGGCTTTCGCGCAGGCAGCGTGCCGCCAGTCTTGCACTGAAAAGGTATGGCAGACAGTCGCAAACGCAGGCTGCATCGGTTTTGCGTTCGATAGAAGGGCTGCAAGCAAGCGGAGAAGCCGGCAAACTAGAAATATATAACGATATTAAATTTGAATTTGAATATTACGCCTAAGCTTTTTGCTTTTTAAATAAATGCACTAACTTTGCGATTGCGTGATGAATAAGCACTAAATGGATAAAATCTCAGCGTTACAAAAACGAGAACTGTTTACCGAATATCTTACGAGGAAAGGCCACCGAAAAACACCCGAAAGGTATGCTATTCTGGATCATGTCTGTGCAATAAACGGACATTTTGATGTAGAAATGCTTTACCAGAGTCTGGAAGGAGCCAATTTCCACGTAAGCAGGGCTACGTTATATAATACGATTGAGTTGTTGGTGGATGCACGCTTGTTGGTAAGACACCAGTTTGGTACGCAGGGAGTGCAGTATGAGTGTGCCGAGAAGGCGGCGGGTCATTTTCATCTGGTGTGTTCGCACTGCGGAAGGATTCAGGAATATAAAGACCTGGCCTTAAAGGCTTCGGTGCTTTCAAAGAAATTTACCAAGTTTACACCGGAATATTTTTCGATGTATATATTTGGGCTCTGCAGTAAGTGTAAGTATGCACTTAAAAGGAAAGAAAAGAAAGAATATTAACGACTATATTATAGTAAGGTGAAACGAGCATGTAAACAACTTTCTACGCCAAAAGCGGTGAATAAAACAGTTAGCGAGTTCCATGCCTACATATTAAAAATTTTATTCGTATGAAAGTAGATGTTTTATTAGGATTGCAATGGGGAGACGAAGGCAAAGGTAAAGTTGTCGATGTGCTTACTCCGCGATATGATGTGGTAACACGTTTTCAGGGAGGTCCCAATGCAGGACATACATTGGAGTTCAATGGTGAAAAGTATGTCCTCCGGTCCATTCCTTCCGGGATCTTTCAGGGAGGAAAAGTAAACATTATAGGAAACGGGGTTGTTCTGGATCCTCTATTGTTCAAACAGGAGGCAGAGGCACTTGCTGCCAGTGGCCACAACCTGAAGGAAAGACTCTATATCTCTAAAAAAGCTCATCTTATTCTGCCTACCCACCGCATGCTGGATGCCGCTTACGAAGCAGCCAAAGGCGCCGGTAAAATCGGAACTACAGGTAAAGGGATTGGTCCTACCTATACCGACAAGGTAAGCCGTAACGGTGTACGTGTGGGAGATGTGTTGCATAACTTCCAGGAGAAATATGCTGCAGCCAAGGCTAAGCACGACGCTATTCTACGTTCATTGAATTATGAATATAATATTACAGACCTCGAAAAAGAGTGGTTCGACGCGGTTGAGTATCTCAAATCCTTTACGTTGATCGACAGCGAGCATGTAATCAACAATTACCTGATCGAAGGAAAATCCGTATTGGCCGAAGGTGCCCAGGGTACCATGCTGGATATCGATTTCGGATCGTATCCCTTCGTAACCTCTTCCAATACCATTTGTGCCGGTGCATGTACCGGAATGGGTGTTGCTCCGGGCAATATCGGCGAGGTATACGGTATCTTCAAGGCTTACTGTACCCGTGTGGGCAGTGGTCCGTTCCCCACCGAACTGTTTGACGAAACCGGCGAAGAGCTTTGTGTGAAAGGTCACGAATTCGGCTCCGTTACCGGACGTAAGCGTCGTTGCGGCTGGATAGATTTGGTTGCCCTCAAATATGCCGTGATGATTAACGGTGTTACCAAGCTTATCATGATGAAAAGTGATGTAATGGATGAGTTTGAAACCATCAAGGCTTGTGTGGCTTACGATATGAATGGCGAAGAGGTTACCGGTTTCCCGTTCGAAATCGATGATACAGTAAAACCTGTATATGTTGAACTGCCGGGCTGGAAGACGGATATGACAAAAATGCAAAGTGAAGACGAATTCCCCGAAGAGTTCAATGCTTACCTGTCATTCCTCGAAGACGAGCTGGGTGTGCCCATCAAGATTGTTTCGGTTGGTCCGGACAGAGACCAGACAATCGAGCGATACACAGAAGACTGATATATAGCAAAATGGCAGACGTATTTCTTGCGCCTGCCATTTTTTACTTTGGCAGACTTTTTGCAGAATGGTTAGAAACATAAAATTGAATTAACATGTATTGGATTATATTTATTGGTTTTGCTCTGCTGAGCTGGCTGGTTTCCCATCGATTGAAAAGCAAATTCGAGGCCTATTCCAAGGTGGCATTGCCAAATGGGATGACGGGAAAAGATGTGGCCGAAAAGATGTTGAGGGATAATGGTATTTATGATGTGAAGGTGATTTCTACACCCGGACATCTTACCGACCATTACAATCCGGGAAATCATACGGTGAACCTGAGTGAGAATGTGTATTACAGTAACAGTGTAGCCGCTGCTGCAGTTGCTGCCCACGAATGTGGTCACGCCGTGCAACATGCAACCGCCTATGCTCCGCTTAAAATGCGTTCGGCCCTGGTTCCGGTGGTTAGTTTTGCTTCCAACATCGTACAATGGGTATTACTGGGTGGTATCATCATGGTACAGAGTTTCCCGCAATTGCTGCTGTTCGGAATCATCTTGTTTGCTGCCACTACGCTTTTCAGCTTTATAACATTGCCGGTAGAGATAAACGCGAGCAGCAGGGCTTTGGTCTGGTTAAGCAGCGCAGGTATAACCAATGTGGCTACCCACGATAAGGCCGAAGACGCACTGCGTTCTGCCGCTTATACGTATGTGGTTGCAGCCTTGGGATCGCTGGCTACCTTGCTGTATTATATAATGGTATTTCTTGGAAGCCGCAGCCGCGACTAACAAGTTTGTTGTTGAAAATAATAAGAGGGGTTGTCCGCAAAGTCGGAACAACCCTTTTGTTTTTTTAGGCAGAAATGTACTACCTTTGCAATCAGAATAAAAAAAAGAAAAGAAATCATGCAGAAACCGTCCATTCCAAAAGGAACCCGTGATTTTTCGCCTGTAGAGATGGCGAAACGGAACTATATATTCAACACCATACGCGATGTATATCATCTGTATGGTTTCCAGCAGATAGAAACACCGGCCATGGAGAACTTATCTACATTAATGGGTAAGTATGGCGACGAGGGTGATAAACTGTTGTTTAAGATACTGAATTCGGGCGACAGCCTTGCCGGGATAACAGACGAAGAGCTGCTTGAACGTAACCCGTTGAAGTTTGCTGCGCGTGTTTGCGAGAAAGGCCTGCGTTACGACCTTACCGTTCCTTTTGCCCGCTTTGTGGTGCAGCACCGCAATGAGCTGAGTTTTCCGTTTAAACGATACCAGATACAGCCGGTATGGCGTGCCGACCGTCCCCAAAAAGGACGTTACCGCGAGTTTTACCAATGCGACGGAGATGTGGTGGGGTCTGATTCGTTGTTGAACGAAGTGGAGCTTATCCAGATAATGGACGAAGTGTACCAGCGTTTTGGGATCCGCGTCTCCATAAAGATGAATAACCGTAAGATTTTGTCGGGTATTGCCGAGATTATCGGCGAGGCGGATAAGATTGTGGATATTACCGTTGCCATTGATAAGCTGGATAAGATCGGTTTGGAGAATGTAAATGCCGAGCTCCGCAGCAAGGAACTGAGCGAAGAGGCGATAGCCAAATTGCAACCTATCATTCAGCTAAGTGGTACCAACCGCGAGAAGATTGCCGTATTGAAAGAGGTGCTTGCAGGTTCGGAAACCGGACTAAAGGGGGTTGCCGAGCTGGAATTTATATTCGACCGGGTGGATCTTCTTACGGTTAAGGCGGAGCTGGAACTGGATCTTACATTGGCGCGGGGACTTAACTACTATACCGGTGCCATTTTCGAGGTTAAGGCCCTGGATGTACAAATTGGCAGTATCACCGGTGGGGGGCGTTACGACAACCTTACGGGTGTGTTCGGTATGGATGGAGTGTCGGGCGTTGGTATCTCTTTTGGTGCCGATCGTATATTCGACGTGCTCAACCAGTTAGAGCTATACCCCGAAGATTCCCTGCTTACTACGCAGCTGATGTTTGTAAACTTTGGCGAAAAGGAGGAGGCCTACCTGCTTCCATTGGTTGCTTCGGTACGGGCGGCAGGAATCCGGACCGAGATTTATCCCGAACCGGTGAAGATGAAGAAGCAGATGGGATATGCCGACGCGAAGAAAATTCCTTTTGTAGCCCTGGTGGGTGAATCGGAGATGACCGAGGGTAAAATAAACCTGAAGAATATGATAACCGGCGAACAAAAACCGGTAACAGTACAAGAACTGATCGAAACATTTAAATAAAATGGGAAGGCGCACTTGTTGCGCCTTTTTTTTATTTCCTTTGTTGACTTGAAATTAATATTTCCCTAAACGAATTATGAATATGAAGACCTGGATTTCTTTGTTTGTCGGACTTGCTGTCCTTTCTTCCTGTAAATTTCAGCGGAGTGCCGACTGGGTTACCTCTACAGAGCTGGCTCCCTGGGAAGTGCAGCCCGATTTGAGGGCGCTGCCTCTCGATTCTGTTGCATCGGTGGATGCGGTGATCGATCTTGACGGGAAGCAACAAAAGATGGAGGGCTTTGGAGCCTGCTTCAACGAATTGGGCTGGATTTCGCTAAGCCGCCTGGATCCGTCGCAGCGCGAGGATATCATGGAGGAGCTGTTTTTTCCGGACTATGGAGCGAACTTTACCTTGTGCAGAATGCCGATCGGGGCTAACGACTTTTCCCGCGACTGGTACTCGTACAATGAAACGGACAGCGATTTTGTGATGAATAATTTTACCATTGCCAACGACTTGCAGACGTTGATTCCATTTATCAAGAATGCTCAGAAGTATAATTCCCAACTGGCATTGTGGGCCTCGCCCTGGTGTCCGCCATCGTGGATGAAGTATAACAAGCATTATGCCTGCGCATTTACAGGTGCGGAGGTAGATACTCTTTACCGGAATGGTTTGCCTGCCGACAAGGTGGGGTATCAGGGGTTAGATATGTTTGTACAGGATTCGGCTTACCTGGAGGCTTATGCCTTGTATTTTACTAAATTTATCGAGGCTTACAGGTCTCATGGTATCGAAATATCGGCCGTAATGCCGCAAAATGAATTCAATTCTGCTCAGATTTTTCCAAGCTGCTGCTGGACGGCAACCTCGCTGGCTTATTTTATAGGCAATTACTTAGGTCCGGCTATGAAAGACCTGGATGTGGATGTGCTGTTCGGTACCATGGAACGTGCCGATGAATCGATGGTGGATACGGTGCTCACGGATCCGCTTGCCAGGGAATATATAAAAGGGGTAGGTTTCCAGTGGGCCGGTAAAGGGGCCATCAAGGGAATTCACGAACGTTATCCGGACCTTACGTTGTATCAGACCGAACAGGAATGTGGTGATGGGAAAAACGATTGGAAAGGGGCTGTGTATTCGTGGCAGTTAATGAAACATTACCTCGATAACGGCGCTTCTGCCTATATGTACTGGAACATCTCCCTCGAAAAAGGAGGGATCAGCCGCTGGGGATGGGCACAAAACTCTTTAGTCGTTGTAGATCCGTTATCCAAAACCTATACATATACTCCGGAATATTACGTACTGAAACATGTGAGTCATTATGTACAACCCGATGCACGCAAACTTACGGTGTCTGGCAGTTACGGCAATATAATGGCTTTCCGTAATCCCGACCGGAGTCTGGTTATTGTGGCAGCCAATGAAGAAGATACGGATAAAACCGTCGCTATCCAGGTTCAAGACATGGTTTTTATGCCAACACTGAAGGCACACTCCTTCTCTACGATACAGATAAAGCAGTAAAATTAGGTAGGAGGTCAGTTTGTGAGTCAGCCGTAACGGTCAACCTGTCAGCTTTCCGCCGTCCCGTTTTTGTCGGCAGACGAAAAAATGGCAGAAAGCATCCCTAAAATAGTTTTGGCACATTATTCGCATAGATAAAGGTGTGAACGCAAAGTTTACAATACCAAATAAAATTATTAACGATTAAAATATCAAGATTATGAACATTAGACCATTAGCAGACAGAGTGCTTATTCAGCCTGCTGCAGCAGAAGAAAAGACAGTAAGCGGAATTATCATTCCAGATTCGGCAAAGGAAAAACCTTTGAAAGGTGAAGTTATTGCAATCGGTAACGGTACAAAAGACGAAGAAATGGTAGTGAAGGTGGGTGATACTGTTCTTTACGGAAAGTATGCAGGAACTGAACTTGAACTTGAAGGAGGTAAATATCTTATCATGCGTCAATCGGATATTCTGGCTATTATCTAATCATATTTATTTATACTATAAAATAGAATACATATCATGGCTAAAGAAATTAAATTTAATATGGATGCCCGCGACCTTTTGAAGAAGGGTGTGGACGAATTGGCAAATGCAGTTAAGGTAACATTAGGCCCAAAAGGTCGTAATGTAATTATCGAAAAGAAATTTGGTGCTCCTCATATCACAAAAGATGGTGTTACTGTAGCAAAAGAGGTAGAACTTGCGTGTCCTTACGAAAATATGGGTGCTCAGCTGGTTAAGGAAGTTGCTTCGAAGACTAACGACGATGCCGGCGACGGTACAACTACTGCAACCGTTTTGGCTCAGTCTATCATCGGTGTTGGTTTGAAGAACGTTACTGCAGGTGCCAATCCTATGGATTTAAAACGTGGTATCGACAAAGCTGTTAAAGTGGTGGTTGATAACATTGCCGGTCAGGCTCAGGAAATTGGAGACGACTTCGAGAAAATCGAAAACGTAGCTAAGATTTCTGCCAACGGCGACGAGACCATCGGTGCTTTGATTGCAGAAGCTATGAGAAAAGTGAAGAAAGAGGGTGTTATTACAGTGGAAGAAGCTAAGGGTATCGAAACAACTGTAGATGTTGTTGAAGGTATGCAGTTCGACCGTGGTTACATCTCTCCATACTTCGTAACCGATACTGAGAAGATGGAAGCTCAGATGGAGAATCCTTACATCTTGATTTACGACAAGAAGATTTCTGTATTGAAGGAATTGCTACCTGTACTTGAGCAGACTGTACAAACAGGTCGCCCGATGTTGATCATCGCAGAAGATATCGACAGCGAAGCTTTGGCAACTCTTGTTGTAAACCGTTTGAGAGGTAACCTGAAGATCTGTGCTGTAAAGGCTCCTGGATTCGGCGACCGCAGAAAGGCTATGTTGGAAGATATCGCTATCCTTACAGGTGGAACAGTAATCTCTGAAGAAAAGGGATTGAAACTGGAAGGTGCTACCATCGATATGTTGGGTACTGCCGAAAAGGTTACTGTAAACAAAGACAATACAGTGATTGTTAACGGTGCAGGCGATAAGGATGCCATCCACTCAAGAGTATCTCAGATCAAGGTTCAGATCGAAAATACAACATCTGATTATGATAAGGAAAAACTACAGGAACGTCTGGCTAAATTGGCTGGTGGTGTAGCTGTTCTTTATGTAGGTGCTGCATCTGAAGTTGAGATGAAGGAAAAGAAAGACCGTGTGGATGATGCATTAAGTGCAACCCGTGCTGCTATCGAAGAAGGTGTTGTTCCTGGTGGTGGTATCGCTTACATCCGTGCTATCAGTTCTTTGGAAGGTTTGAAAGGCGAGAACGAAGACGAAACTACTGGTATCGAAATCGTAAAACGTGCTATCGAAGAGCCTCTTCGTCAGATTGTGGCAAATGCCGGAAAAGAAGGTGCTGTAGTTGTACAGAAAGTGAAAGAAGGTACAGGCGACTTTGGTTACAATGCACGTAAGGATATCTACGAAAATCTGTACGCTGCCGGTGTAATCGACCCAGCTAAGGTAACACGTGTTGCTTTGGAAAATGCTGCATCTATCGCAGGTATGTTCCTTACAACCGAAGCTGTGATTGCAGAAGTAAAAGAAAACACTCCTGCCATGCCTCCGATGAACCCGGGTATGGGTGGCGGAATGGGCGGTATGATGTAATTTCAGACTCCTATATATAAAAAGAGAGGTTGTCCGTTTGGATAACCTCTCTTTTTTTGTGCTATAAATTTTGTTCTATAAAGTTTACTGCTATATAAATAGAAAGAGACTCAGTGCCATAATCACCATACCACCTACCAATCCGGAGATGGATAAGTGATGCTCTCCGTATTTTTGAGCGCTGGGCAGAAGTTCATCTATGGAAATAAAAACCATGATTCCAGACACGGCTGCAAGTATAAAACCATTGATGGCCGGAGTCCAGAAAGGTAATAAAATAAGAAATCCGAAAAGGGCGCCTACAGGTTCGGCCATACCCGACAGGAAAGAGAGCCAAAAGGCCTTCTTTTTATTCCCTGTGGCCTGATAAATAGGTACTGAAACAGCGATGCCTTCCGGAATGTTGTGTATCGCGATAGCTGCCGTGATAGGGAGTGCTATTTCCATGCTGTTTAGAGCCGATGTAAAGGTAGCGATCCCCTCGGGGAAGTTGTGTATGCCGATGGATAATGCAACCAGCATGCCTGTTTTTTTAAGTCCGGTTTGTTTTTTGGATAATTCTTCCACATTGTGCATTTCATGCGGGTTTTTGTCTTCGGGAATCAGGAAGTCGATCAATGTAATCATCCCCATTCCCCCGAAAAATGCGAGCAGAAGGTAAAAGGTGCCGATGCGGTCGCCAAAACTCTCAATCAGGTTTAGCTTGGCCTGAGGCATCATCTCCATAAAAGAGACATAAATCATCACACCCGCCGAAAAACCTAAGGAGGTAGCCAGAAATTTAGTGTTTGTACGCTTGGTGAAAAAGGCCAGCATACTGCCGATACCGGTCGACAAACCCGCAATTAATGTTAAACCAAAGGCTATTAAGATTGTCTGTGTACTCATAATGAATCAATATTATGCAAAGTTAAGAAGATTATTTTATATATTTACTGCCAAAATGAACAGGATGCAACAATATAACGAGGAGGAAATCGTGCTGCAGCTCCGTAATCCCGACACGCAACGAAATGCTTTTTCGAAGGTGGTTGGGCATTATGGAGAAAAATTGTATTGGCATATCCGAAGGCTGGTGCTGAACCATGAGGATGCCAATGATTTATTGCAAAATACATTTCTGAAGGCGTGGACCAACATTGATTATTTTAGAGGAGAGGCCCGGCTTTCCACCTGGCTCTACAAGATCGCCTTCAACGAATGCATAACGTTTCTGAACAAGCAGCGGATGCAGAATAATGTGTCGATCGACAGTGAAGATGTTTTCTTGCTTGAACGCTTAAAAGGGGATATTTATTTTGATGGTGATGCAGTGCAGTTAAAATTGCAAGAGGCAATTTTAACTCTCCCCGAAAAACAAAGAGCGGTATTTACGCTCCGATACTACGATGAGATGAAATATGAAGATATGTCAGAGATATTCGGAACCTCTGTTGGAGCCTTGAAAGCCTCCTATCATCATGCTTTAAAAAAAGTTGAGGAGTTTTTAACAAAAGATATTTAAACCTTTAATGATTTATCTTGTCAAAGAAAGTGATATGCACGTTAAGTGACATGGAACATGTATAAACTAAAGAGAGATATGAAAGATATGAATAGTAACCTGGATAAATTTAAAGGCGATAACCCCTTTAAAACCCCGCAAGGGTATATGGATGGCTTGAATGATCTCATTATGAGTCAGCTTCCCGTAAAAGAATCAAAAAAAGCAATTCAGATTACTTTTGCACAACGGGTACGTCCGTGGTTATATCTGGCTGCAGTTTTTGCAGGCTTGGGTTTATTTTTTAAAGCGGTTATCGGTCCCGATTTTATTGGAAAGCAAAATATGTCCGACAGCTTGTATGTTCAGTCCTCTGTTTCGGAAGGGACTATGTCTGCTTTATCTTCTGCAGAAGACAAGGAATACCAGGAATACATTGAGAACAAGTACGCTAATTATGTGCTTGAAGGGGAATTAGGCTATTCTGAATGAAAATAAACTTATAAAGTTATTATTTGAAAAAAAAGTTTGTATGAATAGAATATTTTTTATTACATTTGTCGCGTTATCGCTTTTTATGTCTTTTTCTGTGAGTGCACAGGATACCGGAAAGCGGAAACATTTTGACAGGGAGGCATTTCAGGCGAAAAGAAATGCATTCATTATGGCCGAGGTAGGCTTAACTCCTGATGAAGCAGCTTTGTTTATACCCTTAAGTGACGAACTTAAGAAAAAGAAGTTTGAATTAGGCCGTTCCTACCGAAAGTTTGTAAATGAAATCCGGTCAAAAAAGAATCCGACTGATGCCGAATACACCAGAGCTGTAGATGACTATCTGGATCTATGTATCGAAGAGGCTAAGTTGGAAAAAGAATATGCAGAGAAATTCAAGAAAATCATTTCTCCTGAAAAGCTGTTTAAATATCAGGGTGCCGAGTTAAAGTTCGCACGGGAGTATATGAGAAGTTCGAGAATGGAACGTAAAAATTGAGATTTTGTTAAGAAAAATATTATCATTATTTGTGTTTTTTGTTTAGATTTAGTTTTGGCGTTTAAGTTAAGGGAGGGGTGGCGACGTGAGTCGGTTCCCCTTTTGTTTTTTTCTCCCTTAATGATTCCGGAACAGTCAAAAAGAAAATCCTGTATAGTCGCCGTTAAAAGCAACTATACAGGATTTATTTTATTACCTGTTAATGGATGTCAAACGTTATTTCTTCCCAAACAGGCGGATTATCTCACCAATCCATAGTACGATGGAGGTACCGGCGATAATATATCCCCAGTCGGCCCAACTCAATGGAACTACACTGAACATTTGTCCCCCGAAGGTTACAATCAAATATTGTCCGATAAGAATAAGCAGTGCAACAGAAAGGAACCCTTTGCTTTCCTTCAATTCGGCGAAAGCCGACTTATTCGTGCCGAATGCTTTGGCATTGAACATATTCCAGAACTGGAGCAATACGAAGATTGAGAAGAACTGAGACAATTCGTAGGCGGTTAATTCTCCATCCGTGTGGTTGAAGTAAATCAGTACGGCCAGGAGGAATACAACAAATAAGATACCTACACTGAAAATACGGTTTGCCATTCTGCGGGAGATGATAAAGTCGCCTTTCGGTCCGCTTTTACGGGGTTTGTTCTTCATCACCCGTTCGTTGGGCGGTAGCGAAGCCAGAGCTCCGGCGGCAAACGTATCCATAATCAGGTTTACCCATAACATCTGCGTAACAGTAAGAGGCGATTCGGTGCCGAGGAAAGATCCTACCAACACAATCACACAAGCAACGACATTGATTGTAAGCTGGAACAAGATGAATTTCTGTATGTTCTGGTACAATGAACGTCCCCACATCACAGCACGGGTGATACTCATAAATGAGTTGTCGATGATGGTGATGTCGCTCGCCTCTTTGGCTACCGATGTTCCGTCGCCCATAGATAATCCAACCTGGGCTGCCTTTAATGCAGGGGCATCATTGGTTCCATCACCCGTAACGGCCACTACGGCATCTTTCTGCTGGAGCAATTGAACCAGACGCTGTTTGTCGGTCGGTCTGGCGCGGCACATAATTTTCAGGTCTAGAACCCGGTCTAAGGCCTCCTCGTCGGTCAGCGCCTCAAATCCCGGACCGGTTATTATGTTGCGTTCCGTATCATTCTCATTCCATATACCTACCTGGCGACCAATCTCTTTGGCTGTACCCGGAGTATCGCCGGTAACGATCTTAACATCGATACCTGCATTCAGACAGCTTTTAACAGCGTCGGGAACATCCGAACGTACCGGATCTGAAATAGCCACAAAACCAAGGAAGGTAAGATCTGCGTTTTTAAGACGGCCATTTTCAAAGAATGATTCCACCTGCTCGTCTTCCACCAGCTGATAGGCGAAACCAAGGGTACGCATGGCCTGATTCTGGTAATCAAGCAGCTGTTTTTCGATGGAAGCCTTACAGGATTCGACAGAAGCGTAACTTCCGTTTATCGCCACCCGGTTACAATTCTGCAACACAATCTCGGGAGCACCCTTTACGTATAGTACATTTCTGCCCAGTTGAGGCGATTTAACCAACGTTGCCATATATTTCCGCTCGGTGGAGAAGGTGAGTTGTTCAATTACTTTTGCCTCTTCACGCAGCGACTGATAATCTTCCTTGTTGCTGTTTAACCATAAAAGTAAGGCCGCTTCCGTAGGGTTACCCATAGTTTTGGGCTTTTCTTCACTCAAATCGAGAAAAGCGGTAGAGTTTACGGCGATACCCTCTTTAATAAGCCGGCTCACCTCATCGTTTGCCAGTTTCTGATCTGCCAGATTAAAGAAATTGGTCTGATAGATCTGCATCTGATTTTGAGTAAGCGTTCCTGTTTTATCTGTACAGATTACCGTAGTAGCCCCCATCGTTTCGCAGGCGTGCATCTTGCGTACCAGATTGTTGGTCTTCAACATCCGGTTCATACTCAAAGCCAGACTTAAAGTTACACTCATCGGTAATCCTTCGGGAACCGAAACCACAATAAGCGTAACAGCAATCATGAATATATTCAGAATCTCGCCTACCATATCCATCAGCGGAAGGCCTGGAGTGTTTATAAATAGCTTGATAACCAGACCGAAGAAGGTCAATCCGGCTATGGTATATCCTGCCTTGCTGATAATCTTAGCCAGACCGGCCAGCTGGATCTGTAAAGGTGTCTGCACATTGTTGTCGATCTGAGATCCTTCGTACACCTTACCGTATCCGGTATTGTCGCCCACCTGATCAACAATCATGATACCGTGACCGTCAACTACCGTTGTTCCGCGCATTACGACATTGGAGGGATAGGTTGCTTCCGTATCAAATTCGGCTTTGTCCACCGTTTTATCAATAATTGGTTCACCTGTAAGCGTCGATTCGTTTATCTGAAGCGAGATAGCCTCCTGTAAAGTTCCATCGGCAGGAACCTCTTCGCCTGTCTGTAAAATAACGACATCCCCTACAACCACCTCTTTACGTGGAATTTCGGTAATGGATCCGTCGCGGATCACTTTAACCATGATGTCGTCGTTTACCGTATTCAAAATATCGAAGGCCCGATTTGCCTTGAGTTCAAAAAAGAAGGAAACGCAGCTGGCAAGTATGATTGCAAAGAAAATGCCGATGGGCTCCAGAAAGGCACTAAAGCCTTTGGCTTCAGGTCCCCAGCAGTGTACACCTGCAATAATAAGCGATAATGCCCATGCAACCAGTAAGATGCGAATAATAGGGTCGTCAAACTTTTCCAGAAATTGGCTCCATAAAGAGGCTTTGGCCGGAGGTGTGAGCACATTTTCGCCGTTTGCCTCGCGACTGGCGATAACCTGCTCTTTTGTCAGCCCTTGAAAATGCTGTTTTGTATCCATTTATACTTTATTAATTTCTATATAATACAGGGAACAAATTTCGTAAAGTTATTCGTATCTGCAAAATGACAACCCTTAAATCCATTAAAATATCTTTTGTTTTTTTATAGGGTATATTTCATTCTTTATTAACTAACCCTAAACAAAACAGGGTGCTAAATTGTCTTATCTTTATAGTAATATTGAAAATATAAGAGGTATGAAAAAGAAACAATTACTTTTTGTATTGATGGTTGGTTTGGTTGTCCTCAGTGGATGTGCAACCGCTCAATCTGGAAAGGAATCAAAAGAGCTTACTGAATCGCGGGTGAAAGAAAGTGTAGACAACAGAGCTTTCAGGATATCCGTTGATCGGGTAGTACCCATGTCCGGTCGATCAAGGAATGTAACAAGCAACTATTCGCTGACTGTAAGAAACGATTCGGTGTTTTCTTATCTCCCTTACTTCGGACAAGCATACAGTTTACCTTATGGCGGAGGAGTGGGTATGACCTTTGATGCGCCACTTACGGAGTATAACCAGCGATATGATAAGAAGAACAATGCGGAGATTACATTTCGTACCAAGTCGGCTGATGATACGCATACCTTCCGGATACAGATTTATCCCAATGCTTCAGCCACAATTCAGGTAACGAGCATAAACCGGCAGGGAATTACTTACTATGGAACCGTCGATCTTAAAGAAGGGGAGTGAAGGTGCGTCCCTGATAGGCTCCGCGTTCTTCCATTCTTTTCAGAACTTTTGCCGTGAACTCATAATTCTTTAATCCCCAATCGGGAGCAATCAGCAGCTCTTTAGGGGATTGGGATACAAAACGTTCGATGGTGATGGCGGGATTCATCCGTTCCACAAAATCAATTACCAGATCGATGTACTCGTCGACAGTAAACAGATGGAAATCTTCCGGATTTTCACGGTACTCCAATGCCATTTTAGTCTTCCGGATCAGCTGAAGCTGATGCAGTTTAACGGTGGTGAGCGGCAAGGCGGATACCACATCGGCATGATGCAATATCTCTTCGCGGGATTCGCCGGGCAACCCCAAAATCAGATGGGCACCAGTGTAAATCCCTTTAGCTGCAGTTCTCCGGATGGCCTCTTCCGATTCGGCATGGGTGTGTCCGCGGTTGATACGCTCCAGCGTTTTATCCAGGGTGCTTTCCAGTCCGTATTCAACCATCACAAACGTCTTCCGGGATAGTTCGGCAAAGTAATCCAACAGCTCATCCGGCATACAATCCGGGCGTGTTCCTACAATCAGTCCCACTACATCCGGATAACGTAAGGCATTTTCGTAAATAACTTTAAGCCTTTCGAATTCATCGTATGTATTGGTATAGGCCTGGAAGTAGGCCAGGTATTTCATGTCGGGATATTTGCGTCCAAAAAACTGTACGCCTTCTCCCAGTTGTTCTTTTATTCCTTTGTCGGTGTGACAATAATCCGGGCTGAATGTCTGGTTATTGCAATAGGTACAACCTCCCCATCCTTTGGATCCATCGCGGTTCGGGCAGGTAAATCCGGCGTTCAATGATATTTTTTGTACCTTATACGGGAACAGATCCCGCAGGAAATCGCCTAAGTCGTTATACGGTTTACTATTTTTCACAATGCAAAGATAGAAAATAGTCATTGTATTGCGGTGCCTTTTCACTAACTTTGCATGATATTATTAAAAAAGAAAAAATTCATGAAAGGATTGAGACTATGTTTGTTGCTTTCATTGGTGATGGTTGGAAGCCTCTCTGCACAGAACGGAAGCAAACAGGTTAGCTTGAAAGATATAACAGACGGTAAGTTCCGTCAGGTGTCGGCAATAGGTGATATGCGTTCCATGCCCGATGGCGAACATTATACGGCCATGAACAGCGAACGCTCCATGATTATCAAATATTCGTATCGTACCGGAAATCCGGTGGATACCCTGTTTAATGCGAAAACCGCCCGCGAATGTACCTTCAAGGACTTTGAGGGGTATATGATCAGCAGTACCGGACACCGTATTCTCGTATGGCGCGAAAGCGAACCGATCTACCGCCGTTCATCCAAAGCCGTAATTTACGATTACGATGTACGACGTAATTTTGTTAAGCCTCTTACCGAGTCTGCCAGTAAGCAGATGATTCCTACCTTCTCCCCAGACGGCAGGATGTGTGCTTACGTACGCGACAATAATATCTGGATCAAAAAATTTGATTTTGATACGGAAACCCAGGTTACCAAAGATGGCGAGTTAAACAAAATCCTGAATGGGACAACCGATTGGGTGTACGAAGAAGAGTTTGCTGTAACAAACCTTATGGCCTGGTCGCCCGACAATGAGTATCTTGCCTTTGTAAAAACGAACGAAACCGAAGTGCCTCAATACCACATGCAGATGTTCAACAATGAGCTGTACCCCGGTTTTTATACCTATAAGTACCCCAAAGCAGGCGAGAAAAATTCCGTTGTCACTCTTCATTCCTACAGTGTGTCTACGAAAGACATCAAGGAATTGAAACTGCCTGTAAATGAAGAAACGTATATCCCCCGTATCACTTTCACAACCAAAGCAGATCAGTTGGCAGTTATGACCCTGAACCGCACCCAAAACGTGTTCAATATGTATTACGCCAATCCGAAAAGCGGTGTATTCAGACTGGTTTTAAGGGAGGAGAACAAGGCTTATGTTGATTCCGAATATCTATCCTCCATCCAGTTTTTTGAAACAGGATTCACCTATTTGAGCGAGCAGGACGGATATGCGCATATTTATCTTTATTCTCCTACGGGTGTAATGCAGCGTCAGGTAACCAAAGGCAACTGGGATGTAACCCGTTTCATCGGGATGGACGAGGCAACGAAGACCATCTATTACCAGTCGGCCGAAGAGAGTCCGCTGCGCAGATCGGTTTATAAGATAGATGCCAAAGGTATAAAAACTAAACTTACACCGCTGTCGGGTACTAACAGTGCCGACTTTAGCGCTAATTTTGCCTATTACGTAAATAAGTATTCCAATGCAAATACACCCATGCAGATTTCTGTGCATGAAGCAAAAAAGGGTACCACCCTTCGTGTGCTGCAGGATAATAAAGCGCTGAAAAGCCGTTTGGCAGAACTTTCATATGCTAAGAAGGAATTCTTTACCATACAGACCGAATCTGGTTACGAGTTGAATGCATGGCGGGTGAAGCCGGTCGACTTCGACGAAAACAAGAAATACCCGGTGCTTATGGTACAATACAGCGGTCCGGCTTCGCAGGAGGTAACGGATAGCTATGGATTTGATTGGGAATACTACCTTGCTGCCAGGGGAATTATGGTGGTAAGTGTGGACGGACGCGGTACCGGAGCCAGAGGCGAAGGATTCCGTAAATGTACCTATATGAAAATGGGATTGCTGGAAAGTCAGGATCAGGTCGAAGCTGCCCGGGCTCTGGGTAAGCTCTCGTATGTGGACAAGAACCGGATCGCTATCTGGGGATGGAGCTTTGGGGGATATAATACCCTGATGTCCATGAGTACCGGCAACGGAACATTCAAGGCAGGTATTGCTGTGGCTCCGCCGACCGACTGGAAATATTACGATACCATTTATACCGAGCGTTTTATGCGTACGCCTAAAGAAAATTTTGAAGGCTATGCGGCAACCTCGCCTATTAAACTAGCAGATAAATTGCAGGGAAAATTGCTTCTGATTCACGGATCGGCCGACGACAACGTACATGTTCAGAACAGCATGGAGTATGCCGAAGCATTGGTGCAAGCCAACAAGCAATTTGATATGCATATTTACAAAGATAAAAATCACAGTATATATGGCGGTAACACCCGTTTCCATCTGTATACAAAAATGTCTGAATTTTTATTTAACAACCTTTAAAACAATGGCAGAACATATAAGAAAGCCGGACTGGCTTAAAATACGTTTGGGTGGAAATGAAACTTTCACCCAAACCAAACGTATAGTCGAATCGCATGGTTTACACACCATATGCACCAGTGGTAAATGCCCGAACATGGGTGAATGCTGGGGGAGGGGTACGGCTACCTTCATGATTGGAGGAGAGATCTGTACCCGTTCGTGCAAGTTTTGCAATACGCTGACCGGAAAACCGTTGGCCTTGAATCCTGAAGAGCCGGCAAACGTAGCCAAATCCATTCAGCTGATGAAGCTGAAACACGCTGTAGTTACGTCGGTCGACCGCGACGACCTGCCCGATCAGGGTGCGGGTCACTGGGTGAAAACCATTCAATCCATAAAACAACTGAATCCGGAAACTACGCTTGAAGTCCTGATTCCCGATTTTCAGGGAAACCTGGAGCTGGTTGATCTGGTTATCGAAGCGGCTCCCGAGATTATTTCGCACAATATGGAGACCGTCAGACGGCTGACTCCACAGATACGGAGTGCCGCCAAATATGACGTGAGCCTGAAGGTGCTGAAGCGTATTGCAACCAAAGGCACTGTTGCCAAAACCGGTATAATGGTTGGTCTGGGAGAAACCGATGAGGAGGTCTACACCCTGATGGATGATGTGCGTGCTGCCGGGGTATCTGTACTTACAATCGGACAATACCTGCAACCATCACGTAAACATATTCCGGTTTCAGCCTATATCACTCCCGAGCATTTTGAAGAATATAAATCGATAGCCTTGTCTAAAGGATTCACCCATGTTGAGAGTGGTCCACTTGTGCGTTCATCTTATCATGCAGAAAAGCATGTATGAAGCAATAACCTTTATCTGATTATGTTTGTTATATAATCAACGGAGAAATGAATAAGCGCTAATTCCAGTGCGCACTATAGGATAAAAACCATATACTTCATTATCCCTTAATTAGATAAATGGAAAATGTTAAGATGAACACAAGTGAGTTATGAATAGAATAGAAACTAGAAAAAGTTTAGATAATCAGGCTTGGGGATTATTGCCAATGTTATTATTTATGTTTATTGATAATTTTATTGATTATCACTATTCATTTATAATTGCCTTGACGCTAAGTTTTGTATCCATGTACCTTTATACGGCATTGATGAAAAGGAAGACGTATCAATTCCTATTGTTGGTTTCATCCATCTCATTGATATTGTTTTCTGTATTTCTTTATTTGCCTTTAGGTAAAGCCCTCTATCCTTATTCGTCGCTTATCAGCGAACTGACCATGGTGATGGTACTCACTTTTGTGGGTTTCACCCGGCGTTCGCTGTTGCGAAGAGTAAGAAATTCGGGGCATCCGTTGTTCCATCGTACATTGTTACGTTCGTCGTTGAATGAATTTATTTTTTTAGCGCAGGTCGTTCAAAACATGTTCACTCTTCATCTCTTTGTAATTCTTATTTACAATGTATTGCCTTACGATTGGCATACTTCGGGCAGAACCGTGTTCCTGTATGATCAACTGGGTGTAATAATAGGGGTTTGTATATTTGTGTATGAACACATGCGTGTGAAAATAATGAAGGGTAGTCTGAAAAAAGAGATGTGGATTCCTGTTCTCAACAATGAAGGAAAGGTAGTAGGATGTATTGCCCGTTCGGTAAGCCGTTCGGTTAAAAAGAAATATTACCATCCCATTGTACGTGTGGCTGTTATCCACGATGGAAAGCTATATTTGACCAAACGTGCTCCCGACAGTTATGTGGATCCCGGTACGTACGACTATCCGTATGAACGCTATGTCTTATATCGTCAAAAGATTGAGCATAGTGCGCAGGATGCCATAGGCCGACTGAAAGGCAAACCCGGCGTTTCGGTGCGATTCTTAATCCGCTATAAGTACGAAGATGAAAAGGTTAGACACCAGGTTTCACTTTATGTGGTATGTGTTCGCGACGAGAAGCTGATGTCCGAGTATGTGCGTGAAGGAGGCAAACTCTGGCTTACGGCTCAGATTGAGGAAAATCTTTCCAAAGGGGTATTTAGTGGTTACTTTGAGAAAGAATTTCCATACCTGCAGAACACCATCCTGTTTGCTGAAAACTTCTGCTGTCAGCAACCTACTTCCTTTTGTGAAGAAAATATAGCCGAAGAATCAATGGAGAATGCAAGTATGGTTTGATGCCTCGGCCGATAAATCCGTCTATTTATAGATAAGAAATATAGTAGGCTTCTTTGATAGGTCCGGAATCTTGCCGGCCCATTCTTTTACCGGTTTTGTTTTAATATATTCATCCTCGCAGGTAATGTTTGACGCGATACATAATTTGGTGGAAGGGCGGCAGGTGCGAACCAGCTCTTCTGCCAACTTGTTATTCCGGTAAGGCGTTTCGATAAACAACTGTGTTTCGTGCTCGCTGTAAATACGCTGTTCAATTTGCTTGATTTTATTGGTGCGTGCAACGGCATCGATCGGAAGGTAACCGTGAAAAGCAAAACTCTGGCCGTTAAAACCCGAAGCCATCACAGACATTATGATAGACGAAGGTCCCACCAACGGAACTACCGGATAGTTCTTGCGTTGTGCAACGGCAACCACATCGGCTCCCGGATCGGCTACAGCCGGACAACCCGCCTCCGAAATTACACCCACAGACAATCCTTTACTGAGCGGCAGCAGGTAATCTGCCACCATTTCGGGAGAAGTGTGTTTATTCAACTCATAAAAAGTAAGCTCGTCGATTACAATCTCCGGGGCCGTTTTCTTTAGGAAACGACGGGCTGTACGTACATTTTCCACAATAAAATGGTTGATAGACCGAATAATATCTTTGTTATATTCCGGCAAAACCTGCCGGTGATCTGTATCACCCAGTGGAACCGGGATAAGAAAAAGTGACGCTTGCATACCTATATTTTTTTGCAAAAGTACTAATTTTACCCCAAATATACGTGCAATGGCATTTCCACCGGAATTTATTACGAGAACAAAGGCAATATTGGGAGCCGAATACGAGCAATTGGAAGAGGCATTATCAGCCGATGCGCCAGTCAGCATCCGCATGAACCGAAAAAAGAGTGACTATACTCCTGCAGGCGAACCCGTACCGTGGAGCCATACGGGATACTACCTTCCGGAACGATTGTCCTTTACATTCGACCCGCTTTTCCATGCCGGTCACTATTATGTGCAAGAGGCCTCTTCCATGTTTCTGGAGCAGGCCGTCCGTCAGCTTATAAACGAACCCGTAACTTGTCTGGATCTCTGCGCATCTCCTGGGGGCAAATCTACCCTTCTGCTTTCTACATTGCCGGAAGGAAGCCTTCTTGTGAGCAATGAAATAATACGGACGCGTAGTCACATCCTGGCCGAGAATCTCAGTAAATGGGGATATCCCGCCTCAATTGTTACCAATAACGACCCCGCAGAGCTGGGCGAATTAACCCATTTTTTTGATGTGATTGTAACCGATGTTCCTTGTTCCGGAGAAGGAATGTTTAGGAAAGATGCCGGCAGCATGGACGAATGGAGTCCGGCTAATGTAGAATTATGTGCCGGCAGACAGCGCCGGATACTAAACGATGTATGGAATGCCCTTAAACCCGGTGGGCTCCTGATATATAGTACCTGTACATACAACACAGAAGAGGATGAAGAGAATGTGCAGTATATTGTCGAACAACTGGGTGCCGAACCTGTGTCATTGGATATACCGGACACGTGGCAAATTTCGGGTCCGCTTAAATACAACCATCCTGTCTACCGTTTCTTCCCCCATAAAACCAAAGGAGAAGGATTCTTTCTGGCCGTTTTGCGTAAAGACGAGGGCGAAATAATCCGTCCGCGCCAGTCGAAAGACAAAAAAGGGAAAGATAAAACGAAAGCCCCAGCGGTTCCTGTTCAGGCAGAAACGTGGATACAGCATAAGGACCAGTACCAATTTGAAGTGCGAGGAGAGACTGTACGTGCCTTTCCTAAAGAATATTACCCACTGTTGCAACAACTGTACAGCTCATTGAAGGTGATCGGAGCTGGCATAACACTGGGTGAGGTAAAAGGCAAAGACCTTATACCGGATCAGTCCTTAGCCCTTTCGTGCCACCTTAACCGGGAGGCATTCAGCAGTTGTGAAATAAATTGGGAAGAAGCAATCCGATACTTGCGTAAAGAGGCTCTTGTCTTGCCACCGGATCTACCCAAAGGATATGTGTTGCTTACCTATAAAGGGGCTGCTCTGGGATTTGTAAAACATCTCGGTAACAGAGCCAATAACCTATATCCGCAGGAATGGCGAATCCGTTCGGGTTATCTGCCAGATGAGGTCAGACTACTCTGATCATCGCTGTTTATCCAGCGCATACCGGTCTCTCAGGTAGTTGTAAATACATACCTGGGCCCGTGTCTTTACGGGATTATCGTCGCGTTTATAGATATTGTTCAGATGTTGGTCTATGCGGCAAGCCTTTACATTATCCTTCAGTTGAATACGAAGGATATCGATAATCTCCTCTTTGTGTATCGGATCCAGAATCGGGAAAGCGGTCTCGATGCGGCGGTTCAGGTTCCGTTGCATCCAGTCGGCCGACGTCATATACAAATCTTCTGCACCGTCGTTGTAAAAATACCAGATGCGGGAATGTTCCAGAAACATATCTACAATCCGGGTAATACGTATGTTTCTACTATAAGGCTGGTCAGGCACGAGGCAGCATATGCCACGTACAATCAACTCAATCTCCACGCCCTGCTCGCTGGCATTGTAAAGCTCATTGATCATGTTCTTGTCGTGCAGTCCGTTCATCTTCAAAATAATCTTTCCCTTTCTGCCCTCATTAACATGCTGTATTTCGCGGCGTATCATTTCAATAAGGGTGGGTACCATATTGAATCGGGCTACCAGTAGGTGCGAAAAAGTGGCTTCGCATATCCGTCCTTCCAGTATGGCAAAAACCTTGTTGATGTCGTTCACCAGCTCTGTCTGCGCAGTAAGGAGTGCAATATCCGAATAGATCTTGGCCGTTTTCTCATTAAAGTTTCCGGTACTCAGATAAGCCAGATGCTTTCGCTGCAAGCCCTCTCTGGTATCCTTCCGAATAATAATGGCAATCTTGGCATGAACCTTCAGTCCGGGAATACTGTAAATGATCCGGATGCCCGCCTGTGTCATCTTTTCGGCGGTCAGCATGTTATTCTCCTCGTCAAAGCGAGCCTTCAGTTCAACAAATACAGTCACCTTTTTCCCATTCTGCGCCGCGCTGATAAGTGTATTTATCACTGCCGAATTTTCGGCAACACGGTACTGTGTAATCTTTATCTCATCCACTTTCGGATCGAAAGCCGCTTCCATGAGCAGACGGATCAGGTAGTCGAACGACTGATATGGGAAGTGAAGCAATACATCCTGCTTTTTGATAGCTTTAATAACCGATCCTATTTCGTCCAGGTAAGGAATTCGCATGGGTAACAATGGCTTGCTCTCCAGCTCTTTTCCCCTTGGATTGGGTAATTTATTCAGATCCTGCAAATTCAGATAACGCCCGCCCACCACAAGATCGTCGGGAACAATCCCAAATGCATCACAAATAAACGAAAGGAAGTCGGATGGCATAGCCCGGTCGTACATGAACCTGCTAAGTGCCCCAATTTTACGTTTCTTGACTTTCTTACGTATCTTCTCCAGTATATTACCTGCCTTTTCGTCTTCAATATAAATATCCGCATCCCTCGAAATCTTGATGCTATAACAACTGTCTATTATATATCCCGGAAATACACTCTGCAGGTTGGCCCTGATTATATCGTCTATAAACATTACGTAATGCTTTCCCTCGTGTTCGGGGAGTTCGATAAATCGGGGTACTTTGGCATAGGGAATCTTCATCAGCGCATAGTAATATTCCGGAACATAGTCCGGATCATTGAGCCGCTTACTGCGTTTTATCATACGGATGACCAGGTAAAGCCGGCGGTCGCGGATAAAGGTCCGTATCTCACCAGCCTGTATCATTACGGGCGATAGAAATGGAAATACCTCTTCGTTAAAGAAGTTATGAACAAATTCCTCGTGAAACGACTGAGGTACACAGTTTTGATAGAGGAAGATATTTTCTTTATTCAGTGCCGGAAGCACCTGCTCCGTAAAGATACGGTAATATTCGCGCTGCTGTCTGTTTACCTCCTGCGTAATCTCCTCCAAAGTCTGTTCCGCCTCAGCATAACTTTCATCGGCATACTGCTTTTTCATGATTACACCCCGGTGTTCTGCTACCCTTATTTCGTAGAATTCTTCCAGATTAGAGGAGTAGATGGACAAAAACTTTATTCGTTCATACACAGGAAGAGTTTCATCTTCCGCCTCCAGTAGTACCCTGTAGTTGAAAGACAGCCAGCTGATATCCCGTTTAAAGTATTTGTATGAATTTTCCATAGTTAGACACTTGTTGTCCGTAAATATAGGTACTTTTGTGATAACAACGATACGGAAATGATTAAAATTGGACTTCTTTCGGATACACATGCCTGGTGGGACGACCGCTATGTAACTTATTTCTCCGGGTGCGACGAGATTTGGCATGCAGGAGATATCGGTTCGGAAACCCTTGCCTTGCAGCTAGCCTCAATTAAGCCATTCCGGGCGGTGCATGGAAATATAGACGGATATCCGCTTCGGATACAATACCCCCGGGTGCTTCGGTTTAAGGTTGAAGAGGTTGAGGTACTGATTACACATATCGGAGGATATCCCGGCCGTTATGCTCCGGAGATTCGGGAAGAGCTGTTCTCCAATCCGCCCCAACTTTTTATTGCAGGCCATAGCCATATCCTGAAAGCTCTGTATGACCCCAAACTTCAATGCATGCACCTTAATCCAGGAGCCGCCGGTAAGAGTGGATTCCATAAGGTCCGTACATTGATGCGTTTTGTAATAGACGGAAAACAACTAAAAGACCTCGAAGTAATAGAACTTGGTAACGAATAAACATATGGATAACTTTATGGCACACGAAACCGCCGTGATCGACCCGGGTTGCATAATCGGCGAAGGAACTCAAATCTGGCACTTTAGCCACATTATGACAGGGAGTAAACTAGGTATGAACTGTAACATCGGTCAGAATGTGGTTGTTTCGCCCGGTGTTATTCTTGGAAATGGAGTAAAAGTTCAGAACAATGTATCCATCTACACCGGTGTAACGTGCGATGACGATGTTTTTCTCGGACCATCGTGCGTGTTTACCAATGTGATTAATCCGCGTAGTTTTATCAGCCGGAAAGATGAATTTAAAGCAACGCATGTCGGCAAAGGAGCAACTATCGGGGCCAACGCTACCATTGTTTGTGGCAATAATATTGGGAATTACGCACTGGTGGGTGCTGGCGCAGTGGTTACCCGTCCGGTTCCTCCCTTTGCTCTGGTAACCGGCAATCCTGCCAGACAAACAGGATGGGTGAGTAAATACGGCCACAAACTGGACTTCGATTACAACGGACGGGCCTGTTGTCCCGAAAGCGGTGAGTGGTATCGCTTTTCCGATGGAGTTGTTATAAGTGAAGGATAATATTCTAGAAGGATTCCTTACTTAAATGCATCCAGTGCTTGGGTTGGTCTGCCGTTATCACCCCAACAGCTGAGGGCATATTTGCTCCAGCTGCGAGCTCCCTGGGGTTCCCAATAAAAGACACCTTTTCCTTTGTTTGAGGGAACTTCAGAGACTTTACTTATTACGGCTTTAAGCATGTCGTAAGTATTCTGAACCTTTGTGTCTTCTCCACCTACTTCTACAACCATAACATCCTTATGGTAGCGACTTACCATGTCGTTCATATTGTTGCCTAAATCGTCGATCGACAATGTATAGTCGGGTTTACCTTCTAGCCAGTAGGGGTAGTAAGACATCCCGATTATATCATATTTAGCTCCGTATTTTGTGGCATTGTCGAACCACCAGCGAAAACGTTCGTTGTTATTGCCCTGATCCACATGGAGGATCACCTGCGAAGAGGGTGAAACCTCTTTAACGGCATCATAGCCTTTGTTTAGCAGTTCCACCAGTTGAGGCCAGTTATCGGTACTTCCTTCCGGATAAACCATTCCGGAGGGAATTTCATTCCCTACCTGTACCCATTCGGGGGTCACTCCTGCCTCTTTAAGTGCTGTCATCACATCGGCGGTATAGGTGTACAAAGCCTCCTTCAATTGCTCGAAGTTCAGCCCTTCCCATGCTTTAGGCTTTGTTTGATGCGCCGGATCGGCCCAAGTGTCGCTGTAGTGGAAATTAATCATAATACGCATTCCTGCTTTTTGAGCCCTGACAGCCATTGCAACGGTTTCATCTTTGCTGCAATGCCCGCTGTGAGGGTTATCTGATGGATCCACCCACGTACGGAGACGCACGGAATTTATCCCGTGATCTTTTAATATCTGGATACAGTCCTCTTTAACCCCGTTGTCGTTATAAAAAATATATCCGCTTTTTTCCATTTGGGGAAGCCAGCTGATATCAGCCCCTTTAGCAAAGGCACTGCTATCAGAGTCGGTTTTTCCTTCCACTTTGTTACAGCTCATCAACGAAATAAGCCCGGCTACAAGGAGCCAAAGTTTTGCTTTCTGCTTCATGGTTGTTTTGTTAAATACTTTGGTAATTCAAATTCAAAGTTATGCATTTGAAAGTCATCATTCCATACTTTACCCTCTTTATTAATAACAATATAACGTGGGATACCGTTGAATTTAAACAATTGTCGGAGATAATTCATTTCATCTGCACTAATCCGATGAATATTTTTCAACTCTTGTTCGGCTACAAATTTATCGTAGTCGTTACGGGGAGATGTCCGGTCGTCAGTTATAAAAACAAAATCAAAATCCGGATTTCCAGCGTATTTGGCTCGCGTATCTTTCATGTTTTTGATACCACCAACACACGGTCCGCAGGTAGTTGCCCAGAAGTCAACAAACAGAACCTTCCCTTTCAGAGGATCAATAATTTTACGAAAGATGTTTGTCCCTTTACCTTCCGGAAGGTCATAGGCCGTTTTTTCATCCGACGGAAAAACTAAACCATAGATCCGTCTGGCTTCATTTTTAAGGAATGGATTGGTAATCCCTTCAGAAAAAGTAGTTAAGTATATGTCGGCATACTCTTTTTTAAATCTTTGGAGTGAGTAATTCAAGGAACGAACTTTGGCAATTTCATATACAAGATTTGGTTCCAGATGAAGACTATTAACCAGCAAAGAATCTTTGGTTCTCCATTGGATAAGTTCTTTTTCATGCTCTGAAACATCCTTTATTCCCTCCTTTCTATAGGAATCCAATTGTGTTTTGACTTTTTTATAGATTGCCTGGGTTAAATCTTCTTTCTTTTTATATTCGGCCTCTATTTCCGGAGTTATTTCAACAAATCTTAATTCATCCAGCCAAATTATATGCTTTGTTTCTTCAGGTGTAAGCAGATGATCTTCTTTTATATTCTTCAAGTACTGGTAAAAGCTAATTGATGGAGTGACATATCGTTTGTAAAATGATTGCGAAAGAGGGGTACAATACTCGAAACGGTTTATGAAAGTACTGAATTCCGGAGATATCAATAATTCTTCATTCTGAAGGTCAATTGCTTGCAGAAAATCATAGAAATCCGACGGAAGAGGTGTTTGTAAAGCCGCATTTTCTTTGTTTGCTCTAGCGCTGTAACTTCGGTTACTTTCATAATCAAACAAGTAGCTTGCCCACGTTAGCAGAATGTTGTTTTTGAGTATACGCACAGCTTTAGGAGATAAGGATTTTTCTTTTGCTGATAAATCCAGATTAGACAAATTCTCATCCCTCAAAGTTATTTGCTGCTTTAGTAATTCATTTGGATCCAGTTTATCTCCCATTTCGTACAGTTGTCTGTAGTCCGGAAGTTTAAGGGTGAAGCTGTTTAACTCCCTATTTAATGATGCTAAAGAACCAAGATATTCGATTCTATTATAAATAAAAGGCATATTCCTTTTCCTGTCAGCCTCAAGAAATTCGGTCCAATCCAGAATCAATCCAACCGTTTCTCCCGGTTCAATGTAAAAAGGAATCCGGTTTTGCCTGAATGTTATGTAGGTGCAAATAGGATGATTAATTTCAAAGTCGGCTTTAAAACAACCATCGGAATCGATTTGGGCAACTATGGGATAGTCTTCGCGAGTTAGTACATTGCCAATATAAAGAATACCGGTTGTGAATCCTGCTCGCGGATCATAGCCCTTTATGTATCCTCTCAAGCGGGCAGTATCTTTACGAAAGAAGGGTGGGTTTTCTGCAGGACTTTTCTTTGGACTCTCTACTTCTGTTTTAACTTTGCGAATCATTTGTGCCGATTTCAAATCTTTTGTATTATCCGGACGGGCTTTTTTGTCGAGGTTGATTCCGAAGAAATCAGGAGTTTCGCCTTCACCGAAATTGATTTTCTTTACAGATTTATCGATTGGAGGAAAAATAAGGACCAATGTTGTATCACCTGATTCGGGCATATAAGTCTCCCTTCCGAACTCGGTTCCCTCAATTCCAGTAGCAAGAAGTTTTTCACCGGAGGGATCAGCCTGAATATAGGCATCACGTCCAAACTTTATCCACCATCCAGGAATAAATGTACAATGTAATGTAAGGCGGGTTTCCTTATTGGTAATCTGTACTTGCTCAATATGGTAAATTCCGACTTTTGTAAAATCGACCGATGGGTTTGTTACCTTTCGGTTTTTTGCCGGTAAAAGGGTTGCAATGCAAAGAATAGCAAGGGAAAGTGCAATTACTCTTTTCATGGTTTACATATTAAAGTTGAAAATAAATATAGATTCAAAGCTTAAAAATAATCTCTACTTTCTTTATTGAAGAAAGTTTCTTTACAAATATATATAATTATTTAATTTATATTAGTTGATTAACTTTTATTTTGTAATTCTAGGTAACAATTAATTTATGATCATTTGACTCGGGGATGATGATTTAAATGTTATTTGAAAATGAAATATTAAAGAGATATATTCGTTCTTTATTGTATAAAGACATATGTGATATGAAAAAAGTAATAGTTTGTCTTCTGCTAGCCCTGTCAAATTTTTCTTTGCTCTCTTCTCAGGTGATTAAAATTGAAAATGGTCTTTCAATTTCATCAATGAATTCTACTAAATTCAATTTATTGAATGATAATCTTTATACATATTCGGTATTACTAGGATGTGACTATCTGGAGCATCGTTATTTTTATCTATCAAGCGGAATTGGTTACATTCAGAAAGGAGGGGTAGATAATGTAATTCAATTAGATGAAAATGCTCACCCACTGACTATTATTTCGATAAAAGGGAAATGGGATTATCTGCATTTAAACACAAGTTTTAGAATTAAGTATCCTTTTAAGAAAAACCATTTATATATAGGTGCTGGACTAAAAGCAGATGTTCGGACAAGTTCGACAGATAGCAATCACTCTTATTTGTATGAGGGTTATAAAATGGCATCAATTATTCCAGGAATGAAAATTGAGATGGGATTTAATAGAGAGATGAAGAGACTGATTATAGGTGTCAATGCATCCTATTTGATTGATTTCAAAAATGCTGGGAAAAGTATTCTTCTCATTGATGGAGCACACAATAACCTTAGTGCATCAAATGCCTTATTATCGTTGACTTTAGGATATAGGTTGTGATTGAATTGGGTGAACCAATTATGGAAGGCTGATTGAGATAGGTAATGAAGGGTTATTGAAATAAAAAAGCGGATTCCGGCAAAGGAATCCGCTTTTAAGTATGTGTTTGTATTTATTAGAAAGCCTTCAAACTCATGTCCAGACTCTTTACAGAGTGGGTGAGGGCACCAACCGAGATATAGTCGACGCCACATTCTGCATAGTCACGCAATGTTGCGAAGGTGATACCTCCCGACGATTCGGTCTCGAAACGGCCTGCAATACGGCGAACCGCCTCTTTGGTATTTTCGATGTTGAAATTGTCAAGCATGATACGGTCGATACCGCCTACACGCATGGCCTCTTCAAGCTCGTCGAAATTACGTACTTCAATCTCAATTTTTAAATCCTTGCCTTTTGCTTTCAGGTAATCCTGGGCACGGGTAATCGCCTGAGTGATTCCACCGGCAAAATCAACGTGATTATCCTTAAGTAAAATCATATCGAAAAGTCCGATGCGGTGATTTACGCCTCCGCCAATCTTTACAGCCTCTTTCTCTATCATTCGCATACCCGGAGTTGTTTTACGGGTATCCAGTACACGTGTTTTGGTTCCTTCCAGCGCTTTTACGTACTTACGGGTAGTGGTGGCAATACCGCTCATTCGCTGCATAACGTTCAGCATCAGGCGTTCGGTCTGCAAAAGCGATTGAACTTTACCTTCAACCGTCAGCGCAATGTCTCCCACCTTCACTTCCGTACCGTCCTGGATAAATACAGTAACCTTCAGACTTGGGTCGAAATGATGAAAAATACGTTTTGCCATTTCAACACCTGCCAAAACACCGTCTTCTTTAATGATTAACTGAGACCTGCCCATGGCGGTTTCAGGAATACAGGAGAGGGTAGTATGATCGCCGTCGCCCACATCTTCGGCAAAAGCCAACTTAATAAGTTCGTCTATCAATTGATTCATATATGCTATTCTATTCTGATTGATTGAATTAAAATTGAATCACCTGCAATTTTGTAGGTAATGTTCACGCGGTAAGTAAACTGACCGCAAGACAGTTTTCCAACATAAAAGCCGGTAGTCTTCTTTTCCGCCTGATGCACCACCGTAAAGCCGCTGGGCTTATTGGCAGAAAAGAAATTGGACAATAATTGGATGGCTTCCGAGCCCGGACAGCTTTTCGTTAGCGAAGGCAGTGACAGGTCCACCTCTTTGTCCATATTATTTTCCAGAGCAGAGGCATTCCCGTTGGTAAAAGCTGTAGCAATAGGATTCACATTTGCGGCATAAAGACCCAGTGAAAGAACCAATAATGCCAACATCATAGTTATTCTTCTCATATGCTTTCTTCCTTTTTGCGTTATAGCGTACAAAGGTATGTATTTTTAGTGTAACTTAGCCCCTTAAACAGGTTAAATATAGGTAGATGAAGATTTCACTTATTGTAATTGGCAAAACGGATGCCTCCTATTTTGTGGATGCAATTAACGAATACAAGAACAGATTGGTTCATTACATCCCATTCGAGATGGAGATTATTCCGGATATAAAGAACGTAAAGAATTTAAGGGAAGAACAACAGAAGGAGAAAGAAGGCGAGCTGATTTTAAAGATGTTACAGCCCGGAGATTACCTGGTTTTGCTTGATGAACATGGGAAGTCTTTTACCTCCATGGAGTTTGCAACCTACCTCGAGCGGAAGATGCATGTAGTATCCAAGAGGTTGGTCTTTGTGATTGGAGGACCTTATGGATTTAGCGAGGCTGTCTATAAAGCCGCTTCCGAAAAGATATCGCTTAGCAAAATGACCTTTTCACATCAAATGATACGGCTTATTTTTGTGGAGCAGATTTACCGGGCAATGACCATCCTTAACAACGAACCCTATCACCACGAATAAAGACAAAAACTAAAAACCGGTCCGCATCCCCTTTCAATCGAAGAAGTTGCGGACCGGTTCCTTTTTCCTGTTCACTATCAATTATCCTCTTGTCTTCTGTATAAGCAGATAGTCTAGAATAGTCATAGCCGCCATAGCCTCCACGATGGGTACAGCTCTGGGTAAAACACACGGATCATGTCTTCCTTTGGCTTTCAGAACCGTATCTTCGCCAGTTTTGGTAACGGTTTGCTGTTCCATCAAAATGGTAGCCACCGATTTGAATGCAACCCGGAAGTAGATGTCTTGTCCATCTGATATCCCACCTTGTATTCCGCCGGAATAGTTGGTATGGGTATTGATTTTACCGTTGTCGTTATAAAACCGGTCGTTCCGTTCGGAGCCACGGTAAAGCGCAGCCTCGAAGCCATCACCATATTCAAAACCCTTAACGGCATTGATGCTCAGCATGGCACTTCCCAAAGCCGCATGAAGCTTGCCGAAAACCGGCTCACCCAATCCTACCGGAGTACCTTTAATAACACACGTAATAACACCACCGATGGTGTCACCCTGCGATTTAACCTCGGCAATCAACTCCTCCATCTCGGCCGCTTTTTGGGGATCCGGACAACGAACCGCATTGCTTTCGGTAAGACTCAGGTCGTAAGCCTGGTACGATTTATCCAGTTTAAGTGAGCCTACCTGCGAAGTGAAAGCCTGAATGTGAACACCCTCATGCATAAGTACAAGTTTGGCAATTGCACCAGCCACGCAACGGGCGATGGTTTCGCGGGCCGACGAACGTCCCCCTCCACGATGGTCGCGTATACCGTATTTGGTCTGGTAGGTATAATCTGCATGCGATGGCCGGAATACCTCTTTCATATTGTCGTAATCGGCCGAATGCTGGTTGTCGTTCCAGATAATAAATCCGATGGGAGTACCTGTGGTTTTCCCCTCAAATACACCCGAGAGGAATGTCACCTCATCGGCTTCCTTCCTGGGAGTCGTGATTTTGGACTGCCCCGGTCTGCGTCTGTTCAACTCGTTCTGGATAAAGGTCATATCCAGTTCAATACCAGCCGGACAACCGTCTATAACTCCGCCGATACCGGCTCCGTGCGATTCGCCAAACGAAGTTAACCTGAATAAATTTCCGAAAGTGTTCATCATAATCCGTAGTATGGTAATTAAAAAGGGCAGCCTTACGGTTGCCCTCTAGTAACTATTTCTTAATTAGTGACAGCCGCAACCGCTTCCGCAACCGCCTTCTGCCTTTTCTTCACCGCTACCGCAGCCACAACCGCTACCGCAGCCGCCGCCTTCGCCGCTACCACAACCGCAACCACCTGCAGGAGCAAGTAATTTAGCCAGTTCTTCTGCTGTAGGCTCGTGTACATCAAGTACTTCACCTGTAAAATGCAACGTTTCGCCAGCCAATGGGTGGTTAAAGTCCATCTTGATTGTATCTTCTCCAACTTCCAGTACAGAACCGTTCAAACGGTTACCGGTAGAATCCATCATAGGAACTGTGTTACCTTCCTGAATCATTTCGTCGTCGAATTTACCATCCACTTCAAAGATATGTTTTGGAAGATCAAGAACATGTTCTTCATCATATTCGCCATAGGCATCGGCAGGAGACAGAGAAAAGTCAAACTTTCCGCCAACTTCCAGACCAGCCAAAGCTTTTTCGAATGCAGGGAGCATGGAGTCCGTGCCAAAAATAAAGCTAAGAGGGGCTTCAACAGATGCTCTTTCCATCAATTCCTGTTCTCCGCCTTCACCAACGTTAAGGTCGTAAGTAACCGAAACGAACTTATTTGCTGCAATTTTCATTTGTTTTTATTTTAATGTATATTCAAAAAATGTTTGCAAAGATACTAAATTATTTTTGTTCAACCGCTTTCTTTAATCGGTTCAACGACTCTTCTATAACAGAACGGGGGCATCCAATGTTCATGCGCATGTAGCCTTCACCCTCCTTGCCGAAAATGCTTCCGTCGTTCAACGCCAGACCTGCTTTATCTTTGAACAGCTTCGTAAGTTCGGGTTGCGACAAGCCAAGACCTTTGCAGTCGAGCCAGATCAGGAAAGATGCCTGGGGCTCGTAGGCTTTTATCTGCGGAAGTTTGTTTTTAAGGAAATTATCTACAAAACGCACATTTTCCATAATGTAGGTCCGCATCTGTTGCAACCATTCCGCTCCGTACGTATATGCCGCTTTGGTGGCTTCGTAGGCAAAAATAGTGCCGTCGTTGTACTCACCCGCTTCCAGAAAACCGTAAAACTCTTTGCGCAGTTCCGGATTGGGAACAATGGCATACGAAGTTACAATGCCTGCAATATTAAAGGTTTTGCTTGGAGCCATGAACGTGATGCTGATGTTGGCAGCAGTTTCGGAAGCTTTGGCAAAAGGCAGGTGCGGATATTGCGGGTAGGTGAGTTCGGCATGAATCTCGTCCGAGATCACCAATACACCATGACGTGCGCAGATATCTGCCAACTTCGACAAGGTTTCCTTGTTCCAAACAATTCCGGCCGGATTGTGAGGGTTGCAAAGAATCAATACCTTGCATCCTTCTATAACCGATTCAAGCTGTTCGAAATCCATCTGATAAACCCCTTCCGTAAGTTTCAGCGGATTGTATACAACGGTACGCTTCATCTTCTCGGGAACCAGACGGAACGGATGGTACACAGGCGACTGAATCAGAACCTTATCGCCGGGATTTGTGAAACATTGCAGCGCAAAAGCAATCCCTTTAACGATTCCCGGAATATAGGAGAGAGATTCTCTGCTTATTTTCCAATTATGCTTATAGTCAACCCAATTGATAATGCTGTTGTAATAATCATCGTCGGCAAATGTATACCCGAACACTTCATGCTTGCATCGCTCTTTCAGAGCGTTGACAATAAAATCGGGGGTGCGGAAATCCATATCTGCCACCCACAGAGGTGTAAGGTCCGGATTGCCGTAGCGTGCCTTCAAGGCATCTACTTTTATACAATTTGTACCTCGCCTGTCAACAATTTCATCAAAATTATATTGTTTCATACGTATAATAATTAAGTAAAGGAGACATACAATCGCAGTTAATACGATTCATAATCTCTTTAAACCGGCCAAAGATACAAATTAATTGTTTTCTGCTTAATGATTTAACAGACATCCTGTCTTTTTAACTCCCTGTCAGGACCCATTTAGCTTCTATATCGGGGTAAAGAGAGCTGTTTTTATATTAAAATGGAATATAAAAGAGTGGTATTATTTATAAATGAAAGAAAAAGTAATAAAAAAATGATGAATTCTTTGTAAGAACAAAATATTGTTCTACATTTGCGCCATCGTAATATAGATTAAAAAGCGAAAGTATGATTAACAGCATTCTACATAGCATTATTCTCGTGGTGGTTCTTCTAGTCATTAGAAGATAAGAGAAAGGTGTGTAAAGAATTGCGTGTTGTAAGAAATTCTTAAAGCCTTTCTCCGTAGAGAAGGGCTTTTTTTATAAACAGAAAAGGAAAGGAAACGAAGGATAATGAAAAATCAATTAAGAAGTTCATATAGTACTCAGGGCCGCAGAATGGCTGGAGCACGGGCCTTATGGCGTGCCAATGGCGTGAAAGAAGAGCAATTTGGCAAACCAATTATCGCAGTTGTCAATTCATTTACCCAATTTGTACCTGGTCACGCCCACCTGCATGAAATTGGTCAGCAGGTAAAAAAGCGGATCGAAGCGTTGGGCTGCTTTGCTGCTGAATTCAACACCATCGCCATAGACGACGGAATCGCTATGGGACACGACGGGATGTTGTATTCCCTTCCTTCCAGAGACATTATTGCAGATAGTGTGGAGTATATGGTTAATGCACACAAGGCCGATGCCATGATCTGCATCAGCAATTGCGATAAAATTACCCCGGGTATGCTGATGGCCACCATGCGGCTGAATATCCCGACCATCTTTGTGTCCGGCGGACCAATGGAGGCGGGCGAGCTGGATGGTCAGGCGTTAGACCTGATCGATGCCATGGCAGATGCAGTGGACGAGACCGTAAGCGACGAACGGGTAAAACGAGTGGAACATGCCGCTTGTCCCACCTGCGGAAGCTGCTCGGGTATGTTTACCGCCAACTCCATGAACTGCCTCAACGAGGCACTTGGACTGGCACTGCCGGGTAACGGCACCGTTGTGGCAACCCATGCAAACCGGAAACGATTATTTGAAGATGCGGCCGATCTGATTGTAGAGATGGCCTATAAATATTACCGCGATGGAGATGCAACGGTATTGCCCCGTTCCATTGCGACACGTACGGCATTCTTAAACTCCATGGCGCTGGATATAGCGATGGGGGGATCAACCAACACGGTATTGCACCTGTTGGCTATCGCCCACGAGGCTGAGGTGGACTTCACCATGAAAGACATCGATGCCTTGTCGCGTACAACACCGGTTATATGTAAGGTGGCTCCCAGTTCGTCGTACCATGTGCAAGACGTAAACCGTGCTGGAGGAATTATGGCCATTATGCAGGAGCTTATAAAGGCCGGTCTGGTGGATGGCAACGTACACCGTGCCGACGGACGAACATTGAGCGAAGCCGTGGAGGCGTTGAGCATAACCAAAGCCAATCCCGATCCTAAGGCTGTAGATCTGTACAAGAGTGCTCCGGCAGGAAAATTCAACCTGGTAATGGGTTCTCAATCTTCTTCCTATAAGACATTGGATACCGACCGCCAGCAGGGTTGCATCCGCGATGTGGAGCATGCCTATGTAAAAGATGGCGGATTGGCCGTGTTGTACGGAAACATTGCCGAAGGCGGATGTGTTGTAAAAACAGCCGGTGTAGATCCCAGCATATTTAAATTCAACGGGCCAGCCAAAGTATTTGATTCGCAGGATGCCGCTTGCGAGGGTATTTTAAGAAATCAGGTGGTGGCCGGCGATGTGGTGGTGATAACCTACGAAGGCCCCAAAGGCGGACCGGGTATGCAGGAGATGCTTTATCCTACCACCTATATAAAAGCAAGACATTTAGGAAAAGAGTGTGCGCTGATAACCGACGGACGTTTTAGCGGAGGAACCTCCGGCTTGTCCATCGGCCATATCTCTCCCGAAGCTGCGGCAGGCGGAGCGATTGGACTGGTTCGCAACGGCGACACGATCGAAATCAATATCCCCGAACGATCCATTCGGGTGAAACTATCAGACGAAGAGCTGGCAGCACGCAGAAAAGAGGAGGAGGCACGCGGCCCCAAAGCCTTTACACCGCCTGCTCGTCAGCGTACGGTATCCAAGGCTTTACGAGCCTATGCTAAAATGGTAAGCTCCGCCGATCAGGGAGCGGTTCGAATTGTAGAAGATTAAAAACGCAGAACAAAGAAGCTATAATGGTATGGAGACAAAAAAAATAACCGGATCGGAAGCCTTTTTGCGCACATTGATTGCCGAAGGCGTTGATACTATTTTCGGGTATCCCGGGGGGGCTATTATTCCAGTATATGATTGCTTGTATGATTTCAGAGATCAGATAAGACATATTTTGGTGAGACACGAACAAGGGGCGACCCACGCAGCACAGGGTTATGCCCGTGTGAATGGCAAAGTGGGCGTAGCGATGGTAACCAGCGGTCCGGCTGCAACCAATGCCATAACAGGTATTGCAGACGCCATGATGGACAGCACACCGATTGTAGTAATCACCGGTCAGGTTGCCTCACCTTTGTTGGGAACCGATGCGTTCCAGGAGACAGATGTGGTAGGTATTACACAACCTATAACCAAATGGTCGTATCAGATACGTAAACCCGAAGAGATTGCCTGGGCTATTTCAAGGGCATTCTATATTGCATCGACGGGCCGGCCAGGTCCGGTTGTAATCGACTTTGCCAAAGATGCACAGAATGCATTGGTAGACTATACCTACGAAAAGGTAGATTACATCCGCAGCTATCAGCCGGTTCCCGACTTGGATATGGACCTGATTGCCGAAGCGGCCGAGCTGATCAACAATGCAAAGAAACCCTTTGCACTGGTAGGACAGGGCGTTGTGCTTGGTCATGCTGAAAAAGAATTGATGACATTCCTGCAGAAGGCAGACATACCGGCTGCAGCAACTGTACTGGGGCTGTCGGCCATGCCTACGGATTTCCCACTTAACAAAGGGATGCTGGGTATGCACGGGAATGTTGGTCCGAATCGCAAAACGAACGAATGCGATGTGCTTATTGCCATCGGTATGCGTTTCGACGACCGGGTTACCGGCGATCTTAAAACCTATGCCAAACAGGCAAAAGTAATCCACTTTGATATTGATATTTCCGAAATAGGGAAGAATGTAATTCCCGCCGTGCCGGTGCCGGGCGACGCCAAGGAAACGCTGGCAGCCATCACCGAATTTGTAAAACCAGCCAAACACACCGATTGGGTAAATTCGTTTATCCCGGACGAGCAGGAGGAAGACGAAAAGGTAATTCAGGACGAGCTATATCCCAAATCAGGCAAATTGCGCATGGGCGAGGTTATCCGCAAGGTATCCGAAGCAACCAACAACGATGCGATTCTGGTTACCGATGTAGGTCAGAACCAGATGATGGCCGTTCGTTACTTCAAATACAAACAGACCCGCAGCGTGGTTACCAGCGGCGGACTAGGTACGATGGGATTCGGATTGCCTGCCGCCATAGGCGCCAAAGTGGGAGCACCCCACCGCGAAGTATGCATGTTTACCGGCGACGGAGGCATGCAGATGACAATCCAAGAGCTGGGAACTATCATGCAGGAAAAGCTGAATGTTAAGATGATCATCCTGAATAACAATTTCCTCGGGATGGTACGTCAGTGGCAGGAGCTGTTCTATAAAGAGAGATATTCGGCAACCATTATGGAAAACCCCGATTTTGTGGCGATTGCCTCGGCTTACCGGATTGCAGCCCGCCAGGTTGAGAAAAGAGAAGAGCTGGACGATGCCATCCACGAAATGCTTTCGCACGACGGACCCTACCTGCTGGTAGCCGAAGTGGAAGAGCGGGGCATGGTATATCCTATGGTTCCTGCGGGAGGTTGCGTTACGAATATAATCATGGGTGACAATCAATAATCGGGAGGAATTGCTATGGCAGATAAAACATTATATACCGTTACTATATTTTCTGAGAACACCGTGGGGTTGCTTAATCAGATTACGATTATCTTTACCCGCAGGCAGTTGAACATCGAAACATTGTCTGTATCCCCTTCGGCTTTGGAGGGTATCCATAAGTTCACAATCACCACGTTCTCGGACGAGTACACCATCGACAAGGTGGTTAAGCAGATCGATAAGCGGGTAGACATACTGAAGGCCTTTTACAATACCGACGAAGACCTTGTGTTTCAGGAAATCGCCCTGTATAAGCTAAGCACAGAGCTGTTCCTTAAAATGGGATCTGTAGAAGACCTGATACGCAAGCACAATGCCCGTATCCTGGAGATCAACGAGGTATGTGTCGTTTTGGAAAAAACCGGACATTATGCCGAAACAAAAGCCCTGTTTAAGGAGCTGAGCGAAATGATCGGCGTGTTGCAGTTTATCCGTTCGGGCAGAATTGCCATCAACAAGAGCAAAGTAGAACGGTTGAGCGACATGCTGGCCCTGATGGAAAAGAAAAAACAAGAAAAAGAGAAGGCAACGAATGAGTAAGATCGGAGAATTCCATTTTGTATCTGAATCCTATTTGCTCGATTTCAGAGGACGGGTAACCATCCCGATGATGGGTAATTACCTGCTTCATGCCTCCAGCACCCATGCCGAACAAAGAGGCTTTGGCTTCAACGCCATGGCAAGTCAGGGATGTGCCTGGGTGCTTTCGAGGATGGTGATAGAGATGAAATCCTATCCCACCATGCTTCAGCCCTTCACCATTACAACCTGGGTGGAAGATGCGAATAAACTCTTCACAAGCCGTTGCTTTGCTATCCGCAATGCAGAAGGCGAGGCGATGGGCTATTGCAGAACACTTTGGGCGGCCATCGATCTGGAGAGCCGTAAACCCACCGATCTGGCGCGCCTGGATAATAACCTGCATTCATTTATTGTGGACGAACCCTGTCCCATCGAAAAACCCGGTAAGATACAGGCGGCGGAGAAAGACACGGAGGGCGAACCCTACAAGGTACGTTACAGCGACCTCGATGTAAACGGACATTTCAACAGCATCAAGTACATCGAGCACCTGCTGGATATGTTTGACCTGTCGATGTTTGCAGATAAAGAGGTGAGCCGTTTCGAGATTGCCTACATGGCAGAAGGAAAATACGGAATGGAAATGTTCCTTCATAAAAAAGAGATAGATCCCCTGCGGTATGTAACCTCCATCTGCGATAAGGATGGAAAGGCGATATGCCGGGCGGAGATAACCTGGAAATAAGAAATAAATTTGGTTTTTAATTTAAAAATAAAGAAAACATGGCAGTAATGAATTTTGGCGGTGTAGAAGAAAACGTAGTTACCCGCGAAGAATTTCCATTGGAAAAGGCAAGAGAAGTATTGAAAAATGAAACAATCGCAATTATCGGTTACGGAGTTCAGGGTCCGGGTCAGAGTCTGAACCTGCGCGACAATGGCTTCAATGTAATTGTTGGTCAGCGTAAGGAATCAAAAACATGGGATAAAGCCGTAGCCGACGGATGGGTACCGGGCGAAACCCTTTTTGATATCGAAGAGGCATGTCAGAAAGCCACCATCATCCAGTATCTGCTTTCGGATGCCGCTCAGATCGAGGTATGGCCAACTGTACAGAAGCACCTTACTCCGGGCAAGGCATTGTATTTTTCTCACGGATTCGCCATCACTTACAAGGAACGTACCGGAATCGTACCTCCTGCCGATGTGGATGTAATCCTGGTTGCTCCTAAAGGATCTGGAACAAGTCTGCGCCGTATGTTCCTTCAGGGACGCGGTCTGAATTCAAGCTACGCTATTTTCCAGGATGCTACCGGCCGTGCACACGACAGAGTAGTAGCTTTGGGTATCGGCGTAGGTTCGGGTTACCTGTTTGAAACCACATTCAAACGCGAAGTATATTCAGATTTAACCGGCGAACGCGGTACATTGATGGGTGCTATCCAGGGTATCTTTGCTGCACAGTACGAAACACTACGTGCCAACGGCCACACTCCATCCGAAGCATTCAACGAAACCGTAGAAGAACTTACCCAGAGCCTTATGCCTTTGGTAGCAGAAAACGGAATGGACTGGATGTATGCCAACTGCTCTACAACTGCACAACGCGGTGCATTGGACTGGTGGAAAAAGTTCCGCGATGCAAGCAAGCCTGTATTTGAAGAACTGTACAGCGAAGTAGCTAAAGGAAACGAAGCACAACGCTCTATCGATACAAACAGCAAACCCGACTACCGCAAAGGTCTTGAAGAAGAATTGAAAGAACTTCGTGAAAGCGAAATGTGGCAGGCTGGTATGGTAGTTCGTAAACTACGTCCGGAAAACAACTAATCGGATTTATCCAACCAAATAAAAGCCCGGAAGTATTCGAAAGAATACAACCGGGCTTTATTCATTTATGCGATATTGCCGCCTTATAAGGGCATGTTACCATGCTTCTTGGGCGGATGGGTGACACTCTTGTTTTGTGTCATCTCCAGCGCCTGAATCAATTTATAGCGAGTCTGCTTCGGCAGGATAATCTCGTCGATGTATCCCAACTCGGCTGCCCGGTAGGGATTGGCAAATTTTTGGGTGTATTCGCTCACCGCTTCGGCTTTCGCCTCCTCATTTTCGGAACGGTACAAAATATTTACAGCCCCCGAAGCCCCCATCACCGCAATTTCTGCCATGGGATAAGCCAGGTTCACATCGGCACCGGTCTGCTTGCTCGACATTACGATGTAAGCCCCACCATAAGCCTTGCGGGTAATAAGCGTAATTTTAGGAACAGTAGCTTCGGCATAGGCATACACCACTTTGGCACCGTGACGGATTATACCGTTGTGCTCCTGGTTGGTTCCCGGCAAGAAGCCCGGAACATCCTCGAAAGTAATGAGGGGAATATTGAAACAGTCGCAGAAGCGGATAAAGCGTGCGGCCTTGTCGGATGCATCAATATCCAGCACCCCGGCATAATAGGCCGGCTGGTTGGCAACAATACCCACGGAACGTCCACCCATGCGGGCAAACCCTATCACCACATTCTTGGCAAAGGAAGGCATCACCTCGAAGAAATAATGATCGTCCACCACCGGCTCTATAATATCCTTGATGTCGTAAGGGATGTTCGGATCGTCGGGTATCACCTGCTGCAGCGACTCCTCTTCCCTCCGTATATCGTCGTTGCAAGGACGAACAGGCGCATCCTCCATATTGTTGGAAGGCAGAAAGCTGAGCAGCTCCCGTATGGAAGTCAGCGTCTCCTCTTCCGTATCATTCATGAAATGAGCCACGCCGCTTTGAGAAGTATGGGTGTAGGCACCCCCCAGATCCTCTTTTGTAACCTCTTCGTGCGTTACCGCCTTCACCACATCCGGACCGGTAACAAACATATGGCTCTTCTCCTTTACCATAAAGATAAAGTCGGTTAGCGCCGGCGAGTAGCAGGCACCTCCGGCACACGGTCCCAGAATGGCCGATATCTGCGGAATCACACCAGACGAAAGCGTATTCTGATAAAAGATGGAAGCATATCCTGTAAGACTCTCCACCCCTTCCTGTATACGTGCCCCTCCGGAATCGTTCAACGCAATAACCGGAGCACCGTTCTTCAGGGCCAATGACTGTACCTTAAGTATCTTATTGGCATTCGATGCACTAAGCGAACCACCCAATACGGTAAAATCGTAGGCATATACAAAAACCAGCCGTCCATCAATTTTACCATGACCGGAAACAACCCCGTCGCCGGCAATTTTGGATTTCTCCATGTTAAAGTCGGTGCAGCGATGAACCACAAACTTATCCATTTCCACAAATGACCCTTTATCCAGCAACAGATCAATACGTTCGCGGGCAGTTAGTTTACCGGCTTCATGCTGCTTATCAATCTTACTCAAGCCTCCACCAAGCGAAGCCGCCTTGTCGAGTTCAATAAATTCCTTGTATCGTTTTTCGTTTTCCATCTTATTCTTCCGTCTTATTCTTCTGTCTTATTAATTTCGAGCGTAATCAACACCTGATCGTTTGTAACAGTGTCTCCTTCTTTAACCAGTACCTCCTTAACACAACAGTCGGAGTTAACCTTATAATTGCTTTGCATTTTCATGGCCTCAATCACCACAACCGTATCGCCGGCCAACAGATTGTCGCCTTCCTTAACAAGCACCTTCACCACCTTGCCGGGCATCGGCGCGATTATTTTGTTATCCGGTTTGTTTTCGTCTTTGCGTCTCATGCGCAGATACTTGGCCTGGGTATCCACAATCTCCACCGGATACGAAGAGAAGTAGGTACTCACCTTATATGAGCGGCCGTTTTCTGCCCGGATAAGTTCGGCATTATAGGATTTCCCTTCATGCAGGATGGAGCAATAACCATTTTCTACAATCATTATATCCACCTCAAACTCCTTACCGTCTATTGTAAGTAACACCTTGTTACCCTCTTTGCTTTTTAATTCTACTTCAGCAACCCTGTTTCCGATATGTATCTCCATAGTGTTTCGTTTAAATTCTTAATACTCCCTTTTGCATACCAAACTCTTTCCACCGGCTGATAGGCCGGTTGTCGGCAGCCTGCGAGGGTTTGTTTTCATCCAGGTTCATCAGGTAATCGATGTAGGCCGCAATCAAGGCAATGTTTTCAGATTTTTCTTTGTTGATGCTTACGCCCTTAATTAAAAAGTCTGCGTTGGTCTCAATAAACTTGGTATCATAGGTACCCTGTTCGAAGTCGGGCGTATCCAACAGATGACGCAGGTAGCTGATATTCGTCTTTATACCCGTAATTTTATATTCGTGAAGCACACGCTTCATCAGTTCGATGGCAAACTTACGTGAAGTAGCCCATACAATCAGTTTACCGATCATCGGGTCGTAATACACCGGAATTTCGTAACCCTCGTAGGCATAACTGTCAATCCGTACACCGATGCCCGTAGGCTCGGCAAGCTGACGAATAATTCCCGGCGAAGGCATAAAATTGTTTTCGGTATCTTCTGCACAAATACGGCATTCGATGGCATGTCCGCGCTGCACGATATCTTCCTGCCGCAAATGCAAACGCTCTCCGTTAGCCACCCGTATCTGCTCCTTTACCAGATCTACGCCCAGCACCTCTTCGGTGATGGGATGTTCAACCTGCAGGCGCGTATTCATTTCAAGAAAATAGAAATTATATTCGTTATCAACCAGAAACTCGATTGTTCCCGCATTTACATAGTTTACTGCTTTGGCAGCGGCTACGGCTTTTTTACCCATTTCATCGCGCAGGGCGGGAGTTATAAAAGGAGAGGGCGACTCTTCCACCATCTTCTGGTTTCGTCGCTGGATGGAACACTCACGTTCGCAAAGGTGTATAATGTTTCCGTAATTGTCTCCCAGAATCTGAAATTCAATGTGATGAGACTTTTCAATGTATTTTTCTACATACACAATTTCGGAACCGAACGACGAAAGAGCTTCCGAACGGGCTGCCAGAAAGGCTTCGGCGGCTTCACTCTCTTCACGTATCAGCCGCATCCCTTTGCCACCACCACCCATGGAGGCCTTCAATATAACCGGAAATCCAATCTCTTTACAGATACGGATGGCCTCTTCCGGACTGTCTATCTGCCTTTCTATACCCGGAACAACCGGTACGCCGGCTTTAATCATTTGCTTTCGGGCCGATATCTTATCACCCATCGCTTCCATGGATTCGGGAGCCGGACCGATAAAAATGATTCCGGATTCGCGTACTTTACGTGCAAACTCTGCATTTTCAGATAAAAAACCATATCCGGGATGGATGGCATCGGCACCACATTTAAGAGCAACCTCAATAATCTTAGGTATATTAAGGTAACTTTCCTGCGAAGCAGCCGGACCGATGGGATAGGCCTCGTCGGCATATAAAACATGTCTCGATGAACGGTCGGCTTCCGAAAAAACAGCAACCGATTTAATATTCATCTCTCTGCAAGAGCGCATTATACGAATGGCAATCTCTCCACGATTGGCTATTAAAATCTTTTTTATCATGTTCCTAACACTCTTTATTATTCAACCAACTAGTTGAATTCAGTTTGACATTACTATATATAACAAAGTATAGACGAAAATGGGTTAGAAGAAATTGAATTTTCATCCGTGCCGGCTATGAAACGAATTAAATGCAAAAACATCTGTCATCTATCATTTTTTGGCTCAAAACCCTTTATTGAAGCGGAGTTTGAAAATGACAGATGCATTTTTCATCTATCATTCATCTGTTATCTGTCATTCACTGTAAATGGGCTTTTTATCTTTCAAAAATCAGATAGAATTACATGCAAATTTTTGATACGATAAAACAACTTTAAATATTAAGTCAAAATATTCAAACACAACGATATACAATGATTTTTACTTAATAGAACTAATCGTTTGACATATGTCGAAATGCATTACGACAGCTGTCAAAAACGATTTCGACAATTGTCAAAATACATTTTGACAGCTGTCGAACGATTCCTTTCCTTAAGTAATCAAATTTAGTTCCTTAAGTAATAATTTTTTTTCCCTTATGGATGTAATAATTTATATGCGGGATACGCGATGGAAGGGGGGTACTTTAAATTTATGCAGATTCGAATCGCTACCACACCTTTAATATAGCGCCAGAGATGTTCTTGAACATAATTGAATCTAAATAGTATGATTTAGTTGTGTACCTCCTGTTTATTTAATTAATTAGAGGAATTTTCCATATTATTGATTAATTCCATAGAGATTAAATTGATATACAACCTTTTTCGAAAATTATAAGAAACATGAAAAAAACGAATTTATTTTCAGCAATTACATTCTTATTCATAATGGTTGCATGTGTTGGCACAAAAGATCAATTAGAATATGATTTGATTACCGTAGATGTTAACGCAAAGTATCCTAAAAACGAACTTATTCTTCAAGATTTTATGGATGTGGAATACATAGCTTTAGAATCTTCCGATGAATATATTACTCAAGGCGTAATTAAAGCGGTAGGTGAAAAAGTTATAATTGTAAGTAACCGAAGCGTAGATGGGAATATATTTATTTTTGACCGAAAGAATGGAAAGGGTCTGAGAAAAATAAACAGATTAGGCCAAGGTCCTGAGGAGTATTCACAATTTACAGATATTATCTTAGATGAAGACAATAACGAAATGTTTGTAATAGCATATAGTTCAAGAAAAATATTGGTGTATGATCTTTATGGAAATTTTAAAAGAAAGTTCAAGTTTGTAAACGAAATGGAATTTTATAATTACACATTTAATTACGATAATGAGTTCTTGATTTGCCACAAGGGTTACTCTCCCGGAGTTGAAACGGAACGTTCTTCACATATACTTATTTCCAAGCAAAATGGGCAAATCAAAAGAGAAATTGAATTGCCATATAGTGGAGTAATTAAAACTCCTGTTATAATAGAAGGAGAGGGAAGTATTACACCTGAATTTTACTTAACTATTCCAAATCAAAAAGATTGGGTAATAATGAGAACATCATCTGATACAATTTATAACTATTCAACTGATAATATATTAACTCCTATCATCGTAAGGACTCCTTCAATTCAATCGATGAACCCTGAAGTTTATTTATTTCCTACCGTTATTACAGATCGTTATTATTTTATGAGAACAATGAAGAAGGAAATAGATTTTACCACCTTTAAAGGATTTCCCGGAACTGATTTAATGTTTGACAAACAAGCAAAATCTATTTTCGAATATGTTGTGTTTAATAATGATTTTTCACCCAAACGAGAAATTTCCTTAGGTCAGAAACCCAATAGCACTATGGCTACATGTTTGACCTTAAATGCATCTGACCTTGTTGATGCGCTTGAGAGAAACGAATTGAAAGGCGAATTAAAAGAAATAGCCCAAGAGCTAAATGAAGAATCCAATCCCATAATTATGTTAGTAAAACATAGAAATTAAGTCAAGGTCGTATGTGACAGGAAAATTTTATTTTTAAGGGTGGATAGAGCCTTTTGAGTCTTATATATAAAGTAATATTATTATGAAGAATATATTTATTTATTGTGGGATGGCTTTATCTCTATTTTGTATGGATGTTTCGGGAGTTGGTGTGGCAGAAGATAAGCCAACTGTACGTAAAGCGGCTGCTCCGCTCTATCGCGACCCGATAACAGACGGTGCTGCAGATCCTGTTTTGATATGGAACAGACAGGAGAAAACATGGTGGATGCTCTACACGCAGCGCAGAGCGAATCAGGAAACAGCGGATGTAGCTTACTGCTATGGCAACGGAATAGGCATTGCCGAGTCTGCCGACAATGGCAAGACTTGGGTATATCGCGGCACCCTCGACTTGAATTTTGAACGTGGTCATAATACATTTTGGGCTCCCGATGTGGTATATCACGATGGCAAATATCATCTTTTCGTGTCTTATATAAAAGGTGTGCGCAATCATTGGGGAGGTCAGGCTCATATCGTGCACTTTGAAAGTGATAACCTATGGGACTGGGAGTTTAAAGGCAGTCCTAAACTGTCGTCGGACAAGGTGATAGATTGCACGCTGATGAAAGGCGACGACAATGTGTGGCGTATGTGGTATAAAGACGAGATGGCTGGTGCTCACACTATGCTCTCGGAAAGTAAAGACCTTGACAACTGGTCGCCTGCCAGAGAGGCTATTGGCGGAGGTGCACATGAAGGTCCTAAAGCTTTCAAGTATGGAGGATATTATTGGATGGTGACAGACGAATGGCATGGCATGAGAGTGTATAAATCGTCGGATCTGGAGAAATGGGAAAAGCAAGGATTGATTCTCGACAAGCCTTCGCAGAGAAAAGATGATACCCCCAGCGGTGCGCATGGTGATGTGGTGGTGCTTGGCGATAAGGCGTATGTGTTCTATTTTACTCATCCGGGCAGAAAGTCTCATACCCAGGATGCGCACGACGTAAACGGAAACGTGCCCTACGAGCTGCGCCGCTCATCTATTCAGGTGGCTCCGTTGGAGTACATAAACGGCACATTGGTGAGTAACCGCGATAAAGACTTCGACTTCTATCTTCCCGAAATGGCAGACTAAAAGTTAAAATCACATTTATGCAAAATAAATTAAACAATAGAAAATGCGTAAACTATTATTACTGACATCTCTGCTTGTGGTGGGAATAACATTCTGCATGGCTAAAAAGAATGAAAAAATAAATCCGCCCTCTTTCCCTATCTCGTCCGACAAAACACTCGTTCCTCAGCCAGAGGGACTGTGGGCTATTGCTACCGGATGGCAAGACGACTGGATGACGGGATGGAAGTATGCCAACCCAACTTCGGAAGAACAAAGCGGCGATTGGCACATATTGAAAGGTTCTATTGTGCTTCCGCAGGGCGAAATGAAGCTGAGGGATGCTTACAAAGAGCTGAAACCGGGTTTGATTAAGTATGTGCGAAGATATGAATGGACTGGCAAGGAGCCGCTCACCCATGCCACTCTTTCAGTGAGATGGCGCATGGAGGGGGAGAATCTTTCCCTTTTTATGCCGGGTATATTGTATTATGGTAATAAGAATGGTGCTGCCGTAAATTCAAATATTATTCCGGTGTATGAAGGTAAAGAGGGCGAATTTGCTATTTTTGAGGATCATCGCTATCCGATGCCTTTCGTTATGCTTGAAGATGGCGCAGCTAAGAATGCCGCTGCCATTCACACGACACCGAGTCCGGTAAGAGGAGCCGTGTTGGCAGACCAGTGGTGGTCGATGGGAGTGGAGGCAGGTAAAGACTACACCGATTTTGTGCTTTATAGCGGACCTATCGGATACAACAAGCAGCACAGCGTTGCAAAGGCTCTGCAGCAACGACCGATGAGATATTCCGACACTTATATCACAATGGAGCCGGGAAAGGTGATTGAAAAAGAGTTTTATATAGAAACATATGCCATCTCTCGCCCAGGTACTGGCTTCCAACAACCGGTTTACACGTCGATGGACATACATAAACCGTATGATGTTGACAAATTTGCCAACTTCCAATCCATTATCGAGAGTAAGTACAGATTTGCTCTGAACCGTTGGTTTGGGTTCGACTCCGAAAAGCAAGGCTTCTCCATGTACGACCTCTCAATGAGAAAGGATATTGTGATGGGGTGGTGCGGTCAGGCTGATTCGCCCGGCTATGCTTTGCAGGTTCTTGGTTCAATGATTGGCGACGGCTCGATTCCTGAAAAAGTACAGAAGTCCATGGACTACTTGTCTACTTTCCCGGTGGATGAGACTACGGGTGTTTTCCCTGTAGGATTCAACGGAGAGAAATATCACGGAGGAGACCATGTTTCGTGCGGACAGGCAATGTATAATTTCTCGAAAGCAATAGAGGCCGCACGCAAAAGCAAAAAATACAACACCGCAAAATGGGAAGCATTCCTGAAGAAGAGTGCCGAGGGTCAGAGTAAACGTATTCTCGATCCGGCCTGGAATCCGGTTTCCACTGCCGAAGGTTTCTATATAGCTCCTCTTATCCGTGCCTCTAAACTGTTTAAGAACAAGAAATATGAGCAGGCAGCCGTTAAAGCCGCTCAGGTGTTTGCCGACCGGCATTTGCAGATGAACGGATGTTATTGGGGTGGTACGCTTGATGCAACCTGTGAAGACAAGGAGGGTTCGTGGGCGGCATTTCAAGGGTTTCTCGAACTTTACGAGCAATTGGGCGAGAAGAAATATTTGGATTGGGCAAAGCACGCTATGGATGTGTGTCTCAGCTATACAGTTGTGTGGGACATACCACTTCCTGCAGGCAGAATGGCCGACTATAATTTCAAGACAACCGGATGGACAGTCGTTTCACCGCAGAATCAACACATCGACGTGTATGGTGTTATTTTCACTCCGGAGATTTATAAGATGGGCACATACCTTAAGGATAAACGCTTGCAGGATCTTGCCAAAGTGATGTTTCGCTCGTGCTACCAGCTGACCAACATTTACGGTTCGCAGGGAGAACAGCTTCAGCAGACCAATTTCGCACAGCACGGAGATATGAGTAATGTGTATAAACTGCGTGGCGGATATTCGGAAGGGTGGACCGTGTTCTGGATTACAGCCCACTTCCTAAATGCCGGCGCACGATTCATGGAAATGAATGTCATCCCATGATATTAGTTCATTTAATAATATGTTGTAATACAGTAAGTTGTTGATTTGTGTAGATTGCAGATGACAGATGAAAAGCATCTGTCATTTGCATCTGTCATTCTTGAAACCCTTTACTGGAGAGGGTTCTGGCCTGAATAATGATGGATGAGAGATACTTTTGCATTTAATTCGTGCTGCAGAATTGCAGCATGAAATTCTATAAATTTGGTGTTTAAAATAATTTGAATGAGATGATTATATAATACTTATAAGTTCGGAAAAGCACGGAGGATGTAATTACTTGTCTTTTACTATTTCCTTTACCACTTCCTGCTTTAATGCTAATTCTCTATGCCATCTCTCTAATGTATTATTTTTGAAAATGAACATATAGAATTCATCGTCCTTGTAAAAGTCTCTGTAGGATAATACCTCCACTTGTACTCCATTTTCTATTTTCTTTTCAGCAATAGTGTAATTGCTGCCTAAGATTTCTGTAACTTGCTGTTTGGACATTCCTAATTCAAGTTTATTCATCTTTTCGCTCGTCATATTTACTACAGAGGAACAGGCGGTTGTTATAAGTACTATGATAAATAGTATACAGATTCTTGTTTTCATATTTTAATACGTATAGAAGATTGTATTACAAATATAATTAATGTATTTGATAAATGTTTAATTTGATTTATTGATTTTAATTCGTTTTGCTTTTTTGTTCCAAGGTGTGGTAAAATACAAAAGAGCAACTGCTTTTGTTGCAGTTGCTCTTTTGTAGAGCCGAAAGCCGGACTCGAACCGGCGACCTATTCATTACGAATGAATTGCTCTACCAACTGAGCTATTTCGGCGTCTTTTTTTATTTTCGGGTGCAAATGTAATCAGTCTAATCGATATCTGAAAGAAGTTTTGTTAAAAATTCGTCCAATTCAGTATCCAAATCTTTTAACAAAGGATCGTCTGCACGTAGCATATCATCGTCAACAAACAGAAGTTCCTCTATCTCAACAAAATCATCGTCCGTAAGAGTTACAGATAATGGTTTCATAAAATAGTCTCTGTCAAAAACACCTTTGTTTGCCAGAGAGGTGAGGGCTGCCTTGCTGGATTCTGCCACCCGTTTGTTAAATGCATCTTCGTCGTCGCTGTTGTTTATCCAATCGAATATAATGACCTTATCCAGCAGCTTTTCATTGTCGTCGTATATCTGTAATTCGCCGCTTTCCTGGTCTGCTTGCAGAAATAAGTCGCTGATAAAGCCGGCGGACTCATTCTTTGCCACTTTATCGATAGCCGACAAAATTGCAGTTTCGATTACAGCTTGTACCTTTGCATTATTTGTGCTCATATAATATCGTGTTAATTCTTGTTCGTATAATTTGCCAAAAGTAATAAAAAAATAGCAAACAAGGTGTTATTCCTTTCCAAATTGCATGTTAAGTTTGTTGTTGGCTTGTATACGGGAGGTGATTACCTGCTCATAGAGTGTGAGTAGTGCCACATTGCTGTCTTTTTCGTCGCTTGTCTGTTCTTTGAATAGTGCCAACGATTTTTTTGCCCAATCGAGTGCTTCATTAAACTTCCCGACCATTTCGTATCCTACGGCTATATTGGCGGCTGCCTCAGCTTTTGATTTTTTGTTTGTCTGCGCTTCGTAAATGGATTGCCAGATGGTTAAGGCTTCTTCCCATTTCTCTTTGGCTGCAAAGGCTGATGCCTGTTTCCATCGGGTGCCCGAATTGGTGTAATACCAGCGTTGTGCCTGTTCCCAGTGCGGAACAAAGTTTCTGTAGGCTCCGGAAGTCAGGTAGGCAGCTGTTTCTCGTAATGCAACTTCTGGTTTGGGGAGGTAGCTGTCGAGGGTTCTCAGGTTGCTGGCTCCTTCCGACCAAAACAAACTGTCTGTAAGATAGATGGTTGCCATGGAGTTGTTTCTTCCCGGCATATAGGCTCTCAATACGGCGGTTGCCTGTACCTTGATGGTGCCTGCCATAACTTCTCCAAAGGGGAATACGTCTTTTTCCATGTTGAACAACAAACGGTCCAGAGAGATTATCGCTTCGGCTCCACTTTCGTCGCAGATCGTTTCTACCTGATCGGGTGTAAGTTTGGTATCCTGGAAGAAAAATTCGTCCTGGCGCACGGCATCGTTGTACAAACGTACGTCTTTAAAAAAAGGCTGATCGGCAATGGCTTCGCCCAAGGCCTTGCAGGCATCATACAGGGCGCTGTCTGCCACCATGTGGGTGGTATCTTGTTCTACTCCCATTATTGTATACTTGTACCCCGGTTTTTTAGGCTGAGGTACGGCATTATTCACAATAACAACCGTTTCGACCGTCTCCGGGAATGTAATTTCGGCCGGAGTAAAGGTTTCAATACCAAAGTATTTAACCGAACCGCAGGAGGTTAAAATTCCTGCCAGCAGAATTAAAGCTATGAATATCGTATTTTTCATTTGATCAATTATTATTATGGGACAATGGGAGTAGAAAGGATGCCTTGATCCGTCAGGCTATATCGCTTACGGCTTTGAAATATCCGATTGATTCGGCAATGCCGAGGAAGGGATCTTTCATGTCTTTTTCGTATTCCAGACTACATACACCGGTATAGTTTACTTCGCGCAGCATACGTATCAATGCCGGAAAATCAATTTTGCCTCGTCCTATCTCAATTCCTTTACCTGCTTTGGATGCTTCTGTTACATCTTTGATGTGTACATCGAATACGCGGGTATGGTATTTCTTGAGGTCGGCCACGGGATCGCAACCGTTGCGCAGATCGTGACCCACATCCAGGCACATGCCGATACGAGGATCGAGCATATGGGTGTGATTCCATACGTCTGTAGCGTCGGGATAGGTGGCGATGTCTGGCCCATGCAGGTGGATTGCATAATTAAAGTTGTATTCCTTAACCTTCTTGTCTACATAGGGGAGCAGCTCGTAGTTAGGAACGCCTACAATTGTTTTAACACCTACTCTTTTAGCATAGGCAAAGGCGTTGTCTATTTCTGCTTCACTTTTCATGTAGATGGGGCCAACGGCATAGCCCGTTACCTTTTTGGCAGCGAGTTTGGCATGGAAGGCGGCTATCTGTTCGTCTGTACTTGTAAACGGTAAATGGAAATCTTTTATGCAAAGGTAATGTACATCCAGCTTTTCCATGATATCCAATGTTTTGTCGATATCAAAGTTTACAAAGGTATACCCAGCCATTCCCAACCGGAATAGGTTGGTGGCTTTGGGTGCTTTGGGTTTAACCGGGTCGGTTATTCCAGCTCTTGCAAAGGAGGCCGTGCCCACTAAAAGTGCGCCGGCTAATCCTTGCTTGAAAAATTTTCTTCTGGTGTTATTCATGGTTTTTCAAATATAGGAATTTATTTTAAGGCTGCGATACTTTCCTGCAAGCTGTTGATCTTGCTTTCGGCATCGGCCAGTTTCTTACGTTCCATCTCAATAACTTTGGCCGGTGCTTTGCCTACGAAGCTTTCGTTGCTCAGTTTTTTTAGTACCGATTCGCGGAAACCCTGCAGGTATACCAGTTCTTCGTTTAGTTTGGCAAGTTCTTCCTCAACATTCAACAACGAGCCCAATGGTACAGCGTATTCGGTGGTGCGGACCAGGAACGAGCCTGCTCCGGCTGTTTTTTCGACAACGCGGGTAATTTGAGTAAGGTTGCACATTTTGGTTATAACGGCATTGAAGCTGTCGTCGTGTTCTCCTACTATTTCAAGCGTAAGGGCATCTTTGTTAGGGATGTTCTTCTGCAAGCGTACCGAACGGACGCCGGCAATGATTTCCTTAACGATTTCGAATGCCCCGAGGAAGTTATTGTCTACCTGAGCCAACTGAGGCATCTGTTGCATCATGATGCTTTCGCCGTCGTTGCGGTTGTTGGTTGCCTGCCACAGCTCTTCCGTGATGAACGGCATAAAAGGATGTAGCAATTTAAGCAGGTCATCGAAGAATCCCAGGGTGGCGTTGTAGGTCTGCTTGTCGATTGGCTGCTGATATCCCGGTTTTACCAACTCCAGGTACCAGGATGAAAACTCGTCCCAGAAGAGTTTGTACACCGCCATCATCGCTTCACTTAGTCGGTATTTGCTGAATGAATCGTCTACTTCGGCAATGGTTTTGGCCAGCTGCATCTGGAACCAGCGGATGGCTGTTACAGAGGCTTCCGGTTGTTCGATGGTTTCGTCTACCGTCCATCCCTTAACCAAACGGAAGGCATTCCATATTTTGTTGTTGAAGTTACGTCCCTGTTCGCACAATGAATCATCAAACAGAACGTCGTTACCTGCAGGTGCTGCCATCATGAGTCCCATACGTACCCCATCGGCTCCGTATTGTTCCATCAAGGTAATAGGATCGGGCGAGTTTCCGAGCGACTTGGACATTTTACGTCCCAGCTTGTCGCGTACAATACCTGTAAGGTATACATTACGGAAAGGCATATCTCCCTTGTATTCGTAACCGGCAATGATCATACGTGCTACCCAGAAGAACAAGATATCCGGACCGGTTACCAGGTCGTTGGTGGGGTAGTAGTAATTCAGCTCTTCATTGTTTTTGTCCATCACATTGCCGAATACCGACATAGGCCATAACCAGGAGGAGAACCAGGTGTCGAGGCAGTCGGAATCCTGACGCAGGTCTTCTGCCGTAAGCGATTGGTTTCCTGTTATTTCCTGAGCCAGTTTAAGCGCTTCTTCCACAGTTGAGGCAACTACGTATCCTCCTTCGGGTAAGAAGTAGGCTGGAATGCGGTGTCCCCACCATAGCTGACGCGAAATACACCAGTCCTTTACATTCTCCATCCAGTGGCGGTAGGTGTTTTTGAATTTGGCAGGATGAAGCTTGATATCATCATTCATCACAGCATCCAGTGCCGGTTTGGCCAGATCGGTCATCTTCAGGAACCACTGCATGGATAATTTAGGTTCGATGGGTACATCGGTACGTTCGGAGTATCCAACTTTATTGTCGTAATCTTCCACCTTTTCCATCAAACCGGCTGCCAGCAGGTCTTTCTCAATCTTTTCGCGAACATCGAAACGATCCATCCCGGCATACATTTCGCCATGTTGGTTCAGTGTTCCGTTGTCGTTGAATATATCTATGGTCTGCAAGTTGTACTTTTCGCCCAACATGTAGTCGTTCACATCGTGTGCAGGGGTAACCTTAAGGCATCCGGTACCGAATTCCATATCCACATAGTCGTCCATTATGATTGGTACGGCACGGTTGATTATGGGAACAAGCACTTTCTTCCCTTTAAGGAATTCAAAACGGGGATCGTTGGGATTCACACAAACGGCGGTATCACCTAAGATAGTTTCCGGACGGGTTGTGGCAACTACAATGTACTTGCCTTCGCCTCCTTCAATCATATACCGGAGGTAATAGAGTTTACTGTGAACTTCTTTGTACACAACCTCTTCGTCCGAAAGGGCTGTAAGTGCCTTGGGGTCCCAGTTTACCATTCGTACACCGCGGTATATCAATCCTTTGTTGTACAGGTCGATAAATACATCGATTACACTTTCCGAACGAATATCGTCCATGGTGAAGGCGGTACGGTCCCAGTCGCAGGAGGCGCCGAGCTTTTTAAGCTGTTCCAGGATGATGCCACCGTGCTTGTCTGTCCACTCCCAGGCATGCTTAAGGAAGTCTTCGCGGCTGAGGTCTGTTTTTTTAATGCCTTCCTGAGCCAGTTTGTTTACCACTTTGGCTTCGGTGGCGATAGAGGCATGGTCGGTACCCGGAACCCAGCAGGCGTTTTTGCCCATCATGCGGGCACGGCGCACCAGGATATCTTGTATCGTATTGTTAAGCATATGTCCCATGTGGAGTACACCGGTCACATTGGGTGGAGGAATTACAATTGTATAAGGTTCTCTGTCGTCTGGTTTCGACTTGAAGAACCCGTTGTCCAACCAATACTTATACCATTTGTCTTCTACTTCCGCAGGATTATACTTACTTGCAATTTCCATGATCCTATCTAATTCTTTATTTATTATACAATGTATATCGGGTACCTGAATGCCCAATTAATTTGCAAAAGTAAAAATAATATTTAAACGAATCTTTACGTGATGTATAACTTCTATTAATAAATCCTTAATTCCATCGTTTTATTTGAGTTTTAACTGAATCATCGTACCTTTGTAAGCTATTAAACTGAATATGAAACAAAGACGTTACACGGCGAAAGCTAAATCTCGTTCGGCCTCTTCGAAAGGAAGGCTTGTTACGGTAAATGAAGATACAACCTTGCTGCCTTTTCTATTTGAGTTGTTGAAAGAGCAGAGTAAAAGTTCTGTTAAAAGTATATTGGCCAACCGCCAGATTTCCGTAAACGGAAGAACAACTACGCAATTTGACACCCCGCTTAGATCGGGCGATGAAGTGAGAATCAGCTTTCAGCGGGGCAGGGAGGATTTCCGTCACCCGATGTTAAGGCTGGTATGGGAAGACGATTCCCTGATTGTTGTTGATAAGCGGAATGGTCTTTTGTCTATGGCAACAGATAAGATAAAAGAAAAAACAGCTTATCATCTGTTGAGTGATTATGTAAAAAAGCTTGATCCGGCCAACAAAATATTTATCTTACATCGCCTGGACCGTGATACTTCGGGCTTAATGATGTTTGCCAAAACCAGGAAAGCCCAGCAGATATTGCAGTCTAACTGGAATGAAATGATTACGGAAAGAAGTTATGTGGCCGTTGTAGAAGGAAAACCAGCCAAGGAAATGGATTTGCTTACCTCTTTCTTGGTCGAGAATTCGGCCATGAAGGTTTATGTAAGTACGCAGGGTGACGGTCAGGAGGCCATTACCCGCTATAAGGTCCTTAAAACTACGAACCAATATTCTTTGCTGCAGCTTGACCTGGAAACCGGACGAAAGAATCAGATTCGCGCACAGTTGGAGTCGATAGGTCATCCTATTGCAGGCGACGTAAAGTACGGAGCGGCTTCCAATCCGGCCGGACGACTGGCGTTGCATGCACGTAAACTGTGTTTTATTCATCCCGAAACAGGCGAAGAGTTGCGTTTTGAAACAGCTATACCGTCCATTTTCAATGCGATAGTTAAACAATAAACAGTTCCATTTGTTTTTTACGAATAAATAAGACCCTATGAAGAGAGTATTTAGTACATTGTTGATGAGTTTTATGTTTCTGGCTGTGCAAGCTCAGATTCACACTCCTGTTAAATGGAAAATTAAACTGGAGGATTCCGGAAAACCAGAAAAAGAGATTGTGTTTACTGCGGTGGCCGATAAGGGTTGGCATCTGTATGACATGAATCTTCCGGCTGGGGGACCTGTATCTACATCCATTACGTACGAAACAATGAAAGGTGCCGAGCTGGTTGGAAAGGTTGTATCTTCCGTGGCTCCTACCTCTGTATACGACGAATTGTTTGCAATGAATCTTCGCTGGTACAGCGGTACGGTTACGTTTACACAAAAAATTAAAGTGACGGATGCCAAGGCTTTCAAGCTTGCCGGTGAACTTGAATTTATGGCTTGTAACGACGAAACATGTCTGCCTCCCGAGCGGGTGGAGTTTTCGTTTAACCGTAAAAATATAACGATGACGGATGCCGGTGTAGTAGCTGGTGAAAGTGATGATCAGTCTGCAGCGGACAGTCTTTCTCTTGCGCAGGGTACCGATTCTTTATCGGTTTCGGCTGACGGAGAGAATGCGGGACAGCTGGTGAATCCTACGAAGATCGCCGAGGCTTTGTCTGATAACGTGGATCTGTGGACTCCGGTGATTGATGAGCTGAAGGCTTTTGGTGAGAGCCCGCTGGACGGCACGGATTCGAGTCTGCTTTTCATTTTTCTTGCCGGTTTTGCCGGTGGATTCATTGCGCTGCTGACGCCATGCGTGTGGCCAATGATTCCGATGACTGTAAGCTTTTTCCTGAAGAGGACCAAAAATAAGAAGAAGGCTATCAAGGATGCGGTGATGTACGGGGTTTCCATCATTGTAATCTATCTGGCGCTGGGATTATTGATTACGGGTATTTTCGGTGCCAGTGCGTTAAACGACCTTTCAACAAATGCCGTATTCAATTTGCTGTTCTTTGCTTTGCTGGTGTTGTTTGCTGTTTCATTTTTTGGTGCTTTCGAAATGGTTCTGCCATCATCGTGGACCAATAAACTGGATGCTAAAGCGGATTCCACTTCCGGAATTTTGAGTATATTCTTCATGGCCTTTACCTTGGCTTTGGTTTCGTTCTCTTGTACCGGACCGATTATCGGTACGTTGCTGGTGCAGGCTGCATCTATGGGTTCTATTGTGGCTCCGGCTGTAGGAATGTTTGGTTTCGCCTTTGCGCTGGCAATTCCTTTTAGCGTTTTTGCCATCTTCCCCAATATGCTTCAGAGTATGCCTAAATCCGGTGGTTGGCTTAATTCTGTAAAGGTGGTGTTGGGCTTCCTGGAGCTTGCGTTGGCATTGAAGTTCTTCTCGGTGGCCGACCTTGCTTATGGATGGCGTATCCTGGACCGCGAAACGTTCCTTGTCTTGTGGATTGTTATTTTTGCTATGCTGGGCTTTTACCTGTTGGGTAAGATTCGTTTTAGTCACGATAACGAATTAAAATATGTTTCTGTTCCGCGTCTCTTTATGGCAATTATCTCGTTGGCTTTTGCTGTTTATATGGTACCGGGACTTTGGGGCGCTCCTCTTAAATCGATCAGCGCTTTTGCTCCTCCTTTGTATACGCAGGATTTCAATTTATACGAAGACGAGGTTCATGCTCAGTTTGACGATTACGAAGCCGGTATGGCTTATGCCAAAAAGAATAATAAACCGGTAATGATCGATTTCTCTGGTTATGGTTGTGTAAATTGCCGTAAGATGGAGGCTTCGGTTTGGACAAATCCGGGCGTGAAGCAAATTATTGAGAATGATTATGTGCTTATTACACTGTTTGTAGATGATAAAACGAAGTTGCCGGAAGTTATCGAGATAGAGGAACATGGTAAAACAAGAAAACTGAAAACAGTAGGGGATAAGTGGAGCTATTTGCAGCGTAGCAAGTTTGGCGCCAATGCACAACCTTTCTATGTATTGCTTGATAACAACGGAAAGCCGTTGTCTCATTCTTATGCTTACGATGAAGATGTAAATAAGTATATTCAATTTTTACAGGGCGGATTAAAGAATTACAAGAAGTAAGATGAGTACAAGAGAGGAAAAGATGGAGGCTTTTGGCCACTTGTTGGATATTATGGATGAACTTAGGGAGAAATGTCCCTGGGACCGCAAGCAGACGAATGAGAGTCTGCGTACCAACACCATCGAAGAGACTTACGAATTGTGCGACGCGATTATCAGGGACGACAATACCGAAATAAAGAAGGAGTTGGGCGACTTGTTACTGCATATCGTCTTTTATGCCAAGATTGCTGAAGAGAAAGAGGCATTTGATATAAAAGGGGTATGCGATAGTTTGTGCAAAAAACTTATCTACCGTCACCCACATGTGTTTGGCGATGCTCAGGCAGATACAGCTAAGAAGGTTGAGCAGAGCTGGGAGCAGCTTAAATTGAAGGAAAAAGGAGGGAACAAAACGGTTCTGGAAGGTGTTCCTGCTTCGCTTCCTTCGGTGGTGAAGGCTCATCGTATGCAGGATAAGGCACGTAATGTGGGTTTCGACTGGGAGCAACGTGAACAGGTCTGGGATAAGGTGCTGGAAGAGTTTACGGAGTTGAAGGACGAAATAAACAAGATGGACGCAGATAAGATGGAAAACGAATTCGGAGATCTTTTCTTTAGTCTCATCAATGCGGCCCGTTTGTATAAGATTAATCCGGATAATGCGTTGGAACGAACCAATCAGAAATTTTTACGCCGGTTTAATTATCTGGAATCTCAAACCATTCAACAGGGGCGTTCATTAAAGGATATGTCTTTGGACGAGATGGATAAAATCTGGGATGAGGCCAAAGCAATGGGTATGTAATTCTGTAGTTATAGTATAGATAAACGGGTTGTCACCAGGAGTGATAACCCGTTTTTTTATGCGCTGGAATTGCTTGTTTTATCTATTATCTTTTTTCTATGAAATTAAATGTTTATTAATGGATAATGTATATGAAAAAGATTACATTTGTTGTCAATACTTGACTAATGATTTACCTCACCCTAATTCGGAAAATTATGAATAAAAGAGCTTTGTATTGTACAGTTATTTGTTTGTACCTTTCTTTTTCTGGCTTTGCTCAGGTTTATGAGGACTTTAATCTGAGCGAATATGTAACCCCTGATATCGTAAGATCTCAATTGGATTTCTCTTTAAGGACTGCCGGTTCTTTTACTGATAACGAAACATCAAAAAATGATTTGTTTAGAATTAATGGCGATCTAAATACAGCCTTTGATAAATATAAGAATACACGACCTTATTGGAATAGACAATTGCTTGTTGTTGGTATGTCCGGCAATTATAGAAATGAGTTGAAAGAGAAAAAAAGTGACTACGGACTTACATTTAATTATCAGAACGTAAACCGGTTTTATACGAGCGACATGCGTTTCTTTGAAGTATCTCCTTCCGTAGATGTTCAGTTGCTTGGCTATAAAACAGGCGGTTTGTTGGTTGATGTTAAGACTCATAACAATAGTTATTACGCAAATATCCCAATGTCGGTGGGAAAAGGCAGGATTGAGCAGGTGGAGGATGCCCGTCAGGCGATTTACATCCTGGAGAATCTGGATAAACAGGGTGTGCTGAACCGTAAACTGACCACAGAAGAGATTCATGCATTTGCTCAAACCATTTCAACAGTCAAAAATAAACGTTTTCTGGATGCCCGGTTGCGTATGATTGATGAGATTACGACCGTTGATTCAGTTCTTGTAAATATGGGTGTGCTCTCGTCCGGTGGAGCTCCTTACTTTACTACCTTATATGATTATTGGATGTACGGAGATCTTTTCAGTCGGGGATCGGGTACGGTTTACAAAGTGGGATTAACTCCGTTTATTAATCATCGCAACTACAATAATGTATCCGATCTTCAATCCGTAAAATTAACAGGCACAGGTGTTACTGCGAAACTCTCGTACGAAAATGAAAAACCTTTGAATTTATATTGGCAGCAGAGTATATGGGCAGAAGCTTCCGGAAGTTATTGGCATAGTAAAATAAATTTGCCTTCTGATAACACCTCCCATATGGTGGATATGGGACTCAATGGAAGATACACTTTAGGGTATTACCCCACATCGCGGACCAATGTGAATTTTGGATTTGATGAGAGTCTTTATTGGGGTCAAAGAACCTATAAAGATACACCTGAACCCAACAATAAGTATACCTTTCTGACATCGTATACGGGTGCGTTTGTTGATTTATATTATTATATTTCTCCTCAATTCAGATTTGCCCTGAATGCCAATCTCGGTTTAAGATATACAGATAATATCAAACCAAAACAAGATGATCCAAAGAATCTGATGTGGACCGGCAACTTTGTGGCAAAGCTTACCTATTCGCTGTTTTGAAATATTATACCTCATAGGATATCAACCAGACACACCCGGGCTTTAGATGTTTGATCCCCGGGTGTTCTTGTTTATGTTAGGTCCTTAATTAGTAATAATGCTCT
>VSSQ01000240.1_pt1 | contig 63725 bp, 59 predicted proteins | sample 4763081 | NCBI WGS metagenome assembly VSSQ01 (sample SAMN12137344, study PRJNA551015) | bioreactor metagenome | isolation source: SDC9 anaerobic chlorinated ethene degrading culture | place: USA: Knoxville, Tennesee | collected 2015-01-01
TGAGCAAATTTAAACCTTGACTTTTTCGTTGCTATCTTTATGCAACGCTACTGATATTGTGAAAAATAATTCGCTAATGAGGAGCAAAAGCAAGGCATTGGAAAGGTTGGAGCGCTTCGGCACCTCTTCGCTGTGAGATTTGTAAATTAATATGAAAAGTGCTGCAAAATTCAAACTGCACACAAAATATTCAACAGCTATTTTGAGAGGAGTTAACCCGCCGTCGGGAGTCAGCATAGCAGGTAAAGAAGCTCCCCATTTCATAATGACAATCAAAATAATCGTTAAACAGACAGAGCCAAGAACCCTGGAAACTCTTTTTTTAGGAGCCCGATTTAATATGTAAATCAAAAGACCAATTGCCTCGGTCAGCCGGGCAATTAACCAGAAATAGGTAGACCTTGCTCCTGTGGAGTTGAGAAACATGCCTTTATAAGTTAAGACATGCATTAAATCATAGAGGCCCACCGACATAAAGATGATACCAAGAAGGTACTTGCGGTCCGATTTAGTATAGGGGTAGGAAGCCAAGCATTGCAAGGCGATAGTAAAGGATACAATAATGCTGAAGAACTCGAGAAGAGTATGAAGAAAAAGGAAATAAGGGGATGGGATAACCCATTGAATGTCTGTATAAACTAATCTACTGATGAAATAAAGCAGCCCTATTGCTGCGATGCTGTGATGTTTCAGGGTTTTCCACAAAAACAAAAGACAAACCTCCAATTCTGTATATTTTGCTGAAGAAAGTGTTTAACTCGAGTTTGACAGTAACGCCTTAAAATTTGTTACTGTTAAATTGTAATTATGGCTCCCCATGCGGATTTGAAATGTACACATGAGTAAAATACCTATTCGAAAACCAAAATGTAGTGCCGCACAATAGAATGTCATTGTTGAATAATATAGATTGATTTAGTATAATTGTAGTGATATGTTTGCGCGAATTAAAACGGCCTACAACCGGGACGGCTCACCACGCCGTTACCTTCAACTTGTTGAGAGTCGGCGCGAAGAGGGTAAAGTTCGTCAGAAAGTCCTTTGTAACTTGGGGAGAGTGGAGGATCTCCAAAATGGGAAACTTGACGACCTTATTCGCTCTCTAGCGAAGTTCTCAGATAAGCTCGCAGTGGTTGACGCTGCAGAAGACCTTTTTGCTGACTGGAGTAAAGAGTATGGTCCCTCCATGGTCTTTAATCGACTTTGGGATAACCTTGGTCTCCATAAAATTCTCGATGGGCTCTTTAGCGAAAGAGAATTGAGTATCGATGTTCGAGAAGCTATTTTTTGTATGGTCTTAAACCGTTTGACAGAGCCCACCAGCAAATTGGGGGTTAGCGATTGGAAAGATTCCGTCTATCGCCCTGACTTTGAAACGTTAAAGCTTCACCACTTCTATAAAGCCATTGACTTCCTTGATGAAAATAAAGACACCATCGAAGAACAATTATTTTTCCACCATACCAACCTGTTCACACAGCAGCTGGATTTGGTGTTCTTTGATACCACCTCCACATATGTTGAAGGAGATGCCGGAGCCTTTGACCTCTTGGAATACGGACATTCCAAGGATCATCGTCCTGACCGCCTTCAGGTGATGATTGGCATATTGATGTCCAGAGATGGGATTCCCATTGCCCATCATGTGTTTCCAGGAAACACACCGGATACTGATGCCTTTATTGAAGCGGTTAGTGATTTAAAAAAGCGTTTTAATATCCAGCGAGTCATCGTTGTTGGCGACCGGGGCATGATGGGGAAACGAACCTTGGAACTGCTCGAAGAATTGCAACTCCAATACATCCTTGGGGTTCGTATGCGCAATATAAAGGCCGGTCCAGATCTAGCAAACTCTCCGGAGCCCTATGCATTCATCAAGGATAACCTGAAGGTTAAAGAAGTGGTTCATCAAGAGAAACGTTATATTGTGTGCTTAAACGAAGAGGAAGCTAAACGTGATCAGCTCGTCCGAGAACAAATTGAGATTAAACTGAGAAGCAAGTTGGAGCATGGGAGTATTAAGGATTTAATAGGCAATAGTGAATACAAAAAATATATTAACGTAACTGCCGAAGCGGCAACGATTAATACCGATAAATTGAAGCAAGCCGCTGTTTTCGATGGACTCTATATCTTACAAACCAATACCGAGCTCCCAACTGAAGAGGTAGCCACAGCTTATCGTGACTTATGGCAGATAGAAAGGGCATTCAGGAATCTTAAAAGTACTCTCGACTTACGCCCTGTCTACCACTGGAAAGAAAGGCGAATCTCTGGTCACATCATGCTTTGCTTCTTAGCCCTAGTGGTTCAGATCAAATTTCAAAAACTCCTTGAAAGCTGTGGAAGTGAGTATGGCTATACGGAAGTGATACGAGCCTTAAGAAAGGTTCATGCCGTTAAACTTAAAATAAAGGATCAAGATCATTTGGTCAGAACGGAAATTCATGGAGCAGCAGCTATGGCCTTTAAGGCTGTAGGGCTTAGGATTCCTGAACGAGTACAGGAGACGCACTACGATTCCCATAAATAGGGAATCGTAGTGGCACGCCCAAAAACGAAACTTTCAAACCCTTAAAATTCAATATGTTCAGGTTTTGAGGTGTCAAACTCGAGTTTAATAAGCCCCTTGTATTATAAAAATTGTAAATATTCTTAATACATTTCGCTAGGAATGCCAATTATCCTGTAATTTTGTCGTTTTATTTAGGAAAAATCTAAAAAGGCAATTTTATTAAAAGGAGAATGATTAAACCTAACGAAATTAAATAAACTAAGCTGAAATAGAATCTCAGACCAAAATTCTGTAAACACTAACCTAACTGTAAGAAAGGACGTGAAGTCATGACCCATTGGCAAAGCGGAACACGCCCCCTGAATTACTATGTCAACCCCAGTGATCCCCGCAATCTGAAACAGAAGGAAGAGGATCTGAAAGAGCTTCCTCAAGAATATCAGGATTTTTACCGGGAGGTATCTCAATTCGTACCTTATCAGCGGATTTTTATCGATCCTCTCTATACTTTAGGTTATGGAATTGATGCGAGCTTTTACCGCCTCATTCCCAAAATTGTGATTCGGGTTCTCAATGATGCAGAGATGGGGGAGATTCTGCGTTTATCGCAGCGGACGAAAATACCGGTCACTTTCCGCACAGCAGGCACCAGCCTTTCCGGACAAGCCCTTACGGATTCTGTGCTGTTAGTGCTGCAAGGCTCTTGGCGGCACTATAAAATTCATGACCATGGCAAAAAGATCAGCTTGGAGCCGGGGATTCTCGGCGTGGAGGCCAATCGCTATCTTCGCTCCTATAAACGCAAGATCGGCCCGGATCCTGCATCTATCGATCACTGCATGATCGGCGGCATCGCTGCCAATAATGCCAGCGGTATGTGCTGCGGCACCTCGGATAACAGCTACAAGACCGTGGATGAAATGCGGATTATCTTCGATGATGGAACGGTGTTGGATACAGGGGATTCCTCCTCGCGGCAATATTTCAGGGAACGCAAGGGAGAGCTTATCCGGCTGATCGAAGAGATACGTGACGAGCTTAATGCCGATCCTGATCTGGTGGCCATGATTAAAAAGAAATATAAGATTAAAAATACCACGGGTTACAGTATCAATGCTTTTGTTGATTTTCAGGATCCCATCGAGATCATTAAACATATTCTGATTGGTTCGGAAGGGACCTTGGGTTTTATCTCTGAAATTACTTACAAGACCGTTGTGGACTATGACCATAAAGCTTCAGCCTTGATTATGTATCCGGATATGGATCATGCCTGCCGTGCCGTGATGAAACTGGATCGGGATTTGGTAGCGGCGGCTGAGATGATGGATAGGCCTTCCCTGCGCTCTGTGGAAGATGCTCCCGGAATGCCGGATTATCTGAAGAGTCTTTCCGATACGGCAACAGCACTTTTAGTCGAAGTCCGGGGAGCCAATCCTGAGGAACTGGAGCAGCGGATTAAAAACGCCACCGCTGTCCTGGAAGATATACCGACCATCTTCCCGATCAGCTTTACTTCAGTGAAATCAGAATATGAAACCTATTGGAAGATTCGCAAAGACATCTTCCCCGCCGTAGGAGGTGTGCGTGCCCAGGGTACGGCTGTTCTGATCGAAGATGTGGCCTTTCCTTTGGAGCGCTTAGCCGAAGCTACTGCCGATCTGCGGGATAGTCTCAATAAATTCGGCTATACCGATGCGATTATCTATGGCCATGCTCTGGACGGCAACTGGCATTTTATCTTCACACCTAAGTTTGACAGTGACGAAGAGATCGCTCGCTATGAGGGATTGATGAATGAGGTCAATGAATTTGTTGTGAAGAAATACAATGGTTCCCTGAAGGCTGAGCATGGCACAGGCCGCAACATGGCCCCCTTTGTGGAGCTGGAGTGGGGAAGCAAGGCTTATGAGCTGATGAAACGGATTAAATCGGCTTTTGACCCCCATAATCTCTTAAACCCCGGTGTTATTATTAATGACAATAAGAATGTTTACCTGGAGAATTTGAAGGCCATGCCGGCCTCTCATGATACCATTGATCGCTGCACCAACTGTGGATTTTGCCAGGATATCTGTCCTTCCAAGCATCTCACCACCACCCCCCGGATGCGTATTATCCTGCAACGGGAGATCTCCGACTTGAAGCGAACCGGCAGGGATCCGCAACGCTTAATGCGCTTGCTCAGGGATTATGATTATGCCGGCAATGCCACCTGTGCTACCGATGGGTTATGTGCCACGTCATGCCCTCTTAACATCAATACAGGGGATAACACCAAATACTTACGCTCTCGGGCTATTACACCGGCAACCCGCAAGGTGGCAAGGGCCCTGGCCAAGAATATGAACGGGGTAACCGGCATTATGCGCTTTGGCTTAGGTGCCGTGGATGGAGTCCATGGCTTTTTAGGCACACGCATCTTAGGCGGCATGGCCAGAACAGCCCGGGACGTCTCCCAGAGCAAGATCCCCTTATGGAATGAATGGATGCCCAGTAAAGGCAAGGGCAAGGTTAAGCCCCGGCCGCCCTTTGCCTCGGCTCAAGGGGGTGAAGTCCTGAAAGTCGTGTATTTCCCCAGCTGCATCAGCCGCTCCATGGGACCGGCCCGTAAGGACAAGGATCAAAGACCTCTTAATGAAGTGATGTGCTCTCTGCTTGCCAAAGCTGGCTATGAAGTGATTATTCCGCCGGGGTTGGATAAGCTTTGCTGTGGCATGCCTTGGGAGAGCAAAGGATTTTTTGATATTGCCGATGAAAAAAGCGCGGAATTGGAAAAAGTTCTGCTCCAAGCCAGCGAGAATGGCAAATACCCCATCGTTTGCGATACCAGCCCCTGCCTTTACCGTATGAAACGAGCCTTCACATCAGGCATAGAGCTTCATGAATCCGTAGAATTTACCCATGACTTTTTGCTCCATCGCTTAAAGATCAAGAAAGCACGGGAAACCATTGCCGTTCACGTTACCTGCAGCTCGGTTAAAATGCGTCTGAGCGAAAAGTTCAAAGCCCTTGCCGAGGCTTGTGCTGAGAAGGTAATCATTCCCGATGATGTTCATTGCTGCGGTTTTGCCGGAGATAAAGGGTTTACTTACCCGGAATTAAACGATGCCGCATTGGCGGGGCTTAATGGAGCCCTACCGGATAATTGCGCCGGAGGATATTCCAATAGCCGGACTTGCGAGATTGGCTTATCCGCTCACAGTGGCATCAGCTACCAATCCTTAATCTATCTGGTGGATCGCTGCTCCAGTCCCTTAAGGTAAAAACTCTGCGCCATTGGCTCACTATTTTCGAAAGCAGAAAACCCCGCCCGGTCATATTCTGACGACTGGGCGGGGTTCTCTTACTTGCTTGATTCCAGGGCTTTGGCAAGCTGATCGGCACAGGATGTGGCTTTATGGCCACAGCGGATACCTTTGAGACGCTCTACCACGTCGTCCACAGACATTCCTTCCAGAAGCACAGCTAAAGCTTGCAGGTTGCCGGGACATCCGTTGACGAATTCGACATCGTATAGTTTGTTTTCCTTTATCTCGAAATGTATATGGCTTGCGCAAACACCTTTGGTTTTATAAGTACTCATAATCTGTCCTTTCCATGAAACTTTCCAAGAAATTTCTGTGATTTTTAATTCTGTTAGGTGATTTATACTTCAACATCTATTATAATGATTCAATGGATATTTGAACAGAAACAAAAACTCTATATAAGGTAATGGTCTTAGCGGTTCAGCAGCAGTATGATGGGAGTGTACTCATGCAAAAGCAATATCTTCGGCCGATGGTTATTTTGGTCATTATCCAGTTCCTGGTTATGGTGGGCTTCGGGATAGTCATTCCCATCCTGCCTTTTTTGATAGAAGAACTGGGCGGCGGGGCTTTCTCACTGGGGTTATTTATGTCTGCTTATTCCATTATGCAGTTCTTCTTTGCCCCCTTTTGGGGAAGGCTGTCGGATCGCATCGGCAGACGGCCTGTTCTGTTAATTGGACTTAGTGGTTATGGCATTACCTTTTTTCTCTATGGAATGGCTGGAAATCTGCCTCTTCTCATCGCTTTTCGAGCTCTGTCGGGGGTGGTCTCTTCGGCCACTTTGCCTACCGCAATGGCTTATATGGCTGATATAACGGAAGGAACGGACCGGTCCAAGAGTATGGGGATGCTCGGAGCCGCCATGGGATTGGGGATGGTTTTCGGACCGGCCTTAGGCGGTTTCCTGGGACATTATAGCTTTACGTTACCCTTTTACTTTGCAGGAACTTTGGCTTTGCTCGTCCTGCCTTTTGCCTGGAAGCTGCTGCCTGAAACCCTCAAAGAACCCAACCTGGAATCTAAACCAAAAGTACGCCTTCATCCCAGGGTGATTCGGGATCCTTTATTCCCGCTGTTTATCTTCAATTTCGTTCTTAGCTTTACGATGGCTATGTTTGAAAGCACCTTTACCTTGTTTGCAGCCGAGCGGGTGGGATTCGGGCCTCAAGAAATGGGCATCGTTTTTATGATTATCGGCATTACTGGTGTGATCGTTCAGGGAATGCTGATTGGCAAGGTGGTCAGGCGGTTTGGGGATGCCAAACCGGCCAAGGTGGGAGCATTTCTTTGCGCTGTGGCCTTCCTCTGGCTGCTTTGGGCACCTAATGCCATCCTGTTGGTTCTGGGTACGGTAGTATTTATGATTGGAAATTCCTTTATGGTCCCCACCGGCTCCAGTTTGGTGAGCAAGAACAGTCATACCGGGCAGGGAGCTTCGCTCGGTGTATTTCAATCCTTTGGCAGCCTAGGCCGAATTGCCGGCCCTCTGGTAGGGGGAGGCATCTATGGATTATCCATGAATACCCCCTATGTCATTGGGGCGGCCACCCTGGTTTTGTGCCTGATTTTCTTTGGCACCAAGATTCAGGATCGCAAAGCGGGTGAGGCCGGCACTTCAGCTTAGGCTGCACCATTGAGTGATGAAAAATAGCAGCAAATAGTGATGTTTTTGCTCAATATGTGGTATACTAAAATTAAAGAGGAGTCATGCGCTAACATGACCCCTAGCAACAGCCGCTTGAAGTGCGGTCGGCTTTGGAAATCGGAAAATAGACCGGCATTCCTTGAGCAGAGGCGGTCTATTTCCGTCTATCGGAGGTAAGTAATAAAGCAACTAATGCTCCAAAGGAGATCATTAGTGTTAAAGCTTCATATACTTCCATGGCATCACCTCCCTTCGGAGGAATGCCGACCGCTCTGCAAGCCCTTTCTGTTGCAAAATTAATTATAACATACAAGCACTCTCACCGGGGTGCTTTTTCTTATGCCCGAAAAGAGGCGATATTTAACATACTTCTTAACCACTGGTGCTAAAAGGGAAGAGTGAGTCATATGGATTTAGGGAGACAGGCTCGCAACACGAATTGCCCATAGAAATGAGGTGGCACAGTGGGGGAGTATGTAAGAGAAGAAGTCTACCCGATCATCCAGGGCTTGGATTTATATCTGGCGAAAGGCAAAGCGATTTCCTATAACTCAAGTTCCTTCAATCAGCTCAAATTGAATTTGCGGGAGTATGAGCTTTACTTTAATGAAAGACGCTGTGAGAATTTTGATATGGTGGGAACCTACCGGCCTTATCATTTTAATTCGGAGAATTTCGGTCTCTATCTTTATGCGGAAATGTTCGGGATGTATCTCTTAAGTATTCTCAGACAGACCTTGATGACCTTAAGAGAGGCACATACCCTGGCTTTGGATTCTGTTCTCACTCATGTGTCTTTCCATTATCTCATTGAGCGCTACTGTATTTTGCTGGATGATGTGGGAAGGAATAATGAGGGTCTTTACCCAGCTTATAAAAGAAAGATCTATAGTCAGACCTGGGGCACTCAGGATTGTCTTGAAGAAACCCTGGCCAACGCCTTTGTCTTAAAGGCGCACCCCTACTGGACCGATAAGCAGAAGGACTATATTCAATCCGTGTATGCACGGCAGCGGGAAGGGTATATTCAAGCCCACAATCTGAACCCTGTGCATTATCAGGAACTCTACGGTCTTCTGGAAAACCAGCTTAGAGGCCAGAGAAGCGCGCACGAGGTGCCCTCTCTTTATGATTTTGTCCATAAGAACTTACCCTTTCGCTTTATCGGGCTTCCGGTGTATTTGGTCAATGATTGCGGCAAGCTGGAAGAATTCATTCAAATCGTCGAACTCTTATTTCCACAGATATAGAAGTGCTTTTTAGATATAGAAGTGTTTTTTAGAGTTTTCATCAGGTGAATGGAAAACCTGAGAAAACCATGATTTGAAAAAACCGCGTGAGATCAACGATGATTTCACGCGGTTTTATATTGTAAGAAGGGCCCTTTAATTCGAATGCTCTTCGGCATAGAGTTCAATAATTCTGAGGATAACTTCCACGGATTTTTCCATGGCGAAGGTGGGAATGAATTCATAGCGGCCGTGGTAATTATGCCCGCCGGTGAATAGATTAGGGGTGGGCAGGCCCATAAAGGATAAGCGTGAGCCGTCGGTGCCCCCGCGGATGGGCTTGATCAGAGGTTTAACCCCCACCGTCTCCATGGCCTTTTGGGCTTTATCCACAATATGCATCACCGGCTGAATTTTTTCTTTCATGTTTTTGTATTGATCGGTGATCTCGACATGAAAATGTCCCGATCCGTATTTTTTGTTGCACTCTTCCGCTAAATTGAGCATGGTCTCTTTACGCTTGGCAAAAGAGTCTTCAGCAAAATCCCGGATAATGTAGTAAAGGGTGGTTTCTTCCACATCTCCCCGGATATCATTGAGATGATAAAAGCCCTCATAACCCTCGGTGGTGGCTGGTGTTTCCTGAGGAGGGAGTTTGACGATATATTCATTGGCTAAAAGAATGGAATTAATCATTTTGTTCTTGGCATTGCCGGGGTGAACATTTCTTCCTTTTACTTTCACGATAGCTTTGGCGGCATTGAAGTTCTCGTATTCCAGCTCGCCAATGGACCCGCCGTCCACGGTATAGGCAAAATCTGCTCCAAAACCGGCCACATCAAATTGGTCGGCACCCCGGCCGATCTCTTCATCAGGGGTAAAGGCCACACAGATGGTTCCATGCTCAATCTCCGGGTGTGCAGTCAGATAGGCGATTGCTGTCATGATCTCGGCGATGCCGGCCTTATCATCCGCTCCCAAGAGGGTGGTACCATCAGTAGTGATCAGGGTTTTTCCTATGTAATCCAGCAATTCCGGGAAGTCTGCAGGGGAGAGGACCAGATTGTGTTCCGGGTTAAGAAGGATGTCCTGGCCGTCATAATTCTCAACTAACTGTGCTTTGACATTGGTCCCTGAAAAGTCAGGACTGGTATCCATATGGGCGATAAAGCCGATGGCGGGGATCGCCTTGGTAGAGTTGGCAGGCAAGGTTCCATAAACATAGCCCTCCTGGATGCGCGCATCCTGCAAGCCAAGCTCTTTAAGTTCTTGTTCAAGAAGCCGGGCTAAGTTCAGCTGCTTCCCGGTGCTGGGGGTGGTTTGGGACTCTTCATTGGATTGGGTGTCGATGGCCGCATATCTGAGAAAACGTTCGATGACACTGGACATGATTAAGCCTCCTCATTCGTTAATAGGGAACTAAATATAGAAATTAGTTAGCCTGGGTTTAATGGTTATATATTAGCTTTTTGGACTAAGACTTTCCAAGACCATGCCGGAGGGTGATACCCCTTGACGTTCAGGGATTGTAGGGTTGAAGATGAAAATTCGCCGGTTTTGAAATCGAGTCAGCTAGCTTAGTAAAAGTCAAAATCAGCGAATTTTTAAACTCACTTGCCATACCTTGGTATTGGCTGACAAGCAGATGAGCATTAAACATTTGTCCTTGAAATACCTAAGCCAGTCGTTAAGATAACTAAAAATAGCCCCCCTGGCAAGGACAAAGGCTATTTTTTAGGTCAATCCCATATGACCGCATCTGCGGACTAAGCTGGCATACCGGCTGAGATGTTAATCCATCGCCGCTTTTGCTATTCCTATTATAACCCTAAAACAGAAAAATATAAAGAGAATTGCTTGGAGGGTATTTTTGCTTTGATTGCTTGACATGTGTCGTGTGAAAGGCTATAGTATTTTTAATGAACGACATAAGTCGTGCAATGGGAGGGGAGGGTCGTAATGGTAACGGCAAATAATGCCCTTGGCAAAAGTGAGTGGTATATCATGGAGAAACTGTGGGAGCTGGCACCCCGCACCTATGTGCAGCTCTGCCATGAATTAAAGGATGATCCGGGCTGGAGTCGCAGTACAGTGCAGACCATGCTGGAACGCATGACTGAAAAAGGTGTTATTCGCTTTGAAGTGGTAGGGCGGGCCAAGCAATATTACCCCAATGTGGCACGGGATGATGTTGCGGTGGCTGAGGCACGTTCCTTGCTTGAACGGGCCTTTGCAGGCTCGGCAAGCATGATGATGAGCACCTTAGTACGGAAAAAGCAGCTTTCCAAAGAGGAGATCAACGAGCTGTACGCCATTTTGCAGGGGGCGGAGGATAAAAATGATTGAAACAGTGATGACCTCTTCCGTTCTGATACTTATTGTTGTCGCTCTGCGGCAGCTGCTGCGTGGCCGGATTTCCTCCCGGCTGCAATATGCGCTGTGGCTGCTTGTGGCGATCCGGCTGCTTCTGCCCTTTTCCTTGTTTGAAAGCCCCATCAGTGTGCTGAACGCTTTGCCCAAACAGCCCGGTGGCTTTGTTACTGTTGTTCCGACTACCATACCTAACCCAGCTACTCTAGCTACTTCATCTAATCCAGCTGTTCCAGCTGATCCTGCCAATCCAATTAATCCAGTTAATCCTGTGAAGGGAATAGAGCCAATCGGAATTCAGACAGCTCAAAATAACAATACCGTCACCAATGCTGCAGCTCATAAGACAGACTACGGAGCGATGGCAACTTATCTCTGGTTGGGCGGAATTTTGGCCAGCGGCGGGGTTTTTGTCATGGCCAATGTTCGCCTGAGCCGAAAGCTCAGACGAAGCCGGCAGCGAGTACATAATGCCTCTTGCCCGCTGGCTGTCTATGTCACCGAGGATTTGCCGTCTCCCTGTTTGTACGGATTGTGGAAACCTTCTATCTACCTGACACCTCCCAGTCTCGCCGATGAACAGAGAATAACCCATGTGATTGCCCATGAGTTGACTCATTACCGACATGGTGACCACATTTGGTCTCTTGTGCGCGTTTTATGTCTTTGTATTCATTGGTTCAATCCATTAGTGTGGCTTGCTGTGGTGCTATCCCGCCAAGACAGCGAGCTGGCCTGTGATGAGGGAACCCTTCGTGTACTGGGTGAAAAAAACCGCATGGCTTACGGCAAAACTCTCATCGAGATGATGACTGCATCGCCAAAGCCTGCGGATCTGTTCTACTGTGCCACCACCATGACAGGAGGTAAGGGAGAAATAACCGAGCGCATCAAACGGATCGCCCAGCAACCGCGCATGCTGGGGATCACCGTAGTTGCGGTGCTGCTGATTGCCGCTGTCGCTATAGCGGGTACCTTTGGCGGAGCTCATAGTGAAGCTGCAACCGGGGAACTGAGCCCTGCCGAAGCCCTCTGGAGAGAGCGTACAAACTATGTGGGTGATAATTCCGCTGTTGGCCGACTGATTGGTTTGTTGCCTGTACCGGAGGGTGTGCAGTACGATCACTTTAAGCTGCACACCGGTGAGCAGCCTTACGACATTGAACTTGTTTACTCAGTTTCTTCCGAGGTACTTAAGCAGTATGATACGGAAGAAGCCAGACAAGACAATCCTTTTCGCCAAAATGCCCTGATCCTGCTGGCCCTGGTTGATAATGCCGGAGGTATTCGCGCTACATTAACTGATGGCCAGCGTGAAGTAGGCTTTATCAATGGTCGTGAATGGGCGGATTATACGGTTGGTGAGGATGTCAGAAATTATGCCGAAAGCCCTGAAAAGTTGCAGGAGCTGATGGGTTTTTCCTTTGCCTCCGGGGTGGCAACTCAGGTCAGAACGCATATTGAAGGAGGAACCCTTGTTTATGATAGCTCCGGAATTGTCATTAAAGATATCGAAAGCCAGAATCTCCACGGTTTTAATATCAAAGGAAAAGTCATGCTCATCAGCGATCCTAAGCGGGTTACATTAGCCGTTACTGAGGAAATCGGCACAGTTGAAGAAAAACTCACGGATATGGTAAGCCGTTCAGGTGCCATCGCCGGCATCAATGCCGGCGGGATTTACCTTTCCCTTGAGGAGGGTAATGAAGTCTTTCCCGACGGCATTACGGTGCAGAACGGGGAAGTCGTTTACAATAATGCCGGGGATCAAGCAGTCGAGTTCATTGGTCTTGATGCCGAAGGTAAACTAATTACTGGACCTATGAATGTTCAGGAGATTAAAGAAAAGAATATTCAGGAAGGGGTAGGATTTTCCCCACCTTTAGCTGATAATGGGACGACCTTAGTCAGGGAGGGGAAGCCTGCCGTCCCCGGGGACGGCGGCTGGGGGATTGCCCCTCGTGCCGGAATCGGCCAGCGTGCAGATGGGACCCTTATTTTTATGGTGATCGATGGACGTGATCCTGATTGGAGTATCGGGGCAACCCTAAAAGATATGGAGAATCTCTTTTTAGAGTATGGTGCCGTAGAAGCGGTTAATCTGAGTGGCGGCTCCATGGTGGAGATGGTTTATGATGGCAAGGTATTGAATAAGGTCAGCAATATTTTTGGCGAACGACCCATCCCCACCGGATTTGTCGTGATGCCTTAATTGAGAAAGGTGCAAATGTTGTTTTCATTAACTACCGTAACTTAAAAAGGAGGATGTATTATGCCCCATATCGCAGTTAATCTTTATCCCGGACGGGATCGTGATACCAAGCTGGAGATTGCCAACAAGCTGAAAGACTTGATGGTAAGGGAACTCAATTTTCCACCTGACTCGATTTCAGTGTCGGTTGTAGAAATTGAACCGGACAATTTCGTAGAGACAATTCAGCAAAAATATGATGGCAAGGATTTATATATTTCTTCTCGTGCTGTGAAAACATCGACATAGCTAACCATAGTTTGAAAGATCATTGTTAGAGTAGATCGACTCCCTATAACGGAGCCGGTCTGCTTTTTCGCGTATTCCTCAAACATCTCAGTCAATGTCTGGCATCAATAGAATTAATCTGTGATCCGGTTTAAATATGGCTTATGGATTTGCAGTTCACTGGAGCTCATAGAAATGATATACTTAAAGTTAGTGTGTATAAAACATGGCTCGGTATATCTGCTGCCTATTTATATTATTAAACTATAAGGGGAATCAAAATGAATCTGTTAACTGCTGAGTCCCTAACCAAGAGTTATGGAATTAAGCCTTTATTCCAGGATATTTCCTTAGGCATAGAGGAAGGTCAAAAAATTGGTATTATCGGGGTCAACGGAACAGGGAAATCCACCTTGCTGAAGATTCTGGCCGGCTTGGAGCAGCCGGATCAAGGGCAGATCACGACCAATAATGAGCTGCAGTTGGAATATCTTCCCCAAGAGCCCGACTTCGATCCCGAGGCTACGGTATTGCAGCAGGTTTTTAAAGGCAATTCCCCGCTCATGAAGCTGCTTAGGGACTATGAAACGGCCCTGGAACGGCTGAATCAAGATCCCAACAGCGAAAGTTACCAAAATACCCTGCTCCAGCTAGGCCAGAAGATGGACAGCCACAATGCCTGGCAAATCGAGAGTGAGGCTAAAGCCGTTCTCACTAAGCTGGGGATAACCCAGTTTGATATTCCCGTCGGGACACTGTCCGGAGGACAGCGTAAACGGGTGGCTTTAGCCGGTGCACTGATTCAGCCTTCAAATGTATTGATTCTGGACGAACCTACCAACCATATCGATAATGAGATGGTGGATTGGTTGGAGAATTACTTGCATAAGCTTAAGGGTGCTCTTTTGATGGTCACTCATGATCGCTATTTTCTTGATCGGGTGGCGAATCGAATTTTTGAACTGGATCGGGGAAAACTTTATGCATATCCAGGTAATTACAGCCGTTTTTTAGAATTAAAGGCAGAGCGGGATGAGCAGGAGGAAGCCACAGAAAGGAAACGGCAAAATATCCTGCGCAATGAGCTGGCCTGGATTCGCCGGGGAGCCAAAGCACGCACCACCAAGCAAAAAGCACGCATTGATCGGTTTGAACAGCTTCAAGCTGATCAGCCTGAAGAGAAGACCGGGAAAGTGGAAGTTTCTGCAGGAGCAGCCCGGTTGGGAAAAAAGGTCATCCAGTGTTCTCATCTGCGTAAATCATATCCCGGCTCAGGGACGGTTATTGATGATTTCAGCATCATCCTGGCTAAATATGATCGAATCGGGATCATTGGCCCCAATGGCAGCGGCAAGTCAACCCTGTTAAATATTTTGGCTGGGCGGATGCCAGCCGATGCCGGAGAGATCGAATGGGGACCCACAGTAAAGCTGGGGTACTTTGCTCAGGAATACCGGGAGTTTGAACCACAGACCAAAGTGATCGATGTGATTAAAGCCGTGGCGGAAGTGATTCCAACTTCTGATGGAGGGGTCCTGACGGCCTCGCAAATGCTGGAACGCTTCCTTTTCACTCCTGCCCAGCAATGGACTCCCGTTGAAAAGCTCTCCGGAGGAGAGAAGCGGAGACTTTATCTGCTGCAGGTTTTGATGAGCTCCCCTAATGTGCTGCTGCTGGATGAGCCGACCAATGATCTGGATATTCAAACCCTTAGTATTCTTGAAGATTATTTGGAGGATTTTCCCGGAGTGGTGATCACGGTATCCCATGACCGCTTTTTCCTGGATAGGGTGGTAGATCAAATTCTGGCCTTTGAGGGCCAAGGAAGAATCCATTCCGCCATCGGGAACTATACAGACTATAGGGAACAGCTGGCCAGGCGGATTGCGGAGGAGCAGTCCTCAAGAGAAGCCCTCTCTAAGACGCAGAAGCTGAACGGCCAAAACTCGAGGCTGGGTGAAGCTGAGGCTGCCGGGCATCAGGCCAAGCCAAAAGAGCGCCCGGTGAAAATGAGCTATAAAGAGCAACGGGAGTATGAACAGATTGAAGACAGAATTGCCGGTCTTGAGGGTCAATTGGAACAAGTGGATCAAGACATGGCGGAAGCGGGAAGCAATTACGGTAAATTGAATGAGCTGATGAAAGCAAAAGAAGACTTGGAGAAGCAGCTGGAAGAATCTCTGGAGCGCTGGACCTATCTCAGTGAACTTGCCGAGGAGATTGCGGGTCGTAAAGCCCCCTAAGAGTAATGGAGCAAAAAAACCGGAGGTATATGGCAATGGATAAAAATATAGAGCTAATGAAAAAGCTCATCGAAGAGAAGAAGAAAAAAAGTGCTCAGCAAGGCGGACCCAATAAGGCTGCTGCTAAGTTAGGGCAAGCCCGCGGCGGGATCAAGAGCCATAAAAAAGGCGGGCTTTTTGATAAGTAGATCTGGATATTGCCCGTGGATTGACATAGGGTTTATAATAGTTTGATAGAAAAATGGAGGAGTGGGTATCATGCTCATTGTACTAGCATATTTGGCGGCCAATGTAGCAGCTAATTTGTCGGTAACCTATTTTGGCCCGATCTCAACACCGATTAATGCATTTTTGCTGATTGCGTTTGACTTAGTCGCCCGGGATAAGCTCCATGAGCAATGGAGCCGCAAGCATCTCTGGCCGAAAATGCTTCTTTTGGTGGGAACCGGTGCTTTACTGTCCTGGTTTATCAATCGCAATGCCGGGCCCATCGCCGTGGCCTCGTTTATCGCTTTTTTGCTTACCGGTATTACGGACACTGCCGTTTACCAGGCCTTAAGGAAGCATCCCCGCTTTGTCAAAGTCAACAGTTCCAATGTTGTTTCTGCGGCGGTGGATTCCATCGCTTTTCCGACCTTGGCCTTCGGGATGTTTATTCCCTATGCTGTGTTTGGGCAATTTTTTGCCAAGGTGTTCGGGGGTTATATTTGGTCCCTGATTCTGTTCAGAAAAGACAGGCCAAAATTGGATGATGGCTTAAAGACCACCTGATCTTAAAAGCCACTTGAATTATAAGGAGAGAAGGAGCTCAGTCATGAAAAAAGCGGTAGTATTGCTTTCAGGCGGCTTGGACAGCACGACCTGTATGAGCGTTGCCCATAAGGCCGGGTATGAGTTGTATCCTTTATCCTTTGATTATGGACAAAGGCATCAACGGGAATTGGAGGCAGCCAAAGCGGTCGCCCAATACTATAAGGTCAAAGAGCATCGGCTCATTAAGATTGAACATGTGGGAGGCAGTGCCTTAACGGATGCCTCCATTCAGGTTCCTGATTACACAGAGGATGGCCAAATCCCCGTGACCTACGTTCCCGCCCGCAATATTCTTTTTTTAAGCTATGCCTTAGGTTATGGAGAGGTTATCGGAGCCGAGGCCATCTTTATCGGTATCAGTTCCGTGGATTACAGCGGCTATCCGGATTGCCGGCCGGAATTTTTGCAGGCTTTCCAGAAGGTTGTGGACGTAGGGACGAAAGCAGGGGTGAGCGGACAAACCATTGCCATCAAAGCGCCGCTGCTTTATCTTTCCAAAGGGGAAACCATCCAATTAGCTGCGGAGAATGGCGCTCCCCTGCATCACACCACAAGCTGTTACCGCGGCGGCGAAAAGGCCTGTGGAACCTGTGACAGCTGTACCTTAAGACTCAAGGGATTTGCTGAAGCAGGTATCAAGGACCCCATAGACTATGTGAATCAAGGGGACAGGTCCTGTTTTTCAACACCCCTGGAAGATTAAGGAGATGCAGGCAATGATCAGCGAAAGAATGGAAAGGCAGCTGGATTTCATAGTAGCCATCGACGCCTTAAAGGATATAACCCGGCAGAGCATTACCACCGGCAGCAGGCGCCAGGAGAATGATGCGGAACATTCCTGGCATTTAGCGGTGATGGCGATGATTCTCTCCGAATATGCCGAGGATCAGACCATCGATATCGCCAAAGTGATCAGCATGGTGCTGATTCATGACCTGGTGGAGATTTATGCCGGAGATACTTATTGTTATGATGAGAAAGGGTATGAAGATAAGGCAGAAAGGGAGCAGGAGGCGGCAGACCGCTTATTTAATATGCTTCCCGAGGATCAGGCGCAAAGGATGATGAGCCTTTGGCAGGAGTTTGAAGAGATGGAAACCAAGGAAGCGGCTTTTGCAGCGACTTTGGACCGTTTCCAGCCCTTATTACTGAATTACAATACAGAGGGTCATACTTGGCAAAGACCTGGAATCACCAGTGAAAAGGTATTAAAGCGCACTGAGATAGCCAAGGAAAAAGTCCCCCGACTCTATGAATATATCGAAAGATTGATTCAGAGGTCTATTGAAAGGGGAATGCTCAAACCATGAAGATTCTGATCGATGGTGATGCCTGCCCGAAAGCTGTTCTGCAGATCTGCCTGAAAAAGGGCCGTCAATATGGTATCCCCGTGTGGACGGTGGCTAGTTTTAACCACGAGATTGCCTCGGATCATCATATTGTCGTCGGCAACGCCCCCCAGGAAACGGATCTTAAAGTAGTGAATCTGAGTGAAGCGGGGGATATTATCGTGACTCAGGATATCGGTCTGGCAGCCATGGTATTGGGTAAAGGAGCCAGAGCCTTGAGTCCAACCGGTAAGGAATACCGCCCTGAATCAATAGCTAATTTATTGGAAGAAAGAGAGCTAAAGGCCAAATACCGCCGCTCAGGAGGAAGAACTAAAGGTCCCAGCAAACGAACTCCTGTTGAAGACCAGCTTTTTGAAGAAATACTGCTCAGGTTGCTGCAGGGATAATGATATTTTTTCGAAAAAGTACTTGTTTTTATGCAGTTGGCAATGATAAGATAAAAGATAAATGTTTTACGAATCAGGAGTGATAGAAATGGCATTATTTTTTGACGAACCTTCACGGACTTTTGGAGAATACCTCTTGGTCCCAGGATATTCCTCTACCGCTTGTGTACCTGCCAATGTAAGTTTGAAAACACCGGTAGTTAAGTTCAAAAAAGGGGAACAATCCTCCATCATCATGAATATTCCCCTTGTCTCGGCTATCATGCAATCCGTCTCCGATGATAAAATGGCTATCGCCTTGGCGAAAGAGGGAGGGATTGCCTTTATTTATGGCTCCCAGACCATAGAAAATCAAGCCCAAATGGTATCCCGGGTAAAGAACCATAAGGCCGGCTTTGTCATCAGCGATTCCAATGTGAAGCCGGAGGATACTTTGGCAGATATTTTAGCTTTAAAAGAAAAAACAGGCCATTCAACAGTTGCTGTCACCGATGACGGCACTGCCAATGGCAAATTAGTAGGTCTTGTAACCAGCCGCGATTACCGGGTGAGCCGGATGTCCACCGATACCAAAGTGGGAGAATTTATGACCAAATTCGAGGATCTGATCTGTGCTGATGAAAAGACCACCCTTAAAGAAGCCAATGATATTATTTGGGAACACAAATTGAACTCTTTGCCTCTCATCGACAAAGACCAGCGTTTGAAAACCATGGTTTTCCGCAAAGACTATGATTCCAACAAAGAGAATGAAAATGAGCTTTTGGATGCCTCCAAACGCTATGTGGTTGGTGCCGGGATCAATACCCGGGATTATGCTGAGCGCATTCCCGCTTTAGTCAATGCCGGAGCGGATGTTTTGTGTATTGATTCCTCGGAAGGCTTTACAGAATGGCAGAAAATAACCATCGACTGGGTACGTGAGCATTACGGCGATCAGGTTAAAGTGGGTGCCGGCAATGTGGTGGATCGGGAGGGCTTCCTCTTCCTGGCCAAGGCTGGGGCTGATTTCGTTAAAGTCGGCATTGGCGGCGGTTCTATTTGTATAACCCGGGAGCAAAAAGGAATTGGCCGCGGGCAAGCCACAGCCGTGATTGAAGTGGCCAAAGCCCGGGATGAGTATTTTGCAGAGACAGGGATCTATGTCCCGATCTGCTCCGATGGCGGAATTGTTCATGACTATCATATGACTTTGGCTCTGGCTATGGGGGCCGACTTCATTATGTTGGGACGGTACTTTGCCCGCTTTGATGAAAGCCCGACCAATAAAGTCAACATTAATGGCAGCTATATGAAGGAATACTGGGGTGAAGGCTCTAACCGGGCCAGAAACTGGGAGCGTTACGACATGGGCGGAGATAAAAAACTTTCCTTTGAGGAAGGCGTCGATTCTTATGTGCCATATGCCGGCAGTTTAAAAGACAATGTAACCCTCTCCTTAAATAAGGTTCGCTCCACTATGTGCAACTGCGGCGTTCTAGCGATCTCTGATCTGCAGGAAAAAGCGAGAATTACTCTGGTTTCGGCGACCAGCATTGTGGAAGGCGGTTCCCATGATGTGGTGCTCAAAGATAATAATATGGTGGAATATATGAAATAAGTTGAGTAATTTCGGCAACGAACTTCGGATGGCTGATTATCCGAAGTTCGTTTTTATGTAAAGGGTATCTTTAAAACATCCTTTCCCTTTGCTGGTTAGAAATGCTATAATTAACTTAAGACATAATGGAGCTGTATTATACATGGCTTAATCCGCAATCTACAAGCACAAAGCTTAAAAGCGTATAATAAGGAAGTTCGTCCCCAGCGATCATAAGGAGGTTGTGAATATGGTTAAGATTTCAGAGCTTGCGGCTCAGAAAGTTAAGGAAGTGCAGAAGACACAGAATAAGGAGAAGTGCTATCTTCGTCTTTACCTGGCGGGATTTGGCTGCGGTGGCCCAAGTTTTGGGATGACCTTGGAGGATGCCAAAACCGAACTGGATGTTCTGGATGAAGAACATGGGGTATCCGTTATTACAGCCAGCTCTCTTTCCGAGTATCTTGAAGATGCTTTCATCGATTTTGTGGAGAATGAAGAAGGCAGTGGTTTTGAAATCCGCTTGGCGAAAGATTTTGGCGGTCAAGGCTGCGGCAGCAGCTGCGGCGGCTGTGGCGGAAGCTGCTAAGCAATTAAAGTGCATGAGATGTGAAGAGAGCTCTATGTGGGGCTCTCTTTGTGTTTATTGCTGTAGAAAAAAGGAGAAAAAATATGAAAAAAGCAATAGTGTTTATAACTTTATCACTTATAATTCTTCTTTTAGCCGGTTACCAACCAAATAAGTCAATAGGTGTAAGGAATATTGAGGGGCTCCTTCTGGAGCTTTATCAGGTTGAAAACACGAAAGATTATCAGGAACTCCGTGAAAAGCAAAACCAGTATTTGCAGGAAGTAAGGGAATTAATGCCAACAAAAACAGGAATACTGACAATGGACCCGGAGGACTTTGAGGAATTATTTAAACCCTATCTCGCAAAGTATAAAAGATACTGCACGGAAGCTGCCTGGCAGGGGTTGCTTAAAAACAGATATATAAGCAAATTTGACCAGCTGGCCTGGGAAGAAGAGTGCCGGTTCTATGTGAAAGATATTCAGATTAAGAAAGACCAGGGCAGACAATATTACTACACGGTAGAAGTCGAGAAAAGAGCAAAGGATGGAACCAGTCAAGAGAAGAATGGCGAAGGAATTGTACAGCTGAATGAGGATGGGTACGTAGATCTCTTTAAGGTGACGAAGAGAGTCGATTTTTAGGCGTTGCGGGGCAAGATTGGCACCTGCCTGGCCAAAGCAAAATAGTACGGTATTGCTAATAATCGGCTGGGAGAGGGCGGTAGGATTTGATATCTGGACGAGAGCCAATTTTAACTGACCGGGAGGGTATGCTATAATGTTAACTGTCTTTACATTTTCATTACAATGTTTTTAAGATATGTTTACACAATAAAGTTTATTATAGGTGATGCAATGCCCGTTCTTCAATACGAATCCATCAAGAGAAACCTCCGCCCAATTATAGACCTTGTACCGGATCCTTTTTGGTGGGGATCCTTTATTATTGGCTATATTAAAGTTATTGCTTTTATGGGATTGACCACATCCTGGAACAACTCCTGGGAATTTTATTTTGTGAATAATTACGCAGTGTCCAGCGTTATTGCTCTTTGCTTTATCCTCTTATTCTTTTCCGTCCCGTTGCTTTTCAAGGGAAGAAGCCGTCTCTGGGTAACCTGGGTCTTCAGCGCGATTCTGGCCTTTTTGTTGTTCGCTGATTTAGTTTATTACCGAGGATATGGTGATTTCCTTACCCTTCATCTCATTGCCCAATTGGCCAATCTTGAAGACCTGGGCGGTTCAATTGTATCTCTGATTTATTTAACCGATGCTCTTTTTTTCATCGATTGCTTATTGGGCCTTCTCTTGCTTATCGTGAAGAGAGAGTCAGGAAAGGAAATCAGACGGCAAATCCCCTGGTTCCTGCTTATCTGTGTACTTGCTGTGGGGTTCATTTATTCAGCTCATTATCGCTATGACCGGGTGGAGAATGGACAAAACCAGATTGTTTTCCGTATCTGCTGGACTCCCACCGATACGATGAGGAATTTATCGCCTGTGGGCTATCATTTCTATGAGGGCTATGTTTATTTTAAGGAAAATCAGGTCATTGAGCTGACTCCTGAACAGGAGGAAGAGATCGAAAATTGGTATGTACAGCATCAGGAAGATTCACCTGCTGATGAGTATCAAGGAATATTTGCGGGGCAAAACCTTATCCTCTTACAGGTGGAATCCTTAGAGAATTTTGTCATTAATCAAAGCTACAATGGCCAGGAAATAACTCCGACGCTGAACCGGCTTGTGCAGGACAGCATCTATTTCCCCAATTTCTATGAGCAGGTATGGAATGGAACCACTTCCGATGCTGAGCTCCTGACTAATGCCTCCGTATATCCGGTAAGGCGGGGGAGCACCTTTTTCAGATATCCGCTCAACGAGTATAATTCCCTGCCTAAGCTGCTTGCTGAAAAAGGATACACTACCCAAGCCAGCCATCCCGATAATGCCGGTTATTGGAATTGGGTTCAGGCTTTAAGCGCCATGGGTTTCGCCAATACGTTGGATATTACGGATTTTGGTATGGATGAGAAAATCGGTCTGGGATTAAGTGACGGGAGCTATCTCCGGCAAATGCTTCCTATCCTTGAGCAATCTGGGCAGCCTTTCTATGATTTTATTATTACCATGACCAGTCATGGCCCCTTTGATCTACCTCAAGAGTATCGTGAACTGGAAATTGAGCCACAGCTTGACCGGACAAAATTGGGGGGGTATTTCCAGAGCATCCGTTACGTAGATAAGCAGATCGGCATGTTTATAGAATCCCTTGATCAAAAAGGACTTTTGGACAACACTGTGATTGTGATCTATGGCGATCATGAGGGGATTCATAAATATTACAATGATGAGCTTGCCGGTATCCAGCCTCAGGAAGATTGGTGGATGGCAAACGATCGCAAGGTACCCTTAATTATCTACAAAAAAGACATGGGCCCCAAGGTTATTGAGACCACAGGGGGGCAGATCGATGTTTTGCCAACGGTCGCCTATTTGATGGGCATAGAAGAAGAAAAGTACGCAGGGACGGCACAGGGCCGCAATCTGCTCACGACCCAAAGAGATTACGCCGTTTTGGCCGACGGAACCTTTGTCGGTACCAGCAAGGAACTTGAGGATCATGCCATAAAAGGACTGACCCTTTCTGATTTAATCATTCAAAGCAATTATTTTGACCAAAAGGAAAAATAAAGAATTGCAGTTTATTGATAGAATCAGTTCAGGAGGAAAACAAATGGACATTCACAATGAAGTTCTCCAACAGAATTTAAGTAAAGGGGAAAAGCCGTAGAATTTTAGTGTTCTACGGCTTTTTCCATGGTTAAAACTGAGTTTGGGGCTGATTGTTTGTCGGCCTTTCAAATATATGGATAATTTAGAGGAGTATTTAGGAAAATGTTGAATTATAAAATTAAAAGATAAGGAGTTGTGGGAATAGCTTAAGATGAATAGGAGCTGTACTATGAGTGAGATAATTATCAGAAACCTAAGCGAGGAATCGATGGAGGAAACGGTGAAATTTATCTCGTCGTGTCAGACGGTTGACGAGAGTTTTATTGCCTGGCTGGGCTATTCACCTGAAGAAATCAAATCACAACTAATGGACCTCACGCCATCGTTTACAGAAAGTTGTTTGATAGCCATAGACGGAGGTGTAATCTGTGGTTTCTTAGGAATTTATATATCGGAAGAACAGTCTACTCTTAGATTATTGGGGCCGTACGTATCCAAACAAAAAAGCTGGACTGAGATTGCTTTAGATCTGTTATCTGCCTTTAAGACCAAGATACCTACAAATATCAATCTGGCAAAGGTAGCTTTTTATGACGCAAATATGAATTGCAAACGAGTATACGAAGCAAATCATTTTAATGTGTATAATGCAGAAAAGACTTTAATTAGGGATAAAAAAAGTTTGAGCAATGTATCGGAAGTGAGCAATCAAAAGATAAATGTTCGTGATTATAAATCAAGCGATTTTAACGATTTTATTAAGCTTCATCCTGAAACCGCCTATTTTACCGGGCCAGAGGTAGTTAACAGGTTAGACGACTATAATCAGTTGATTGTGGCTGCGACGGACAATCATGTCATTGGCTATGTTTATTTCGAAATGCTTAGAGGGGATGGATATGCAGAAATCTGTTTCTTGAATGTTTCTCCTGAATTTAGAAGCAGGGGAATCGGCTCGCGATTAATTAACCAAGTAATACTGGAAGCTTTTAAAAATGATTGGGTTAACCACATTCAGATATCTGTTCGTGTCAACAACAAAGAGGCAGAGCGACTTTATACAAGAATGGGTTTTAAAGAAGAAAATGTAATCATAGCCTTGCAAAGGGATTTGGAAGTATATCCTTGGGGCGACTTCACATAAGCGTATTTCCGGGATTACCTTTGTCACGGCATTTGCAAGGGTGAATTTTCAGGACTCCTCTATCTGCTGGTTTTTGCCGGCAGATAGAGGAGTCCTTGTGTTAAGAACAATGCGGTCGGGATCTAAGTGAAAGCACTAAGAAGAAATTTTACTGACCAATAATTTTTGATATAAGGCAGATACTCCCTCTAAGATATGGATAATTTGGAGGAATATTTAAAAAGGTGTTGAATTTTTAATTAGAGATATTGGATGATTGGGGAGAATTCTCATAGGGCCTTCAAAGAGATAATAGGTAAAAAGCATGGATTGAATGGAGAAGTTGGAAAGGGGGAACTTTTCATGGGCGATATCATCATGGTCTATATTATACCTATGATCATCTTGTTTATAATTTACTATAAGGTGTTTCGTATTGCAGACGATGTGAAGGAAATTAAAAGAATGCTCGAAAATAGTGGCAAATCCGAAACAAATAAAAAAGATTGCTCATGCAGTGGGAGGCAGCAATAATGAAGCCAAAAGAAGGGCTGAAACCTATAGGTTCGTTTTTGAATTCTTGCCGAAAAGGCATAGAAAGTGTTTTGAACTACAAAAGGCCGGCTTTTTGGATCATGATTGCTGCGGCTTTCATCTGTATAGGGGTGTTGGGGATTCATGCTGTCAATCCCAGGATTTATAACTATGCCGATGCTTCAGATGAGACGGTCGGGTCAGCCCAGCAGATACATGGGAACAGGACAGAATATGCCGGTTCTGACGGCGGCGAAGTAGCAGAAGCAACAGTCCCTGAGTCCGCTATTTATTCACCGGACGGTAACTGGGCGGTATGGTCAAATGTCCAGGAAAATTTAAGGGATGAGAATGGGCTGTTTTACAGTATCTATCAAGTCCTGCTTTATCATACCCAAACCGGAAAGGTCACAATATTCGATATTGTCGGGGGGTATTTTGACTTTCTCTGGTCAGAGAACAGCAGATTTCTGGCTGTAACCTACTCAGGGCGGGAATGGACCCATTTCAGCATAGTGGATACCATAACGCTTACCGAGACCCCAGGCCCCTATAGGGCCTCTGTCCTGGAGCAGCTTAAAGCACAGGGGGAGAGATTGGATTATACGGCTAACGAAACCCGTCCCGATCCGGTCTTAACCCCTGTTGAATGGTTCCCGGACAGCTCAAAAGTCCTCGTTTCCTACCAATGGCGTGATACATCCTACATGACACAAAGCGGCACCTTTGTTTATGAAGTTGAATCAGGTCGAATATCCGGATTAAGCCAAAACTCCCCTCACCAAGACGGCTGAGGATATTCTATGAATTTACAGCAGATTATTTTGCCAAACAGGGAGAGGAGGCTGCTGATGTGTTTATAGTCAACAGCGCTGATTATACTATCCTGGTCATAGGAGTAATGGGAGCACTATTAGCCTTTGCCATTCAGTTCATCCTCTGCTTCAAGGCAAAACACATTGCTGTGAAGTGCATCCCCATCTATGTTGCGCTCTTAGGCGGAGCCTATTGTTTAGCTCTTTGGGCGGGATTATTGGGTTCTTATTCGGCCGGAGCAATATCAGGGAATCAGCTTGTGGCATTGATCCTTGGCGTTGTGCTTGGCATAGCCTCATCAGGAATCGGCATCGCCTGGATACTCTATGGGGTGATTTCCCGAATTCGCAATAAGCAGGAGCTCAGATAGGTATGGAGGAGAAGGATTTGAAAGTTCGATTATTACTGGCAATCCTTATTGGCATTGCGTTTTTCACAACGGGATGCACTAAGCCAACGGATCTAAATGAACTAATCGGCATGAGCAAAAATATCCAGGAGCTTTACTACGAAGAACGTAATTCTGGAGAAGTCATCTTTGACGGCAAGGTCTGGGCTAAGGATAATCAATTTAAATATGAAGTAACGATCTATAGCAATAATGAAAAGATAGACACTCTCGGCTTGCTGACGGATAATTCAGGCAAGAATATAATATATCGGATTCAAAACCCAAACGCATCCAGTGCCCCATCAACGGGAATATCGGGAAGATTCCAGGGAATAAGAGAGGATTCATTTTTAAGATATATTGATGGGATCGATCCCCAAAAAGCAGAAATTGTGGGGACGGAAGAAGTAGAAGGAAGGCAAAGTGTCATTGTCAAGACAAACGCCGCTGATGGGGCAGAGCCGTCTAAACTATGGATAGATAAGAAAACAGGAGTTCCAACTAAGATCGAATTCGCAGAGAATGAGAAGATTGTGACCTCACTGACGTATAGGAATATAAAAATAGGTCCGGGATCGGTTTCCGACAAAGAACTTGTGGTTCCTGAGTCGGCAATAGTCTTAGAATAGAGAGGGCAACCTACAAAGTCATTCAGAAGAAGAAAGGGGAGAGGGAGATGAACCCGATACACACGGATTACACATTATTGATCCAGACGATTTCTTTCCTGGCACTTGTTTTATTCATTGGCCTGTTGATCAGCATCCCATTGGTTTTAAGGAAAAGAAAAAAGGATCAGGAGATCCTTGGGAAGCTGGACAGGGTTATAGACATCCTGGAAAGAGAAAAGAACAATGGTAAGCACCATTAAAGATTCAGGGGGGGACAGGGTGAAAAGAAGCAAAGGTTTTATTCTCTTACTAAGTGCATTGGTGATTGCTTCCGGTCTGGCGCTGTATAAGTTCTACCCTGTCTTGGAGGCTCTTGGTTATAATAAGAGTATTTCCGTTTCCGCAGTCAAACTTTTTATGACGGAAGAAGCATTGATAAATGCCATGGATGAAAAGGCGGAGTTTGTCTATGGAATGGGAGGGAATGGCTGGAGATTCAGCGATAGCGGGATTTTTGTGATGACATCATCTCTTGGATTATTCAAGAACAGAGTAGCATTGATTGATACGGAGAATACCTCACACAGTATCTTGGGAATTAAAGTAGGCGACAATTGGGATTCAGCTGTAACCTGCCTGAAAAAGCGCGGATTCAAAGAGTTCAGCCATGACATGTATACAAAGGGTAATGTGGAGATTCAACTTTCTGGAGGAAGTAAAATCAGTGGATTAAGGATTAGAATCGCAGACCCGGCCTATAAAGATGTACAGTTTTAGCAAAGAAGTGTTTTAAGAGTGTGAGTTTGGTTGTACTCCGGCTAAAGAAAAAAAGAACCGTGGCAAAGGCCTGATTCCTGTCCAGCAGGTATTAGGCTTTTGTGTTGCAGCCAAGCCTATCCTACCCCTATCAGAACCCAAGAGGAAATTTTTTTAAAGCAATTGAATAATTATGCGTTAAAAAGTATAATTATTAGGTAAATAATTCAGGAGCCAAGGGGGAGCGCAGGAATTATCTGAGGAGGAGTTAAATTGCAGGCTGCATTAGTATTAGAAACCGGAAAAATATTCAGAGGAGAGTCCTTTGGCGCCGGCGGTGAAATTCGGGGAGAGGTGGTTTTCAATACAGGAATGACCGGCTATCAGGAAGTCCTCACCGATCCTTCCTATAAGGGACAGATGGTATGCATGACCTATCCGCTGATCGGTAACTACGGCATCAATTCCTTAGATAATCAGTCCCCACAGATCCAGGTCCAGGGATTTATCGTCAAAGAAGCAGCCCGTAACCCCCATCATTGGCAACTGGAAAAGAATATCTCCAGAGCCTTGGCCCAGGCAGGGGTTGTCGGAATCAGGGGTATCGATACCCGGGCCTTAACCCGCATTATCCGGGAGCATGGCGTGTTGCGGGGAATGATTACCACAGAACTTGGGGAGCTGGACCAAAAAGCACTGGAGCTGAAGAACTGGGAGATTCCTCAGGATGCAGTGGCGCAGGTGAGCACCAGGGAGACCTACAAGCTGCCGCCCCTGGGCAAAACGGATTCCCAGAAACCTTTTCAGGTGGTGGTGATGGATTTTGGTATTAAAGGCAGTATTCTCAGGGCCATGCAGGAAGAAGGCTATGCCCTGACTGTGGTTCCTTACTCTGCTTCTGCTCAGGAGATTATTGCTCTGAAACCGGATGGTGTTTTCCTCTCCAATGGCCCCGGGGACCCTAAGGATGTGGCGGTTGGAATTAAGACCATCGATGGATTGGTGAACAAGCTTCCTGTCTTTGGTATTTGCCTGGGGCATCAGCTTCTGACCTTAGCTTTAGGCGGGGATACCTATAAGCTTAAATACGGGCATCGGGGAGGTAACCAGCCTGTTCAGGACTTACGCACGAAAAAAGTCCATATCACTTCCCAAAATCATGGCTATGCCGTGGCGGAGGGGAGTTTGGCCGATACCCTTCTGGAAGTCACCCATCTCAATTTGAATGATCAGACCGTAGAGGGTGTCCGGCATAAGGAGCTCCCGGTATTTTCCGTGCAGTATCACCCGGAGGCCGGACCGGGACCTAACGACTCACTCTATCTTTTTAAAGAGTTTTCCACCTTGATGACGGAATGGAGGATACATCATGCCACTTAATCCAGCCTGGAAAAAAGTACTCGTCATTGGCTCAGGTCCTATCGTCATCGGTCAGGCGGCAGAATTCGACTATGCCGGCACTCAGGCCTGCAAGGCTTTGCGGGAAGTTGGCATCGAAGTCATTCTGGTGAACAGCAATCCGGCCACCATCATGACCGATGAACAGATGGCGGATCGCATCTATCTGGAACCCCTTCTACCCCAGAACCTGGAAGGAATCCTGGCTCAGGAACGGCCTGATGCTCTCCTCCCCACCTTAGGCGGGCAGACGGGATTGAATTTGGCTATGAAGCTCCAGGAAGAAGGAATTCTGGAGCGTTACGGAGTTGCCCTGATCGGGTGTAACGCGGAAACCATCTATAAAGCAGAAGACCGGGAAGCTTTCAAGGAAACCATGCTGGAAATCGGTGAACCCCTTGCCGAAAGTGCCATCGTCACCAGCCTGGAAGAAGGTCTGGCATTTACCGCCCGCCGGGGATATCCGGTGATTGTCCGTCCGGCTTACACCTTAGGGGGTACAGGAGGGGGCTTTGCCAAAAATGAAAAGGAGCTTCTCGAGGTGCTTCACCGGGGACTGCAAGCCAGCCCCATTCATCAGTGCCTCTTGGAGCGCAGTGTGGCGGGCTGGAAAGAAATTGAGTACGAAGTAATGCGGGATGCCATGGATAACTGCATTACCGTCTGCAATATGGAAAATATCGATCCTGTAGGAATCCATACGGGGGATAGTATCGTTGTAGCTCCCTCACAAACCTTGACCGATGGCGAGTATCAAATGCTGCGGTCATCTTCCCTGAAAATTATCCGGGCCCTGGGTGTGAATGGAGGCTGTAATGTTCAGTTTGCCCTGGACCCTGAGAGCAGGGAGTATGTGGTTATTGAGGTAAACCCACGGGTCAGCCGCTCCAGTGCCTTGGCATCCAAAGCTACCGGCTATCCTATCGCCAAGATGGCCGCTCTTTTAGCCGTGGGCTTCACCCTGCCGGAACTGCGCAACCCGGTTACCGGTCACACCAGCGCCTGCTTTGAGCCGGCTCTGGATTATGTGGTGGTCAAGTTCCCCCGTTGGCCTTTTGATAAATTTCCGGCGGCGGATAATCGCCTGGGGACGCAAATGAAAGCCACAGGCGAAGTTATGGCCATAGACAGGACGCTGGAGGGAGCTTTGCTGAAGGCTGTCCGTTCTCTGGAAATCGGAGCGGTGGGCTTAAGAATTGCCGACTCAGGGCGTTGGACGGAGATGGAGATCGAACATAAGCTGGCCCAGGCGGATCATGAACGCTTCTTTGCTATTGCCGAAGCTTTCCGCCGGGAGTGGACCATCCTGGAAGTCCAGATGCTGACTAAGATCGATCCCTTTTTCCTCAACAAGCTGAAGGAGCTGGTGCTTTTGGAACGCCGTCTGGGGAGCGAGCCCCTCACCTTAGAGCTGCTGCGGTCAGCCAAAAGCCGAGGATTTTCCGATCAGGCCATCGGCCGCTTAAGAGGCGTAACCCAGGAAGAGATCCGGCAGGAACGGTGCCGCTATGGCTTGAAGCCTGTCTACAAAACAGTGGATACCTGTGCTGCCGAATTTTATTCCTCCACCCCCTATTACTATTCTACTTATGAGGAAGAGGATGAAGTGGCAGTTCATTCCGGCCCCAAAGTCATTGTTCTGGGCTCGGGACCGATTCGGATCGGACAAGGGATAGAATTTGACTATTGCTCTGTTCATGCTCTTTGGGCCTTACAAGAGCTGGGAATTGAGTCCATCATGATCAACAATAATCCGGAGACGGTTTCTACGGATTTCGATACGGGAGATAAGCTTTATTTTGAACCCTTAACCTTAGAAGATGTCCTCCATATTATTGAGAAAGAAGAAGCTGATGGTGTTTTGGTTCAATTTGGAGGTCAAACGGCCATTAACCTGGCGAGTCCGCTGCAAAAAGCCGGGGTAAGGATTCTGGGCAGTCAAGTCGATGCCATCGATAAGGCCGAAGATCGGGAACGCTTTGCCCAGCTGCTTCTTGAACTGGGAATTCCTCAGTCGGAAGGCTGTGCAGCGACCTCAGTCAGTCAGGCCAGGGCTATTGCCGAAGAACTGGGCTTTCCGGTGCTGGTCCGGCCTTCCTATGTTATTGGCGGCAGAGCCATGCAGGTGGTGGAGAATTTCGCCGAACTGGAAAGCTATCTTACCCAGGCCATAACTTTATCCCCGGAGCATCCCATTCTGGTGGATCGCTATCTGGAGGGTAAAGAAGTCGAGGTGGATGCCGTTGCTGATGGTGAGATCACGGTCATTCCGGGGATCATGGAGCATATTGAGCGGGCCGGAGTTCATTCCGGAGACAGCCTGGCTGTCTATCCCACCCAAAGCCTCACTCCTGCAGAAATCCAGCAGATTCAGGATTATACCTGCCGCATAGCTAAGGGCATGGAGGTTCGTGGTCTGCTCAATATTCAGTTTGTGGTGGTCAACGGTAAAGTCTATGTGATTGAAGTGAATCCCCGGGCCAGCCGAACCGTACCCATTCTTTCCAAAGTTACAGGAATTCCGCTGGTTGCTTTGGCGGTGCGGGTGGCTATGGGTGAAAAACTGGCGGACCTGGGGTATGCTCATGGCCTGGCCCCGGAGATTCCCTTTGTCGTCGTTAAGGCCCCGGTCTTCTCCTTTGAAAAGCTTACCCAAGTCGAAACCTCTTTAGGTCCGGAGATGAAATCTACAGGAGAAGTTTTGGGTATGGATGTGAATTTTGGGCATGCTTTGGCCAAAGCCTTTGCGGCATCCCATGTTCCTCTGCCGGACAAGGGAGATATTTTGGTGGCTGTAGCGGAAAAAGACCGCCCGGAAGCCATCGCCATGACCCGGGAACTTTCCCGGCTGGGCTTTGGGGTAAAGGCCACCGGGAATACAGCTAAAGCGCTGCTCTTTTGCGGAGTTCCTTTAGAAGAGGTAAGAGAAGCCAGCACCGAACTTAAGGAAGCCGTCCGCCGGCAGGAATTCTCCTTTGTTCTCAGCACCCCCAGCAAAGGAGATTCTGAAGAGCGGACCGGGTACTTATTGCGTCGTTTGGCTGCGGAGCACCGGGTACCTTGCCTCACCTCCATGGATACTGCCCAAGCGGTGGTGCGCGCCCTTAAGGAGATCCGCAATCATACTGCGCCGCAAACCCTCCCTTTACAAGCGTATCTGGCCATGAAGCGTTCTACTGGGGCAACGGGTACGCCGACCCCAGATGCTTGGGGGACGCGGATATAAGATAAAGCCCCTTGCTTCAAATTCGGAATCGATTACGAATTAGGCAATCGGCATGAAAAACGGGACCTGTCCCCTTGATTCACCTTAAAAAAAAGAGCATCGCCGTAGTCCGGCGGTGCTCTTTCTTCATGTACAGCATATTTAACAAAAGCTTCAGCCCAATGCTTCCTGCTTTTCCTTTTCCTCTTTAGCCTGATTGATAACGCTCTGGAGCATTTCCACGGCTTTTTCCATTTCGATGCCTTTCACCTGAACGATTTCACTGGTGACAAGCTGCAAGGCAGTGTGCAGCATATTATTATCTTCCATTCCCAGTTTGTGGAGATTGCTCTTTCTCGTTAAGTCGCGAATAATCTCGCTCTCCTGATAGATATCGCCGCTCTTCATTTTTTTCTTATTGATATCACGGTAAAAGCGGTTATTGCTTTCAAACATGACGGGGTCCGTATCTCCCTCAAAGAAAAAGCGCAGTACATCATCGACGACCTCGCTGTTGACCACTTGGCGTATCCCTAAATCCTCAGCTTTGCCTACTGGAATCATAATTTCCATATTGACATGAGGAATGTTCAGGAGGTAATACTGCCCTTTAACACCTAAGACCTCTTTTTCTTCAATGGAATCGATTATTCCTGCTCCATACATGGGATAGAGTACCTTATCACCCACTTGAAACATTGAGTCACCCCCCAAAGAATTTCCTGAATTGATTATAACATAAAACTTATTGAATGTAAAAAAATAGTATGATATCATAAATATAAGCAGGATGTCAATATAAAAATTTTGGTTATGTTCTAATGCTCACAATGCTCCAGAAGTTGCAGGTAAACCTCCCGGGAAAAGTTGGCGGTTCTAAAGGAAGGTGATCCATCGTAGAATTAAACGCTATGTTTAATTTCAATAACAAAGGAGTTGTATTATGGCTTGGGTAGGAGAGGATAACGCATTGCAGGTTCAAGACATCAAGATGCAGTCAAAAATACAGAAGGACAGCCCTTTGCTCACCCAAGAAGAGATGTATCTCTTTAATTGTGGTGAGTTTTATTATAGTTACCGCAAACTCGGTGCTCATTTCCTAGAGCATAAGGGGCGGTGGGGAACGTATTTTGCCGTATGGGCTCCTCAGGCCAGGCAAGTCTCTGTAGTAGGGGATTTTAACGGCTGGTGCGGAATGAACCATTCTCTGCAAAAATGGGAGGAACAGGGAATTTGGACACTCTTTATTCCCGGCCTGCCCACAGGGGAGATCTACAAATATGAAATCCTCACCTCTTCAGGAGAGTCGGTGTTGAAAGCGGACCCCTACGCCTTTTTTTCCGAAGTGCGGCCCCATACAGCTTCGGTGATCTATTCCCTGGAGGATTATGCATGGGGGGATCAGGCTTGGCTGGCTCAGCGCAAAACCAGGAATCCCAAAGTGCTGCCCTTGTCCAGCTACGAAATCCATTTAGGCTCATGGAGAAGAACAGAAGACGGACGGTTCCTTAATTATGCTCAACTGGTAACCGTGTTGATCCCCTATGTAAAATCCATGGGCTATACTCATATAGAGATCCTGCCGCTGATGGAGCATCCTTATGACGGCTCCTGGGGTTATCAGATCACGGGATTCTATGCCTGCACCAGCCGGTATGGCACCCCCCACGATCTTATGTACCTGATCGACCAATGCCATCAGGCGGGAATCGGCGTGATCCTGGATTGGGTCCCGGGCCATTTTTGCATGGATGCCCACGGTCTGGGCAAATTTGATGGAAGTCCTCTCTATGAGAGAGAAGTTCATGAGCAATGGGGTACTTATAAATTCGATTATTCCCGTTCGGAAGTCCGGAGTTTCCTGATCTCCAATGCAGTCTTTTGGCTGGACGTCTTTCATGTGGATGGCTTGCGGGTGGACGGAGTGAGCAGCATGCTCTATCTGGATTACGGAAAAGAGAAAGGAGCCTGGCAGCCCAACAGACATGGCGGTCGGGAAAACCTGGAGGCTGTCGCTTTTATAAAACAGCTCAATGCAACCCTTCATGGCCTTTATCCCGACGCCTTGATCATAGCCGAAGAAGCTACGGATTGGCAGGGGGTGACCGGGCCTCTTAATCAGGAAGGACTGGGGTTCACGTTTAAATGGAATATGGGCTGGATGAATGATACCCTCCGTTATATTGGCCTGGACTTCAATGAACGCAGATCCTTTCATCAGCTCTTAACCTTTCCCATGATGTATGCCTATGCTGAGAGCTACATTCTCCCCTTGTCCCATGATGAGGTGGTCCATGGCAAAAAGTCCTTACTGGATAAAATGCCGGGAGATTACGGACAGAAGTTTGCAGGTTTAAGGGGACTAACCACCTATTTCATGACCAGTCCCGGCAAAAAGCTGCTCTTTATGGGGGGAGAGATCCCTCAGTTCATCGAGTGGCGGGAAGATCGGGAGCTGGACTGGTTTCTTATGGATTATGAGATGCATAGGAAATACCATGGCTTTGTTCAACAGCTCAATGGGCTGTATTTGCGGGAAAAGGCCTTATGGGAAATCGATAGGGACTGGACCGGATTTGAATGGATCGATGTCCATAACCATGAACAGGGAGTGATAGTCTTTTGCCGCAAGGGAAAGTCCTTTCAGGACAGGCTGGTGGTTCTGATCAATTTTCAGCCTTATAACTATGAAAGGTATCGAATCGGCGTGGAAATGGCCAAGGGTTACCGGGAAATACTGAACACCGACTCGACAGACTTCGGTGGATGGGGTATGACCAATCCCGGGCTTTTAAAAGTAGAGGGAGTACCGTGGCATGGCCGGGAATTTTCCCTGGAAATTCGGGTTCCTGCTCTGGGTGCCATGATATTAAAGCCCGAACTTGCATAATTATTGGAATGGGGAATAAATATTGCAGTACTTCGGTTTTGAAGGAGAGAAAAACAGGATGTTCTCAGACAAAAATGGTTTTAAAGATGCCTATCTGGAGAAATTCGCCGAAATCAAGGGGAAATCCATTGAGGAAGGAACTCTCTGGGATAAATACCATACCTTAGTGGTGCTGCTCAGGGAAGAGATCAGCCTTAGCCGCGCCTTTATCAACTATGCCGATCCCAAAAACCGCCCTGCCAAGCAAGTCTATTATTTTTCCATGGAGTTTCTAATTGGCAAATTGCTGCATAATTATCTTATTAACATCGGCATTCAGGATATCGTTGCGGAAGGTTTGGAGGAGCTGAATATTGACCTCCAGGAGCTTTTGGCTCAGGAATGCGATGCTGGATTGGGAAATGGGGGGCTGGGGCGTTTAGCGGCCTGCTTCCTGGATTCGATGGCCTTTCTGGGCATAGCCGGCCATGGCAATGGCATTCGCTATAAGTATGGACTCTTCGAACAGAAAATCGTCAATGGCTATCAAACCGAGGTGGCCGACCATTGGCTGAAGAACGGTTACCCCTGGGAAGTGCGCAAACCGGATAAATCCGTTGTGATTAAATACAAAGGGAAGGTACGGGTGGAAAACATTGATGACCGGCTGGTATTCCATCATGAGAATTATGAGCCGGTGCTGGCCGTTCCCTACGATATTCCCATCGTCAGCTATGAGAACCCCTTTCTGGTCAATAATCTAAGACTATGGAGCGCCGAGCCTTTATCTTCCGAACTGGACCTGGCCTTATTCAATCAAGGCAACTTTACTCAGGCTCTGAGCAATAAATCAGAAGTGGAGGCCATCTCCTACATATTGTATCCTGAAGACAGCAATCTGGCCGGAAGGGAGCTGCGCCTGAAGCAAGAGTATTTCTTTGTGGCGGCGGGACTGGCAACGATTGTGCGCAACTACAAAAAGAACCATGGTTCGCTCAGAGACTTTTCCCAGGGGGTGTCCATCCATATCAATGATACTCACCCGGCCCTTTGTATTCCTGAGTTAATGCGGATTCTCATCGATGAAGAAGGAATGGATTGGGAGGAAAGCTGGAATATCACCGTGGATGCCATTTCCTACACCAATCACACCATTATGCCGGAAGCCTTGGAAAAATGGCCTTTGGACTTATTCAGGAATCTCCTGCCCAGAATCACCATGATTATTGAAGAGATTGACCGGCGTTTCAAGGAGAAGCTGTTAAGACGGTTCTTTAACAGCGAGGAACTGTTCAGGAGCACCCCCATCATCAAAGAGGGACAGATCTATATGGCCAATCTGGCCATGATTGGCAGCCATTCCGTAAATGGGGTGGCTAAGCTGCATACAGAGATTCTCAAAAAGCATGTCTTCAAGGATTTTCACCGGATCTTCGGGTATAAATTCACGAATTTAACCAATGGCGTGAACCACCGGCGTTTTCTCTTAACGGCCAATCCCTTGCTTTCCGAGCTGATTACCGAGGGGATCGGTCCGGGATGGAAGACCAATGCCGGCGAATTGGCAGAGCTGCACCGGTTCAAAGAAGACAGCGCCTTTCTTGACCGACTGGCTCAGGTGAAATACCAAAACAAATTGAGATTGGCGGAGATCATTGCCAAGGGGCAGGGAATCCAGATTGATCCCCATTCTCTCTATGATGTTCATGTGAAGCGGATTCATGCTTATAAGCGGCAGCTTCTCAATGTCCTGAAAGTCATGGATCTCTATAACCGCCTGCTGGCGGATCCTGGGTCGGTTCAAGGGACGTATACCTTTATCTTCGGCGGCAAAGCGGCTCCCGGCTACCATTACGCCAAAAGCATCATCAAACTGATTCATGTTATAGCTGACAAAATCAATCAAGAGCCAAGGATCAAAGAGCAGCTGAAAGTGGTTTTCATGGAGAACTTTAATGTGTCTTCAGCAGAGAGAATCTACCCTGCGGCAGATCTCAGTGAGCAAATCTCCACAGCGGGCAAAGAAGCCTCCGGCACCGGCAATATGAAGTTTATGATGAACGGGGCCCTGACCATCGGCACTTTGGACGGAGCTAATGTGGAGATCAGGGAGGCGGTGGGTGAGGACCATATCTTTATCTTCGGACTGACGGCCGAGGAAATCCTTGCCCATAATCTGAACAGAACCTATCGCTCCTGGGATGAATATCATGCCAATCCGCGCCTGGAGAATATTCTGGAACAACTGATTTCCAAGCAGTTTATGGAAAATGATTGGGAATTCCGCACCGTCTATGATTCCCTGCTCCTCTACAACGATGAATTCTATGTACTCAAAGATTTTGCAGCTTATATGAAGACCTTCGGGGAAGCGGCGGATCGTTATGCAGCGCAGGAGCAATGGCTCCGGTCCTCTCTGCACAATATTGCGGAGTCGGGAGTCTTCTCCACAGACCGAACCATCAGGGAATATGCCCATCAGGTCTGGCGGGTGCGCTGCCGCAGAATGGACTGAGGAAAGCAGAATGGAGTGAGGAAAAAGGAGGTGGAATCATGAGAAAGAAAGAATGCATCGCCATGCTGCTGGCGGGAGGGCAGGGAAGCAGGCTGGGCTGCCTGACTCGTAATATTCCTAAACCTGCCGTATCTTTTGCCGGCAAATACCGGATTATCGATTTTAGCCTCAGCAATTGCAGCAATTCCAATATTGACACAGTGGGGGTTTTGACTCAGTATAAGCCCTTTGCCTTGAATACCTACATCAATATGGGTTCCGCTTGGGATCTAAATTGCTTAAATGGAGGAATCCATATCCTTCCCCCCTTTGTCGGTGAAGCTCAGGGAAGCTGGTACAAAGGAACTGCCAACGCCATCTATCAGAATATGGATTTTATCAATTTTTACAACCCGGAGTACATCCTGATCCTCTCCGGTGATCACATCTACCAAATGGATTATTATGAGATGCTGTCCTGCCACAAGCAAAAGCATGCGGAAGTCACTCTCTCCGCCATTGCTGTGCCTTGGGAAGAGGCTTCCCGTTTCGGAGTTATGGTGACGGATGCCGGGGGCCGGATTATCCGGTTTGAGGAAAAGCCCCCCCGTCCGGAAAGCAATTTAGCTTCCATGGGCGTCTATATCTTTAATTGGGATGTGCTTAAGGAAGCTCTGCTGGAAGACGAGAGGGACCCTCAATCGGATCATGACTTCGGCAAGAATGTTCTGCCCCGGCTTTTGCAGCAGGGGAGACGGCTTTACTCTTATCTTTTTCATGGCTATTGGCGGGATGTGGGGACGATTGAAAGCTATTACAATGCCAATATGGAAGTTCTGCAGGAAGAAAGGGTGGATAAGTTTTTCGAGTTGAAGCAGCGGGTTTTCTCCAATGAAGAGATTCTCGCTCCTCAACACCTTGGTGAGCGGGCGAAGATCCACAATAGTCTCATTGGCAATGGGTGCACGATCCTGGGAGAGGTCCGCGACTCCGTCATTGCCTCAGGAGTCTATGTGGGGGAAGGGAGCCTTATTGAACAGTCCATCTTGCTGCCCAATTCAGAAATCTATGAGGATGTCCGCCTGCACAAGACCATCCTCGGGGAGAATGCCATTGTCCGGGCTCATTGCCGGATCGGTGATAAAAGGGAAGGAAATCCGCCCCAGGAAGGCATCACCGTGATTGGCGACCATTTACACATCCCAGAGGGCACCGTCATTAGCGAAGGGGAAAATGTGAGGAAAGACACCGCTTGAAGGGAGGGGGAATAATGACTAATGCTATCGGCATGATTTTTGGCAATCTGAATTCAAGTGCGTTACAAGGGCTGGACCCCAACCGACCCATAGGAACAGTTCCTTTTGGAGGGCGCTACCGGCTTTTGGACTTTGCTCTCTCCAGTATGGTCAATTCCGGCATCCACACAGTAGGTTTAATCACACCTCAGCAGTACCGGCCTATGCTGGATCATTTGGGGGCCGGCAGGGACTGGTCTTTGGACCGCAAATCGGGAGGTTTGTTTTTCCTCCCCGGAGTTATTCATAGTCTGAACCATACCGTTCATTTTAGCTTGCAGGATATTGCTGTCAATATTGATTTTCTGGAGAAAGATTGTGCGAAGAATATCATCATCAGCAGCTCCGACCAAGTATTCAACCTGGATTTCCGGCCTGTTTTAGAGGAGCATGAACAGGCGCAAGCGGATATTACTTTGGTTTATAATCAATCGGTTCATCCCCCGGAGGGGAGCGAGCGGATTTACTTAAGGATGAATGCCCATAAAAAGGTGACGGCCATGTCGAAAAGCAAAGAAGTGGCAGGCTTGCAGAGCCCCTGGAACTACTTTATCGATATCCTGATCATTCGGCGGGAGCTTCTGCTGCAGATGCTCAGGGGTTATGGCAGCATCGGTACCATTGAATTGAGCGAAGTCATCGCCCATCATCTTGACATCATTAATGTACAGGGCTATTTTTGCGGCGGGTATGTGGGACGGATTCGTTCCGTGCAGGACTATTTCCTTAATAACATGGCTTTATTGCAGGAAGAAGTCCGCCGGGATCTCTTTATTAATACCCGGCCGATCCGGACCAAGATCAGAGATAACCCGCCGACCAAATACGGCAAGCAGGCTCAGGTCAAAAACTCCCTGATTTCCAGCGGCTGCACTCTCGAAGGAAAAGTGGAAAATACCATCCTTTCCCGGGGGGTAGTGATTGAAGAAGGCTGTGAGGTGCGGAACTGCATCATCATGTCCAAATGCGTGATCGGCAAACATTCCGTTCTTGAGAACCTGATTATGGATAAGTTCGTGGAAATCAATGAGGGAAGTGTTTTGAAAGGTCAGCCCAATAAACTGATGGTCATACCCAAAAAGGCCGTTATCTAGAGAAATGTTCCTTTGCTGCTTTGGAGGAGGTGCGCAAATGAAGGTTCTTTTTGCTATAACTGAAGCTGAGCCTTTTGTCAAGACAGGAGGCCTGGGAGAAGTAGGACGATATCTCCCTTTAGCTCTTCAGGAGCAGGGTGTGGAGATTCGGGTCATTCTTCCCCAATACAGCAGTATTCCCCGGAATTATTTGCAGAAGATGAAGACGATTAAAGAATTCACAGTTCCTCTGGCCTGGAGAAATCAATATTGCGGATTAAAGGAATTAAAGTATGAGGGCATCCATTATTATTTTTTGGATAATGAATATTACTTCCGGCGTTCAAGATGCTATGGGGACGGGGATGAAGGAGAGCAGTACGCCTATTTCAGCCGGGCGGTCCTGGAGAGCGTCCGTTACCTGCCTGAGTTTAAACCGGATATTATCCATTGTCATGACTGGCATACGGCCTTGGTGCCCCTGTTTTTAAAAGCCTTTTATGCCCAGGATACCCTTTATTACAATATAAAGACCTTATTCACCATCCATAATCTGAAATATCAGGGGATATTTCCTCGGGAGGTCCGGGAGGATGTTCTGGGGTTGAGTGGAGAGCTTTCTTCTTCAGCCCAGCTTGAATTTTATGGCGGAGTCAATTTTATGAAGGCCGGGATCATGCACAGTGATCAGGTCACCACCGTGAGTCCCACCTATGCCCGGGAAATTCAGCATCCCTATTTTGGGGAAGGCCTCCATGGAGTCATTCAGGGGCGGAAAGATTCCTTGCTGGGGATACTTAATGGTGTCCCCCGGCCTTGGCCTTCCCCAACTTTGGCCGATAAAAGAGCAAACAGGATGAAGCTCCAGGAGCAGCTGAATTTTACGAACAATGAAGAGATCCCCATCCTCAGTATGATTTCACGCTTGGTAGAACAGAAGGGGCTGGACCTGCTTCTGCATGTGCTGGATGAGATTCTGGCCTTGGATATCCGGCTGGTTGTCTTAGGCACGGGAGACGCCCATTATGAGGAGCGCCTGCAAAGGTTTGCGGAAGGGTATCCCGGCAAGTTACGAGTTATATTAGGCTATCAGGAAGAACTGGCCCACAGGATCTATGCCGGGGCGGATATCTTTCTCATGCCTTCCCGGTTTGAGCCTTGCGGTATAGCCCAGATGATCGCCATGAGCTATGGCACCATTCCTATCGTTCGGGAGACGGGGGGTTTAAAAGATACTGTCAGGCCCTATTCCCCAATCTCGGGGGAAGGGAATGGATTCACCTTTACTGATTACAATGCTCATGAACTCCTCTATGCCATTCAAAAGGCGGTGGAGATGTTCCGGAATCAAAAAGATACTTGGCAAAAGCTTCAGGAAAATGCCCTGAGTTCGGATTTCAGCTGGAACCGATCCGCTGCCCGGTACCGGGATGTCTATGAGAGCTTGTATTATTCTTCGTAAATTTAGGAGAGATGTCTGTGGTATTGGCTTATCATAATTCTCACGATCCCTTCTTCCGCAGCCCCTTTGGGGCTGTTCCATGCGGCGGTCTGCTGCGCTTAAGACTGCTTATGCAGCCGGAGGATTCTTCTGGTGCGGGCAGTCCGGTTCAGGAATGCTTTTTGCGCTTATGGGTGCAGGACCGGGAGGAGCGGTTGCCCATGCTCAGGGTGGAAGAGCCGATCCTGTGGGAGATAAATAGGGAAGGAACTGTTACAGGGGAAGAGGCTATTACAGGGGAAGGGGTCCTTACGGGAGAAGGAGTCGTTTATGAGGTGGAATATCCTCTTCCCCATGAACCGGGAATCATCTGGTATTACTTTATTTTCAGGGCAGGGGGAGAAACCTGTTTCTATGGCAATAATCAGGAAGAACTGGGAGGCGTGGGTGAGCTTCGATCCTCCGAGCCTCCCGGTTATCAAATCACCGTTTACCGGCCCATGGCCTTGCCAGGCTGGTACACCCAGGGCATCATGTATCAGATCTATGTGGATCGCTTCTTTAACGGGGATGAACAGGGAAAAGTCCTCAATCCCCGCCCCCGCTCCCTGATCCATGGGGACTGGTATGATACCCCCTTCTATATTAAAAATGAAAAGGGCGAAGTCCTACGCTGGGATTTTTTCGGCGGCAACCTTGCCGGTGTGATCAAAAAGCTTCCTTACCTTAAGGAATTAGGGGTGAGTATCCTCTATTTGAACCCCATCTTCGATTCCTCCAGCAACCATAAGTATGACACGGCGGATTATCTTACCCTTGACCCTATGTATGGGGATGAGGAAACCTTTGCCCAATTGATCAAAAAAGCCCAGGGCTTAGGGATGGCGATTATTCTGGATGGGGTGTTCAGTCATACCGGTGATGACAGTATTTATTTTAACCGCTACGGGAGATACCCTGGTCTGGGGGCCTATCAATCCCCGGATTCCCCCTATTACTCCTGGTATCAATGGCAGGGAGAAGGGGAGGAAAAGGAGTATTCCTGCTGGTGGGGAGTGGCCACCCTCCCTGAAGTCAAGGAGCTGGAGCCCTCTTATCGTGAATTTATCATTCACTCACCCCAGGGAGTTCTCCGGTCCTGGATGAAGCGGGGCATTAAAGGCTGGCGTCTGGACGTGGCCGATGAGCTTCCCGATGAATTCATTCAGGAGTTCCGGCAAGGAATGAAAGCTATGGACCCTGACGCAGTGCTTATTGGTGAAGTCTGGGAGGACCCCACTCATAAATTCAGCTATGGGAAGCTCAGGCAGTACTTCTGGGGCGGGGAACTGGATGCCACCATGAATTATCCTTGGCGGAAGATCTTGCTCCAATACTTTCTGGGGGAGATCGATGCCGGTCAGCTCCATAAAAAGATTATGAATCTCTATGAAAACTACCCGCGGGAAAACTTTTTCGGGCAGATGAATTTGATCGGCAGCCATGATCGCGCCCGGATTCTCACCTTGCTTAGTGAAGCTCCGCCGCCGGAGCAGCTCTCGGCCGCGGAACAGGAGCATTATCGTTTGCCTGCCCCTGCCCGGGAACTGGCTGTCCGGCGGTTAAAGCTGCTGACTTTGCTCCAGATGAGCTTCCCCGGTGTTCCCTGCCTGTATTACGGCGATGAAGCGGGCTGTGAGGGATATCCCGATCCCTATAACCGGGGGACCTACCCTTGGGGAAGGGAAGATCAGGAGATCCTCCAATGGTTTAAGCGGGTGCTCCGTTATCGCCGGGAATATGAGGTACTGCGGCAAGGTGAATTTTCTTCCTGGTCCGAGGGGAAAGAGATTTATGCCTTGCAAAGGAAGGGCGAAAAAGAAGAGATTATTGTCCTGGTCAATCGCAGTGCTGAGGAGTCCACGGAAATGACCTTGAAGCTGGAGCAGAACGTGGGGCAGGTTATTGATATCTTTGCGGGGGAAGTGCTGCACGGTCTTTCGCTTATCCTACCCCCCTTATCCGCAAAGGCCCTTTTCTGTCAGAAGCATGGTCCAAACCACTATTTTAAACAGGAGCTTATGACCCGTGCCTGCGGCATCCTTATGCATATCTCCTCTTTGCCGTCTCCCTGGGGCATTGGCGATCTGGGGGAAGAGGCCTATGCTTTTGTGGATTTCCTGGCTGAAGGAGGGCAAAGCCTCTGGCAGGTGCTGCCTTTGAACCCTCTAGGGCTGGGAGATTCCCCTTACCAAAGTGAGTCCGCCTTAGCCGGTAATTTTTTGCTGATCAGTCTTGATTTGCTTATTGAGGCCGGGCTGCTGACCGAAGGGGAGGCCCGCAGGGAATGGGCCGACTATGGTCAAGAGGTTAAAAAGGCTGAGGGAAGCGAAGGACCCGAAGGCCTCGGGAGCGAGGGCTTTGCCTGGGTGGAACGCTATAAGGAGAAGCTGCTGCGCAAGGCTTATGAACGTTTCAAGGAGAAATTGCCCAGGTACCCTTTGGATTTAAGCAGTCCGGAGGGAGGCAGCCAGCCTGGAACTAAGGGGTACTTGGACCCTCAGGGTTATGACCGGTTTATAGAAGAGAATCAGGACTGGCTGCAAGACTACGCTCTCTATAAGTGTTTAAAGCTTAAGTTCTCCGGCAAGGGGTGGCACCAATGGAAAGAAGGCTATCGCTTGCGGAAGCCTGAGGCCCTGGAGGCTGTGACTGAAGATTATGCCGAGGAGATAAACTATATTTTCTTTGTTCAATATACTTTCACTGATCAGTGGCAAAGACTGAAGGACTATGCTCAGGAAAAAGGGGTAAAAATAATCGGCGATCTGCCAATTTATGTGGCCTATGACAGTTGCGACACCTGGGCTAACCGGGAGTGCTTTGCTCTGGATGAAAATAATGCTCCCGCAGGAACCGCTGGGGTGCCCCCCGACTATTTCAACCCTGAAGGGCAGAACTGGGGAAATCCCTTATACGATTGGGATGCTCTCCGGGCCGCCGATTATGCCTGGTGGAAGCTGCGTTTCCGGCAAGGGCTGGAGCGCTTTGATGCCTTAAGACTGGATCATTTCCGTGGCTTTGAGGGCTATTGGGAAGTTCCCCCTCAGGCCGAGAGCGCCAAGGAAGGCCGCTGGCTGAAAGGACCGGGGAAAGAATTTTTCGAAAGCCTGGTCCGTGAATTGGGGCCTCTGCCTGTCATCGCTGAGGACTTAGGGTGCATTACCCCTGAAGTCAATACTCTGAGAGCTATTTTAGGATTTCCGGGGATGAGGGTGACGCAGTTTTCCCCCTTGCAGGAAGAAGGGAATTATGTTGATTATTCCGGAACCCATGATAACGATACCCTATTGGGCTGGTATCGCTCCCAAGGCTATAGCGATAAGGATTCCCTGGCGCAAGTGGAAAGGACTATCGAGGAGCTTTATCAGGGGAATGGTATCTGGGTCATTCTTCCCCTTCAGGACATTCTTAAACTGGATTCCCAGGCGAGGATGAATACTCCCGGCACAATTAAAGGGAATTGGCAGTGGCGTGTAGAAAGAGGAACCTTAACTCAGGAGGTTTGTGCTCGATTAAGGGGTTTGGCGGAAAAGTATGGGCGGTTATCCTGAAAGATGGATCTGAAAGACGGTTCTCCAGGATTTTGATTTACATCGGTCGCTCCCTTCCTGTAAATCAAAATCCTTGGGTCGGCTTTCGGGCCTTATTGGAGTAACTTTCCTGAAAAATCTGGTGACATAATTTTCCTGACGAATTTAGTTGCATGATCTTCCTGGCGAAAAAGTTTTGAGAAGAAAGATATAGAGGAGTTGGTTACCATTACTTCCTGGAAACGTTTCAAGGAGTATTTATATTATGATCAAGAGCTGGGATTGCTTTTAGATATAAGCCGGATGAATTTTAGTGCAGAATTTTTGAGGTCAATGGCTGAGCCGATGAGAGAGGCCTATCACCAGCTCCAGCTCTTGGAAAAGGGTGCTTTGGCTAACCCGGATGAGGGCCGGATGGTAGGCCATTATTGGCTGCGCAACCCGGACCTTGCTCCCACTGAGGAAATCGTTCAGGATATTAAAGAGACTCTCAAAGAGATCCTTGATTTTGCGGAGCAGATTCATAGTGGCAGGCTTCAGGGAGAAAAGGGAAACCCTTTTCGCAACATCCTCTTAGTGGGAGTTGGCGGCTCCATTCTCGGCCCCCGCTTTGTCGCCGATGCCCTGGCTTCTTCCCGGGATAAAATGAAGGCCTTCTTTATCGATAATGGAGACCCTGATGGAATCGACCGGGTATTAAGCCGGATTGGCGAGGAATTGCCGGCCACCCTTTGCCTTATTATCTCCAAAAGCGGTGGGACGATTGAAACCCGGAATGGCATGCTGGAGGTAAGAAGGGCTTATAAGGAAGCAGGGCTGTCTTTTCCGGATCATGCTGTGGCCATCACTCAACGGGGAAGCCAACTGGATAAGCTCAGCCAAAAAGAAGGGTGGCTGAGAGCTTTTCCCATGTGGGATTGGGTAGGGGGAAGGACATCTCTTCTGTCGGCAGTGGGACTCTTATCCCTGGCTTTGCAGGGAATTGATGTAGCAGGCCTTTTACAAGGGGTCAAAGACTGCGATGGGCGAACACGGCGCCCGGATACCTTAGATAATCCGGGAGCGCTTTTGGCTTTAATGTGGTATTACAGCACCCAAGGCCAAGGGGGAAAGCAAATGGTAGTGCTTCCCTATAAGGACCGTCTGGAACTCTTCACTAAATATCTGCAACAGTTGATTATGGAATCTCTGGGCAAGGAGAAGAATCTTCAGGGGGAAACGGTCCATCAGGGGATAACAGTCTATGGCAATAAAGGGTCCTCTGATCAGCATTCTTATCTTCAGCAGCTCCTGGAAGGACCCGACAATTTCTTCGTGACCTTTATCGAGGTCTTGAAAGATCGGCAAGGCCCCTCCACTTATATGGAGGAAAACAGCACCAGCGGCGAGTATTTGCAGGCCTTTCTTTTAGGAACACGGGAAGCGTTGACCCAAAAAGGGCGTGAATCTCTGACCATCACAGTCAAAGAGGTCAACGCCTACACCATTGGGGTATTGATTGCCCTATTCGAGCGGGCTGTGAGCATTTATGCCTTGTTAGTGGGTATTAACGCCTATCATCAGCCGGCTGTGGAGATGGGTAAAAAGGCAGCCGGCCAGGCTATACAATTAAAAAACAACATCGTGGAGTTTTTAAAAAGCCATCCGGGCAAGAAATTTTCTGTCTCTGAGCTGGCCTTGGCCATCCAGGAAGAGGAACACCAGGAGATGGTGTTTAAGCTTTTACTCCATTTAACGACGAATCCTGAACATGGGGTAAACATGGAACCGGGGGAGCCTTGGCCGGAGAGCAGGTTTTTTGTGGGCGGACCTATATCTTAAACCGATGCAGGAATGAAAACGAGGCGCTTCACAATGAAGTGCCTCGTTCAAGTTTGCTCTTGGGCCGCTAAGCTATGACGGCGGAAGAAGTGCTGGAAAGTATCGGGTTAATGGTAAACTGAATAAAAATGTTTCGATTAGTCTTCATGTGTGTTAGAGTGAATTTATTAAAACAGATCACTATGTGTTCCTGTTCGTGTCAAAGACAATATCAAGATGTCCTTTTCAATTTTATAAATTAGCAGCCAGTCAGGAGTGATATGGCACTCCCGATGCCCAGCATAGTTACCGGCAAGAGGATGGTCGAGATATTTTTGAGGAAGCGCCTTCTCTTGAACAAGAAGGTTAAGGACATCTTCAAACAGCCCGACATTATAGCCGCGCTTAACGAGAATTTTAAAGTCTTTTTTGAATCGGCTGGAGTACCTGACTCTAAGCATTCAGATCCTCCATTAAAGCACTGACGCTGTCAAAGGTTTTGCTCATATTGCGATTGTTATTGACATCATCGATAACAGCCAAGGTTTCTGCATTAGGCTGTTCAATGCGAAGGTCGAAAGGAATGCCGCCGTAGCGAACGGAGCAACGCAGGAAAATATTCATAGCTGTGGACATATTAAGCCCTAGCTCCGCAAATATGGCCTCAGCCTTGCATTTTAACTCCTCATCCACACGAATATTTAGGTTAGTAGTATTAGCCACAATATCAACTCCTCTCTATACCTTGATTATATAGTATTATATGCAGTTATTCAAAAAGAATCACCAATTTGCTTTACGTTGTCATTACGGAATCTATAATAAAACTCTCTGTCCTGGGAATCGCTTCAAAGTAGAATTAAGATTCACACCCTATCTCAAATCCAATTTTCGAGCACAAGACCCTCAACCCGTTCAAACTCCCGAAGATTATTCGTGACGACAATAAGTCCCTTAAGCTATTGGGGTAAGACCTTTGTCCCAAAATATCTATGGACGTGCAATTGAAGGAGGCGCAGGATCATGGATAAGGAGTTATCTGCTCAGGAAGCCGATCGAGAAAAGGTGCTGGACGCCTTGATGGAATATGCGGCCAAGTGCTATATGGACTATATGCTTGCCCGTGTGGATGAAGAAAAAGAGAAATTTTATCAAGAGCACACCTTTCCCGCTGAGTTAGACGTTCGTATGGAAAAATTCTTCAGGGAATTTGACCCCTAAAAGCATATGACGGGTCAACTTCATATCGAAGATTTTTAAGGGGATGCAATGTGATGACGAAAAAAAGACTCATTATAGCTGGAGTGATTATTGCAGTAATTGTTGCGATAATAGTTCTAATGAGGCTTAACAACCTGAATTCTATACCTATGCATTTGAAAGAGGAGAAAGAGATCGGTCTTGAACTTGATTTTCATTATGATTGGGCTGATATAGAACCATATTCTTATGGCAATAGAGAGCGGTTAACTTTGCCCCAGCTTACAGTAAGTTGGAACTGGAAAAAAGACAATGGAGTGATAAAAGAGGATTTAGAGGATTTGCTGAAAGATGATGTATTGCTTATTTTTGGCGATCTTTTTCCGACGTGGGTTATTGGAGGGATGACAAGGCCGGCTTATTTTGGTAGCGGTGGCTCAATATCGTCTTTTGCAGTTGAAAAAATTAAAATAGTGAATGGAACAGCCGGGGCAAATCCTGAGCGCCTTAGTGATGTTAAGGAAATTAGGATTCCTATGAGCAAAAGCGGCTCCATCCGCATTCATCTCTTTGCTGAACATGGAAATACTGTCAATCCACCGGATAGTCTTAATATATATTATCTTCATTCGCAGAAGAAATTGTTGACCGGCTATTCCACTGTAGTTGTACAAAAAGAAGTCAAATTTTCCGGTGATCTGTCTGGGCTTGTTACAGGGAGCAACTCCTAAGGTAATAAATATTTGAAGGAGTGAGTATGATGAAAACTGAGACAGGAACAGTTCCAGCCCCGTTAAAATTAATTCCATTATTATTAATGATGTCTTTGCTCTTGACGGCTTGTTCGTCCGTGCCTTCATCTGCTCCTTCCCCCGCACCTGAGTCGTATGACTCTGAAACAGCGATTAAAAACGAGGATGTCTATGCGCATCAGCAGGATTTTTATACGAACCAGATTTTAAACGGTAAAACGGAGATTACACCGGAGCTTATGCTGTTCTTTCACGACTATTTTTCCAAAAACGGCAATGAGCTGAGACTTTTGCCGGAATTTGCCTTCGGTAAAGCGCCGGCTTGGGACGACCTTTCCCAGTATATTATTTTCAATGCCTATGAGGACTTTGTGGACGGTTCCATCAGCGAAGAAAAATTTGACCGTCAGATAACGAGATTCTTCTGGCCGGTAATCTACACGCAAAAAGATGGAACAGGCCTTATTTATGAGAATGGGAAATATACTATCAGATATGGCTCTGATGCGCACGGTTGGGCAATTTATGAATTGACCGGACTGAAAAATAAGGGCAAGACCGAAAGAGGGCCGGATAAATGGGAGGCGACGATTCGGGGCTACTTTTTTGCTGAACTGGACAGTGACCCTGCCGAAGAAGGTTATTCGGAAAACGGCAAAGCAGTCTGGACAGAAATGAAAAAAGCAGAAAACAAAGGGCTTACCTTCTGGCAGGTGCAAGACAGCCTGGTATTGAAAAATCCGGGCTCAATACTAGAATTAGGCTGCGAATGGACCATTGAGTTTGCAGTAAACGACCCGGAAGGAGACATTCATTTCACTTATATGTCCTGCAGCAGGAGTCCCAAAGACGGGCAAGTGCTGCCTCAGCAGGTGCCCGGCGACATCTATTTGTTTCAGCAGTATCCCAGCGGTTATGACTTTATCAAGACTGTCTGCGGTCAGCGTGGCGAAGTTGAAATCACTAACAAACTGAGAGAAAAGTTCAATCTCTTTGCCAGGGATTACCGCTGGTGCTATATGCCGGATATGGATGGGTATGAATCATTTTTTGATACCGGCTACAGTTATGCTAACTCTCTCGGCCATGCCAACTTTGCCGATGCGGTTTTCTATGCGCTGAGCTATCTGCGCTTTCCGGAAAAAGTCAGCGCGCCGACGGTTCAAAGTACCATAGCGGCCTTATTTGTGGCCAAAGACGGCGTACACCAGCCCATGCCGCATCAGGCTTATGGGAAGACAGCGAACTATGCGGACGGTTATTATTCACCCTGGCCGGAAGGGACGCCGGATTTCGACAGGATGTTTTTCCTGCTTACCGGTCTGAAGGTTGAAGAGCAGGAGTCCGGTGAGGTCTATATCACGGTCCAGGCGACAGAGTACTACTTTGCACATCCATCATATATACCTGGTGAAAACGAAAAGTGGCTGGCGGAAAAAGCAAAAGAGCTGGACCTTTCCGATATGGAAGCAGCAGCTAAGCTCATTGCTGAAAACAAGATGGATGGTATTAAAGGTGCAAAGGAATACGAAACAACCTTGGTTTATATGATGAAAAATACAGTTCCTGTTGATTATGCACCGCGCGTAGTTTTCAGCCGAAGCCGCAGTATCGAATGATTGTTCGTGGAAGGTCTACCCAAATCAGAATGAGGAACATTACGGCAACCAGCGAATACTATCTCTATGCAGCTCCCTCATATAAATCTTATTAGTCTTGGTGGATTCAGGATGATTATGCGGGAATGACAAACGATAAAAAGCTTCAAAAAAATCAAGGGGAGCAGGTATTAAGTGTGTGATAACGGTATGCAAGAGCAGGTTGGCGTGCGTCAAAAAGGGGGATTATAGAGAGTTGTCTAAACTCCTCCTTTTTTTGCCAAACTAAGCTCTCGTAAATTGTACATAATAATGCTATAATGATGTACATGAAAGGAGGCGTCAGCCATGCCCCAAATAAGACCGATAACTGATTTAAGGAACACAAATGATATCTCTGACCTGTGTCATGCAAAGAAGGAGCCGATATTCATAACAAAAAACGGCTATGGCGATTTAGTTATTATGAGCATCGAGACGTTTGACGCCATGCTGGAAGGTCGTGAGCTCGACGCGGCTATCGCGGAAGCCGAAGCCGAGTATACTTCCGACAATCAGCTTGTTGATGCAAGAGAAGCTCTATCGAAATTAAAGAGGAAACATTTTGGAAAATAAATACGCCGTAAAATTACTGCCTCGTGTCTACCGCGATTTGGACGGCATATATGCTTATATTGCTGAAACGCTGACAGAGCCGGTTATCGCTTTAAAATTGTTGGATTCCTTGGAAGAAGCCATTTTCAGCCTAGAGAGCATACCTCAAAGAGGAGCGCTGAGAAAAACGGGTGCTTATGCCGACAGGGGTTGAATATAGTAAAGCAGGGAGTTGATGATTATGGCTGACACGACGAATATAACCATTCGTATGGATGTTGAATTAAAAAAACAGGCTGAGCAGCTTTTTTCTGAGCTCGGTATGAACATGACGACACCCTTTACTATTTTCCTGCGTCAGGCCGTGCGTCAGCAGAGAATTCCCTTTGATATTGCTCTTGAGAATCCGAATGCCGAGACGATTGCCGCCATGGAAGAGGCTGAGCGCGTCAGCCGTGACCCTTCGGTTAAAGGCTATACTGATATCGATCAGATGATGAAGGAGCTTTTGGCCGATGTATGAAGTGAAGTCGACTAATCGCTTTAAGCGTGATCTGAAATATATCCAGCGCAGAGGCTATGATATGCGCCTTCTTACGGCAGTCATTCAAACACTGGCTTCAGGAGAGCCTCTTACTGAAAAACATAAGGATCATGCGTTGAGCGGCATTTGGTCAAAGTATCGGGAGTGTCACGTCACACCGAACTGGTTGCTCATTATAAGGTTGAAGATAACATACTCGTTTTGACCCTCACCCGTACCGGAATTCATAGCGACTTGTTCGGATAAGGCAACTGCAGACAATGCTTATGAGAGGGTCCCCGTATGTTCAAAGAATTCGTAAAGAGGTAGGCGCTGCCCCGCAAGAGGTAGTGCCCATCTCTTTGCTTTTCCGTATCGGTTGGGGCTCTGCCAAGCCAGAGCCAACCCCTTTCTACCTAAATTACCAACCGGTTGGTAATTTGAACCTTAAAGCCTGGTAATTTAAGGAGCGATATGCCCTTTTACGCTAATGGCAATAAACATTAGTTCTAACCTAGTATAAATACCTGGAAAATAATTTATAAAACCTGGTATTAATACGGATGCGCATTGTGTGGAAGAAATTATATAATGAAAAATACTACGATCCTTATGCTTGTTTAATAAAACCCATTTAACTTATAATGATAATGAGAAAATAATACCATTTTAGGAAAGGAGAGGGGAATATGAATTTCGATCAATTGGCTAAAGTCGTCCACGAACTGGTGCAAAGACAGAACAATGGGGAGACTGAAGCCCTGAAGTCCGAGACTTTTCAGGGAATGACTATGAGGGAGCAGGAAGCCGTTATTGATGGCTTTTCCAAGCTTCGCCTATCTGGAGATTCTGTTGCGATAGCGATTGGACCTTATAGCCAATGGGCTTAACAGCCGATTCTATAAGTGTGGAGCGGCAGATCGCAGGTGGAATAGAACGGTTCTTGGCGGAATCCGGGTCTGCCGGGCATCTTTCAGGCACAGTCTTGGAATGGGTGCATGCGGAGAGTAAGTCGCGTGGGAAGCAGTATCCATGGGGAAATTTGCTTTTTACCATTAGGGGCGCCTTTGGTGATTGCCGGGAAACCATCGTACAGGTTGCTGTGGCTATGGAACTCTACGCGTTGGCAGCGGACATATTTGACGATATAGAGGACCAGGATAATAATCAACTGCCTTGGCGGACAATTCCAGCAACTAAGGCCATAAATACAGCCAACTTAATCCTGTTCCTGTCCTTCAAAGCGCTGGCAGCGATTAAGGATCACGCTCGTTATCGCCAAGCCAATGAGATTTTTCAGACGATGGGGATTACAGCCTGCCATGGCCAAAATCAGGAGTTCCTTTATGAAAAGCTGGATAGCATAACCATCGATCAATATTTTGATGCAATCGGCAAAAAATCCGGAGCATTAACCGCAGGCGCCTGCATATTTGCAGGAGTTTTAGCCGGTTGTGATGCTCGACTGATTCCTGATTTGGAGAAATTCGGTCAAAACCTCGGCATCATCAGCCAGATCAAAAATGATCTCCAGGACTTGTTCCAGGTTGAAGCTAAAAGCGATTTGAAACTTGGTAAGAAAACGCTGCCGCTGGTTTATCTGGCTAATATATTAAAAGAGAATAAAGAGAAAACAGAAGAACTGAATCAACTCTGTTCACCGGCACGGCGAGAATTTCTGGAATTCGGTCCAACGGAAACGGACCGTTTGCGCCGGTTCATTATACAAGAAGGGGCCGCCCACTACTGCTCGGTTATATGTGCATATTTTAAGCAGGAAGCGGTGGAAATCCTGGATGCCATGAACATAACGGAGGAGCAGAAAAGGAAGTTGAGCACACTTGTGGAAAATTAAACATAAAGATTGGGCATTGCTTCTGGGCAATGCTGTTTTTGTTATACTTTGTCTGGTCTGCCTGATAGATCTGTTTAACTATCCGTATATTGGCCTTACTCTTGAGAATCAAGGAAAGGATTGGACGGTAATAAATATAGATCCCTATGGTGAGGGGGCGCACTCAGGCATTAGGGAGGGTGATATAATTCTACAATTGGATGGTCTGACCCCAGAGTTGCATCCGTCAGCCCGGAAATGGCACGAAGTCGTAGGTGTCTCAGTACTCATCGTGCAAACTCCCGAAGAAGCTGCCCGGACGGTTCACGTGATGCGGCCTTCGCCTGTCAAAACCATATTCAGTGAGATGATACTGATTATTGTGGGCTTATGCTTTTGGCTGATGGGTCTTAACGCTAGGATAAAACGGCCTAACTTGCAGCCGGCTCGGGCCTTGTTCCGCCTTAATTGGCTGGTTGGACTCTTGTTTGTGCTCACACCGGCTTCCAGCAGGGGTTTATGGTTCGCCAAAGAATTGATGTTTGTCGGACTTGCCTTGGCATCACCTTTGCTGGTGCATTTTATGGCGGTCCTGCTTAAGAGAGAGCAGGAAAAAAACTATAGAAGCATTATGGTCTTGCTTTTGATTCTCCCTATATTGATCCTCTTAACCATTCTGCTCAAATGGTCAGGTCTTGTATATGCGGTTAGTGAATTACGGGCTATGTCCTTGATAAGTGCCTTGTTCGGCTTTACAATCGCCTGTATACTGCTGTTTCGCCTATGGGGACTTCCGGCTACCGAGCCGGATAAGAACCAAATTAATCTGATGCTGGCAGGATTGCTTGCCTCCTTACTGCCGTTTCTGATCTTTACAGCGGTTCCTATCCTGACAGGCCTGGAACCGGTATTGTATTCTAGGTTTACCGCTTTGTTTATCCCTATTCTTCCATTTACTATGAGCTATGCTGTAATCCATCAATATCTTCCTGATTCGCGAAAATTATTACAGGAGGGATCTATTTATCTGATTGCAGGCATTGTAACCAGCCTGCTCCTATACAGCTTTCAGTTAGGAAGCGGATGGCTACCTAGCAACGATATCGACAGCTATTTTGCAGTTTTTGCCTTGACCATGGGAACGATATTTTTATTTTCTGGTCTAAAATTCATTGGGCATAAAATAGCAGAACGCTTCAATACCCTTAAAGACACCGCGAGTAAGGGAGATTGGGCTGAAGATCAGGAAGCCTTGCATCCGGATGATGAAAAGGCTCTTCTGGAAGAATTGTCCCGGTGGCTGAAACTGGAAGGGGCACTGGTCTTTATCAAACATAATGAGAGTGTTTTTCTAATAAAAGCCTGCGGAAGATACGATAGCAATCAGGCGGAGCTACAAGCACTGGAGGAATATTATCTGAAGAGCTTAAAGACTGTCCAGACAGGGCAGCTGCTTCCTCGTACTTGCGCGGCTGAATTCTACTTTCCCTTTGTCTCAGGGAGCTTTTTCTGCGGATTGTTTCTGGGTTACCGCCGTTCCCGTGTGACACTAAATGCCCAGGAACTGCCCTTGCTCAGTATTATTGCCTATCAGACCTGTCAAAGGCTCAAAGATCTTGGGGATATAAAGTCTTTACGCGATAGGGTAACGACCGGAGAACAAAGACTGGAAGAGCTTTATCTGAGAAGCCGCCCGGTGGCTCTTATCAAACGATGGCTGTTTAAAAACCTCGAAGAAGAAAAGAGGAAATTAGCCCGTGAACTTCACGACGGTCCGTTGCAAAACAGCTTGTATCTGTATCAAAAGCTGCAAGCACTGAATGATCCATCAGCTGGAACGGTAACGATAAATTCCCATGTCCTCTCAGAAATTAAGGACAGAATAGATGATTTGAGCTATGACTTGCGTGCTATCTGCGGTGATTTACGGCCCTCTGCTTTAAAAGAGCATGGGCTTCGGACAGCCCTGGAAGGCTTTATTCAGGAAACAATGAGGAATGAGCTGATTACCATCACGATGGATATAAAGGGCCTATCCCGGCAGGATAGGTTCGAAGAAGATATTGAGCTGGCGGTCTTCCGGCTGGTGCAGGAAGGAATCCGCAATGTGCTCAAACACTCCGGTTCCGGCAACGCCTATATTACCATTGCCAGGCACGACAAAGAAATAAGGGTGGAAATCAAAGATGACGGCCAAGGCTTTGATCCCACCTTAATTCAGGAAAACATGCAGGACGAATTGCAGAGCGACAGCCGCTTTGGGCTTATCGGCATGAAAGAAAGAGTGGAAGGTCTCGGTGGAGAATTTACGATAATCTCCGGCTCCGGTCAGGGGACTGTGGTTCGTGCGGCTTTGCCATATAAGAAAGGTCGATGAGGATCATGAAACGCACGCTGACGCGAGAGGAGGAAGGAACGATGGATTCGGTAATCAAGGTCTTGGTTGTGGACGATCATAAATTATTTGCCCTAGGAGTGTTGGCCTTATTGTCTTCGGAACCGGACATAGTTGTTACAGATGTGGCTTCCAACGCTGAAGAATGCCTGCGGATGGCGGAGATCGTTTCTCCGCATACGGTGCTCCTTGATATAAATCTGCCGGATTCCTGTGGGGTGGACATGATCAGCAAGATCAAGCAGATAGATCCCGATATAGGGATTGTGATGCTTACCGGACTCAGCCCTCTGGGGCATATTGACGCGTCATTGGCCCAAGGGGCTTCAGGCTTCCTTTTAAAGGATTGCACCAAAGAAGAGATGATTACAGCCATTCGTAAGGCGGCGAAAGGTGAAGGTTACTTTTCACAAAGCATGGCGCCTTATCTGAAAGAAGAGTTGGTTCGTACTCCGCAACAAGACCCCCACGACGATAAAGTGGCATCGCTTACTTTGAGAGAGTTGGAAGTTTTTAATTTGGTCGTTACTGGTTTGCGCAGTAAAGAGATAGCTGAAAAACTGGAAATTACTAAGCGCACTGTCGATTTTCATATTGGCAATATATTGTTGAAACTAGAGGCGAAATCACGTTTGGAAATTGTATTGAACTATAAGAAGGATTAGTATTGGCGTGAAGAAAGGGAGCGAGCCGAGCATGGGTGTACTCAAAGTTTCAAGCTATGGCATTGGAGTGAATAGCTCGAATGCTTTTTTGTTTATGCAGATAGAGGCTACCTGTTATAATTCTGGGATAAACCAGGTATAAATACCTGGAAAATAATTTGTAAAACCAGGTATTAATACGGATGTGCATTATGTGGAAAAAGACTAGAATAAGAAGTAATAAAAGACATTTGTTTACATTAAAGTGCTTTGTTAAATATTTTAAGTGAGCAAGCGGAGAAATAGTATGGTCAATTCGCGCTATCTTGGCAGATGATAATCGTTATCATATACAAAAATACGAAAGTTGGGTTGGTAAATATAAAATAGTTTGAACATAAGGGGCCTCTTTGCGTGGATTAATTGTATGTTCCTTAGTTTAATACGTCTATCAAGAGTTTTTCTTGATGCCAATGCCTCAAGAGTGGTCAGTTGACCCTACGCAATAATCGTGGTTGTTGAATTACAAAACTCTCACGAAATAGATCGAGTATAACTATGGTGTCGACAGGTAAGTAACTGAGGCTAATGGTATTTAGAATATTTGGAAAGGTGGTTGATAGAACAAGAAATAGGGTTTAGAGTAGGCAAAACGAATCTATATTTATGGAGGGATTAATTATGTTGAAAAAACGCTTCCTTGGTGCTTTGGCAGTGGCTACGCTTCTAACTTTATCGTTTGGAACACCGGTGATGGCTCAAAGTGGTTCGGCAGTATTCACTAATGAAGGCGTAACTCCGTTTGCAATTTCATATCCTGGAGGTGGAACTTGGGACACCGGTACTAAAACATCTGGTGCCCAAAAGCATGTATGGTCACATTATCTTCATCCTGATAATTGCCATTCCGCTACAGCTAAATTGGATACTCAAACAGAAAAAGATGTTAAATCGGCTGGGAGTTGGGCTAAAGCAGACGTATATGGCAATCCGAGCTATACAGGATATACATTTTGGGATAATAACGCAACCGGTTGCTCAAAATAGCCCAAATTATTGTTAATTACCTATACCATACGCCGCTCTTCTGAGAGAGTGGCGTATGGTATTAGGCGTTTGGGCACAGGAATTTCCCTTAGGGTATTCAAAGGAGATATTGCTTTGAAAAAGATATTAGCGTTTTTACTTATCTTAGCTTCTGTCTTTTCTTTCGTTACAACTTATAACCAGATAGATCAAGAGGAACTAAAAACAGTAACAGAGGTAGAAGAGGGGCTGGCAAAACGGTTTGAAATCCCTTATGGTTTTCATCCCGCTGTCCCAGATGAGCTGTACCCGCTGTTATATGAGACGGCCCTTGAATATGAGGTTAATATTTTTAGAACCAATATCCATGAGCTTGAGGGTGCTCAGCCAGAGATGCTCAAATACATATTGCTCACAGGGGACACTCATTTCTTTCATGACTTCAGGCTTAAAAGCGGCAGTTTTTTGACAGCCCAAGACACACAGCAGGGGGATGCTTTTTTATCCTCGGCGGATACCGGAGAGAATAGCCAGAGGGGTATCATACGGGACTTCGGGGGCAATAATCTGATCGCCATCAAACCGCTCAAGGCCGCTTATGAATACCTGCCTGTCTATGGGCAGTATTATGTTGAAGCCGCTGACAATAAAGCATTCGAGGTCTTTTTAGCAGGTTTTGCCGCTAAAGTAAATGAGTTCCATAAAAAGCGCGGGACAAACATCTCCTACTCCCCTGAGATCTTTCAGCAGCAGAATCATTCCGAGGGAGCGGAAGTCGGAGCCCGGACAGACTTCTTAAACTATCAAAAATATATGCTCTTGCTCATCATGCTGATTTTGCTCGTGTACCATATTTTCTATGAGTCCAAGCGGATAGGGATCCTGAAGATGCATGGACTGTCCAACATCAGCATCTGGTTTATCATAGCCGGAAAGCTGATCACTTTTGTTTTCCTTGTATCCCTTGTAGTGTCCCTGCCGGTTGCCTTATGGATCAAAGATACCACCGCCCAGTTTGTGGGCAGCGCTATCCTTGCTCAGTTCAAAACCTATGGTATCGCGACGGCGATTTCGCTTATTTCATATGGCTATATCTCCAGGATCAAGGTCAGCGACGCTGTCAAAAACCGCAAGGATACCCAGAGCATCTTTGTTCTGAACACGCTGCTCAAGGCGGGCTGCTCCATCATGGTGATCCTGATCGGCCTATCGCTCTGGGGCCAGTATATTGAGCTCCGCACCAAGGGAGAGGAACTGAAAAATTGGGAACTCAGCAAGGATTACGGAGTTTTTTATCCTGTCGTGGTCGGATATGATCTGGAGGATTTGAAGAAGGGTTTCCGCTATACTACGATTGCTTTAGCCGGGGAGCTTTATCCCACTCTCAATAAAATGGGGGCCTTATTTATCGAGGCCGATAGTTATGAGGAAAGCAGTCTTAATTATTATTTATCCAAAGATTGGGAGGGGATACTCTCGATAAGTGTCAACCCCAACTACCTGCGGGAATTTCCTGTCTATGACGTACAGAACAATCCTGTGCAGATATCAGAGGACACAAGTGACTGGATTCTGCTGGTCCCGGAAAAATATCGTCACCGGGAAGCTGAGATTATGAGCTATTTTCAGCAACAAAGAAGGGGTACTCAAGAACCGGGGGGTATCTATGGGGCTGAAGAGACTTATTTTAATAGGGAAGTTCCGGACAGGGTGAGGAACCAAGAGATCAGAATCATCTGGCTGGCTAATGACCAGGAAATATTCAGCTTCAATCCGGAGGTGTTCCCCGCGGAGAACAATGTGATCCTGGACCCCATCATCCAGGTGGTAACGGAGAAAAACAGTCTCGGTTTTGACCGGGCCAACATCATAAACGGCGGTGGGGGGGATGATCCGCTGAAAATGAGACTGATCGACAGGGATGCGGCGCTGACCTTAAAGACACTGGAGCCTGAACTTAAACGCTTGAAGCTGGATGATAATGTAAAGTACCTGATCACAGTGGATCAATATGTTGCGGAGAAAGTATATTACCTGCAGGAGTGGATGAAAGAACTCGTGCTGACAAGCCTAGGGCTGCTGGTGGTTTTATTGCTGCTTGTAGTACAGAATCTGACCCTATTTTTCAACAAATTTCAGCGCAAGTTTATTGTGCGCAGATTATTCGGTACCGGCTTTTTCAGAACGTATAAGGAATATATTGGGTTATTCGCGGCAACGTGGTTAGTTCAGTTGCTGATTTGCTATTGGGTGAGTAAAGGAGCAATCGCCTATTTTTTGGAGTTGGCCTCTAGGGTGTCCTCGGTGGCGAGTGCTGTGAGTGAAGTCAGCGGAACAGCGACCATCAAGCTGGTGGCGGTGGCGGCAGGGCTGATATTGATCGAGCTTGCTGCTTCTGTGATAGCCCTTGTGCTTATCGAGCAGAGACATCGGGTCAAGGTCTTAAAGGGGGGGAATTGAACGGTATGAACGCTGTGTGTGAATTAATCAATATCAGCAAAAGTTATGGGGAGCACCGGGTCTTAAATAATTTGAGTATGACGGTGGGCGAGGGTGAAATGGTGGCCATTATGGGAAAAAGCGGCTCAGGTAAAACCACAATTCTGAACATAATGGGGCTGCTTGAAAAACCGGATGGCGGCGTCGTTAAACTGTTTGGTGAGAAAAGTCCCCGGATTGGCTCAGCCAAAGCCTATAAGTTCCTCAGGACCAGACTTGCTTACCTGTTTCAGAATGGTGCTCTGATTGATGACGAGACGGTGGACTATAATCTTGAAGTCCCGCTGCTCTACGTCCCAAAAACAAAGAGAGAAAAGCAGGAGATGAAAACAACTGTATTGAAGAAAATGGGGTTGAGTATTTCTCTTAAACAGAAAATATATGAGCTTTCAGGAGGAGAACAGCAGAGGGTTGCCATAGCAAGGATACTGTTAAAGTCCTGCGATCTGATCTTTGCCGATGAACCGACAGGCTCATTGGATTCTGATAATAGAAATGAAATCATGAGGATTTTAAAAGATCTTAATGAGGCAGGGAAAACAATCATCATTGTTACTCATGACCAATATGTAGCAGAAGCATGTGATAGAACAATAAAGTTAGCATGAAACATTCTTTAGTTCAGTAGTTCTACAATTGATAGAAGGGCTTCTATAATTATGAAGAAAATAAAACTAATCATCATATCCTTGTTAATCAGCATCGGTTTTCTGTTTAATGGGGAACTGTTCGTTCTTTATCTGGACTACTTTCAAAACGCCTATTATCAATCAGGCTTGGGTCGTGATTTTGTTCCTATCGGGGTCGTACCCTTCCAAACCCTTCCAAAATTCGACATCATAAGTTGCGTAGAACAAAGGTAATTTTTAATTTCTAGGTGAATAACTTCTTACTGCACATTTGTAGGGCTGGCGCAATGTGAAGCGAGGGAATTTAGAAATTTATTGCAAGAGGTGATTTTTGTGAAATCGAAGAAGCTCATGACTTTATCAATTATTTTTTTACTAATAGTACAATTAACGGGATGTAGCCGAGAAAAATCTGCTGCTAATGAAATTGCACCCGTAGATAGGGATAAGATTAAGATGATGTCAATTAAATATGGTAATGCAGTGCCAAATAAGGAATTCACGGATACGGAACAAATTAATAATTTGCTGGATTATTTAAATGACATCAAGTTTAGCAAGATGAGTATCAAGCAAGAGGAGGAAATATTCGACAAAGGGAACGTATTTTATTTGGATTCGACCTTTTTAATTCAGCTAATGGAATATACGCATGGTGTTTCAAAGGCGGAAATAATACTCATTTCCGAAAAGGAATTAGTGCTACCTGATAGTGAAACGATGGGAAAAGGAAGAACGGTATCTTACATTAACATGAATGATAATTCCTCATTGAATGCAGTAAAAAAAATATATTCTTTAGCAAAGGAAGCAATGGATTAAAGGGACATTGTTCATACCATGGTTTAACCAGGATGTTTTTTTATCCAGGAGATGGGAGAGTCTCACCCATGAGATCTTCGGACGGTGTTACTACGAACCGTCCCTCACCTCCAGGGGGAAGAAATGCGGACAAAAGTAATATCATGATATCTGGCTTAATACCAAAACAGTCTAATAATATTCAAGATGGTGAGGTGATGTTAAGCAAGAGCGTCTTAGAGGCTCTAAGACGCCATCAAATGACATCGGAGGGCTTAAAACTTTAATTAAGTGTTTGATGAGCCTACGCCATCTTTATGCTTCTCTAGTGACCGGTTTTTAACCTTGCGTAATTGCTTATATTTTACCTTAGCTTCCTCTGTTGCTTTTTCAATAGCAGATATAGTCTTTTCGTCATCGAAAGGAGCATTGCCTAGTGATCGAGTTGCTTTTCTTACTTTACCTAGGAAATTATACATTACACATTACAGACACCGCCTTAAAAACTAGATTTGGTCGGTATGAGCCGAAATGTAATTCTTTGCCTCTTCATCAGTTAATTCTCCAGCGAGCTTCTTTTTTGTGATTTCCTGGATATCGATCGGAACCTCCAAACCCTTCCATGGCTAGGCTGCTGGTGGCATTAGCCACAGCTCTTTCAATCTCCTCAGGACTTGGTCTTTTTTTATTCAAATAACTCAATCCCTTCTTAGGAACTCGGATATTTTGGCCATGATTTCGGGGCTGTTCGCTATGTAATTGCAGACTTTCTCGGCATCTTCCGGAGTTTGGACACCAAGATACTTCTCCAGGATCGCGCCCTCCTGGATCAGCCGGCGCGTTCTTTCCTTACGCTCTTTTTCAGTTATTCTATTCTTGATAAGCTTCTCTTGCTCCGCTAGCTGCTGCTTGCGTTTCTGGATATCAGCAAGACGGTCTGTCTTATTTTCAAACTAACATTATGAAATCAACTCATATAATAAAAAATACTATAATTCTTATGCTTGTTTAATAAAACTCATTTAGCTTATAATGATGATGAGAAAATAATACCATTTTAGGAAAGGAGAGGGGAATATGAATTTTGATCAATTAGCTAAAGTCGTCCATGAATTGGTGCAAAGGCAGAACAATGGGGAGACTGAAGCCCTGAAATCCGAAGCTTTTCAGGGAATGACTATGAGGGAGCAGGAGGCCGTTATTGATGGATTTTCCAAGCTTCACTTATCTGGAGATTCTGTCGCGATAGGGATTGGGCCTTATAGCCAATGGGCTTAATAGACGATTCTATAAGTGTGGAGCAGCAGATTGCAGGTGGAATAGAACGGTTCTTGGCGGAATCCGGGTCTGCCGGGCATCTTTCAGGTATAGTCTTGGAATGGGTGCGCGCGGAGAATAAGCCAGGTGGGAAGCAGTATCCATGGGGAAATTTGCTTTTTACCATTGGGGATGTCTTTGGCGATAGTCAAGAGACCATCGTACATGGCGCTGTGGCTATGGAGCTCTACGCGCTGGCAGCGGACATATTTGATGATATAGAGGATCAGGATAATGATGAGCTGCCTTGGCGGACAATTCCGGCAGCCCAGGCCATAAATACAGCCAACTTAATTCTGTTCCTGTCCTTCAAAGCATTAGCAGCGATTAACGATCAGGCTCTTTATCGCCAGGCCAATGATATTTTTCAGACGATGGGGATTACGGCCTGCCATGGGCAAAACCAGGAGTTCCTTTATGAAGGGCAGGATGCCATAACCCTCGCTCAATATTTTGATACAGCCCGTAAAAAATCCGGCGCTCTAACCGCAGGGACTTGTAAACTGGCGGCGGTTTTAGCCGGATGCGATACCAGCTTAATTCTCGATTTGGAGAAATTTGGTCAAAACCTCGGTATCATCAGTCAAATCAAAAATGATCTCCGGGACTTGTTCCGAGTTGAGGCTAAAAGTGATGTGAGACTGGGCAAAAAAACTCTGCCCTTGGTTTATCTGGCCAATGTATTAAAACAAAATAGAGAGAAAACAGAAGAGCTGCATAAGCTCTGTTCACCGGCACGGCGAAAGGGAGCGGAATTCGGGCCCGCGGAAACGGACCGGTTGCGCCGATTCGTTATACAGGAAGGTGCAGCGCACTACTGCTCGGTTATATGTGCATGCTTTAAGCAGGAAGCGGTGGAAATTCTGGACACCATGAATATAGCAGAGGAGCAGAAAAGGAAGTTGATCGCACTTGTGGAAAATCAAACATAAAAATTGGGCATTGCTTCTGAGCAATGCCATTTTTGTCATACTGTGTCTGGTCTGCCTGATTGGTTTGCTGCACCATCCGTATATCGGCCTTGTTTTGGAGAATACAGAAGAGGCATGGACGGTAGTGACCGTAGATCCCTATGGCGAAGGAGGGAGCGCAGGTATCAACGAGGGCGATATTATCCTGCAAATAGACGGTCTGGCTCCTGAATTGCATCCGTCAGTTCAGAAATGGCACGAAATAGCAGGGGTCTCATTACTCACTGTGCAAACTCCAGGAGAAGCGGCACGGACGGTTTATATGGCACAAACTGATTAAGGAGCATTCCTGTAGTAGTCAAAAATGAGCTTTGCCAAAAAGAAGGCCTC
>VSSQ01000241.1_pt1 | contig 63456 bp, 75 predicted proteins | sample 4763081 | NCBI WGS metagenome assembly VSSQ01 (sample SAMN12137344, study PRJNA551015) | bioreactor metagenome | isolation source: SDC9 anaerobic chlorinated ethene degrading culture | place: USA: Knoxville, Tennesee | collected 2015-01-01
TCGAGGTTTTTAACAAAAAGTTATCAACTAATACGTGTTAATTTCAGGGTTAGAGGTTAATGATTTGTTTCACTCCGGATTTACAATCCGTGAATATCTAAAGGGAGCATACTTGCAAACGCGCTTCCCTTTCCGGTTTCAATTATGGCTGTAATGGTTCTGCCACTTATTTCCAGGTATTCGCGGCAAAGGAATGGCTGATGCTGAGGCATTTATTGTTGGCTGGGCCAATGGTGGTAATGGTCTGTTCCAGGTAGTTAAGGAGCCTGACGGAGACTTAGGGCTGAATGCTTCTGTAACCGATATGAAACCCGGATATAAATTGCCCGTTTCTTTTTCAGTATTGGTGCTCTTTCCTTTCTGCTGCCGCTGATATATTGGCAAGCGCAGCTGCCTTCAGGAAGGGTCTTGCGCCGGAGGCGGGTACTTATCAGGATTCAGGGGGAGTGTAAAGCTGAACCTGCTCCCTTTGCCATATTCACTTTCGACCGAAATGGTGCCTCCGTTCCTTTCAACAAACTCCCTGACCAGGATCAGCCCCAGGCCGGTCCCCTTTTCGTTGGCCGTGCCTTTGGCCGAAATCACTTTTTCATCCAGGCTGAACAGTATTCTCAGGGTATCGGCATGAATACCGGTGCCATAGTCAGTAACCGTGATTCTGACCATATCCCCCTCGCGTTTGCTGTCAACCACTATCTGCGCACCCTCATAAGAGTATTTGATCGCATTGGAGAGCAGGTTGCGCATAACTGTTTTGGTCATATTAACATCAGCCTTCACCTCAAATTGATGATTGCTTAACTGTTTGATGCTGATGTTTTTACTTTCCGCCTGGGCGGATGCAAGCTGAACGGTCTCGTTGATCAGCCCATCAAGTCTGAAAATTTCAGGGTACACGCAGGTGTGGCCCATTTGCGTTTTGGCCCATGCCAGCAGGTTGTCGAGCAACTGAAAAGTATGTTCGGTTGAAATAAGGATCTGTTGCACCATGGTCTTGCGGTCCTCATCGCTGAAGTCATCGTATTCCTCGTTCAGCAACCTCGAAAATCCGAGAATGGACGTGAAGGGGCTGCGCAGGTCGTGGGCAATAATGGAGAAAAATTTGTCCTTGGCAAAGTTGGCTTCCTTCAGTTGCTTTTCAACCAGTTTCTGTTGTGCTTCGGCCTGTTTTCTCGCGCTGATATCGCGCGTTACCGCGATTATTTTTCCGGTTGCTTCACCATGGCTGTTATACTGTGGCTGTATCATGCTTTCGAACCAGATCAGCTTACCTACATGATCTTTAATGCGAAAAGCTGCCAAAACTGGATTGGGGCATTTTTTAAGCCGTTTGCCAAGCGTGGAAATATCGGGCAGGTCCTTTTCGTAAATAAGCGTTCCGGCCTTTGAGCCGGTGATTTCTTCGGCCGTATAGCCAAGGATATTTTTCACTGAAGGCGAAACGTATTCCACCGTCCCGTCGTGCGGGTGGATAGAAATGATGTCATTGGAGTTCTCCGCGATCAGCCGGAACATCTCTTCGCTCCTGCGGAGTGCCTCGCGCGAGGATTCCACTTCGGTGACATCCCTGCCGACAAACTGGTATTCCGAAAGGATATCGCCTTCGGTATATATCGCCCTGATGGTCCACTGCATCATGGCAGGGCCCGAGCCTGGTTTTTCGAGCTGGTGGTCGAAATTAACCACGGTACTTACCGGCTTTACCAGGTTAAGCAGCCTGCGGATTTTTGCATAATCCTTCGGAATGATGATTTCCCTGAGGGTAAGGGTGAGCAGGGTCGGGACCGGTTTCCCGAAAAACCGGGCAAAGGCCTGGTTTACAAAAGTAAAAGAGCCGTCGGGCCGGATCCTGCAGATGAGTTCAGTCTGGTCTTCGACAATGGCTTTGAAAAAGCGTTGACTGTCGAGCAGCCGGTCGTTGAAATACTTTTCTTCCGAGATATCCGCCATCACCCCGGTGATTCTCTCCCCGTTTTCATGCGATCCGGGCAGGTAATATCCTGATTTCCTGATCCAGTGGGGTTTCCCGTAAGCCATGATTCTGAAATCAAGTTCGAACCAGCCCATACGGGCGGAGATTCTCGACCACTGGGTTTTCACACGGTCAATATCCTCAGGGTGAACTTTTCCCATCCATTTTTCCGGGCTTACCGGGCCGGGTTCAATGTCGAAGATTTCATAACATTTGCTGCTCCATTCAAGTTTGCCGGAGTGTGGCTCCAACTCCCAGGCGCCTGCTTTCAGGGCTTTCAGCGCCACTTCAAGCCTGTTTTCAAAGCGGAGCATTTCCTGTTGAATGCTCACTTTTTCAGCGATCTCGCTGAGCAGGCGGGAGTTTTTCTGTTCAAGTTCTTCCGTTCGCCTGGCTACCTGGATTTCGAGCTGACTGTTGTGAAACGCCTGCTGTACCTGCAGGGCTTTGAGTCTGCTGATGTCAGTGATGATCCCCGCGATGGCGCTGATGCTGCCGTCACTTAATTTCAGCGGTGATTTGGTAATCAGCGCAATCCTGACTTTTTCAGTATCACCCGGAAATGAAGATTCATAAGTTATTTCATTGCCGGAAAGAATAACTTGCCTGTCGGATGTAAAATGATCTTCTGCATTGGTTTTCCCGATTAACTCACCGGTGGTTTTTCCCAGCACACTGCCATATCCCTTACAACTTAAAATATCAAGAAACTGCCTGTTGCAGGCAATGTACCTGTGTTCAAGATCCTTTACGAAAACAGGGGCAGGGATCACCTCCATAAAATCCCACGACAAATTCAGTCTTGAAATATCCAGTATTTCCTTTGCCGCGGCGATGATGTTTTGCGGAAGCTCCGGTGGCAAATGGCTTCCTTCCTTATTGCTGAAATCTTTGTTATGGTGCGAAGGATTTGCCATATATAGTGCCACGGGTAAGTATAATGAGCATATCGGGATGATAAAATTATTAAATATTTTAATAATTGCTGTTTGGAATTTGTATAAATTTTATCATTTATTCTTTTAATGTATTTTTATAATAAAGATTTTGCATCCGGGTTAAGGAAAAATATAATCAGGAAACACCGGGCCGGGCTGTTATTTTCAGTTTGGTTTTCTGTTTCCTTTTTCAGCGAAATGGCTGGTAATAAAAGTTATGACTTGAATTCGACATTTGGTTGAATAAAATTTGTCATGGTTCGGAAGAATGGATAACTTTGTTCGGGATGGAGTATTGCATTTTTTATGAGACTGTTCAGAAGAGAAAAATTAATGCCGTTTCTGGCCGTATCGCTGCTCATTATGATGGTGGCAGTGGCTGTAATTGCTTTGTTGATCAGGGAGAAGCAAAAGGATGAAATTTCAACGGCCCTGGCAATTCTCAAAGATAGCCGTCAACCGGTAACCCAGGTGGAGAATACGCTTGCCGCCTTGTTTATGGCCGAAAATGAATTCAAGGAGTATGCGTTGGGATACAACAAAGTTCATTTCGGCAATTACCGTTTTCAGGTTGGCCTGCTGATCAGCCACCTCGATACCCTTCAGTCAATGATTGCGCCCTTTAATCCTGAAGCTGGTAAGACCGAAGCCAGAAAGATCATTGATGAGCGCGACCGGGAAGCGGGATCATATATAAGGCTTAAACGGCTGGCAGACTCGCTGATGATCATTACGGCAGCTATAGAATCTGTTCCCTTTGAGAATCATGACGGACCCCTGACTGTCAGAAAGTTTACTGCCCGTGCCGGAGGGCTTGATATTGATACCATCGATTTCAGCCAGACCACAGGATTGAGGAAAAAGGGACTGTTCGGGAAAATAAAGACATTTCTTGTAGGGGAGGAAGAGCAACAGACCATCAACGCCAAGGTAGTGGTTAAGCAGGGGGAAACTCCACCCCCGCAACCTGATGTGGCGGAAGATTCAGATACCACTTTTTCGCTTCACCGGTTTGCCGATGACATCATCAGCAGGTCAAACTCCTATTACCAGACCCAGATGCGAAGACAATTGCAACGCAGAAATGAGTTAAGGCAAAGCGAGCTGAAGCTGGTAAAGCTGAACAATGCCCTGATGGCTGAGATCAGGGGAATACTGTTTGCCCTGAAGGAAACAGCAGTGGTAAATGAGAATGTTTTCCGTGATCAGTCCGCCAGAACAATTACCCGTTCGGCGGGAATCCTTCATACCTCAATGATTGTATCGGTATTCGGGGCGTTTTTACTTGCCCTGGCGCTGGCATGGATGCTTCGCGAAAACCACCGTTACCAGCTCCGGCTCATTGCCTCAAAGCAGAAAGCAATTGAAGAAGCAGAAGAGAAAAGGAGGTTTCTTGCTTATATGAGCCATGAATTCAGAACACCGCTCTCTTCAGTGATAGGATTTACCGAGCAATTGGAGCAATCAGGCCTTAACAGCGAACAAACGGAGTACCTGTCGGGCATACTGTCATCATCGGAGATATTACTTACAACGGTAAACGATATTCTGGACCTTTCCAAACTTGAGGCAGGGAAGATGACCTTCCTCAACAACCCTTTCCGTCCTGAAGAAACGATACGCCAATCGGTAAGGTCATTCGAAAGCATGATCAGGGAAAGGAAGCTCAGGATCAGGGTTAATTCAATAAAACCCGGTGCCGTGCTGATCGGGGATGAAATCCGGTTGCGGCAGGTGCTCAATAACCTGATCAGCAATGCTGTGAAATATACCCTTAAAGGAACTATTACACTCGATGCTTCCCTGATTCCGGGAGATATTAAGGCCATGCTTGAAATAAGTGTAAAGGATACCGGAATTGGCATGTCATCCGGACAACTTGACACTGTTTTTGACGAATATTCCAGGTTCAGCACCGGGAATTCTTCCCGTTGGGTGATCGGAACAGGGCTGGGACTGCCTGTAACAAAAAAACTGGTAGAGGAAATGGGTGGGCGGATAGAGGTGCGCAGCGAGGTGGGGAAAGGGTCAGTCTTTATTGTCAGGATTCCATACGAAACCGGGGACGCCGGGGCTTTACCGGCAAGGATCTTTGATGCCGGCGCCGTTATTCATGCCCCTGAAGCCCGCATTTTAATTGCTGATGATGATTATTTCAACGTATTGCTTTTGAAAACGATCTTTAAACGGACCGGGGCTAAAACAGAATTTACTGACAATGGTGAAGATGCGTTGAATAAAATTTTATCCTCAAAGTATGATATCATTCTGAGTGACATGTATATGCCACGCATGGATGGACTGGAACTTGCAAGGAGAATCAGAACATTGCCGGATCCGGAAAAATCAGGGACTCCGCTGGTGATGATTACCGGCAATGTATCGTCCGAAGCCACCGAACAAATGAAAGATGCCGGCGTGAGCGATTATTTATACAAGCCCTTCCAGCAGAAAGACCTCTTCGAAGTGATTGGCAAATACCTTTCCTGAGCAGATTAAGAGCCAGCCTCTTTCTTATGATTCAGGGCTGTAACAACGGATTGCCGGTAGGATATCCCGATCGGCAGTTTTTCTTTTCCTGCCAGCACTGAATTGTTGGAGTATGCTTTTATATATTTCCGGTTTACAATAAAGGATTTATGGATCCTGAGAAATGATTTCTGCGGCAGTTGGCTTAAAAGCTGGTGGGTGGTGGAGGTGGCAAGGATCATCCGGTTTTCCAGAAAAACCTTGACATAATTCCCGTAGCTCTGAAGATAGACAATATTTTCAGTTTCAATAACTTCGGTTGAACCGCCCAGGTTAAGTTCAATGGATGCGGTTGGGTAACGCGTATCCGCATTTTCAATGACTTCACGAAGCCTTGCTTTTTCAAAAGCCCTTGCCACAGCCCTTTCGAAATGCTGTTTGGTGACCGGTTTTACCAGGTAATCAACCACATTGTACTCAAAGCTTTCGGCAGCATAGGCCGCATAGGCGGTGGTGAAAATTACCATGGGCTGAAATTCGAGGGTGTCGAGCATCTCAAGCCCATTGAGGCCGGGAAGGTTGATGTCGAGAAAAAGCAGATCAATGGCGCGTGTTTTCATAATCTCAAGCGCCTCCACCGCGTCGGAAGCGCAGGCTGCCAATTCAAGATTTGCCGTTTCGCTGATGTACGAAGTGATTACCCATTGAGCCGGTTGCTCATCATCAACCACCAGACAACTTAGTTTTTCATTTATATTTTCCATACCTTTCGGGTTGTATTATATGTTTTTTTTGAGCCGGATTTCGAATCCGAGTTCATATCCGGTCTTTTTTTTAGCGGTGTTCAGCGTGTAACTGCCGGGGAAGAGAATATCAAGCCGTTTTTTCAGTGTTTCGATGCCGGTACCACTCAGTTTCTTATAAGCCGGGTTTTCGGGCACTGAATTGACTATCTGTAATTTTACGAATTCGCTGTCGGAAGTCAACCTGATATTAATGACAGATTTTTCGTTAAGACCGAGACTTTTACGCAGTGCATGCTCTATCAGCGGGTGAAGCAACAGTGGTGGTACAGCCACAAGGCGGTCCTCCGTGTCTGCCGAAAAGTTAATGTCACACCTGACACCCAGCCGGAATTTTTCTATATCAAGAAAGTTACGGATAAAAGCGATCTCTTCCTCCAGAGGAACAGTTTCGCGGCCGGAAATCCCAACCTGGTAACGGAGCAGTTCCGAAAGTTTAAATGTATAATCAAGCGCCATCTCCTTGTCAACCATGATGGTCGCCGCGATATTATTCAGGCTGTTGAACAGAAAGTGGGGGTTAAGCTGGTTTTTCATGAAGTCGAGTTCAAGTTCTTTCATGCTAAGTTGGTTGTCGAGCGTAACTGCCCTGTGCTGCCCTTCCCCCAACAGGTAATTCACCAGGTATCCCCCGCCAAAAAAGCACAATACAATCAATAAACTGATCCATTTCGCATCCCAGGCCTGTGCAGGGCCGACTATTTCACTGCTCGTGCGGAGGGTAAAAAACCAGGCCAGGGCCAGCAGCAGCAAGGCTCCCGGAATAACAAGCCATAGCTTTCCGGATTTGCGGCCCGTCTTTATGAAAAAATTCTGTAAAAGAATAGAAATTCCGGCCATTGCAGTAAGCCATACCAACAGTACCCATACCTGGCCGGATATTATGTCAGGATTGAACCAGGTGGCCAGCAACGGGATTATCAGAAACAGAAATGCCGGTATAAACAGATAGCCGGAATATGACCTGCAGCTTTTCATTCCTTTAATTTCTCAGGCTAATTTACAAAACTACATGCTTCAGGCCAAACTCCGCCGATGATATGATGAAGTGCATTCGTCTGCCGGATAAATGCCCGGTGAAAATCAAGCCCCCGGCAGAAAACAATGAACCCTGCGGTATGGATGATCCGCAGGGTTGGTGAAGCTATTCAGGGGGGAGTGCCATCAGGGCATCCCGGGCATCTCCATCAGTTGAATTCCGGCGGGAACTTCAAACTTTTCGGCAGGAATGCGGGCATTTTCCTCAAACTTAACGGCTTCCATAGTGGTGAATGAATTCTGCATCTTTAGCATAATTCCCTTGTAATACCACATTTTTGTGAGAAGAGGCTCGCCGCTGTCATCAGCCTGGTTTAATTCCACTACAATACAATCTCTTCCCAGGAATTTTTCATTGCCCAGAATTTTTCCTCCTTCAGCTTCAATCATCTGCCTGAAAGTTACATCATCTTCAGGCATAATATCGGCGGTTGGATCTTCTTCGAGTTCTCCATCCTTGGTTTTAAAACCTGTTTTATCTTTGAGGTTAATAATGTAGCTATAACCATCTTTCATGATCATCAGCGAATTATCAGTCTGTTTTTCTCCCATATAATTGCTTTCAGATTCTGAGAAAAAAGCGTAACGGTCATTTTCGGTGTCAACCCACTGAACGGTTTTGGTTACACTATTTATTTCATTAGAGCTGAGTGTGCTTTTGTACTCAATCATATAGGTTTTCATACCTGCCATTTCGCCGGCTACTTCACTCATTTTTGAGTCGGGATTGATGTTAGAGCCACCTCCGCCACAGGATGTGAGGAATAAGGCAGCAGCTGCCATGAGCACAACTCCGGTTTTTCTGTTTGTTTTCATTGTGTTTGGATTAAGGGTTAAATGCAAATTTATCACAAACTATTTGGGATCAAATGTTATGGTAAGTGTTGCTCCGGCGCTGTTGCTGAGTTTCTTTCCGGCAAATTGCCCCGCCTGTAGTTTTTCAAGTATTTCCGGCTCTATACTCTTCCATGGAAATGTATAGGCATTGGGAAACTCCGAATCGGTACCCACTGCAATTTGTTCGCCATCGCCTTCAGTTTCGCCTATATAAAGATCAAACTGCAGCACCAGATGTACAAAAGGATTTTCAGGAGTTTTTTCGACTGAACATTTATTCAGCGCATCTTCTCCTTTTTCGATCCAGAGAACTGCTCCGGGCTGACCAGCCCTCAGACTAATAATCTCAGGTATTTCAAGCTCCTCCATACACTCACTCAGGTAGTATTCCAGGCCATAACCCGGAATATTAATGGCATAAGGTACTATTACTTCCGGAACATCATCATTTTCAAAATCTTTGGCCTTATATACCGGAATTTTCGAGAAATCATCAGGAATGAGTACACTAACATTTTTCCACACCACTTTGGCATCGGCAAATCCTGGGGCTGAATAATGCGCTGTAATGTTGTATGACCCGCAATTAAACTCAATGGTTTCTTCCTGCACAACCTTCTCGTCAATTCGGCCTGCAAAGCGGCTTATCTGAACCAATGTGAACTTTTCCTCGGTTTTATCATCTTCAAAATCAGCACAATTGTACGTTTCGTAATCAAAGCTTATGGAATTGGGACCTCCGTGAAAGTATTCATTGCCTTCGAAGCGAACAAAACGGGCATTGGTTTTTTTAAACTTTCCTTTTTCGCACCTGAGTTCAAACGCCGATATGGGATTACTCTTTGCCTCCCCGATTACATTACTCCTGATGCCGGAAACCGTTACCATTCCTGTATTTTCACCATTGGCAGTAGCTGTTCCCGCATAGCGGATTTTTGCAGCATGATAATCGGCTTTTGCTGTAATATCGGCTTCAATCTGATCAATGGTTGGAATACCCGGCTCATCCAGCAATTTTAAAGCGAGTTCGGCTTGTTCATGCGCACTCAGTCGGGTGGCAGAGGTAAATTTTCCATCAACTTTATACATTCCAATAATTACATTAGTATGCGGATCGCTGAGCTCGAAGTGGAAAACAAAGTAATAAGATGCCTTAATTCCCGGGCTGTCTTCATTTTCAACCCCGTCAGGTAGTTCGTCAGGAATACAATGAAATGATGCCGAAAGAATAAAATTCTTCATTGTATTGGCGGCATTCTGATCAACTTCAAGATTCTGGTTGTTGCCAATTTTGTACGCAAGATCCTGAATCCGTGATAAATAGCCAGCTTCCACCAGGTCAACCATCTGATTGTGCCTGATCCATTTGTCAGCTACCTCCGCTTTCATCTTATCCGGAGGGGCTTTTTCAGTGTAAAGTTTTTCGAGAATTTTAATCTTTCCCCGGTTTGCCAGGCTCACATCAGGCAAAAGAATCAGTGATAATGCCAGTACAATCAAGTATTTTCCAACGTTCATCTTTTGCAGATTTATGGTATTTGAAATGAAATGACAAGCTTTTCATCATCCCGGCAACAGGTGTCAAGATCATCGAGATGGCCAAACTGCGAGGTCAGAGCAGTTTTATCGGAAAAAACAATGTAATGCCCATTGTCTTCGTACTGACTGCGAAGCCTTTTTACCGATTGTTTCAGCTCCTTGCTCATCAAAACTGTAAGAAAGTATTCGGTAGTATAGCCTTCAGTAGAAGATTCAACACGCTCAACATCAACAATTACACATTCAGGACGAAATGCTTCAGGAATTTCATCGGGCCAGCGAAGTGCTGCAAAATTCCGGTCTAAAAGTCCTGTTTGCCAGGCAATGGCTTCAAGGTCGGCCTGATCGGTGAATTTGTTGCTGCTTATCCTCAGGACGGCTTCAATAGCAGGCAAATCTATTGCCAAAGTAGCCTGAGTTCGCAAAAACGCATATTCTGCATCCCATTTGCCTAATTTATATGGGGCATCCTGCCAAACTACTCCGCCTTTGCGGGGATCAAGCTTTACATAAACAAAATCTTTGGTATTCAGGAATGTAGCTGCATAGCGATTAAACTCATCCTCCTCTTCGGTAATTTCAAATGGGGAGGAGAAGCCTTGTATCTGCATTGAACCAACAATCTCAGTAAAATCGCTGAAGCTTATAGCAATGGGTTGGGCGAATGCAGAAAAACCAAAACCCATGGCCAAAACAGCCATAATTATTCTTTTCATAATCAAAGGTTTATAAGTTTAGAACTTAACAAATTCCACCCTGCGGTTTTGTGCTTTACCTTCGGGCGAATCGTTGGCTGCCATCGGTTTGCTTTCGCCATGTCCTTTTGAAGTAAGGCGATCTTTGGCAATTCCGAGTTCTGTAAGTTTATCCATTACGGCTTTGGCACGGGCTTCAGAAAGCTTAAGGTTGGATGCCTCGTCGCCATCGCTGTCGGTGTGCCCTTCTACCGAAAACTTTAGCGTAGGGTTATCCTGCATCATTTTCACTACATAGTTAATGGTGCCCATAGATTCGGCTTTGATGGTGGCTTTGTTTACATCGAACTTTATGCCGGTGGTAACAAATTTGCCATCTGTAAGTACTTTATCATACAGGGGAACAGCACCTTTGGCAATGCGGATGTTTTTTACAAATCCGTTCAAAGTACCTGAAGGGTTGTGAAATCCCAAAGTAAATCCCACTGGATTTATTTCAAGATTTGGGATATTTAATACCCGTGCATCGTCGATATAGGCTTTGAGGGCTCTTTTGTTAAATGAGATTGAAATATGGCGCCATCCTGGTTTGCTGCTGTTTACATTCGCGTTACTGAATCCCGGATAATAGCCAGTTGAAATATCCTTTCCATCAGCAGAATTCTGATCAAACCGGAGATAAAACCTTTTGCTGACATTATTGCCTGAATCGAGGGTTTTCTGATTCTTTGTATCCAATAAATATATCCTGTAGGTTTGAGAAGGTTTCTCATAATAAGCATCAAATTCAATAGTAAACTCCTCAGGTAAATAGTCTTCTTTCCGGTTTTTTAATAGAGGCACAATTCCATCAATGCCATTAATATTGCATTTACGAAACATGATCACATTCTCACCACCAAAGCCGGCATTTTCAACAACCCCGCCTGCCAAATCCCATTTGCTCGGGAACTCACCGTTTTGCTCCCCTTCCTGATTGTCTTCAAAAATAATCTCAGTGCCGGGTACAAAATCGTATTTTGACCACTCCAGAACAGGTTTTGGTTTTTCAGGTTCCTGGGGAGCAGGAGTTTCGTCTTTTGCAGGAGCAGTGTTGTCAGCAGCCTGCTTTTTATCTGGTTTTGAATCAGATTTATTTTCTTTATTCTTGCTTTCGGATTGCGAATCCTCTTTCTTTTTATCCTTTCCGTCGCCTTTTACAGTTTCATCAATACCTTCCTCGGTTTTGTCGAGAACTTTGTCAACGCCTCGGTCAAGGCGGCGTTCCACACGGTTTTCAACGTTCCGTTCGGCCTTTTTGGCGCTGCGGTTTACGACTTTGTTCAGATCAATCTGGGCAAACAGCCCGGTGGTTACGAAGAGCAACAGAAATGCGGTCAGAAAATTTTTCATGCAGGGATAGGATTATTTATCATTGTTTGTTTAAAAGTTTCATAATGAAATTGTACCATGACCGGATAGATTGATTTCCTTTTTTAAGGATATAAGCGGGCCTTCATGTTTGCATCAGATCTTTCGATCCGGTTTTTATGAAAGTTTCTGGCCTGACAATCCCGGATTATCATGATTTATAGCCTATTATTGATTGTGTAATCTGTTTACATTCAGATTTCCGGAAAAAATATGATAATTATATTATCTGAATAGCTTCCGGATAGTGTATATGCCAGACTAATAGCAAATTAATCCTTGAGGGTCAATTAGCAAGTCAGGCACAAAAAAATGAGATGTTAATATTGAAGAAATTCTTACAGTTCATTTACCATCTTTTCATTATGCAAATATGCAGCACTTTCCTGAAATCTCAAATACTACTATCTTCATGATTGTGCATAAACCGGAAAATTTTGTTCACGGTAAATTTTTTCTTTGTTGTGCCGGGCCCTTGTTTTTGTGATTAAAAGCCGGTGGTTATTTTGCCCCGGGAGGGTAAGTATATTTGAAATGCCCGATTATGGTATACCTGAACAGACAATCGGCCAGCACCTGCCCTCCGCCGATATTGTGCACGATCAGGGGCCTTTTGCCGTCGGAAGACTTTTTATCAACTACGATTCCGATATGGGTAAGGCCCTGTCCCAGGTCCCAGCAAACAATATCCCCGGGACTGTATTCATCTGCATTGTTCGTGATTGATCTGATTTCTCCGTGCCTGCTGAAAAATGTCATCAGGTTGGGCACCCTTCGGTGGTCAATATTTTTGTCGGGTTTTGACAGGCCCCAGTTTTTGGGATACAGATTGAAGCAGGCCGTCATATCTTCATGCACTTCTTTTTGAAGGTCGATCCCAAGCCTGCGGTAAGCCCTGATAACCACATCCGTGCATACTCCCCTGCCTTCAGGCACATCACCGCCGGGGTAATCCAGTACATAATATGCAGGGTCATAAACCACTTCCTGCTTTGTAAGGCTGATTGCCGCGGAAGACAGTTTTCCGGCAAAATTCATCTGGGCCTTTACCGGTAAAACACTGATTAGTAATACCGTTATTGTAGAGCAAATCATTCTCATTACTTGCAGAATGCCTGGGTGGAACGCTGAAAAAAGTATAACGCTGCAAAGGGAAATATCTTGTGCCCGGATTGCCCGGCGTTTGTTTTCAATACCGGCTGGGAGGCAAGGATGTTACTGCCCTATAGAATTTTTGTGAGCAACAATGTCTTCTTATTGAAATCCGCGGCTGCATTGATGACCTTCCGGTATTCTTCGTACTGTTCAACGGGATAGAAAGGATTATTGTAAAATTCATTAATCGTGATGCGGATAACGTTACCGTTTCTGACAGCGGCTGACCTGAATGCACAGTGAATACCTTCCGGCCCATCCATCACAATGTTCATATTCAGGTCATCCGCATTCTTTGCTTCATATCCTTCGGGAATAACAAAATCCAGTACCCTGTAGTAGCTTCTGAGGTATTCGAGGTTAACCGGCAGTTTCCGCTGATTATCCTTGTAGAGTTCAGACTGGGTTCCGATGGTTTCACCGATTTTGATCAGCAAATCACTCCCTGCCGACTCAACATGGGCGTTTCCTGTCATGTCAAGGTTCCATACCAGCGGTTTCAGCCCGGCGTTTTCGGGTTCGGTATTGATAACTTCCCAGGAACTGATCGTAGAGTTTTCAACTCCGAGATTAAAAATTGATTGGATAATTTCTTCCTTACGGTCTTGATCTATCAGATGCCAGAATGACTGAAGCGGGCTGGCATTCAAACCCGAAAAAATCCTTTTCAGCTTTATATTCAATTGATTAGATGCAAGATCTACCCCTATGGTTTGCAAAAGGGTATCTGCGTTCTTCGCGCTTTTTTCTACCGGAATCTGCCCGATTTTGAATGAGAGTGTCCTGAGCTCTTCATTTGGGCTAACAATTTTTGTGAACAGGGCAAAAGCACCTTGTATTTCAGCGGGGATAAGGCCTATGCGGTACCCTTCGTTGTCAGGCATCAGATACTTATCAATGGCAGGGAAGTAGAACAGTTGTTTCTGAAGGAAGTTGTACCCGTTAAACTCCGGATCGAAAGGGTGATCTGTATTGTCGCTGGTAAGCACCAGTTCATAATTGATACCGGCAGCATCAAACAGGGCAGCAAACAAGCGGATGGCCCCATGTTCACCGGTATAACGGTTGAGGATAATCTGATCAATACTGGCATCGAAACGGCTGTCGTCCGATATGCTGATTTCCGATTTTATCCTGTTTTCAATATACCTGATCTTCATCTCTTCGGATCCCTGAGGGATGTTCATTTTCTTTACCAGCGCCCTGGCTGCCAATAATTCCTTTTTCTCAAACTGAAACGTGTTTGAATATACATTCCGGCAGGCCTTGGCCCATGAATTAACCCTTATTGCGCTGATATAACGGTTAAAGGAGAGGGTGAATTCATACCGCATCAGGTTAGCCCTGTAAAATGAATAAGGCTCACTTTCAAGTGCAGGGATATTTCCGGCAACCGATTTCATAATGCTGGTCTGGTTGTCACCTTTATATTGCCGGAACGGGGGAAATCCATTGTAACTCTTTATCAGATAGCCAAGTTTATCAGGAAATGAATAGATGACTTCAACGTGTGATTTCGGGATATCTTCCTGGATATACACCGTACCGAAGGGATCGAATTTCTTCCTGAGGATGTAATAATACTCAAGATGCCCACCGGCTTCAGCACCCTCAATGGCAAAGACATTGAAATTTCCCTTGTTTTCGAGGTTCTCGATTTTGCGGATACTTTCCCGGGGCAGTTCGGTTATGGTTCCGGAAGGAGATATAAATCTTGCTTTTATCGCAATGGTTTCCAGCACATCGTCGATGGGAATGTAGATTTTATTGTAGTTGTCAATAGCCGGGGTGGTTTCGAGCCTGAATTTCCTGTGCAGGACGTTGATCTCTTCAAAATAGTCATCCTGGTTCAGGTAGATTTCCGTGATTCTTTTTTCCTGTTCAACAATGGCGCCTTTTACAGGCGTCATTGTATCAGCTATGCCGGATGCAGGAACTATATCCCAGGTATATTTGTCATATACTGTCTGGCTGTAAAGGCCTTGAAATATAAATACCAATAACAGGGTGAGCAGATTTTTCATAGTTCAGATTTTATTCAGTACAATGGAATTCAGGTAGGCTTTTTTCAGATTGTCAATCATTTCGTCGAATTCAGCAAGGGTCCCCCCTTCAATCAGAAGCAGGTTAACCGTTATTTCGGATACCATTAAGATCCGGGATCCTTCTTTGTGATATTGTATTTTGAACCCGAAGTCAGGATGTTGAAATGAACTGTTTTCAGGCAGGGAGACAACCTCCATATCTTCGGGAATTTCAAGAATGACAGTACTTTTTCTGCTGAAACAGCTTTCGTTCATGAACGGGGTCAGACGCTTGTTTTTGACTCTGTAATTCTGCAGTATCCTTTCGGTATGCATATTCAGGTAGATGTTATCACCATGTTTAACGGCATAGTCGGGCAAATCGAGGTGATAAGCCAGCATGAAAGGCTGGGATGATGAAGTGGATTCAGTAGTACTTATATCGGAGGCAATGAATTTATTGCTTGCAAATGGTTTGATCCGCATCATAAGTTCATTGTACCGGCTTTTCTCTGCGCGTTTAAACAGTCCGGTAAATTGCGCCTTGTTTTCACCGGTTACCCTCATGGTACCGGAACCTGTCAGCCGGCCCTGCCTGAAAGAGAGGAAGAGGGAGTCCTGAATGATATTCAGATCAGCACTTTCAACTGGCACCTCCAGTAATTGAAACTCGTGACCTGCTGTTTCTGCGAGGCATTCCTTGCCCTGAATAAATGCAGGGATCTGGCCGATATTGTGATATTGCGTTGTTCCATCCAGAAATACCGGTTTATCCGGCTCTTTCCACCAGATGCAGATCATGTGGTTGTCATTGGCAATTGAGGGAAAATCGGAGTAACGGTAGGGTAAATCCCTGGTGCCTATCCATCCCAGTCCGGCATTTAACCCCGCTGATCCGAGCATGGCTTTCAGCAGGTTTGACTTGTCCTTGCAGTCTCCGTACCTGTTTTTCAGTACTGTTCCGGCCTCCCGGGGGATAAAACTATTGTCTCCGTCTTCAATGGCGATATACCGGATGTACTGCTGCACCCACCGGAAGATGGCTTCCGCTTTTTCTTCATCGTGCCGCAGTTGGGCTGTAAGTGAATCGCTGAGTGTTCTGATGGCAGGGTCGGTTTCCGTTCTGAGCCTGCCGACATTGGTTTTATGCCATTTAAACAGGTCCGCGATGGTCCCCATTACAGGCTCAATCCGGTCTTTTGAATGAATTTCACTGATATGGATCAGCACATGAGGAATGTAGTACCGGATGCCGGGAGAAAATTCATCACTGGTAAGGGCAGGCGTTTGGGTGGCTTCCCAGCGATAAATCATTTGTTTGCCTTTTTTTTCGGAAGTGAATTGCACCATGCTGGTATCAATGCCGTACATCCTGTAACTGATTTTTACAGATGGGGGAAAGGTCAGGGTCAGGCGTGATTTGTGCGTCGGGATTGCATCACCGAAGTTAAAGATTACCGGAAAATAAGGATCATCCATTACCGTTTCCGATTCGGTGATCAGGCGTGTTCCCCCGGCAACCGCCGGAAAATTGAAAGAATACGTGTAGGTGTCGTCGTAAAACAATCCGTCATCGATTTCGGTGCCCTTTACCAGGTCTTTTGCAGGATAATCCCGGAAGCCCTTTCCCTGAGGTACCCGGGTATAAGCCCTGAAAGATTCCATGCCGGCCCTGGGATTGAAGTATTCTTTCGAAGCGGAATACAGCGAAGCGTTTCCGGTCAGTATGTATTTTGAATTGTAATCCTTTTCCCGGATCCTGATAGTTTCGGATGATAATAATTCAAAGGAAACGGATTTTTCATTTATTTCGGTAATGATTGAATGGCCGGGATAGGCCGCCCGGAATGCGGAAAATTCATCCGGGGCCTGAGCCCGGCAAAAACCCGGTATCAGCATCAGTAAAAGGAATACTCCTGAAAGACTACAACTCCCTGATTTCATATAGGTCTCCTGAATCGTAGAACAATTGTCCGGTCATGCGGCCTGTGGTATCATAATACCGCCATTCCCCGTCTTCACGGTTGAACATATACCGGCCCTCTTTTGATTTTTGTCCGCCCGGATGATAATACGTGAAGTCGCCATGCCGCATATCCTGGCTGAATATAAGTTTTTCCTTCAATTTTCCGTTTGGATAGTAGGTTATTGACAAACCCTCGTTATCCCCCTTGTGGTAATAGATTTCCTTGAAAGGCCTGCCCCCCGGATAGAAAGAAGTGAATTTGCCATGAAATAATCCGTTCTCAAGGGTGAATGCGGCCGATAAGCTGCCATCCGGGTAGTATGTTTTAACATCCTGTAATTCCGGGGTGGCAACTATGGATGGTACATATTTGCCGGATTTGTCTTGGTAGGAGATCTCTCTGATTACATCCTGTACGAAAAGCATCCGGTACATCAATATACTATCGGGAGAATAATACCAGGCGTAACCGTTTTTCAGGTCATTCCTGTAATTCATTTTCCGGTATACCTTTCCATTTTCATGATATTCCATAAAAACGCCCTGATTCACATTCATTTCATATGGATCGACCGATTTCAGGCGGCCGTATTCATAACGTTTTATCAGGCCATGGGTTTTGTTCATTATATAGGGAACCTCCATCTCAGGATTGCCCTGGTGATCCCAATACTTCATGATTCCGTTCTGATGCCCGTGAAGCATGTTGTTTACCCGCTGCAGCCTGCCATTGGGGTAGTACCACTCCTGACTTCCGTGGAATACATAATCGGAAAGCGAACCTTGACGCCTGATCTGTCCTGAGGGGTAGTGATCGGTAAAATGGATAGAGTCGAGGCTGTAATCAATATCTGCTGAGGGTTTTCCTTCTGCATCATACAGGATCAACCGGTAAGAATCTCCTTCATTGTTAAAGAACTCGTCGTAGTTTCTTCTGCCGCTGAGGGCAAAGTTCATGCTGAGCCCTTTCCTTAAACCCTTATGGTAAAAGGACCTCGATTCAATGGTATCATTGGCATAGTATTCAAACCACTCGCCATCATATTCGTTTTCTGAGAAGTTTCCTTTTCTCTCTGGTTTTCCGGAAGGATAAAATGATCTGAATTCCCCCTCTATCAAGCCATCAATGCATGTAAAATCATCTTTGATGCCTCCGCTGATGTGATAGGATATCTGTCTGCCCGATTGCAGACCACCAGAAAAATTCAAAAGATTCTGAATGTTTCCGTTTGGGTACCAGAACTTCCATTGTCCTTCGTAAAGTCCGTTTCTGATCATGCCCTCTGACTCCGGCGAGCCGTCGTAAAAAAATGTTCTGTATACAATCGACTTGTTCTGATCCAGTTTTTCTGATGCCAGCAGCCGGCCTTTATGGTCGTAAGCCTTATAACTGATCAGGGTGTCATGATCTATCTCTTCTGTACTGCTGATATTTCCTTCCGGATAATAATTTGTCCTGATCCCTTTGAGAAATCCCCCGCTGTAAATGGAGTCATTCCGGATAATTTTGCCTTCTCTGTTGTAAAACAGCTTGATTCCTGATAACAATCCGTTCTCATCAAATTCGTATGTTTCCTGCTTCGAGCCGTTTGGGTAATATTTTATCCAGGGCCCGGAAGGAAGTCCGTTTTTAAGTGTGCCTTCCGATTCTTTTGAGCCATCCGGATACCAGGTAGTGGTAATACCTTCCGGAATACTGTCCTGGTATGTTCCTGTAGTTTTGGTGATGCCGTTTAGCCAGGTTTCGGTATACGGGCCTTCCGCCTTATTGTTTTTAAAAGAAGTCGATCTGCTAAAGCCCTGCCTGTAAAAGTATTCCTTTGCAGTGCCCTCCTTCTTACCTTCCCGGGCATAGAATTCCGTCAAAGGAAAACCCGAAAGGGTAAATTCGCGGTCAACACCATGTGCTTCTCCCTCTTTCCTGGAATAAATCCCCGAAGGCCTCCCGTTGGGGTGGAAAGTTCCCGACTCCCCATCAAGCATCCCACCTGAGAACTTCAGATGTTGTGCCGGATTGCCGTCTTCATGGTAGATATACCAGTCTCCGTCAGAAGCATCATTTTTGTAAAATCCTCTTTCCGAAACTGACCCGTTGCCCCTGGTGATAATCCAGTTTCCGTCCTTTATGGAATTGTTCCCTTCCTGCATGCGGCCAATGCCCAGCAAAACATCATTTTCATCAAAATGAAGCATTCTATGCTGCGCCTTTTCGTTTACCGGATTGTAACCATAGTTACGGTAACTGAGGATGGTAGTTTTTGACCATTCTATAAATGACCTGAGGTCTTCAATATTGTTCTGAATCCATTTTTTGATTTTCTCATTTTCAAGCTGATTGTAGGAATAATACAGGGAAGTGTTGAATAGCTTTTCCTTTATCATACTTTCAAAGAACCTGACATATAGCTGGTTGTATAAGGAGGTGTCGCTGGCATCATAATTCATATTGGTAAAGAGCAGGTAGGATTGTCTGGAAGTCAGGAAATCGAGGTCACCCTGAAACCTGAATTTCTCGTTAAAAGCAAGCTCTGACCTCATCAGCAGATCCAGCGCTTCCCATTTTTCAGCATTATCGTCATTATGACGGAGATACATATGCTGTTTATTGAGCGAGTCGCGGGCTCCGGTTATGCAGCTTTCAAATTCAGTGAGAAGCATTAATTCAGGATTCATCAGGATGGCCATGTTATACGCCAGATAAGACTCCGGGAGCCGGCCCATCACAAAGTTTGCCTGCGCCAGGGCGAGGTGGCTTGTCGCATGAAAGGGCTTGATGCGGATTCCCTGCAACAGCACTTCTTCCGCCTCCTCCGGCTGGTTGTTTCTGAGGTAAGCGACCCCAAGGTTGAACCTGAGATTGGAATTGTAAGGCCATTTTTTCAGTGAAGAAAGAAATGAATCAATGGCTTCACGGGTTTTACCCAGATCATCAAGAATACTGCCCAGGGTTATCGCGATGGCGGCATCGGATGGATTCAGCGCATGGGCTTCCCTGCACAGGCGGTATGCTTCATCATTTTCGTCAAGTTGCCACTTGCAGAGCGATTTCTCATAAATCGCCCAGGCATAGTTGGGATCACATGGACTTACTGAATCAAAAACTTCTATTGCTTTGTGATACTCATTGTTATCATATAATTCTATCCCGCGTTCCACCAGAGATGTAGACTGTTCGAGGGCAGACTGTCTGGTCTGGGAAATTACAGAAAAGGAGACAACAAGAACTAAAAGAGAAGTCAGGATAGGCTTTTTCATATATATACGGACATTGTTTGACATTCGCATAAGAAATATTTTGGGAGCTGAAGCCACTTAAATCCAGGAATTTATCCTTCAATAAATGAAAATTATCCGCTCTTATATCTATGCCTTTTCCGCAATTTATCCATTATATTCTTTACCGCTGCTATATTCCGGGAAAGGCTTTTGTGCTAAATACTGATTCCGGTTTGCAATATTAAAAGGATTTGGACATGAAATTCAGAATAATCAATATTTTTTGTCAGTTTAGAAAGATTATAAAAAAGGGAAATGGCGAAGGTTTGAATATACCTTGATTTTGGCGGACTTCACTGATGAAATTTCTAGTGAAATAAGCATCTTTGTCAGAAAAACAGGCCCACATTCGGTAAACATTTATAATTTTCACCGCCATTAAAACGAATTGATATGAAGCAGCTGATTTTACCTATTCTTCTGATCTTAAGCATAGTATCCTGCAATGGCCCCGGTTCGGGCAGCCATCTCATTCAGGACAAGGCCTACCGCGAGGCGGTGCATTCCCACTTCCTGACCCGGAAGTCCATGGCTGCAGGGCGCGATTCGGTGCTTTTCAGCGTTTTTGAAAAGGATCTGAGTTTGGAAGAGAAAGAGGGGCTGGAATTTCTGTATGCCTTTATGCCGCTGAGCGATCTGGCCATGCACGACGGCACCTATTACCTGAAGCAGGTAAAGACGGCGCTGGAAGCCCGCTCGTTTTTCAGCTGGGGGGCTTCCGTTCCCGAAGATATTTTTCTGCATTTCGTGCTGCCTTACCGGGTGAACAATGAATATACCGATACCGCGCGCCAGGTGTTTTTCAGGGAACTGAAGGACCGGATTGCCGGAATGCCGATGGCAGAGGCGGCCCTGGAGGTAAACCACTGGTGTCACGAAAAGGTGATCTATAAATCGACCGATGAACGGACATCGGGTCCGCTGACCACCGTACGCACCGCTTTCGGGCGTTGCGGTGAGGAATCCACCTTTACCGTGTCGGCCATGCGTTCTGTGGGCATCCCTGCCCGCCAGGTTTATACCCCGCGCTGGGCCCATACCGACGACAATCATGCCTGGGTGGAAGTGTGGATTGACGGCAACTGGCATTTTCTGGGCGCCTGCGAGCCGGAGCCGGCCCTTGATATGGCCTGGTTTGCTGAACCCGTGAAACGCGCCATGATGACCCACACCTTTGTTTTTGGCAAATACAACGGCAGCGAGGAAGTGGTGGAGAGCCGGGAATGCTATGCCAGGCTTAACCTTTTAAAGAACTATACCCGCGTTAAAACCCTTCCCGTTAAAGTGACCGGTACTGAGGGTGCACCTGTGCCGGGCGCCAGGGTGGAGTTTGGGTTGTATAATTATGCAGAGTTTTACCCCATCGTAACGCAATATACAGCGGAGAACGGCACCTGTGCCGTCACCACCGGATTCGGCGACCTGATGCTGCATATTTCCCATCAGGGAATTTCCAATTCCGCCCTGGTGCGCGCCGATGAAAAGGATACCGTTGAGGTGCGGCTGGGGGATGCTTCCACATTCTTCCCGGAAGGGGTTTATACACTTTATCCTCCGGTGAGACAAGCCGTTCCTCCTGCAGATTCATTGCTTGCCGCCCGGAACAATATCCGCCTGCTTCAGGAAGATTCCATCAGGGCCATCTACATCGCGACTTTTATTGATTCCATTGCCGGGGCGCAGCTGGCTACCGGTCATAACCTTAACCCTGCTGAACTATGGAGATTTCTTTCGCTCAGCCGTGGCAACTGGCCTGAGATCAGCAACTTTGTCAGGAGTCTGAAGCCCGGAGACCGGGAAACCGGCATGGCGTTGCTGGCCAATATTTCGGAAAAGGACCTTCATGATATTCAGGCTTCCACGCTGACTGACCATCTGGAAGCGCTCAAGACCTATCAGCCTGTGCAGGCGCTTCCGGAAGAAGATTACCACCGTTACATCCTTTCGCCGCGCATCGGGAAGGAGTTTGTTACCGGCTGGCGCAGTTATATACAGCGGGTGTTCCCGGCTGATGTGGCTGAGGAATTCCGTTCAGATCCCATCAAAATCAGGGAGTGGATTGCAGCCAACATTTTACCGGATACGATCAACAACTATTATGGTGTGCCGCTGATCCCTGAGGGAATGCTGCAGCTGGGCCGGGCTGATGAGTATTCGCGCAACCTGCTGTTTGTAGCTATCAGCCGCAGTTTTGGCATCCCTGCCCGCCTGGAGCCAGCCACCCGGCGGCCGCAATATTTTAACTCCGGTGAGTGGCACGATGTGTTTTTTGCCGCTCAGTCCGGTAAGGGTTCTGTTCCCCGCGGCAGTGTCACCTTCCGCAATCTTTCGGACGATAAAGACTTTGTGCCCCGTTATTATGTGCATTACACCATTGCCCGCTACGACAGGGGCCGTTTTGTAACCCTGGATTATGAGTATGACGCTTCACTGCTGAAGTTTCCCGCCACCGTATCGGTAGATACCGGCTATTACCGGCTGATCACCGGCAACCGGCAGAGCGGGGGAGAGGTGGTTGCAGGCATTTCATATTTCAGGGTCAGTGAAGGGAAGACGCGGGTGGTAGACATCAGCCTGGCTGCCGCCACCGAAAAATCGGGTATCCTGGGTAAAGCCGACCTGAGTGCATCATTCCGTGGGCTGGAAGGCGGAGAAACCATAAAACTCGCTTCCATGTCGGGTGAAAAGGGGTTGGTGGTGGCGCTGATCGATCCCTCAAAGGAGCCGACCAAACACCTGATGGAGGATATCAGGGCTGTGAAAACCGCCCTTGATCAGTGGGGAGGCAGGGTGTTGTTTCTGGTGGCCGCTGATAAGTTGTCGCGCACATTTTCGCCGTCGGTTTACCGCGATTTGCCTGGCGCTGCGCTGTTCGGGCATGATGCCGGAGGGGAGGTGGCCGCCGCGGTCAGCACCGTTTGTTCAATCGACGGAATTCCTCAGTGGCCCGTGGTGGCCGTGATCAACGCCAGGGGAGAGATCAGCTGGCACTCCGAAGGATACCGCATCGGACTTGGCGATCAGCTGCTTAAGCAACTCAGGGAAGCGGAGAAATAGGTTACCGGAGTGATTTTCTGATGTTCATCATTTAACAAGCCGGTTTCACAAAGATGCTGACGGAGATTCATTTCCGGGAGCGACTCAGAAGCCTATGGCAATGTGCAGGCCTGCCCCGAAATGATGATGCCTGGTGTCGATGCCGGCACTCAGCACCGGTCCGATATGGAAAGGACCCAGCGGAAATTCATACAATACTTCCAGGTGGGTGGTAAACCTTAATTCGTCGGGGTGTTCATCTTCAAAGGCCAGACCCGGAGCCAGAATTATACTGAAATGCCCGAAAGGCCGGTAGGCTCCGGCCAGCCCAAGCCAGTGATGACCATGTTCATCAAAAATTCTTTCATACCCGGCACCAATGCCAAAACGCCCGTTTCTCAGGCTATACATATAGTGCAGGTGCAGGGAATAGGCCTGCTCACTCTCATCCGGAAACCACGCAATGGAGTTAACAACGCCGATTTCGTGCCTGTAGTCGTGGTGATGTGCATGTCCGCCGTGTCCGGAATGCCTTTCCTCCTGGGCATTCAGCAAAGGGGGGCATGAAAGTGTTGCAATCAGTAAGAGGAGTGTTTTTGTATTCATCGGATGCAATAAGTAAATCAGTTTGCACAAAGGTGTGGAGTGTGCAATTTATGTTTCGCATGCATTAACAACCGAACCCTGTATAATCGACAAAACGAATTGAACATGAATTTAAAACGAAATGTTTAAATTTTATTGTACACACAAAGCAGTTCTAAAAAACATTTAAAACTGCTTTGAATGTACTTTAATATGGTTATAATTACTTCCTTAAAAACATATCAGCGCCCAAGTGATTACTTATATCCTCAGATGCTATTTTTATGTTATCGGCAATTCTTTTGTGCCGACTCCTGAAAGTATTGTTCCCAAGTGATACCGCAAAGCCGTTGATATTCTTTTACAGATTCAATCAATTCCTTTTTTGTGTGACCACTCGCAACAACCGATTCCTGCACATAATCAAAATCTATTCTTTGATTATCATGATTAACCCACACACCTTCATCATCTTTTGTGTTGCGATTAAATCCGATTATCAAATACATTTTATCACACGGCTTTGAAATCCTTGCGGTATCACATTTGACGTGTTTCATACATTCTTTTGCAAGTTTATCCAGAGAAGAACTGCCGATAACAGCAGGTTGCTTCAATGGCTTGGTTTCGTTCTTTTTTGACATTTTATCGTTCATTTAAAGTTTGTAATTCTACATCATAGGCAATTTTGTACCCATCTGGAACGTTTGCTATCAGCCGTTTCAATTTTCATACGGTTACTACTTTCAGTTTAAGGTTTTGTGACTTTAATTGATTGAAAAGTTTAATCTGCTCAGCCTCATCGGCGCAGATGATCACAAGGCCATACTGCGGCTTGTAGGTGTAACTCTTTTTTTGTGGTTCGGTTTTTTTGTAGTTTTGCATTGTCTCACGGGTTAGAATAAAATAGGTGCACGAACACCGGTAAGGCTTTAAAGGGCCTTTGTCGTGGTGTTCGTGCGCCTTTGTTTTGTAGCCGCGTGAGACCGGCTATAAAGAGGCAGAGGCCTCTTTTTTTATATCAGAAACGCGGGAACCGCGATGTAAATAGTAAAATCTTCCCCGGAGTCAATGGTTGGAGTTGTTATCGTTATATTGCCGTTTGTGGTAATTAAATAGCCCGCGAAATGGGCCGATTGGTCAACGCTTTTAATTGCCGCCGCAGCCCCGCCTATGGCCTGCTTAGGCCTGTAGCCGACCGGTAATGTCGCTATAACCGTATTACCGCCAAACCCTACCACCGCGCTTATGCCTATCTCAAGGCTTACCTTGCCTTTGTCGAGCATTGCAACGTTCTGCCACGTTAACGGGGCCTTGGTAAATCCTGTGGCGGGGGCAATTATTATATTGTTTCTTAGCGGAGAGCTAAGCTCGGGTGCGTCGGACATTAGAAATGATGCAATTGCATCTACCAACGGCGCGTTAATTGAGCCCACGGCCTTACGGACTTCATAAACATTATGCGTTTCCCCGTTTTCAAAGGTTTTAGAGCCCGCCGGATCACTCACTGCAACTATATTCCAGTAGTATTGGGAAATCGCGCCGGAATATGCAATGTTGTGTGGAAAAACGTGGAAAACCTCAGAATTGTATATTATTGCCCCCTCTGAAACGGCGACGTAACTCGGGTGTACCGTAAGCGCGCAGCCGAATGCCACCACGGGGGTTTGCTGCGCAATTGCAAGGCAGATATCTGCTATTGCCAGGCGAACAGAGTCGTCCTGGAACCTCAGGTCATCGAGCGTAAACGGGAACCCTCCCGTAATATTAGTTAACAGTTTGTTCATGTTAAAATGTTTTTATTTGAAACTGAAATCCTGCAGCCTTATGCTTGGCCACTAAGCTATACATCCGGCTATAATCAAAAGACAAGGCGGCCGGTACCCAAACGGTAAAGTCAAACCCGGATGGTTCCGAGACGTTTGTTAAATAGATGTGCGGGAATGATTCGCCCTGATTGTGTAAGCGAGTAGTCCTACCTTCGGCGGCATTGAATAAGTACAGTTTATCCTTACGGCCGGAATCGCTTATGTAAATTCTCGGGTAAAGGGCGTCCGCGTTGAAAACATCGTTAAGCATGCTCTCGAGGCTCAAAACCATGCCGGTGGTGCCGACGCTAAATATTGTTGAGGAGCGATATGTTACAAACGCTGCGTGCAGGCTTATGACCGGCGCTATCAATGACATTAGCCATGCCCTGAGGCGAGGGCCGCGGAGGAACCATGGCAGCAGGTTGTTGACGAGCTTGGTAAAATCGATGTTAAACATAGGGAATATATTGAATTGTTGAGCTCAGCTGCGCCGCCGGATCAATTTTAAAGTATCCCGACTCGGGTATATGGCTTACCTCAATTGCCTCATAGCCGTAACTCTCATATTTGTGCTGTAGTGAGGCTATTTTAAGGTCAGAAACCCCGGGTGTTGACATTATAGCATCAACAAGTGAGGTTTGCTTAAGGCGCCCGTCGAAAGGCAGCTCGCGGAGGTAGGACTCTATGGCGGCATCAACAGGTCGGCTTCCATCTGCAATGGCCTCACCATTAGCCTTTATAAGCAATGGATCATAATATACAGTTGCCTCAACCTTGAGAAGGTTTGCGGCTATGTTGATTATTCGGGTTGGCGTACCGGCATACTTAATTGCTGATACATACGCTGAAAAGCTGTTAAGCTCCTCCATGGCGAGTGGCTGAAGTTGGGAGGATACCTCCTTTGCTACCTTGATTACAAGCCCGTCGGCCGCTTCCCTGACGCTGCATTGCGCAAGAAGCGCGGGGGTGGAGTCGCCGGCCGGATATCCAATCCGGCCATTAATTACAACCAGGCCAACGCCATACCTGAAGCCGAGGAACATGGCGCGATACCATAAAAGTGATCCGGGCTTCTGAGAGAGGATTATACCCTCAACCTCGGCCCTAAAGAGGTCGAACAGAGTTTCGAGCGTAAATATAACCGACGCTGTAACATAAGCCCAAACCCTGTATATGGCCGTGGCGCTTGTGGAGTCAAGGGAATCAAGCTCAGGCTTTGACTCCTTTGAAGCTATAATTTCATTGAAAATTGTGTCAATTGAACGTGCCATTTTATAGTGATTCGATTTTCTCAATAAGGCTCAGGTTGTGCTGTGTCACCCGGGCCTCTTTGTCAAGTGTTCCTGCAGATTCCTTCAGGATGCTTATTTCAGCTTCTGAAAGCTCATACTCAAACTGTGCTGATTTTGCCTTCTCATTCCAGGCAACTCCCTGATGGCTGAAGGTCAGTCCATACTTGTCAATTTCAGCAGGCTTGAATTCCGTTTTGAGGATCAGCCCACGGACAATGATCTGCTGCAGTTTGTTCCCCGATTGTGGGAGTACTTCAGGAAGCATTACCCGTTCCTTGATGTTTAATTTTAGCCGTTTCATGTTGTCGAATATTTAAGTTACCTGCCATTTAATCCAAGACAGGCTGAGTGGCACGAATAAAAATGTCCGTAATTCTTAACGGTATTCTAAAAAGTGCGTTTTTGATTAACTCAAATCTTTTATTGTAAAAAAATCTTTGATACTTTCTGTTGTCAGGTTCTCGCATTCTCAATTTTTCATAAGGAACAAATTGATATAAGTTGCCGATTAAAACGCCTTTTTTGTTGTAAAAATGCACTTTACAACCAGCATGGTATCCATTATCATTTAATACTTCAACAAGCATTCCGTAACGGACATTTTTGTAATTTACTTCTCTGTTTTTCATTTTAAATTTATTTTAAGTGTTTAACAATCAATTAAAAACGGCAGGTAACACGCAATATAAAACAGTTGCCATTAGTCTTATTACTATATTTGAAACGTCTTGCAAGGCAACCGTTTCATATTGCCAAAACGTTTAACGAAGTTCATAAGCATACCAGTTCAGAGAACCAATAGCCCTGCCCTGGTGAATTATTGTCAACCCCTGTGATTTAATTGTATAGGTCCCGTTCAACACCCCATTCAGATAATTGCCTGAGGGAACCCTTAGCGTAACGGAACTTGCGCCAAAATTTGCAACAAAATACATCCTGTCCATTGATATTGAAGCAGAAGGGCAATAAAGGCTTGTCGATGATGAAACATTTATAAAAACCATGTATTCCTCACCTAGTGTCTGATTCGTAGTGGTAATATACCTGCTTTTGACAGATACTGCCCCATTTACATTAAAGCTTGAATCCCCGGCACCACCTGAATGATTAATCGAAACCCGGTTATTTGCAACAAAGAGAGCCTGAGGAGCTGAGGACGACCCTGCACCATTGACAACGAAATATGAATTCCCATACTTAGAATTGACAGTCATTCCATTGTTCACAATGACGTGCCCTTCGGAATTTATTGTCATCCTTAACTGACCGTCTACACCTCCGGAAGGACAAGTATAGAATTCCATTGATGTAGGAAAGTTCTTTTCAGAGTGATGTCCGTCAGCCTTGGCTATGATTGCAGCGGTTTTCAGATAATCATTCGGGGATGCGGCTGACGCATAAAATCCCACTTCCCCCAAAATATAACCGCTCGTCAGGTACACATAATTCGCTCCGCTTTTAAGGTACCTTCTGAACATAACTTCGGGAGTCGATCCGTTTGTTAAGTAAAGATCTCCGGCAGCAATATAATTCTCACCGGCATTGATCGCCCCTTCAACATTAAGCACGTTTGTAGAGTTGTTAAATGCAACCTTGCTATTTGCATAGTAGAATGTATTGTTAAGCAAGTAGTACTCCGAAACAACCATGTCGTTGTAAGCAGTATAAATGCCTGCCTTATTGGTTTCCAGGTAACCATCGGCCATCAGAATCCCGCCAGCCCCTGCCTTAAACAGCCATGCATGGACTTCATCTGCTGGATTGATCGGGCTTACATTAAAGTTACCGGCATCCCTCTCCCAGTACTGGGTGGGCTGAACTGTTGCAACCTTGATAATACCTGAGGAGTCTGCTGACAGGTACCTTTCGCCGGTACCAGTCAATTTGCTGCTAGATATTCCGAATTTGTTAAATGTTACTTCAGCGAAATCAGGTTTGCTGATATTCGTCCGGAAGAAAATCCCTTCTTCGGCAGACATGTAAAACTCGGCATTACCAAAATCATCGACGATCTCCTTTGACCTGATTTGGATAGTATTGTATTCCGCTCCTGGGAGTGATGTAATATGGTCGGTATTGACCCACTGCGTGCCATTGAATAGCAGTGTCTGGCCGGCTGACAAGTCTGCAAGCGCAACATCAGAAAGCCCGGAAAATGAATGATTGTGCGATGTTGGAGCAAAGCTTGAAGCATGATTACCATCCAGCAAGTCAGCATTCAGCCCCGAACCATGCCCATGGTTCCCGGAATCCCATATCTTTCTTTCATCCCCAGCCGATGTGCGGAGGTAGAAGTTGTTGTCGGATTTAGGGTAGAATCGCACATACCCTATGCCGGGGTTAGGCACAGAGGTTTGATGCTTAAAAAGGTGCGCCGTTTCGCTGCCGTGAAATTCGACCATAACATCAGAGCCGGCATTCTTTTTTGTGAAAAGAACACCGTCGGCGGTATTTATTGCAAGCTCACCGAGCGGCAGGCTGAGCGCCGGCTTGCTACCGGAAACATTACTCCTTTTATGGCGAATTTCATTACTCATCAGAAGCTGCCCCCGTCTATCGTTGCATCGGCAATAAGATTGTTAACGCTTGCGCGCCGGTGCACGCTTGCCGACGCGTCGTAGGTTGGTACCATGTCAAGGTTTGGGTCTATCCCGGCCTCGGCTGCCAGTGCATTTACATCCAGGCGAATCGTCATGGTGCTGCCCGCGCTTGCTTTTTGCACGCCTTCGGTGGCGGTAACAACCGCATCAAGATAATTTGGCGTACTCGGGGCCAGAACCTTAACCTGGTATGTATCACTTGTAATACCCAGCCCGGCCAAAAAATTATCACGGGTTATTTTTTTATACCTCGCAGTACCTGATGCGCTGATGTCAATGAATACAATTTGATCAGAACCGACCATCGCAGTATCAGATGCCAGCTCATCAAGGTTAAGGTCTATTGTATTGCCGGTGATATCAACGCCATAACCTCCGAGGTAAGTACTTGAACCGGCAAACTGAACGAAGGTAATATTACTTGTACCGATTGAAATGCTGTCGGTGGTGCAAACCCATGCGGTGTCAGCATACTGTGTACCCTGTGACGCAAAAACAGCGGCGTTTAGCAGCTCAGCTGCTGAGTCCGCGTTGGTTGCCCTTGTCCATGCGCCTGATGCAACAACATAAATGCCGTTTGTTTTTGCGTCGGTTTGTGCCCTTACCAGCACGCGGTCACCGGCAACCAATGAAACCCCGTCAATAGTTTGCGCCCCGCTGAGGGTAATATTCGCAGTTGTGCAGGCCCTTACCGGGTCTTTCCACCGCAGGCCAGCAAGCAATTGGTCAACCTCGGTAGTGCTGTAAACCCCAAGGTTTGTGCGCGCGGCGGCTTTATCAGGTACATCGGCCAGGTTCTGGGCTTTGGCCAGGTATAAGCCGAGGTCAGTACCTTTCGCGAGCAGTATTTTTACTGTTGCAGACTGGCAGATATACAGGTCGCCGGTGTCGGTAGCGAACAGAAATTCCCCGGGATTCATGCCCGTTGTGGGCAGATTTGCGGCAAGACCGCGTTTTACTTTGATAATGCTCATTGCAATGTGTTTTAAAAGTTATTTCAACGGTCAAAATGTACCGGCGTCTAAAACGCCATCCTTCATGTAAATCCCCTCAACACTTACACCCTCGTCGGCAATTTCTTCAATTTCCGAGGTTTTTATTGTGTTGACAAATGTTTTAATCCCACTTACAACCTCATCTCCGCGAATGTGAACATAATCGCCATCGTTGAGGCCGCCACCGGTTCCGCCACCCGTGCCACCACCCAGCGCCGTAACCCACTGCATGAGTACCGACAGATATGGGGCAAGACTCTCCGTGCGCTCGGCTATTTCCTTTACAACTTTCACGGGCCATACCTTCAGCTGGGTGCCCGGCTCAAGGTCAATTGTAAGGGAGGTAACCACCTCCTGGTTGGCCAGCATCAGCAGGAACATGCCTTCAACGGCTTTGTATTCCTGAATGGCAAGGTCAACCAGCGACTGGCCCCTTTGAACCTTTATGATTTTAGACATTGTCATACTCGGCGTCGATTGTAAGCTCAGTTGTTGATTGCATAACCTTGTTTACCCTAAGCCCGTCTTTTTTGAAATTTAGCCTGATGTTCCGGTTCAGGTCGGCCGGGTTCTCATCGAGCGTATAATTATGCAGGCCTACCCCAAGCCCTGGCGCGTGGCGAATATCACCCGGCGCTGAAAGAAGCAGCAGGGCCACCTGTTGGTTCAGGCTTTCCCCGATTACAAAATCACCGTTCCCAATGGCAAGATCATAGTCGGCGCCGAGCAACATAATGTCGAACCTGCGGATCATTTTAAAAGCTGTTTAAATTTCGTTTCAAATTCAGTTACAAGGGCCAGCGTATCCGGGGTAATAGTCCCCGAAGGCGCGTTAGGCGCAAGCACTGCAACCTTCAGGCTTTTAATAAGGCCGGAGAGAGACTCAAACAGGCCGCGCAGGCTGACACCGTTACCGCTTATCTCCACCTTACCGCTCTTCCCGTCAAGCTCAAAGGCGAGCGACTGATGGCTGTACCGGATAAGCTCCGGCCGGTCTACCTTTACAACGCACAAATCGCGAAATGCCCCCCTGCTAAAGTCAATGACGGTAACCATACTACCCGGCACAGGCTTTATAAGAAGATCGCCCTCTGAAACAACGCTGAGGAGGTTAACGTCCGTCAGCTCCAGGTCGCCAACCCTGACCTTACAGTCTTGATTGGTTGAGCTGATAACCTCAGCGACAAAAATTGCAGACGGAGTATTGCCGTTCGATGATATCCGCTGAATTGCCTCCCTTATTTCTTTAGCCTTGCCGCTCATAGCCTTTTCCCAATTTTTATTTCGCGTTCTCCGCCCGACCTTGATACTTTTGTCCTTACCTCAAGCACATAGTAGGCCCCGCTTTTGAAGTTGTAGTCTGCATCGTCGAGATATATTTTGTAGGCGGCATCGCAAAACGGAATCAGCCATCCGGTGAATGACCCGGAGTAACCCGTATAGCTTTTAACTTTTAGCTGTTCTGTAGCCAAATTGCGCAATGTTGCCCGGTCGCTTACCCCATCGATGCGCAGGGTTATTGAATCGCCGCCCGACTCGCCCACCGTTTCGCGGATCACCTTTCCGTCTTTCCCTTTACCCTCGGCGTTTACTATAAGTTTACGATCTTCGGCATTTTTATACTGCAGGCTGCTCTTCTCAATGTTGTCCTGGAAGCTGTACGAGGCTGATCCGAACAGCTCCGAGTATTGTGGGTGAACATGCAGGACAGACTCCTTCAGGTAAATATTCGCCTTTGTTTCTTCCTGAAGCTTTTTAAGCACTTGATAAGCTGTTTGGCCTTTAATCACGTACTTATCATACCTGAAGCTATAGTCACACACCACCGTAAAGGAGCCGGCGATGTACTTTAAAATATCGCTGATATCCGGATTAATGAATTCCTTATCGGCCACCGGCTGTTTGAGCAGGTACAATGAGTCCTCACAGTTAAGCTTTATTGATCCGTCATCGGTTGATATGGAGTCAAGGTACCCGTCGAACTCGCGCACCAGGTTGCCATCATAGCCCAGGTTAATTACTACCTTATCGCCGCGCTTTATTTTCTGCTCAACCTCAATGGCCTTGTTAAATACTGATCCGGGCAGAACAATAACTGCAGTATCGCTCAGCTGCTCAACAGAGCGGATCACCTCAACGCTATCGAGCATCGAGAGGCGAAAAGAACCCACGGTTATAAGCCAGCTGATATCAAACATTGTTGTTGTCAATTAAAAGGTCAAACACATCATCAGAGTAAGCTTTAATCTGATAAGCCTGGTTTTCGCCCCCCTTTGTGTGGGGCAGCTCAAAATTTTCAATAACTATGCTCTGCACGTTACGGTCGTTTACAATTGCGCAAACAATTTCAATAGCGCCCCTGTACTCGAAGTACCGCTGCAGCGCCGCAACCGCGTCAGCAGGGTAAGCCTGATCGGAGCCCTGAAGTACTCCGGAGATGTTTATTTCAACATCGTCCTCAGTCCAGCGCTCCTTAACGGTGCCTCGCTTTGTGCCTTTTGCCACACGACGTCTTGTGATGATATTGCGCAGCTGCAGCCCTATAAATGGGTCAACCGGAAATGTGAAATCAGGAAGTCCCGGGGCGCGCAGCGTGCATGGAGATTGCTGCGTAACAATAGTATTGCCGTCAACCTCAACTGACGTTCCGGACGAGGCATAGTTAACAATAACAACCTTGCCGCTGAAAGTGAGCGGCGGTAAACTGATCCCGGTGGCAATTACCTTTGTCATGCGGTTGCGTATGCCATATTCAGTGCCCTTAAAAGAAGCTCCGTGAAACGCTGCTCAATGTCCTGGGCGTTTTCAGCGGTTCCCCCATCGAAATTGATATTCTCAACCATATTACCGATGTGGATGTTAACGTCGGTATTTCTTGTCCCACCCGCGGTAACGTTGTTTGTTACCGCCGATGCCGCGCCGGCGCCGTCGCCGCTTCCGGGGCTGAACCCGGCTCCAGGAACTGTAGGACTGGCAATTCCCCCGTTTATGCCAAGCCCTGTTTTAACTTTATTGGCCGCACCAGATATAAAATCAATGAAGGAGGTACCGTCAGTTTTAACTTCCCATACCTTCATTTTGCTCATTTGCTCCCGGATAGCCTGTGTTTTGCCAGCCGCGGCGGCAATTTCGGAGGCTCGTTTATCCCGTTGATCCTGTATCTTTGCGAGCCCAGCATTTGCGGCATCCTTATCCCATAATGACTGTAATTTGTACCAACCTTTTTCAATTACCTCAAATCCAGTGATAAAATCATTCTTTATCAACATCCACTGTAGCGCGATTTTGCTCTTGAAAAGCTCCATGGCCAGCCCCATATAAGTAGTTACATTTTGCCATGTAGTACCCCACCCCTCTGTATGTTTAACGGCATAAATGATTGATGCAACCACAGCAGCTATCACCGCTATTATAGCAGCTATAATTCCTATGGTCGCCAGCATGGGAGCGGTAGCCGCCCACCAGGCCGCTGCCTCACCGTATTTAAAGAAAGTAATGATTTGTGTCCAAGTGGCTGTAATTTTTTGCCAAGTATTAAATGCGATATATGCCAAAGTAATTGCGCTAATAAGTCCAGCAGTAACATATAAAATTACGTTTCCTTTGCTAAACTGATCTGTTAACCAGTTAAAACCATTTTTAAGCTTTGTAAAAACTTTGCTAATCAAATCCACAAGAGGGCTTAATAGCGGACTTATCACCTTATCGTAAAGGCCAATAGCAATATCAGAAAGGCTCTCGGTTAAATTACTTAATTTGCCATGTAAAGTTAAGCTTGCCTTTTCTGCCCCTTTATAAAACAGCCCCTGCTCGTCCGTCGCCCAAGTAAAAGCCTGGGCAAGTTCCTCAGCGGAGATTTTACCTTTTGACATACGATCCTTGAGCGCCTCCATACTTTCGCCTGTTCTTTCACTTATAACCTGTAGCGGATTAAACCCGGCATTGATCATCTGCAGAAGATCCTGGCCTTGCAGTTTACCGGCGGAGGTCGCCTGCGAAAAAGCTAAAGTTAGCGATTGCATCTTTTGGCTGTCACCCATTGCAATGTCTCCTATCTTTCCTAACGTGTCAAAACTTTTATTCGCCGAAATACCGAAAGACATCATTAGCTTTTGTCCCTCGATTAAATCGGTTTTCTCATAGGGTGTTTTAAGGGAATAGCCGCTTATTTTATCGTACATTTCCGTCGCGGCCTGCTCGTTACCCTTAAAGAGAGTCCGCAAGTTAGTTTTTTGAAGCTCGGCGTTCATCCCCGTTTTTATAACCCTTCCTATCCCTAAAATAGCTGCGGAAAGTGGATTGACAAATCCAGGAATTGAATTTTTTATGTCTCCAAGCCACTTTTTAAGCTTGCCTCCATTAAGGTTGTTCAGCTTGGTAATCTCTCTCTCAAGTGATTTCACCTCAAGGTTTGTTGCACGAATGGCCGCCCGGTTACTGGTGGGAATCCACTCTTTTTGCATATTCAGGGCATTAATACGCTGCTGAAGGGAGCCGATGCTACGGCCCATATTGTTCATAGTACTGGCCGCATTTACAACAGACCTTTGAACCTTAGCCCATGTGGCCCGCTGTTGATCATTATAACCATTGATCGTCTTAAGCTTTGGGCTAAGGTTTTCATGGAGGTCAAGAATGTAAGTCAAGGTGTTTGACATCGCACTACTTTTTTGTTATCTTTGCAGGCATGGCCGTACTATATGTTTATCTTGCCTTTGTTTTTTTAGCAGGAGTTTCCCAACTAATCTTCAACTTGAGGTTTTTGGCTTACGCTCTTTTTGTCCTGGCATTTCCAATCAGCCCATTTATACTTTCGGCCATTATTTGGAAAAGTTACCACCGAAAAGCGGTTGTTTTGCTTGTGGCGCATTTTATGGCATTAGCGGCGTTTGGTTTTATTTACTTTTTAACAAACCTTCCAGCCGCTTAGCCACCATTTGCCTTGTTTTCCTGAACCCTTACCCATTCAAGTTCACGAAGTGCACCGGCCCACTCTTCATCAGTTAAGCTGTCGGGGTTGGGAATGTGCATGTAGTAGCGCAATTGGGCATTAATTATACGTACCATATCACCGCCACCAACCCCGACAGCCTCTATAAATTTACCAGTTCAGCCTCCTTAACCTGGATAAGGTCGGCAAGCACCTGCCCGGCCGATAAAAACAGCGAATCATCTGTCTTTATATCCTCGCTGCCACCAAGCCAGCAATTGCTGAGGATAATCTCGTTAAACTTAATCGGGTCTTTCGACCCAACCGTACTGGCATATCCAAGCGTTTTGCGATCGGGCTTTTTCAGGTAACCGATGTGGCCATCGATAATCAGGGCTTTAACTTCCCCGTGCTGTTTTTTCCAGGCGTCAATTTGCTCCTGGTTTACTTCTCCTTTGTATTTCGGCATAGTTATCAGGCTTTTTGGTTTTCAATGCGCAGGCAGATAAACGGGAGCGTTACCTCCATAAATTTATCACCCTGCTTAAGCTCCTTCGGGTCTTCGGTAAACTCAATCCCCCTGATTTTATCAGTTACCAGGACGTCTCCATTTGCCGGGTCTCCGTATATTACAACGGCATCGAGCCTGAGCCCGAGCACGCTTCCCCTGCCGGCCAGCCGGAGGGTTTCCAGTTCGCTCTGCAGCAGTGCAATTTCACCCTCATGGGAAATATTCCCCTTCTGGATACTTTGCGGCTGGTTGCCTTTGCCATACACCAGCTCCTTCTCTTGCTTGCTGGAGTATTTAATACCCCTGAAGCCGGTTATAACCCTTCCGCCTAATGCAAGGGTCAGGTCGGCAAATTCGTATTGTCTCGAATCAAACATAGGTGGCCTCCTTATTGGTTAACGGTCATAAAACCGAGGTTAACATCAATGTATCTTGAATATCCAAAAGGCTTGACGCGCAGTCCTACCAACAGGTATCCCGTTGATACGATATTCTGTGTCACGTCCACAAGGCATTCAACCCCGGTGTCGTTTTGGTTTGCCGGATCATTCCCGAGTTCGCCGTTTACGGTCATTGAATTGACTATGGCGTTTTCAACAAGGGTCTCAAGGCTCTTTGCATAATGCGGGGATACCTGGCCCTGGTCGTTTACCGGGATTTCCTCAAGCAGTTCGCCAAGGCAGGCGTCGTAGGCAATCCGGTAGGCTTTGTCTACTGTGCGCCGGGCGGTAAGGTGATTATAATCATCAGTTGGCAGTGTGGCCAGCAGATCATCGCTGAAGTAATATCCGGCGCGGCCAACGTGTGTGCGCAGGGTTATGAAGCCTTTATCATGTACGCTTTCAACGTCTGATGCCTCAACCAGGGCGGAGCCCATATAAGCGTTTGTCAAGGTAATTACCGGGCCATCTTTAACCCTGCCAATGTTCCTTTGAACGGGAATAGATGCCAGGCGCCCGGCCAGAATACCTATTGCGCATCCGTTACCGGCCACCGTGTCGCCGATCATAACGCCAACGCGGTTGTATGAGTTGGTTGTAAGGTCGGGTAGCGTGGCGGGGGTGCCCTGGTAGTAAAGCCCTGAGATAATAACAAAGGCCGGGGCCTTCAGGGTTTCGGCCGACCAAGCGGCTGAGAGCTGCGCGGCCGCGGCCGCCGTGATCACATCCGCGTCAATACCCTCGGTAGTGGTCGGAGTATAGCCGGCCGCCGGGGTGCGATGGATAAAAATACCCCTTATTCTTCCCTTGGCCTCCGTAAGCAGGCTCTGTATACCGCCGGCATGGTTCAGTGTGGCGAGGTTAGTAAGTGTAACCGTATCAGCGTAGCCGCGTACCCACAGCTCGGTTCCCTGGGGGGCTATACTGTAAAACTCGGTTACGGCTTTTAACAGGCCCGGGTTGTTTTCCGCGGTAATACCAAGATCGGTTACAAGGTCATCCAGTGACCTTATAATGTAGGTAGTGGCAAGGGCAAACTTATCGGCTACTACGGCAGCCGTTGTGAGCAGGGCGTATACCTTATCGGCTGATGCCGCCACCTGGCCAAGCGCCCCGTTGCCAAGCAGAACTCTAACGCGTGGTAACATTATACCTCCGATCTTTTAATTGTAATAACTTCACTTACATCCAGGTTCTGCCCGTGCATAACGGCATGTTGCCTTTCGGTGAATGCCGTTTCGTCAGCGGTAAAATAACACTCCGGAAGGCCCGGGTACATGTTAAATACCTCCTTCGCGCGCTTCATCATTGCATGTGCCGAGCGAACGGCACCGGCAACTTTTTTAAGATGCTCAATATTGGTCTTAAGAGCGGCGCCAGTATCGGTAACATCATTTTGGAGCTGCTTAACGCGAGCCTCAGAGTCAACGTCGGTACCATCGCCGGTACTGGTTTTTTCCGGTTCGGCGGCTACATCGGTTTTGGCCTTAACCTCTTCCGGGGCATCTTGGGCGGCGCCTTCGGTATTTTCAACTTCAGGCTGGCCGGCAGATGTTACCGGGGTATTCCCGGGCTGCTCAGTCTTTTCCTGTGGCTTCGGCTGTACTGCCGGTTTCGTTTTTTTGCTCATCAGTGTTTGAATAAACGTTTAACATAAATTACAGCAATCAGAACCAACATTGCAGAAACCACCCAAAAACCGGCTATCATTGTTCGCTGGGGGCGGGTGAGCATGTTGGTGTATTTTGTAACCTCAACCCTGCGGTCGCGGTATTCAATTTCCTTTTTAAAGCGCTTTTTGATGATGTTGTAAATAGTAAGGCTGTCCGCACGGCATCCGGCCGTTAAAACGTTGCCCTTTATACTCACATCCGGGATATTTACCCGGCGGCCGCTTTTGTACCCCTCAACCTGTTTAATGAGCGCCTCGCCACGTTCGGTGCACTCAATCAGCAGCTTTATATAGCTGCTATCAGGCGCCAGGGTTGTTTTCTGCAAGCTATCCTGTGAATATTCGCTCAGCTGAGTGCTTGAGCTGTCGGCGCTTGAGGTGGCCTCCACAGGCGGGAACTTTTCGTTACACCGCTTTTGCGTGGCGCACCCGCTGATCATTAGGAATAAAATGGCAATCGCAACCGTGTGTTTCACTTTATTTCTTCCTTAAGGTTCCTTAACAGTTGTTCGTCAACATCCAGCTTCTCAAGCACTACAAGTACGTCCCTGATGGCCCGCTGCATGCGGTCGAGCTTTTTACTGAGTGTTTCCAGCTTTTTTTTTAAATCAGTGTTTTCGTTGTTCCGGTTTACTACCTCCTGCACCAGCTCCCTGTTCTGGGTCATCAGGCTGTTAACCGATTGTAGCATTTCATTTACCGAGGAGGTTACAAGCTCAATATTCCCCTTCTCTACCTCGTTTACCGCCTTACGCTTTGCCTGCTTTAGTGTTACGAGTGTGAGCACAAGGCCCGACCCGGTAACCAGGTTAAGCGCTGCGAGTATAATTTCAACTCCGCTCATAAATGTTGTTATATGATATACCTATTTCGCGCAGCCACAGGCCAACGTTAAAGGAGGGGCAGGCTTTATTGGCAAATTGGTTGTGCCCGGCAACCTTTGCCCCGGGGAAGCGTTTTACAAAGTCAATAACATACTTTTTAAGCGCCTCCTTCTGTAATACAGTCCGGGTGTCTTTCGCCGCTCCACCGACTGCAATACCACCGGCGTAAACGATGTGCCGGCTGACCTTGTTAATGCCGGTAGCGCCGTTGGTAATTTCCCAGCCATCCACGAATGCATCCTCATTATTCTGCACAAGCCTTTCCACAGTGCCATCAATGTGGATCAGGTCTGTATATCCGACCTGCTTCCAACCGCGCCCGGCCGGCTTTGGAGATGTATGCCAACGGCGTATCTCGGCTGAGCTTACATCCCTTCCCTCGGGAGTGGCCGTGCAGTGGATTACGAGGTATTTTAAGCGGGTCATGATGTTGTTTTAAAAAGGCCGGGTACCGATGCAGCACCCGGCCCTGAATTAAAAATGTTTATTGCTCTTATGCCTGTGGCGAGTAAATTGCCGCCTGCATTTTATTACGGAAGGGAAGCGCGACAAACCGTTTCTGGAAGTTGATTACATCTCCCTTCTGATCCGGATCATTGTATTTAGCAAATACATCGACCGTACCGTCAGCCTTCATAACTTCATCTTTCGACCAAAGGAAAGACGCGATTGTGTCAGTACCGGCAGGAGCGGCCCCGAAGGCTACCTTCGCGCCGGTCGCGGCGTTGAACCGTGGGGTCTGACTGTTGGTAAACATCTTAATTCCGAACACCTTGCCCATCGCAATAATTTCTTTGTACAGCTTCATATCCTGCGCCATCAGGTCTGCTTCATGCAGCGGATTGAGGCATATTGCGAAGGCGTCAAGGTCGCCGTCGAGCAGCACAATCTTCGCCCTGATATTAAGGATATCTTCAAAGAGCAATAGCCTGCGGCCGCCGACCAGCGCGCCGGTGGCAGCCATAACCGGGGTGTAGGTTGAGTCTGCCTGAGGTGCCCAAAAATGAGCGGCAAGCTGAATTCCTCCCTTGCGCAGTACATTGCGGTGCCCTCTTACAACGGATTCCATCTTAGCGTATGAAGATTCCATTTTTTCAAGGTTGCGTACAATAGTTGAATCAGTGTCAAGGGTGCGGAGGGTAATGGTCTTAGGCACATCGGTTCGCGTTGCGGCTGCGATGGGGTAGACGTTATTGTCAATAAGTAGATTAGGATCGGCACCCGCCTCGGCCATATTGAGCGTATTGAATTCTACCAGCTCCGACATATCGCGCGACCAGGAAAGGAAGTCGTCTTTCGGGTAAAAGCCTTCCATCAGAATGTCAGTCCAGATTTCTTTCTGTATTCCGGCCATAGCAATGCCAGGCTGGCTGAGGAAGGACAGCGCGGTACCGGCCACCGCTGAACCGGCAATAACCGGAAGGGCGGGCAGCCCGGCAATCATCAGCAATGTGGCAAAAAGCATGTTGAACATGAAGTTGCCGAGGTTGAAACGTTTTCGCATTGTTGTTTTGAGATTTGGTTAATGAATCAGTGGCTTATCCGCGTTTGTACTCCGCTTTGAGTGCGGCAAACTTCTCGGGCTCATCGCGCTCCATTGCACTCAGCTCTGCCGGGGCCTCCTTCAGGTAACGCATATAGTTCCATCCCTCGCGGTCGGGTGTTGTACCGTTTTTGCCCTGTTTTGTCTTGTCGCTGAAGGTTTCCTTTGCGGGCAAAGAGTCAAGAATGGTTTTTGCCTGATCAAAGTCTGAGGTTGCGAGCTTTACAAAGCTCTCTTTTTTGTCAGCGGTAATTTTACCGGCTGCAAGTGCGGCATCAACCAGGGTGGTTGCCTGGGATGCTTTGTGTGCATTGAGAGCGGTTACGGCTTCACCTTTTTCCTTTTCGGCTTTGGTGACCCTTGCGCTCAGTTCCTGAATGGCCGCGTTGAACTCAGACTCTTCCGGTTCACGTGGCAAACCGAGTGCCTTTGCGGCGTCGGCGCTGAGATTGATTTTTCCCATGTCTGGCTGTTTTTGTAAAATTTGATTAAGTGAAAGATTAAGCTGATCTGCCTTTAAGATCGTTTTGCGGTCGGCGGCGTAAAGCCTGAGCGATGCTTTATTCGACGGCACGGGCACAGGGCTGGCCTCAAGCAGCTCCCATTTGGTTACCACCGGTAGCAGGCCCTTTCCGGGAATTTCCCTCATTTCGGCGTCGAGGATAAAAATTCCCATACTGGCCCCCTTTACAAAGCCACGCTCAACCTTTCCCGATATCTTCTTCGCAACGTCGTCCTCGGTATCAAACTCAGGGAGGCATAAAAGCCTCGGCCCTGATACTTCCAGCTCGCCCCACCGGCCGATTACTGACAGGCAGCTGTCGCTGTCGTGGGCGTCGAGCATAACGGGGTTTTCCCTGAACCGGTCAAAAACGCCCCCGGAGTTCAGGATGTAAAACCCGTGGCTGTTTAATACTGTTTCGTCGTTTAAAATGAACTTTTCGGGCATACAGTTAACCTTTTCTGTTGTTGTGAGGCCACAAACTTACCCCGTGCAATAAAAGCCTGCAAACATCTGTATTAGTGTTAGATACAATCTTTTAAGTATTATTAAAAGACTATGTTTTAAATTCAACTTCGTTGAATTTTGCGATCACCAATAACCAAAAAATGAGTGAAAAACGGAGGGTTAAGCCCCGCGATCAGGAAAAGTTTGAATACGCCTACATGCTTTTTATGCAGGGCGTAAGCCAGGCCGATATTTGTCAGCGTGTTGTTGTGTCAGCGCCTACATTGCAAAGCTGGAAGGAGTCGGGCAACTGGGATGAAAAACGTGCTACCCGTACAATAAGCATTGACGATCTGATGCAAAAAACGCTTAAGCGGATCAGTGAAATGCTGGACAAGGAGGGGGATGAATTCCAGGCGGATGCGTTTTCAAAAGCTGTGGCCCAGCTCAAAAGCCTTAAGAGTACACAAACGATCGATGATGAGATATCCACGTTTATGGCATTTCAGGACTTCCTTATCGCCGAGCGGGCACATTATAGGGAAATTACCGACTCATTCATCAAATCGGTTGTAAAACTTCAGGATTCCTACATCTTAAAACGTAAAGGACATGGAAAGTAGTGCAATGACAATTGAGCGCCTGTGGAGGGCGCGGGTTAATTTGATTACAAGCGCATCATTCAGCATTAATAAGCCGCGCAAAGCCTTAAAAATGTTAAAGCAGCTCAATGGCAAAGCAAACTGATTTACTCTCCAGGTGGCAGCAGCGGGTTGAGTGGATTCTGGGTAATGAATTCGTGCTTCCTGACACGGCTGAGGTTAAGGACGCCAGAAGGGCAAGGGCGCGCCGCGACTATCAGTTTTTCGTGGAAACCTACTTTCCCCACCTGGCGGTTAAAAAGTGCGGCAAGTTTCACATCGACGCGGCGAACTATCTGCTTAAGACCGGAGACACCAGGGCGCTATTTGAGTGGGCGCGCGGGCATGCAAAAAGCACTCATATATGCCTGCTTATCCCGATGTGGCTCAAAATTCAGGTGCCGAGGCAAATCAATGTAATGGTGCTTGTGTCAAAAAGCGAGGATATGGCCGACAGGTTATTGGCCGACCTTCAGGCAGAGCTTCAGTATAACCAGGCGTATATATCAGACTATGGTAATCAGGTTAAATCCGGATCATGGTCTGACGGGGAGTTTAAAACCAGCGATGGTTGCCTGTTTGTTTCGCTCGGGCGGGGGCAAAGCCCAAGGGGATTGAAAGACAGGGGCAAAAGGCCCGACTATATTGCTATAGACGATATAGACGATGACGAGCTGATCCGGAACCCCCGGCGGGTTGGCGATGCCCTGGAGTGGTGCCTTACAGCTTTGGCCGGAACTATGGCCATGGGGCGGGGGCGTTTTGTAATGGTGGGTAACCGTATTGGCAAGGATAGCATCCTGAGCCGGTTTGCCGAAAGGCCGGGAATTTACCACACAACGATAAACGCCCTGGACAAAAAGGGGCTGCCGAGCTGGCCAGAAAACTATACAGCTGATGAGATTAAGCGAATGCGGGAGTTTATCGGGGAGCGAAGGTTCCAGAAGGAGTATATGAATAACCCGGTAAACGAGGGGGCCGTATTCCAGCGCAAGCACATCAGGTTTGGTAAAATGCTTGAGCTAAAGCAATACAAAACATTGGTTGCCTATACTGACCCGTCATTTAAGAACTCGGCCACCGCCGACTACAAGGCAACAATTTTGGCCGGCAAAACGCCTACCGGTGAATTTCATATTCTGAAAGCCTTTGCAGACCAGACCTCCGTTACCAATATGGTTGCGTGGCATTATCTGATTAATGATTATGTTGCCGGCAGGGTTCCCATTATGTATTTTATGGAAGCCAACTTTATGCAGGACTTACTGCTTGATGAATTCCGCACTGTTGGCAACATTACCGGGCATCAAATACCAATCAGGGGAGACCAGCGGGCCAAGCCTGACAAGTTTGCCAGGGTGGAGGCCATGAGCCCGCTCTTTGAACGCGGACTTGTAATCCTGAACGAAAAGGAAAAGGACAGCCCGGGCATGACAACCCTGGTGGATCAGCTGCTGATGTTTGAGAAGGGCAGCAAAACGCATGATGATGCCCCCGACGCGCTTGAAGGCGCTATTTGGATGCTGAGCAAACGTACAAGGGCTTATGGCGCTGAGTTTAAAATGGGCATTCGCGAATCACGTAAATACTGACCTAAAATGAAGAAAATAAAAAGACTTTTAAAGCTGCTTGTAATCCCGTTTAAATACGGCATTTTGATAATTTATAAATCATACTTTACCTGGCTGCTTGAGCGCAGGGTAAGAAAGGCGAACAGACTGGCAAAAGAAGAAAACCGGCGGTATATTGTAACAATGATGCATGGCCGTCCGGCGATCTATACGAAACAAACCCTGAAGGAGGCAATCAAGCGCCGTAAGTTCAAAAAAGGGGTTACCATTCAGGATATAGAAAAGCAGGCGTATTACATAACTAAATAACCATGTTTTTAACCGCTGATGAGCTTAAAAGCGTCGCCTATTCCTACCAGCTCGAGGATATAACAGAGGGCGACAATACCATACTGGCAATGGCCATAAACAGCGCCGTTGAGCAGGTGAAAAGCTATTTGAACCCACCGGATATGAAACGGTATACCGATGGCAGGCCCCGCTACGACGTTGCGGCCATATTCAACGCGGCCGGTGAGTCCCGTAACCCGCTGCTGCTTGAGCTTACCAAGAGCCTGGCCGTTTATTATATTCTACGGCTTGCCAATGTAGATATTATCAACCAAAAGGTTCAGGACGGGTACGACCGGGCGGTTGATTATCTTGAGAAGGTTGCGGCTGTTGGCAAATATATTGATTCGCCACCGCTCAGGCTCGACCTTCCATTACTCCCCTCCCCCGATCCGGATAGCGATGAGGCGAAGCCGTTCAGATTCGGGAGCCGGGAAAAATTTAACCACGACTTTTAATTATGAGCAGAAAAAGCAAACGGGCAAACCTGAGGCAGGGGCAGCAGGTTCCGGCAGTAAAGAAGCGCACTGAGGGTTATGTGCACTCAATAGCCCCGAAGGCCACGGCCCTCATAAGGCAGGACATAGCAAAATGGATGAGCGCAAGAAGGCAGGCCGAGAATGTTGACTACCCTAAGCGGGTTTTACTCCAGAAGCTCTACAAAGACATTAGGCTTGACGCCCTGCTTACCTCTCTTATCGAGAGCCGTAAGATAATCAGTCAGTCCGCGCCTTTCAAGATTTATGCTGGCGACAAGGTTGACGAGGACATAACGGTAATGCTTAAGGGCTTGCCGTGGGTTGCGCAGCTAAGCGGGGAGGTATTTGAAACCCGGTTAAGCGGTACGGCGCTCATTGAGTTTATAACCGATAAGCTTGGTTTGGTTAAGCCGGTTCTGCTCCCAAAAACAAACGTGATCCCCGATAAAGGGGTATTGCTGCTCGATGAAACATCGACGTCGGGAATTGACTACAGAAACGTTAAGGAGTTTGGCAGCTGGCTTATTGAAATTGGCGACCCGGGCGACCTGGGCTTGTTAAACAAAGCCGTGCCGCATGTTTTGTTTAAAAGGTTTGCCCAAAGTTGCTGGAGCGAGCTTTGCGAAATCTATGGCATCCCGCCGAGGTATATAAAAACAAACACCCAGGACCCGGCAATGCTCTCAAGGGCTGAAACAATGCTGCGCGATATGGGGGCCGCCGCCTGGTTTATCATCGACGATACCGAGGAGTTTGCTTTCGCAAAAGGGGCCGACACCAACGGCGATGTTTATAATAACCTGATAAGGCTGTGCAACAACGAAAACTCAATGTTGCTGCACGGGGCCATCATTGGCCAGGATACCAAGAACGGCAATGAAAGCAAGGAGAAGGTAAGCATTGACCAGCTAATGCAGCTTGCTGAGGGGGATAAGCGCTATATTGAGGGGTACTGGAATTTAGTTATTCTCCCCGCGCTCTTCCGGATCGGTTTCCTGCCCGATGGGCTCCGGCTCGAGTTTGATCCGCAGGAGGATACTCAGGAGCTTTACACACGTACAATCGGATTTTTAAACCACTTCACAGTTGATCCGGAGTGGGTTAAGCAGAAATTTGGTATTGAAATAACCGGTCTTAAACAAGGCGGGGCAAATTTTCAGAAGCCCGGGGAGCAGGAAGATTAAGCGCGCAGCTGTCCGGGCTTTATAATCATACGTGCAAAACCTGTGGCGGAGTTGTGCCCGGCGCAATATATCTGGCTGCACAAACAGGCAGGGCCTCATTCAACGCAAGCGTTTTTACAAAAGCGATCAGGCATTTGCACAACGCAGGCGCGTACAGCCCTGAGATGCTTGCCGACAAACCGTTCCTCAGCCTGCTAAAAGAAACTAACCGGGTGCTGCAGGCGGCCTTTGATGAAGGCATTGCGGATAACACGCCTTCACCGGCAATGCTTAAAAAGCTGCGCGAAGACGTTTTCATGTTCTCAGGATGTAAAACACATAAGGAGCTGAAGGAAGCCGCCTCCTGGCTGCTTGATGATAATGGAAAGGTACGGTCATTCACTGACTTCAGAAATGATGTGTGGAAGGTTCACACGGCCTATAACCAGCATTACCTTGAGGCCGAGTATCATTTCGCCATAGGTTCCGCGCAGATGGCGGCTAAATGGGACGACTTTGAAAAGGACGGCGACCGGTACCACCTCCAGTACCGAACCGCGGGCGATGACAGGGTAAGGCCTGAACATGCGGAATTAGACCTTATTACGCTGCCGGCAAGTGACCGGTTCTGGAGCCGGTACTACCCGCCTAACGGCTGGAGGTGCCGTTGCACTGCGGTACAGGTGCGCGCAGACAAATACCCCGAAAGCGACCCGGGCGAATCAGAACGAAGGGGCGAAGCGGCAACCACGCGAATTGATAAAAACGGCATTAATGCCGATGCCATTTTCCGCTTTAACCCGGGCAGGGACAGGCAAATATTTCCGCCGGCACACCCTTACAAAAAAGTTCAGGACAGTGTAAGAAAGATTATTGAAGGACTCCAGGTAAACGTGTCAGAGAATGTTGCCGGGAGAAAGGCGCTTTTTAACCGGCTAAGCACCGATAAGAACTATACAGGTGTAAGCTTTAATGAGCGTACCGGTGGCCTGAAAGCAATACATACCGGGCATCAGTTTGACCCCAGAACCGGAGTATTTGAAAGAAGGGTACAAAACATTGCATTTGACGCCGGGCATAGCCTCATACTTGAGGATGAAACGGGGTTCGCCCATCGTATTGCCGATGGAATCTTCAACGGCCGGCCCGCTGAAATAGCGAGCATAACCGGAACCGGTAAAAATGCTGTTAAGCGTGCGCTTAACCACTGCCGCGGGAAGGGGGCTGAAGTTGCCCTTCTCTATTTTCCTGACGAATCTTCATTCAGTTATAAAAGGCTTTGGGAGGGGGTGGCGAAGTTTTCGGGGCAGGCCGCTTATGAGTTTGCCAACATCTATGTTATCACCGGTAGTGAGATTCGCCTGGTGAAATAAAAAAAGCCTCATTGCTGAGGCCTGGCACGGCAGGGCGTCAATCCCGCCGTATGCTTAAAGACGCCCTACAAAGGTAAGCATAAAAACCTCATTTACAACAAATGGCTGAAAATTTTATTAACCGGATGCTCAACGACCTGAAGACGGAGCTGCTTGACGAGTTCGATATGAACTTCCGGCGTAAGGCATTTTTCGACAGGCCGTGGCCGGAAACCAAATACCGCGTCCGCAGGGGATCGCTTATGATGCGATCCGGGGCGCTAAGGCGGTCGGTAAGGGCGCAGGTGGTAAATACTACCATTCCGTTTACATCAAGCCTGCCATACGCCTCAATACACAACGAGGGGGGCAGCATTACCGTTACCAGGAGGATGCAGAAATACTTCTGGGCAATGTATTACGAAACTTCCGGCCGGCTTACTTATTCAGTAAGGCAAAGGGCCGTAGCCAATAGCGCCCGCAACCGCATGATAAGCGATGAGGCCTCATATTGGAAGGCTATGGCGCTGAAGCCGGTCGGAAGCAGGCTAAAGGTTCCGGAGCGCAGGTTTATAGGCGCCCACCCGCAAGTGGATAAAATTGTTTCTATGGTAGTTGATGATACTATGAGGGATGTTGAACAATACATTAAAAACCGTTTAAAGCCATGATAAACGACATTTTAACAGTTATTCAGGAGCGCCTGCAGGCAAATGTTGAGGTGCTGAAATACATTGATGAGGACTGGGGGCAGCTTGATTTTTATAGTGAAAACCCGCCCTCGAAGTTTCCGGCTGCCCTGGTTGAGATTCAAAACGTGCCCTGGCGCAACCAGGGGGCAAAATCGCAGGATGGAACCGTAAGCGTTAGCATTAACATCGCGGCCCTGAAGCTTACAAACACAAACCCGAAAGCCCCGGCCGGCCAGAGGGAAAAAGCGGCCTCTATATGGTTAATTGCCGAAAAGGTGCACCAGGCGCTGCACGGGTGGAGGGACAGCCGTTACCCCGCTATCGGGGTGCTTACCCGCACCAGCAGTAGGCGGGTAAAGCGCGACGATGGCATAAGACAAATTGAGCTGCTTTACAGTTGCGTTTACTTCGACGCAAGTGCCGCCGGCGCCACCCCGCCACCGGTGACAAACACGGAGAGGCGGGTTTCGGTAAACATTGATTAACAAAAAAGGCCACCGGATCAGGGTGGCCTTTTGTTTAATTATCAACATCAAGTTGGGGGTCGATCAGCTCCGCGAGCTCATTTAGCCAGTAAAACCCGTCTTTCATTATAAACAGGTCGAATTGCCCCTGTTGCCCCTTAGTTTCCATCTCGAGGTAAAAATTAACAACGGCCTGGTTATAGCGTCGCATCATCCTTGCAAATTGTGGGGCCTCTATTTCCTTGTCAAAAAATTCCTTCACCTTAGCACAGTCAAAACGTTCCATTTTCGGCCTCCTCTCTGTTTTTGCAGCCCTTGCACCTTATTACCTTTGCGGCAAGGGTAAGGGTTTGCGGATCAATTACAAGTATGCCCGAGCGGCGGGGGTTAATGGCGCAGTCGCAGTTAAGGCGCACCCGGTAGGTGGTATATCCGCGCTCTTCATAATGTTCCATGGCGGCGGTTACCTCGCTTTTAAGCCTTACAAAGGTGCGGATCATACCCGGCCCCCTTTCAGTATAAGTTTATTAACAAGGCGCTCGCGCAAATCTTTCTGTTCGATAAGTGCCACATCGGCAAGTATATCAATCAGTCTGTCAGGCGATAAACGGTTGTGATTTCGTCCGGATAGCATTTTCTGTTTTACCGGCTGGTGAAAGAGATCTCTTTGCACCTGGTCAACCTGAATTATTAACTCCTCAGCCCAATCACGGAACAATTTTGCACGTTCGCTTTTGATGAAGAAGCCTAAACGAATGATTCCGCGTTTTGTGAAGAAAAGCTTATTGTGTGGAGTTTTTGAATCGCCGGGACAAATTGTCCCAGCTGTTACAAAGTGCTTTCCCTCGGTAAGCTCCTCCTCATGTCTGATTTTTGTTTTCCGAATGGCATATTCAGAAACTCCGTATCCAATACTAACATCGGATGTAGATAAGAGGAATTCGTACTGCTCATGTGGCAATACATCGACCGTAATTCCTTCGACTACAGTCATGGGCAGAAAGTTGCCAGCTTTAGTCCTTTTGGAAGACATTTTTTAAAGGATTTTAGTTAAACAAAATGGCAACGCCGCCTTAGGTGTGTCTTCCAGTTCATCGCGGGGCGAGAAACCAGCTCCGTCCTTTCGTCCGGAGCCACCGTAGCAGCGTTGCTTTATTTTTAAACTGATGTTTCAGAGATTGCCCCTGAATGATAAACTAGAAGACAGGGGCAATATTACAAAATTTATATATACGAAGTCAAGTTTTTGCATTTATTTTTCCCATTGCAGGCCTTTAACATCAAAATAAAGCACCTTCCGCCCGGCCATGTAAAACGGCGCCTCAATCATAACTTTTTCCGCAGCCTTGATTTTGCTAATAAGTTTATCCTGGTTAGAAAAGAAAATGATGTTCGTGCTGCCGTCCTCGGCCGAATTAAAATACACTTTTTCGACCTCAGCATCATCAAATTTTATTCTGCAATATTCTGAATTCATAACGCTTGTCATGAATTGGCACGATTCAGCAAGCAGCATTACATCGTTCTGATTATTCAGGTTTCTTACCGCTAAAGCGAACTTTACATTTTTGTCGTAAGGAAATTCAAAGTCAAGCGTATTTGTTGACTCAACTGAAGCGTATCTGAAGGTTTTATTCGTCATTTCGTCGTTTACATCTTCGTATACCCAGCCGGATGGCTGCTCCACCTCCATACTTTCTACCTGCGCGGCAAGCTGCTCCGGCTCATCTTTTGATGTGCCGTTAATAATTATAGCTATGATAATTACAATTAGCAGGACTATTGATAAACATCCCACTTTAAAAATTTTAGACATTCCTCTTTTGGTTGTTTCCATTTTACTCATTTTTTTAGGTTTGTACTATGTTTATTCAAAAAGCCCGAGCTGGGCGTTATCTTTTGCCTCAATTTCTTTCAACTCCTTTGTAACCGGGGTGCTAAGATAGTTATAAAGAGTTGCAATTGAAATCGGGTAAACGGGGTATATATAGGTGCGGTAAACATATGCGGTGCTGATGCCCGGCTTTTTCTCACGCAGGTATATTTCTATCACCTTTTGCATCATCAGGAGTTTGTTGGTTCTTTTATAGGCCATCGTCGCTGGTAGTTTTATTCTGTTCGCTTACCTCTTTCGTAATCTCAAGCAATTGCAGGGCATTTGCGCGTATTTGCGCCGCCCGGTGGGCAATATTACCACCGCTGAGCCGTTCTGCGTCACTGGCTATCTGCCTGAGCCCGGCAAGCAGTAACTCATTAAATTGTTCATCCGTTATCTGCATGATTATACCGTTTGTTTGTCAATTTCCCCGATCACCCACATTGCGAGGTTTATCTCGTAAACCGCGAACTCCCCGAAGCAGGTGCTATCAAGCACCTCGGAAAGCGCGGCCGCTTCGGGCATTGTAAGGTTTAGCCTTACAACCGGTTGCGGGGTACGCATAATTTTTAAACGCATTTTCTCGGAGAGTTTATAAGCCGTGTACAGGTTAGCAAGCTCGCCAACACCATCAGGCCTGCAGCGGTGCGTGTAAGTCGCAGTTATCAATGCCAGGCTGCCCAGCTGCTGCCAGGTCAACCGGAGCATTACCTTGCGCAGGGCGCGGGTAAGCGCGCTGAGCGTGGCGGGTGCCATCATGTGTGCCGGTGCCGGTGTGGACGTTTGGTACGGTGTTATGTCTTCCATGTTACAGCGATTTAAACTGCGCCTCAAGGCATTCAACCAGCGCGGGTATTGCAGTTCTTAATGTATTGAGTAAATCATTAAAAACAACGTCCTCTCTTCCCCTTTCATGAATATCTTTCAGTTGTTCGTCCTCTTTCCTCCATATGTCAATTTCATGTCGCAGGCTCTTTGCTTTTTCAAATGTGTTAATGTCCATGGCTTGATATTATTTGTGTTTAGCTCGGCGTTAGCAATCAGTATTAAGCGCACCCCATAAATCAAACCCCCAGATTGCAAAAAACGTTGCAAGTGTAACCGCGGAGGTGAACGCGCCTTCCCCCTGCCCACCGCCGAAGTAAAACATGGCGAATAGAACGGCCCATATAATGTACATGGGTAGTAAATCCCAGAAAATGAACATTACCAAATTCAGTATAAAAGCAGTTATCTTTTTCATGTGCTTTATTTGGTTAATTCTTAATCGTTCCAAATTTCTGAGTTCAGATATGTTTCTGCATACATCTTACCCTCTCCGCGCATTCGGCTTTCGTACTTTGATATAAAGTAATAAGCTTTGTTGCGTTCAGACTGACTCATCCTGTTCCAACGGGGCAGGGCCTTCTTTTTCTTCTTACTGAGCACGGGTGGATCGTAACGTTTCCAAAATTGATCAAAGGTGATATCGTTGTTTACTTCGGTAAGCTTAGCGCTTACGCTGTTAGATATAACCTTCTTTATTTCGCTTAGCTCCCTGGGCAGCTCCTTCAGTATGAATACCTGCTGCCGCTCGCTTAGCTGCGCCGCGGCGGTTGTAAAGCTTTCCAAAAGCCCCGAGTCGTTGAATATAAATTCAACCTCACCGGTAAATGCATCTGAGGTTAATATAAACCGTCTCATCGCTGCTTAATGTGTGAATCAATAAACTCATTCATCTCAAGATTGCGGGCAATGGTAAGTTCAAGGAGCGACCCCTTTGAGTACTCGTAATCGGGCAGCTTAAACACGGCGTCGCAACTCACAAGCAGGGGAATGCATATTTTCATTGCCTCAACCCAGCCGGTTCCCTCCTCAACATGATTAACCGGGTTAACGGGCACAAAGCCCATACGCTTAAGCCGCTCCTCCGCAGACATGAATTTAGCGCGCACCTCCTCGGGGTCTAAACCCGTAACAGCGCCAACGATGTAAACTTTTAGTGGCATAGTACTATAATGATTAGGGTTAATATTTCAACGGCTGCCGTAAGAAGAAAGAGTCTGCCGCATATGATTTCTGAAGGTTTCATGATCATGGCTGTTTGTACGTTTCAAGGTAGTATAGAACCGCTTCAAAGTATTCAAGTGACCTTTTAAGATATCGCTTCGACATCGGGGAACGTTCATTTTTTAGTCTGTATTTCAGATCACTTATTGTGCCCTTGGTGTGTTCAATAAGGTTATCCCTGCTTAAAACCAGCTGTGCCGCCATAGTCATTAATTTGGTTTGTGGTGGAGCCGGGAATCGAACCCGGCTTGGTTATTGCCATTGAGGCCGGGACTTGCACCCGGAAAGCATCATTTTTTACTGACCTCTCCACCTCCAGCCAGCCGCTGCCGTTTAGTGCTCAACAAACCCGTCCGTCCTGTCGTGTCTCTATTCTTCCCAGGATGCCAACCGGTTAACCTTCACCCCGGTTAGTTAGCACATAAGCCGTACTGACCTCTCTCCGCTGTCGGGTATTTCTTCGCGCCAACAGCGCTATTGTTAAGGGTTTATCTTAGTTTCCTCAGCCCTGAAAAAGTCAACCGGAATACTCGCGAAGGTCAGCACGATAGCCTGGTCTTTCTGCATCGAGTCCTTTCGGTAAAAGCTCACCGAGTAGCTGATTTCCCTTATCCGGAACGACTCCTCAAATAGTTCCATCGCCTTGATCCAGCGTGGGTCGTCGTAATTGTCTTTTACCTTGAGCAGGCTGGCGATGCGCGAGGGCGTAAGATCGCCCTGCTTGTTGCGCTCCATGAGCGCCATAATGGTGCGGTATGTCGGCAGGTCGCGCCTCTTAACCTTATCCTCAAGGAACTCCTTAAGCAGACCTTCCGCAGCTGCAGCGCGCTCATCATACTCCGGGATGGAGTTCCGGTCAAGGCTTACCATTTCGCCGGTCTCGCGGTGCCGGAGGGAAAAGCCGCCTTTGCTGTTGCGGCGTATATCGCCATAATCATTCGCGGTCTCACGGAATGCCTCAAGCTGATCAATTGCATATTGCTTAAAGTCCTGCATTTGCGCGTTCAGCACCTTAGCCCGTGCAACGAGCTGTGTAACCAGGGTGTCCCTGCTTTTTTCGTAGCTTTCCCTCGCGGCAATTTTTTCAAGTTTTTCGGCTTTTTTCTTCTCCGCAAGCAATGCCTCAAGCTCCCCGGTTGTGAGCTTGCTTAAATCGATGCTATTGTTCTCTGTCATTTTTAATGTTGATTAAAGGGTTTATTTTGATTTCAATTGATTTCGTTACCTCAACCAGCCCTGTTCCACCGCATACCTGGCATTGCAGGAATCCTACGATTGAGTCAACCAATCCCTCCCCGGCACAATTCCGGCATACGTCAATGTACCTGTTTTCGTACTTGTTTTGCCCCGTTCGGGTCACCTGGTATTTTCTTATTTCGATGTCCATAACCTCAGATGTTAATCCGGCAAACCGGGGTTACCTTATAGTCCATCGGCTTTGTGGTCTCGTCCGTGGTACCTTCAATGCGGCGCTTAAGGCTTGCAACCCGCAGCATTACCGCATTGCGTTCATTAAGCCGTTGCACCATATTATCACCCGTCAGGCCGGTAAGCAGCTCCTCCGCCCGTTTATTGGCCTCCTCGAGCTTCCTTTTTGCGTCAATCAGTTCGTGCCCCTGCAGCATCAGTTCAGAAGTTTTAATCGGTTAATTTCAGTGTCCTGCTCTGCCTTTTTCGCCAGCATTGCACGCAGCTTGCGATTAAGGGCAAGCAGCTCATCGTCACTCATCTGATAGAGCAGCTTGCCAGCGATGCGGGGTTGCATTAAAAAGGCGTTAACACGCTGCCAGTCGCCGTTATCTACATATACGCCAAGCCTGTCAAGCGTTACCATTACGTCACTCCTGAGCGTGCGTGTGTGCGTCGTAACCTCAGTTTTATTGCTGAATCTGTCAATCAGCTCATCAAGCTGCTGAAGGTTGAGGTCGGCAGTACTGCTCACACCATATTCTTGCAGGATTGCATCCCGGTACTGGTCAATGCCCTGTTTTACCCACATCGCGCGTAAACGGCGAACCCGGGCGTTTTTGATTGAGTTGCTCATATCTGATATTGTTATGTCGGCTCCCGTTTCGAGCAGGCGTTGAAACTGCACTTCGGCAGCGGGGCCTTTAAATCCGCCAAATGGCTTGCCGTTCTTAATAATATTGAGTATTAGCGCGCTGGGGTCGTACTCGTAAACATAGGTGTCAATTACTTTCATTGTCTATTGCCCTTTCGTTTGTTTATCAATTTCGCCATGATACTCGCGGGCTCCTTCTGGCCATATATCAAGATACCCGCTGCCGCCCTGACTGTAACGGCTTGTAATAAATGCCCTGTAGCCCTCCGTGTATATTTTTACATGCGAGTCGTATCGAATGTCTTCTGCCAGTCCGCCTTTCGGCTCTTTCCCATTCGCATGCGCAATCCAAATTTTTATTTTACCAGGAAAAAGTTTGCAGAATCGCTCATAATCATCCCACCGGAATTTTGTGTACTTAACCGAGTCAATAAACATGACGTTAGCCGACCGCTTACGAAGCATACGGGCTTCAAAATCCTTCATTGTTTCGCCAACCATCAGAACTTTGTCGCCCTGGCTCAACCCGGCGCGTTTATAGGCCTGCACAATGGTAGAAGAAGGCCACTCCTCAAGTGAGTTGTAGATAACCTTTTCAAAATTGCTGATGTAACGTGCAAGCTGCATATTGAATGTTGTTTTACCCGATCCGGAAGGCCCCCAGATTATCCATGATCCTGCGCGCTCGGGGGTTCCAAATACTTCGCGCATTATACCTTCGAAAGGAAGGCCGGTAAATTTGTGGTTAAGCACATTGTCAACGGACAGGGCTCGGGATAGTGTGAGCTCTTTCGCCTTCTTCATGCTTATGCCCGGCTGCGGTTGTTCATTACCCTTATCATGTTATAGGCGTTTGTAAGCGAAAAACCACTTGCCTTTACAAGCTTCTGCACATCGCTTCCGGCAGGGGCGTTGGCTTCAATTACCTGGGCAACCTGCTCGCGCTTAAAGTCGTCTAATGCCTCGCGGCCCTGTGGCGTAATCTGCCGGAACTTACTGCCATACCGGCGAAAAATTTCAGTGTAACCAACTTTTTTGTTGGCAATTGACCGGTTAATAGTTGCCTTCAGGCCATCTGCGCCGAGCATAAACCAGCCTATGTTTCCTTCCGTGGCGTTCCATAGCGCCTTGAGCTCCAAAAAGGCATCGTACCGCAAATCACCGGCCTCATCAACTATAATAATAGCATTGTGAAGTGAGTTGAGATAAAATACCAGGTCGTTGTAAACCTCTGAATATTTTGAGGTGTGGTTAGAGCCAAACTGCTTTGCAAGTTCCCTAACAAAGAGCTGCTTTGATTTTACTTGCGAACAATCGATGTAAACTGCGTTCTTTGTTTCGCGGGCATAAAGCTTTGCCGCGTATGTTTTACCAATATCGGCAAGGTCGGCAAGCATTATGCTGATACATTCTTCCTTGCATGTTTGTAGCAGCGACCGTATGTACTTATATGTTGATGTTTCAACTGTTTTCCATTCCTGTTGGTCGCCTGTGTGCAGGTTATTGAGCCTGGCCAATGTAATAAAGCGGCTGTCGGCCAGCACGCCATCAATTTCACCTGCTTTTAGCCTTGACCATTGCGATGGATTAATGCCGATTTTAACGGCATAACGCTTCGATGATAGCCCGCTTATAGACTCGGCTTCCACCAGTTTAGCGATAACTTGTTTTTTAAACTCAGCTGTAACCATTTTTAAACAGTATTTATTTGTTAATTAAAGAAGTCGTCTAATGCCTTTTGCGCGTAATCGGTTGCCGGTTCCTGGTGCGCCTCCACCTGTGTTGGCTTAACCACCCTTGCTGGGGCTATGCCGCTTGTTTGTTTTTTTACAATCTCAATCTTTGCAAATTCACCTTCAGCGCCCTTTACATAGCTGTCGAACATGGCTACATATTTATCCTGCTTCAGCTTTGCCAATTCATCAGCCTCTGTGCGCTCAGCTTTAGCCTCATTATAGCTCTCAAGCTTCTCACACGTGCATATAAATTGCCCGTTTTGGTACAGGTAAACCTCGTTGATTGCGCCATCCACATCGGGAATATAGTAGGCTGTTACTTCGCGGTTGTTGGCCGCCAGGCGCTCAAGCACCCGTGGGTGTGGTAGCGCGTATTCGGCATATTGCACCTTTACATACTGGTTGCGCTGTATGCTTGTTTCGGTTTCGTAGCCGATATACCGGTAAATAAATTGCTTATTTAATTGCGGCAGGGCCGGGTTCAGGTTTTCGATAAGCACCTGCATACGCGTCATGCCAGGGTATTTTGCTTTATTGGGGTGCGGGGAGTTGTTGTATTCTATGGTATCAAGGATATCCTCGGCAATTAGCTTATCGGCCGGTTTCATCCGCTGTACAAAGTCGGCCCCAACGCGATCAAGCGGAACTCTGTTGTATTTTGATTTAAGCCACCAGCGACCAATGCCAGGGTGGTTATTTTTCTCAACCTGATACTTTACATAACGGTTAAAGTGCTCGGCGCGTTTCTCCTGCGAGTTGCCAGGGGCGCATACGGTAAGGTATGGAAACATTGCGGCCAAATCGTCAAAGAATTTATTTACCAGGTGGTTTTCAACCTCAACCTCCAGGGGAACCCCGAACCCGTTACGGTCGATAAACACGAACATATCGCGCAGGCAGTCAAGGAATAGCTCCTCATTCTTATCCATTGAGTAGGCTGAGCCAACGCGGCAACCTGAGGCAACATCGTAGGCGTAGTAAGCCTTAACACGCTGTTTTGTACCGCTGTCTTTCCAAACCAAATCGCGGTCGTCTAATGATATTTTGCTGAACGAATACTCAGGTGCATGGCGGTGCCGGTGTGGCCGGTGCAAATCGTTAAAGTCTTTACCACCCAGGCGGCGTTTGTCAATTTTAACCTGTTGTGCCGGCTGGTTTAACTTTTGCCACACGGCAGCCTCGGTAAACTCTACTACATTGCCATCTTTGTCAAGGTAATCTTCCGGCAGAAATTCTTCGCCTGTTGAGCGGTCGTATAGTTCAATTTTCCCTGCCATAAAATCCCTGTAGATCTCCACCACCTTGGTATTATATGGCCGGGTTGGCATTGTGGCAATAAAACTGAGCAGGCGTGTAAGGTTTTCGTCTATTTTAACGGCATTGACATTTCCCTTCAGGTTTTTAATAAATGCCGGGTAGCCGATTTTGCGGTACTCAAAAAACTTCTCCTGAAGGCGAACCTGGTTGCGTGGCAGGTTGTTTTCGAAGCGCCTTAAGTCGCCGGTGCGCAGGAATGTGGCCACATTTGTAAAAAAGTCCTTGTTATTGGCCTTCTTTCCTTTTTTAAGGCGGGCTGCAACGTGCTTCTGGTAGACTATGTCAACGGCATTCAATATAGATGCGTTGTTTGTCCACAGCTTAATATTATCAACCCTATTGGTGGCAATTGCAGAGCCGTCAGCATAACGGTAGTTCGTGTAGAAGCGCAGCGCTTCAGGGTCTGTCCTTAAAATTTCAAGAATTGGATTTTGCATTGCCGCGCGTGCCGGATCAGGGTAATCCGCATCTATCAACCGGCGGTATTTAGGCGGTATGCTTGCCAGCTCTATAAGCGCGTAGTTGCCCTCACCCTTGCCCTGGCGAACTACATTGATTTGACCTCTGTGCACCTGTAGCTTATAAGCTGAGTAACTGATATAATTTTCTTCAATAACCTCACCCTTGCCCGGGCCATCGGCATACACATGGTAATACATGTGGGCCGGCAGGCAGAGTATGTTGTTGAAGTATTCCATATGCTTGTTTTTGCTTTTTGCTCCCCGGGGCCTATTCGATACGGCCGCTCTTGCTTTTCCCGGGGATGTTGCTACATTTGTGTTGTCAAACCTTAAAATGTAGTGTTATGAATGATGAACTTTCTTTTGACCAGGAGGTTGACCTCCTCAGATTACAGGTTGATTATATCATCAACGAGCTTTTAACCGATGAGCAAAAGGTTATTGTTAATGGCCTTGTGCAAAAAGTAAAAGACTCCGGCGAACGGACAAAATCCATTGACGGAGGCGTATTTTAAGCCTACGATATGGGCATTCTTTTAATACAAGGAAGTCGCCATCTTTAATACAGATAAATAACTGCCTTGTATCTTGTGCTAAATAAATTTCGCCTGGGTGTAGCACGGGCATATTTGCCCTGCTGCCCCTTTTTTGGTACATTGGAGTTGCCATTTTTTTTGTGCTTTGTTTAGTGAATACCTTACTTTTTTTAATGAGAAGCAGAGCAGATTATACGCGACCTATAATCTCGTAATCTTTAATCCCCGATGTGAATTGGTAATTCTGAGGGGTATTGACTGTTTTTTATAGATCAGTATGCCCAGAAACCGTATTGTTGTTTTGGTTCCAAGAACTACCACGTGGTCGCTTAGCGATGATAGGTTTGAGGGGACGATAAATTCTACATTCTTTTTGATCATGGCCTTAGGTTATTGGTTTACAATTTCATTCAGCGCCTGGTCAAGCTCTTTACGCTCGTTCATCAGGCGTATAATGGCACGGGCAACCCTGTCGTTTATGCGCCGGTAGCCCAGCGACATATCGCGAATGGTATACACCGACATGCCTGAGTATAATGCTATTGTTACCCGGTCGCCGGGCAAGAATGTTGCAGCAATTTTTCTGTTTTCCGGAAATTTTATCTCCTTTTGTCGAAATCCCTTTTTCATGTCTTAACTTTGTCATATTGTTTAGTGCGACAAATATACAAAGGATTTCGCCAGATGCAAGAAAAAAAGCATAATATTTCGCCAATAAAGCAAAGAATTTTGCATTTCATTGAAGAGTTGGGAGTTAGTAAACGAGAATTTTATTCAAAAACCTCTATTTCAAGAGGTACTTTGGAGAGCGGCACCGGTATAACCGAAGATATTATTGCGAGATTTATCGCCACGTATCAAAATATATCACCAGTTTGGCTTTTAACAGGAGAGGGTGAGATGTTGAATTCTAAAGAGCCAATAAAAGAGACTGTGGCATCTGATTTACCCACCGGCCCCTGCCAACAATGCGAGCAGCGCGAGCGGGTAATAGCCAGCCAGGCCAAAACCATAGCACTGCTTGAAGATAAAATTGAAAGCCTTGAAAAGGTGGGCCACAATGAATCAAATGACCGAAGTAACGATTACCGGCAAACAGGATAATTAAACTTTATGCACATAATTCCCAGCCCTGGTAAGCATATATTTTTAATAAAATGCCAGGGTAAAAATTCCATAAAAATTGTTTAGGTATATAAAAACACTTGATTTTGCTATATTTCAGGCTCTATCTGCTTCATATTCATTTTATTATAAAATTTTTTTTGATTGATTTTACATGTTCTGAAACGTCACTAAAGGGGGGGGGTATTCGTGCTTTTTGGCTATTTAGATGTATATATGTGTAATTATAACACCTCTTATTCACCTATTTTAATGCTGTTTTGTAACCCTAAGTGTAACCCTAAGTGTAACCCTAAGTCTGTTTTTCGGTTTTTCGGTTTCATTTAAACGTTTTTAAGGTTGTTATTAAATTGTGGTAAATCGTGGCAGCATGTGTATTTGCTGCCAGTACAAAAAAAACGCCACAGTGGGCGTAAAACCGGGCATTTTAGCTATATTCTCCCTTGCATTAAGGGTAATGCCATGCCTGGTTAAAGCAGCATGTAACAAATGCCACCCACAGGGCTAAATTATTAAAGCAAAAATCAAGAAAAGTAAACATTTGGTTTTGTAAAGCCTCCGGGCTATATTCGTCTAAATGCCTGTAAATCAATTTTAAAAAGGGCTTTTTCTGTTTTAACTTGTTTCACATTTGGTTTAATGCCCCTTACCTGAAAATGGTTGATAATAAAGGAATGAACAAAAGAAACAGTTTCGTTCAACGGGATACTGTATTAAAACCTGCCGGAAATGCCATGTGCAGCAAATCAGGGAATATTTTTCGCAAATAGTAAGGTGGAAAAGCCTTTTTCAATAAGGGGTTGATGAAAAACCCCTGAAAAACTGTGATAATTCCGAAATCCTTTTCATCTTTGACCTTGCTATGTCAGATTATTTAACACTCAGTGAAGCGGGCGTGTATGCGGTTCCGGTCAGGGAAGAGGATCTGGCTACTGCCGGGGGCGGAATGCTTTTGTTCTCTCCTTTGTCGGGATATGTTGCTGTTGTTGAGCGCGGGGATGTACGGATGCTGCAGGAAGTGATCGCCGGCAGGATGTCCGCCGCGACGTTACCCGGTGCAGCGCAGTTGCCCGAAGGCCTGTTCGCGTTCGGCAGGGAAGAGGTGCTGCATCATTACAAAGTGCCCGGTCAGGGCGACACCCTTTCCATCCTTCCCAACCAGAAATGCAATTTTTCCTGTTCATACTGCTATTCGGCAAAAGGGCGTTCCGACAGCGAGTTAAGCCCGGAAGCGCTCAGGGCGATGCTCAGGTACTTCATTGATCCTGCGCGCATTGAGCCCTGTGAGCTGAACATCCTGATTGCCGGAGGAGGCGAGCCCATGCTCTCCTGGCCCCTGATCAGCGGAGGACTGGACTACGCCGCAACGCTGGCAGCTGAGCACGGCTTTAAACTCTACATCAGGATCATTACCAACGGCAGCATCCTGAATGAAGAAATTATCCGGACATTGCTCCGCCACCGGATCAGGGTATGCGTTTCTTTCGAAATCCTTGAAGAGCTTCAGCAAATGCAAAGGGGCGCCTATCAACGGGTACATCAGCATATACGATCGCTGATCGGCCGGGGGATTATCCCTGAAATCTTTGCCACCATCACTCCCGCCGGGGTGGAACGCATGGAGGAAATGCTGGAAGCGGTGCATCAATCCTTCCCGGAAGTCAAAAAAGTGAATTTCGATCCGGTGATGGATAAGCGTCTTTTTGCGGGCACTGAAGATCTGTCGGCTTTCTATAGCAGTTTTACACGGAATTATTTCGAGGCTATGGAGGCTTTCCGCGACAAAGGACTGGAAACGGGAAATTCCATCCTGGAAAAGTTCAGCCGGCTGCGTGACCGTTTCTGCCCGGGATACCTCTGCCTTACGGCCGAAGGTACCCTGAGTTTGTGTCATAAAGTTTCATCACCATCCGATCCGGCTTATGACAGGTACTGTTACGGGAGCGTGACTTTATCGGGCAAGCCGGATATGGATCAGGCGAAATTTGACCGGCTCCTTCAATACAATGCCGCGCATTTCAGCGAATGCAACGACTGTTTTGCACGCTGGCACTGCGGCGGCGGCTGCATGGCCTGCCGCGATCATTTCAGTGAAGAGCAGTTTCGCGAAGTTTGTAATTTTCACCGCGAAATGCTTTACAATCTGCTGATCCGGAAACTGAAAAACCAGCACCTGTGAATGCCCGGATGATGAAAACCACAGCTCATGACATAAAAGATTTTTTTATCCCGCTGGAGCAGGGGGATGTTTATTTTATTAAAACGCAAGAGGATGTCTGGCTGGTATTGTCACCCCTGGCCAATGCTATGCTATTGGCAAAGGGCGATGTGGTGCAGCAGCTTGATTCTCTGCTCCGGCAGGACAATAACCGATACGTCAATCATCAACTTGCCACAGCCGCAGAAGCACTAAGCCGCATTATCCCTGCCGGAGACAGAATTGCCCGGATATCCGCCCCACAGGACCTGCAAAAACTATCCATACTGCCCACCCAGGCGTGTAACCTTTCGTGTTCATACTGCTACGCTGCGGCCGGCCGTTCGGCAGATCGCCTTGGCTGGGAGAAGCTCAAAGGAACGCTTGAGTATTTCATCGATGCCGGCCGGCTGAAAAGCCGCTACCTTACCATTTCGTTTATCGGGGGTGGAGAGCCGCTGCTTGAGTGGGAAATGGTGAAAAAGGGGATTGAATATGCCGGGAAAAGGGCAGCAGAGCAGGGCTTCAGGGTGGATATTACCCTGATTACCAATGGAACCGTGATGAATGATGAAATGGCCGCTTTCCTTAAAGCACACAGGGTATTGCCAAATATTTCGTTTGATATCCTGGAGGATGTGCAGCAAAAACAGCGCGGGCATTACGATCAGGTGATGGCCACGCTCGATTGCCTGATCAGAAACGGGCATCAGCCTTCGGTGAATGCAACCATCACCCCTGAAAACGTGGAAAGGATGGATCAGATGGCCGGTTTGATGTTCAGGCGTTTTCCCGATATAAAGTTGATGATCTTTGAGCCGGTGGTGGATCCCGGAATATTCGCTACAGCGCAGGATTTACGCGGTTTTTATGTAAAATACACCCGGGAAATATTCCGCGTAAGGCAGATGGCCCGCGAAAAGGGCTGTATCATAGAGTGCCGCATCCTTAACAATGTTGGGGAAATTCTCGACCGCGGCTGCCCGCCCAAACTTACCCTTACCCCCCGGGGCGACCTTACCATTTGCTATTGCGTGTCGTCCCCCCTCGAAAAATCTTTTGAAAAACGGGTATATGGCCGGGCAGACGACCAGGGAAAGCTATGTTTTGATCAGGAAAAATTCTCGGCCATCTGCAGCGAAAATGTCTACAGTTTTAACAAATGTGAACATTGTTTTGCCAAATGGTACTGCGCCGGCGGTTGCATGTGCCCCAACGATCTGTATGATGAGGCCCGCCTGGAGGTGCTCTGCGGTTTTACCCGTGAACTGGTGGCCCGGGAACTGACCGGCAGGGTGCAACGCAGGCATTTCCGCAAAAATGGTGAGGATATACTGCAAATCCTTTCAGCAGGAGAAAATGAAATCTCACCTGTTTATTCCGTTGGTTGAGCCGGGAACAACTTCAGGGTAAGCGTCCGGAGTCCTTACTTAGAATCAGAATAAATAACCTGAAAGTTAAAGTTTCGCTGGACAAACGGTAAATTTTATCAGATATTTGCATCTGCGGCACCCCGGTGCACACGAGTAGAAACATGCCGAACGACTACTGTAAAAAGAAGTAGGCATCATCAAAAGTTATCCTGCCATGATTACTGTTGTATTTAAGGTAAAAACCGTGAAAAAAGGTGTTTACGCATGCTGTGATCATTGCGGCGGTTGCAAGTGCAACAATTAGTTCACCTGTCAACCCCATTGAAGTGATGCTGCCCCGGCAGCATCATTTTTTTTTCATTTTCTGCCCTGATGCTTTGCTGCCGGTGATCACTGACGAAACTAAACGGCCCTCCGGGGTAGTTCATTATATGATGTGCTTTTTGTTTTTTTTGCCACAGAAGCACGATCCCGATCGCCATCGGGGCTCAGAAGAACACAAAATTATTGCAGGAAAAGAGATCCCGGATACTAAAAAAAGTTTGATGGCTAATCAGCTATTCAATTTTTCAGGGGTTTAATAACTGAGATAAAATTCTTTTGTGTGTCCCGATAGTATTCTAAGACAAAAGCAAGTTTTTTACAAATTAAGCTGCGAATTT
>VSSQ01000243.1_pt1 | contig 62440 bp, 60 predicted proteins | sample 4763081 | NCBI WGS metagenome assembly VSSQ01 (sample SAMN12137344, study PRJNA551015) | bioreactor metagenome | isolation source: SDC9 anaerobic chlorinated ethene degrading culture | place: USA: Knoxville, Tennesee | collected 2015-01-01
ATGGCATTCAAGAGGTCAAGAGTTCAATTCTCTTCAGCTCCACCAGATAGGTAATTAAACCCCCCGACCATCTTCCGATGATCGGGGGGTTTTGCGTTTGTCACAAGTTAAAGATGCCAAACAAGCAGAAGATGATAAAAAATTAGATGAATCCCATTGGGTCATTTTCCATTTGTTCAAAATACAAACGAATATCGTCAGGTAACGTGTCTTTTATTGAATCCATAGATGCTGACATGCTCACATGAAAAGCATAGATGAACTGTAAATATTGATAATTTGAAACAATGATTGTATTTTTTTCTTTCAAATGTACAGTCATTACACTAGGCACATTTGTTCCATGAAGGAAATCAGCAAATGATTGGAGGTATGAATGTTTGTAACAATTTGCTACTCCATTCAAAGAATTTAAAAAGAAAAAATTTTTATCGGTATAGCGACTGAATATTAATTCTTTTATTTTTAAGGCGTGGTCGTTTTTTTTATCAATACACTTTAAAAAATGACCCAATGAATCAATTTTTTGATTTTTAAAAATAAAATTTGATGCAATTTGAATAAGGCAGTCAAAGGATAACTTCATGCAATATATTGACTGTTCAATTCCAAATTTTGTCTTTGAAAGAATAGCTGAATATTCAGCTAATGCTATTCCACTGGAAGAATTTAAGAAATTATATGCATCGACTGTCTCTTTAGCAATTATATTTAGATTGTTAGCAAGATAAATCAAACGGTTTTGTGTTTCCATGCCGCGGAACTTGAAAAACCTATCGCCATTTTTTGTGCGAACTTTGTGAACAGTATGTCGTGATAGTGCCCTAATTACAGCGAAAGAATATTTGAACTCTGGGATCTGTGAGTAATAAGTTTCGTCAATTACACAAGCCTCCTGCTCCACCTCATTAAAATCAAAGGCGGGGGCGTGTAATCCTTCAAGGTCTTCCTCGATGATCCAATCATTTTTTGCTTCATTTATCCTGGCGGATTCAAAAGGCTTAAGACTTGGAGGAACAACGTTTACAGCACTTCCAGGCAAAAGGCTGCCGTGCCGACTTTCAGCTTTATAAAAATATCCGTCCGGTGTCAGCAGTGAGACCGTCTCAAGTATCTGCATAGAGAGCTCATTGTTAAAATTAATTCCTGTTTATTATGGCCAGCTATTATTAAACTTGATTTCACCACAAAATCCTATGGTCTCCCAACTAACTCGATAGTTTTCAACTAGAAATACCTAAACTCCTCGACCATCTTAAAGATGGACGGGGCTGGCATGTTTGTCTGGGCGCTACAAGGCAAAGCTCTCTATTTCCCACAGTTTTTCAAAACATGACCCTAAGGGAGCTGAAAAAACACCCGTTGCCATCTCAACCTTTTTTAAAAAAGGAATATAGAAATTTTTTAATGATGGATTCTCAAGTGAAATCGAAAAAAATTCATTATAAATAATTGAGCAAGAATCATTACCTTCAATGATGCTATACGGTGAATACCTAATACAGTGCATAATTATATTTGCCGATACAGCTTCAATACAATATGACAACTTAGCTTCTTCAAAATTGTCGTACCCATTGTGCTTTAGCTTGTTATAAGCATCATAAAATTTGAGTGATTGAGTTGGCCTTGCATGATTCCATCCAGAAAATGGAATAATATTTGAAACAAATGGGTGGTTTGTGAAAGTTACTTTAAATTCGTTCAAAAATAATTTATCATAGAGTTTCACATAGTCGCTGGTGGTGTATCGTTCATCTGCGCCGCCTTTATTAGACAGCCTTATATAATGGATCCACCTGTTTTCAAGTTCTGTGCAGGCTAAAATTAATAATTCTCTTGTCTTATGCCCATAACACAGATCAATACTTCTAGTGTCTGGCTCAATATATAAAAAAATTTCTTCAAGCTTACGTATAAGAAGCTTAAGTTCTTTTTTAGCCCGTGACTCATCACCATAGTCGATTTCCAGAGCTTTTCGGTGGTCTAGATTCAGGCCTGGACGCCATACATTTTGAACTATTTTCCCGACATCATTAGTTGATTGTTGTACGTCATAAGGGCTAAATTTTTTAACATATTCATTGATATTTCCAGTTTTGTTTTCATAAACAACTGCGCCGGGAGCCCATTGCAAATTGAACAACTCATAGTTCAAGTAACATATGTTTACTGAGTTTTCTGAATTTTCATATGCAGCACATATAAAATCACGATCAAGGACATTACCTCTATACATCAACGCTTTCATGCTGGCCTCATCTATTTTTTATATTTACTTTTAAATAATATTAGCATTAATTGCGCAAAAATCAAATTACGCCATTGGATGGGGCCAACTACCGGCATTAATCTAATAAACTGCGGAGTTAACACGCAATCATTGTTTCAAATTATCAATATTTACAGTTCATCTATGCTTTTCATGTGAGCATGTCAGCATCTATGGATTCAATAAAAGACACGTTACCTGACGATATTCGTTTGTATTTTGAACAAATGGAAAATGACCCAATGGGATTCATCTAATTTTTTATCATCTTCTGCTTGTTTGGCATCTTTAACTTGTGACAAACGCAAAAAACCCCCGACCATCTTCCGACGATCGGGGGTTTTAATTACTTATCTGGTGGAGCTGAAGAGAATTGAACTCTTGACCTCTTGAATGCCATACAAGCGTCCCCAGCGCATATGCCTGCGGCAACGGGATAGCCCCCAAATGCCCTCGTGCCTACCGCCCAAGATGCATGCAGGGAAAAAGCCTTTCTTGATGCTGACAAACTCCAGCGACACAAGCAAGCGAATCAAACGTAAACATTCACAGAAGGATTCACAGCCGCCTTCGGTTCTACACTGGCACCAGAGCTATCACCAACCACAACGGCTACCTGTGCAGGTTGAACCTGCGCCGCGGGAAGGCTGGCTTGAGGAACTTCCTCAGGGGTGGCTTCCGTAGCAGGCGCACTGGGCACAGGTACTGCCGGGGATTTTTGATCCAGCGGCGAATCCGGGGCTACAGCGTCCTTTCCTGTGGCTGAATCCTTGTTCTCTGTTGCTTCCTTTGCCTTTTCCTCAATATGTTTCTTGATTTCCTTGAGGTTGCGCTCTGATTCTTCAGCAACGCTCGCCTGCATCGCAAATCTCATTTGCCGGGCTGCCTTTTTAGCCTCGAGCGCCACCTGTGCAGGGGTCTTGGCCGCAGCGCATGCTGCCATGCCCGCCTCCAGGATAGCCTGCTGGCGATTCATGCTGGTGCTTTGTTCAACCTGCGCTCCAACCCGAGCGGCTTTGACATATTTTGATTCACCTGATGACACCGACACAAAATTGCGGGACATCAAGTTAGAGTCAACAGATGATACACCCATAATGGCCTCCCATCGCTAAGACTCGGTTACCAGCTTTATCGGTCAAAAAAGCAAAAGCTATAGGCGAACATTTTTCATATATGACCATAACTCTGATGCTGTGGCACCACATGTTAGATGCGCCTCTTTTGCGACCATACTGTAATCATAAAATTTTTCTCTTACTCATCTATTTTTTACAGAGTTTCCCGCAAGCCAAGCCCCCAAAAAAGATGCCCTGCCTGCCATTTAGCACCAAACCCGACGCCAGATTTTTCTCTAAATGCATCTGGGTAGTTATCCAATTTACCAGCGAAACAATACTTGTTTGATATACTTCACTTTGTGCGATGCGACAGATTTTATAAAACTGATATTTCGCTGTATTTATTCATATAATGCTCGATACCAAATTTTTCCCATTGACAAGATATCAAATATCGAAGAGCAGTCATTCTGAAAATTGACCGCTACAGAGGTTTTTTGGAGTACTTCATGAAATATATCATTCCACTAGTGTTTGCTTTTGCGTTGCTTCCCGCCTGCGCAGGGCCATACCCTCAAAGAACGGGCAAGCCCATTAAACAACTGGCTTGGGCGCAAACTTTTAACCCAGAAACCGGGAAGCCTGCAAAATACTGGTTTCCTGAGTTCGACAAAGAAGAAAATGTTGACCCCATACAGGCACGGCAAGAAGAACGACGCTGCATATACAAGCTGTATGACGGAAAAAACATCAGCGAGTTGCAGCACCCCAACATGACGCACAAAACCCTGCCCAAAAAATTGCATCAGCGTTGGGCGTATTCGATTTCGTATGTTGAACAAACCACAAAGCCTGACGGGAATTCTGATTCAGACGAAGTTATCAGAACAAAGAAAAGCACCATTTTTAATTTTTATACTGACGTGAACGGAAACATCATTTCGTGCACATGGATCAAGGGCACCCCAGACTATCTGGCAGAACAGCGCGCCAAGGGAGACAATAATGAAGACAGCCCTGCCCAATAGTACGGTTGCAGCTATTCGCACCCTTGATGCTCGGAGAATCAGATGCTCAAAAATATAGTGCTGTTCGGTTTGTTTGCAGTGTTGGTAGGATGCGGCGGCATGCACGGCAAGGGATACGATGGTCGGGAAGAAAATTATGTTGATACCGGAACCGGCTATACAATGTGGTATCCAAAAAACATGCGCGAGCGTCACTACTATACATCTGTAGTCAAGGATTATGCAGAAAGTTGCAGCAACAGCATTTTCATGGATGTGAATCTGCTGCCTGACGCTCAGGATGTGTACAAGGATGATGCCGACGGCATACGCACCTATGCCTTTGTAGGCACATATTATGCCGATGGTGGGAGCTACAAGTCTTTTGACGGCAGCGACGTGAGCCGCACAATTTCCCATGAGTACTTTTTTAACATCATTATGAACCAGAAGGGCGAACTGCTGGATTGCAGATCACATCACTCATGGGACACAACCTATTCAATCGATTCCCATGAGCGGCTCTCCTTGCCTGTGATCAGGATTAAACTGTAAAACCACAGCGCTTGCCGTAATTGCGTAACCCCCCGACCATCATTCGATGATCGGGGGGTCTTATTTACCTGCATGGTGCGACAAGAGAGAGCCGAACTGGCGGCCTCTTGAACGTCAGTCAAGCGTGCCCCAGCGCATTATGCCAACGAAGGCGGAATGACCGTAAAATTTGATCCCCGCTCCTACCTGTCAAGAAACATTCGGTAAAACTGGCTGTTCTTGATGCTGGCAAGCTCTGACGGCACAAGCACCCTGTTGATGCTGACCTGATCATTCTGCGCAAGCTTGAGGTAGTACGGCGCGTAGGGCCTGTCTTTTTTAAGTATGACCAGCACCGTGGGCTTGAGGGGCGATTTGTGATCCTGCTGGCACACAATGCCCGTTGTTTCGTTTGAGAGCTGCACCACCGTACCCACCGGGAATATGCCCACCAGCTTGATAAAATGCTCCACCAGCCCAGGCGCCCATGCCTGCCCGGACATGGTGAACAGCTTTTTTACCGCCTGCGCAGGGGGGATTGCGTTCTTGTACACCCGCGTGGATGTCAGCGCATCATACACATCGCAAATGGAAATAATGCTGCCGTGCAGGCTGATGGCCTCACCGCTGAGCTGGTGTGGATAGCCGGAGCCATCATGCCGCTCGTGATGGTGCAGTATGCCGTCAAGAATTACGCTGTTAACCCAGGGGATATCCTTGAGGTTATCGTGCCCAAGCTTGACGTGCGAACGGATAACCGAGGTTTCGTCCAGGCTCAGGCTGCGCGGCGCGTTCAGAATTTCCTGCGGCACAAAGGCCTTGCCGTAGTCGTGAAAAAGCCCGGCCATGCCAGTATCAAAGGTTTCGTCATCGTCCAGCCCCAAAAACTGGGCAAAGGCGATGGAAAAGATGGCGACGTTGATGCTGTGCCTGTAGGTATAATCGCTGGTTTTCTTGATGGTTGTGATAAGCAGCAGGGCGTTGAAATTGCGGTGCAGGCTTTGAATAATCTCGTTTAAAAAGGCCCTTAGTTCCGCAACTTCTATGGCGCCCACCTTCTTTTCCTGCATCAGGTTTTTGATGTAGCTGCAGGCGTCAAAATACAGATCACGCGCCCGGCAAAGCTCCTCGGCGAGCGGCGCTGGGGCACGGGCCTGATTGCAGCGGCTCGGAACGGGCAGGATCGTAGTAGGCCTCTGTATAGCCAGACGCAATAATATGCTTGATCTGCTCGGCGCTTTTGATGATACCACTTTTGCCATAGACAAACGGAGCATTTATCCAGGATGTTGTAGGCTCTACGAGCCACATCCCCTGGCGTAACTGCGTTACGGATATCTTTATCGGCTTCATGAAATCTCCCGCCAAAAGCCTTGCCCTAAATATAGGTTTGCCCGAGGCAGACCATGCACCTTGCAAGCGAAATATGATTACTTATCACCTTAATCTGATTTTTTTAATCTATCAAATGGAAATTCTGCTTCATATTTATACAGGAATGCTTATCATCAAAGCCTGCCATGCGTGACGCCCGGTACCTGCTACCATTGCAACCCGGCGTGCCACTATTTACATGCAGCCTGCCAGCAACTCAGAGAACAGAAATCCCCGTGCTCCGCATAGTACTATCTCACCAGAAAAGCACACCAATGCGAACCATGTCCACCAATCGCACTGCTATAGCAATGTAAACCTGCGCGCCAAAATAAAAGCTGCTGCCGCGAGGGGTAATGCCTTTCTGGGGCCCCCCCGTGGTAAACATCGGGAATCCACTTATTTTTGAGCAGCTTGACAATGATAGTGATAATTGATTTTGTTGGCCATAAGTTAAGATTTTTGTTTTACTGGTAGCTGCCGCGCGCGTATTGCCTCCTCTTTTGGAGCACCCCCCGTGCGCGCCCATTGCGTCAAACTCCAGATGTGAAGTGACGAACGGCATGTCATCAGTGCGTATTTCCATAGATCGCCTCAAACCTGGCATGTTTTTGGTCGATCCCGGCATCTCCTGGCTGGCAGAACCCAATCTTTACCAGCACGAGGGGTTCATCGCCTCGCAGGATGAAATCAGGGCCATTGCCCGTCAGGGCTATGTAGAGGCCTGCTACGACCCCATCCGCTCGCAGATCATACGCAATCTGGAATCGCCCCCCGCGCCCCAGACGCCGCTTGCCGAAGAAATTTATGCGGCACGTGGCGCGTTTTCCGCTGCCTATGGGCATGTAAAATCATTTATGCAGAGCGCCGCCAGCGGCAACATTGAGGTTACAGCGGTGGAGCCATGCCTGAGCGCCATCAAAAAAAGCATTGTACGCAACCGCAACGCCCTGCTCTTGCTGGCAAATCTCAAGAGTCTGGATGATTACATGTACCGCCACAGCGTCAACGTGGCCATTTTTGCCGTGTCGTTTGCGCAATATCTGGGGATGGATGACGAAGAACAGCGGCAGATCGGCATTGCGGCTCTGTTTCACGATTACGGCAAGGCTCTGTTGCCCGCCAACATTCTCAACGCGCCGCGCAAGCTCAACGCGGACGAAATGGAGATCATGCATTCGCACGTTGAGCGCGGTCATGCCAAGCTGCAGGCCACGGGCAAATTTTCGGCAGAAGTATTGGAAGGCATTTTGCAGCATCATGAGCGGCACGATGGCACAGGCTACCCATACAATCTTTCCGGCGACCAGATAGGCATTTTCGGGCGCATCATTTCCATTTGCGATGTGTATGATGCCCTTGCCTCAAAGCGCGTATACAAGGACGCCATCCACCCCAAGCACGCACTGGGCACCCTGTTCAAAATGGGCGAAAACGCATGGGCGCCCGGCTATGCAGAGCATTTCATCAAAATGGTGGGCATATTCCCCATTGGCACGGCGGTGGTGCTCTCCAACGGGCAAAAGGGCATTGTGTGCCATTCCGACCCGCATGCGCCCTCTTTGCCGCGCGTGCTGCTGGTCAGGGATTGCGAGCACGGCGTCAGGCCGCTCCGCACCATCGACCTGTGGCGGCAAAAAAGCATTTCAGTCAACAGATCACTTTCCAAAATCGAAACAGCCTACTGGGACATTGCCGCCCTGCTTGATTCCGCTCACGAAGACGATGCATAGCACCGCCTTGAGCTGCAGCAGTTGGCGCTTGTTTTTTGCGCCATGCGCGGACAAAACCTTTGCACATAGCACCACAAGGTTCCTTTGTTTGTCGCTCGGCTTAAAATAACAACCATCCTGGAGGCTGTATGGCGTGGCTTTATCTTGTGCTGGCGGGCTTTCTTGAAATCGGCTGGCCCATCGGCCTCAAACTGGGCTGGACAGAAGAAGGCATGCGCGTGCTGTGGCTCGGCTTTGCCATTGCCTGTATTTTGCTGAGCGGCATGATGCTGCTGATGGCCCAAAGGGAAATACCCATGGGCACGGCCTATGCGGTATGGACGGGCATTGGCGCTGTGGGCACCTTTGTGGTGGGCATTGTTGCCTTTGGCGATGCGGCTACTCCTTTGCGCATGGCCTCTGCCGGTTTGATTATTGCCGGGGTGATCGGCCTTAAATTCGCCTGATTCCTGCCTTGGGGCAGCCGGATAAAATTGGCGGGGCTGCGGCGCTCAATCATGTTGCGCCACTGCCCCGCCTTTTATTTTGCCCATGCAGCCGGGCGCATCCGCCAGGCTCCACGCAAAAGCTTGCCTCTACGGGCTACTTTGTCAGGCTTTTCAGTTCTGCACCAGAACCCGCAATGGCAATGCGCGTACCGGGCTGTATGAGGCCCAGAATCTTGACCATTGCTTCTTCCGGCACGCTGATGCAGCCGGATGTGGGCTTGTCCTGCGTGCAGTGCAGAAAAATTGCCGAGCCAGCGCCCTTGGCGATCTTATCCGTATTATACTCGATCACGGCTACGTACTTGTAGGCCACTGTTTCTTTGGACAGATCTTCGGCAGATTTCCAGTCAACGGGGGTTGTGTCCTTTGTGACCCACTGGTTGTAGCGGGCTGAGGCAACGTCATCCACCCACTTTTCATCGCCTGCAAGCCTGGTATAGGCAATGCCCACCACTGGGGGCGTAGCCAGCCCAAAACCGCGCCGGATTTCATACACGCCCACGGGCGTTTTGCCATCGCCCTCGCGCTTGTCCACGCTGCAACCGCTTCTGCCCACATAGGCTTGGGTGCGCAGCAGTTCCTGCCGGGTGCCATTGGCTGTGGAGTAAACCACCAGAGTGCCCGTGGTGCCGGAGGCGACAACTTCAATTTCGGTTGTGGCGGCCTGGCACTGGCTTATGCCGCTGCTGCCGCAAACCAGTACGAAAAGAAGAAGACAGACCGAAAACAGATATCTTTGCATGGTGCCTCTGAAATGTTTGTACAAGCTTGCTGACCCATTGCCCCGCGGTTGCGCAACATAAAAGATACACGAGCCCTTTTCCACGCAACAGCACGGCATACCTGCTACACGCTCGTTTACTGCTATCGCGATTCGCAGGCATATTCAACAGCAGAACCTGTTACTAAAACAGGAAAGAGCCGCGCATGTTGCAAAAAACCCCGACCAGTGATGAACTGGCCGGGGCTTTTTGCAGACGCATAATGGCAGAAGGTTATTCTACCTCACGCGCATCAGTAATCTTTGATTTCCAGATACACAAGAGTCTGGTTCAAGAGCTGGTAGGCTATTTCGCCAAACGTAACAGGCCCGACAAAGGCACCGGTCTTCTTGTTTTCAAGGTTGGAGAACAGGTAGTTCAAAATACAGTTGCACGAGAATACAACCTTGTCTGTATCCGACCCCATTACCTTGCTTACATGCGTATCAAAGGCCGCCACGTAATCCGCAATCGGCTTTGCATGTTTGTAGCGGATGCCGCTGAAAACCGGCGCATAAAAGTGCACCATGTTTTCCGCCTCGTTTATGTCCTGAAAACTGATGTTCACCAGCGCGCCATAGTAGTCGGCAACGATTGGCAGCCTGGTATCCAGATTGTGTTCTTTGAGGTAGGCAGCGAAGTTGTGGGGAGCGCCATTAACCATAACATCCCTGGCTGAGAACCCGTCGGCAGAAAAAGTCAGCGTGTCGCCATCGCCCTGCTCAAAAAGATTGATGATGCCGATCTCTGCCAGCTTGCCTGGCTTGAGTTCTGCCCGCAGCACTATGGCGCCATCTTCAATCATGCTTCCCGTACTGCCGTTAAAAACCTTTGGTGTCTTTTTGCCAAGATCGTCCAGATGCACGCCAGCAATCCAGCCGATGAGCGGCGACATGCCGAATGATTTGTAGTTGGGTGCATTCACAGCAAAGGAAAGATGCGTTTCGCTTGCCGCAGGTATCAGAATAAAACTGAATCCCTGCTTTGGCCCCTCCACATACACATTGGCGAGCGTGTCTTTGTTGTACTGGGCAATGCTGACGCTTTGGGCAATATCGGTAATGTCTGTAACAAATATGAGTTCACGGGAGGCAAGCCCCCCATGCTCTTTTGTAATAAAATAAGGAATTGTGCCGCCAACCCAGTTACCCTTTGGCAACTGCTGGATAACTGCTTCTTCGCCTGCAAGAAGAAGTGAACGCCCTTCGGAAATTTTTTTCTGAACGTCATGTATCCCCATAATTGACTGATTCATAAGTTCCTCACTTCCCGAAAATTGTTTTGATATCATCCTGCACGGTTTGCGAATTGGCGTTTTGCACAAACAGGTTATACAACTGGTCTATACTTGAGGCGATATTCTGCGGTGTTGGGTTGTCATGAACACCACGCACCAGTCGACCGAGCATGATCTTGGCTGCCAGAAACTTGAGTTCGAAGGTCTTCTTGCCAGTGATAATGTCTTGCCAGCCCGCATGGCTTTTGCTCGGAACTTCCATTGGCTCCTCCTTTTTCAACTAGCTGAATACACTTGAGTTATGAATTCATGCACATTCCTGTTCTTAATGTAAGAATAACCACATGAAAAATACAAAGTAAAGGTTAAATAATAAGTTATGTAAACAAAATCAGTTACACGCCTTTTCTGAACAATTGCATACATATTTTGCGCACAAGCTTTAATTTATGTATTTCAAAATCAGCACGTTATAAAAATACAATAAAAACAGCACATGTAGATGATTTACAAGAGAAATATTATACAGACTGAATGCAGCTCGGCTTGTTCAATATTATCAGCGCCCTGTTGACAATCAGACATAGAAAAGCCCCTCGGTCATCGAATGATGATCTGGGGGGCACTTTTCACCTATTCAATCCAATTTTTATAAACAGGGAGACCCACAAGGCCCTCAGAGGGCATCTGGAGACATCTAACCATTCTAATGATGATTACCTATTCCAATCCCGAAGAGGCGACCAGAAGCCTCACACGATCATGACCGTAAACTGCCCCCTGTTGTCACCATGCGATACCTGGGCATTGTGGGCAAGAAAATGCTTGAAATCCTTACCCATAAAATCTGATTGGGATATACAAAATGTATCGAAATGTATCAAAAAGGACGGGGAAAATACATTTAAGAGCCGGATTTTGTTGGCGGTGTAAGGTTTGGGGCATAATGCCTTAGTATGGCATTCAAGCGGTCAAGAGTTCAATTCTCTTCAGCTCCACCAGATAGGTAAGTAAACCCCCGATCATCGGAAGATGGTCGGGGGTTTTTGCGTGTGCACCAGCAAAACATAAGTACGCAAACCTGTGCGTGCATAAGCTTGCTGCAAGGCTGAAACCGTGAGCATGCAGGCAGAACTGGTCAGTGGATTTGCGGCCCGGTAGCTCGGCAGGTTTCACGCGGTACGCGTGTGGCCATGCCTGTAATAATTATGTGTTCAATTATATGGGGTTTATCTGTGCGTGCTGCATTTTGCCTGCGCATATCTAAGGAGCAGTTTTTTTGACAAGCCAATTCATATCTGCATAGTATATAAGAATTTTATCGCCAGTTCTCGACATGCCGTCTGGCCTGATATATATCGCGTTTATTATAATCTGCACGTTTAGCACAGAAGGTAAGTAACAATGTATAGATATGGTGCGCCTCTTTTTCTGGTCTTCTTGTTGTCGTCTGGCTGCGCGGTTCGTTACCCAGACAACATATGGGCACCAAAATCTGTGCCCGAAATGTTCAGTTCTGGCTATGCCATGAGAAATATCGCAAGCAAATGCAACGACGGATTCTACACCGGGTTTAGTGCAAAAAACCTCGATCAAAGAATGAGCCAGCGTTGTGAGCACCTTGATGGAGGCAACATCATTTGTGCAGTTAGAGGGCTGGATGACCGCAGCAGGTATGAACTTAGGCCCGTGTATGATTCCAGCACCAAAAAGACAGAGTATAAATATGAGTATATTCCAGAAAATGACCGTTACGTGATTAACCTGTACATTAATGATAAGGGAATTGTATATGATTGCAAGGCGGGTGAAGGGCATGCAGCCCTGATTTACAAATCAGAGCCCGAGAAAGGATCGATTGCTGCAACGTTGCCAGCAAATTAGAAAAAGCCATGCGCAATATGACTCTTGTTCTTTTGGCTGGTGTGCTGTTGCTGCCCGCTTGTGGGTTGCTGCAACATTCACTGTGGCGGCCAGAGACGCTTGTGCCTGTTGAAACCGACCGGGCGCATGCGGTCAGCATGATACATCTGTGCGCCAAGCAGGGGTACAAGGGGCAAGCTTTTGCCTCCTTGCCAGAGAGCAAGAATGCTCAGTGCCAGCCACGTGGTCGTGGGCAGGAGTGCGCCATGCTGCTTGAGTACCCGGAAGACCGCTATTTCTCTTTTGTAGATGCCCGTAGCTACACAGCCATGGTGCAGGCAAAAACATTGTTTAATGTAGGCGTGGACAACGCTGGTAATATTAAGCAGTGCCGCACTGAAACGGAATAAAGGTATCCCATGTGTAAATATATTGTAATGTCGGCCCTGTTTTGTCTGTTGCCTGGCTGCGCAGGGCAATCTCTTCCGTCACCGCCACCGCCTCCCATGCCCTTTACGGTTGCGTGGGCGCCGGATGAAGCCCCGGCCTTGCAAGTGACCGTGCAAACCCTGTTGCCGCTGATGCAAAACTGCAATGGCGGCAAACTTGCAGGCAAAAAAATCATGGAATCGGGATTTCCCGAGATAACTTTTTTCAGCAAGCCTCTGGAAAAAGGTCAAACCTTGCAAGCGGGCAAACTGTATTTTTTGGAGCAGGGCAGAATGGAATTTACCACAGCAGTCATGTTTAACCTGGCTGTGGCAAAGAACGGCGAAATTCAGGAATGTACGGCTGAAAAAGTGGTCTATCGCAGCAGGTAGGTGGATTGATATTTTTTTGTAGCTGGGTGCACTCTGCGCAAGGAGCGCCCGCCCAGGTTTGCGTACTTATGTTTTACTGGTGCACACGCAAAAACCCCCGACCATCTTCCGATGATCGGGGGTTTTGATTACCTATCTGGTGGAGCTGAAGAGAATTGAACTCTTGACCTCTTGAATGCCATTCAAGCGCTCTCCCAACTGAGCTACAGCCCCACGGCGAAAAGCAGAATGACCAAAACCAGCCTAACTGTCAATACAATTTTGCATTTTTTTACAGCAGCGGTTTTGGCGGCATTTCTGCCACGGTTTCCGGTGCTATTTCGGTTCCGCAGCCAGTTGCGCAAGCACCTTGCCGATGCTTTCCAGCGCGCCCTTGAGCACGTCGTCACCCACAGCATACGAGAAGCGGATGCACTTGTCGTCCCCAAAGGCCGCGCCCGGCACCACGGCCACGTGGGCCTTGTCGAGCAGCAGGGTGCAGAGGTCGGTGGAGTTGTGCACGCTGCCGCCATAGCACTTGGAAACGTCCAAAAAGAGGTAGAACGCGCCATCGGGCTTGGGGCAGATGGCAAAGGGCCAGCCCTCAATGATCTTCATGGCAAAATCGCGCCGCCGCACAAAGGCCTCGCGCATTTTGTCCACGCATTCCATGCTGCCGGTCAGGGCCGCAAGGCCCGCCTTCTGCGCGATGGAGCAGATATTCGAGGTGCTGTGGCCCTGCATGGCCGATATTTTTTTGATCAGGGTCGGGTGCGCAGCCAAAAAACCCACGCGCCAGCCTGTCATGGCGTAGCTCTTCGAGAGGCCGTTGAGCACGGCCACCTGCTCGGGATACTTGGCAAACCAGCCAATGGCGCTGGTCATTTTGGCAGGGGCGAACACAAGCTGGTCGTAAATTTCATCAGAGAGCACAAACAGCCCGCGCGCAATGGCCCAATCCATGATGGCCGTAAATTCGGCCTCGGTGTAGACCGCGCCAGTGGGGTTGCTGGGCGAGTTCAGAATGAGCAGCCTGGTTTTATCCGTGGTGTGCGCCTCAAGCATGGCGGGCGTCACCTTGAAGCCCTGTTCCGGCCCGGCCAGCACAGGCACGGGGGTTGCGCCGGTCAGCATGACCATATCGGGGTAGCTGAGCCAGTACGGGGCAGGCACAAGCACCTCGTCGCCGGGGTTGAGCGTGGCCTGCATAAAATTATAGAGGCAGTGCTTGCCGCCCGCGCCGATAACAATGGATTCCATTGGAACCGGAACGCCGTAGTTTCTTTCAAAATACGCGCCCGCAGCCTTGCGGAGTTCGGGAATGCCCGGCACGGCGGTGTAGCGGCAAAAATTGTCGTCAATAGCCGCTTTGGCAGCCTCGCAAACGTGTTTGGGCGTGGGAAAGTCCGGCTCGCCCACGGCAAGGCTGATTACTGAAATGCCCTGGGCCTTAAGCTCGAGGGCGCGGCTGTTGACACTGAGTGTCAGAGAAGGTTTGATACTGCTCAGACGGTCTGAAATCTGCATAAGGGGGCTCCTTGGCGTATGCAACGCACCCGCAATCGGCAGGCGTACTCACAACTGGCTGTTTCTAGCAGCTTCATATCGGGGTGTAAATGAGCTCTGAACCCAAAAATGCAGCACATGCAGCCGCTGTCGATCTCTCCCGGCCCCCATGCGGAGTCCTGCCCGGCCCCGCCACCGCTGCCCCGCTGCTGCCCTTGCCGCCCCGCTGCATTGTGGCCGCCTTTGTGGCGCGCCGTAAACGCTTCAGCGTGCTTTTGCAGCACCAGGGCGCCAACCTGTGGGTGCACAGCAACAATTCGGGCAGCATGCTGGGTCTGTGCCTGCCGGGCGCGCCGGTGCTGGCATCCCCGGCAAGCAACCCTGACCGCAAGCTCAAATATACGCAGGAATGCGTGTGGCTGGCGCGCAGGGCCGTGCCTGAACTGGTTGAGAACACGCACGAATCTGGCGCATACGAATCTGGCGCTCACTCCCCTGCCAGCGGCTTTTGGGTCGGCGTGAACACAAGCACCCCCAACCGCATGCTTGAGGCGGCTTTTCACGCGCGCCGCCTGCCCTTTGCCCACGGCTACACCACCCTCGTGCGCGAGGCCAAACGCGGACAAAGCAGGCTGGACGGTCTGCTCACGGCCCCCGATCTGCCGCCCCTGTGGGTGGAGTGCAAAAACGTCACGATGGTGGAAGACAACGCCGCGTGCTTCCCCGATGCCGCCAGCGAACGCGGGCAAAAGCATCTGCGCGAACTTATGGACATTGTGGCCTGCGGCGAACGCGCCGCCATGTTCTATCTGGTGCAGCGCCCGGACGGAGAATGCTTTGCTCCGGCGGATTTCATTGATCCAGCCTACGCCGCCCTGTTTTACGAAGCGCTCTCCGCAGGGGTGGAGATGTATCCCTTCCGCGCACTGGTCAGCCCTGCGGGCATAGACCTTGGCCCCATGCTGCCCGTGCGACCGGAGCGCCCATAATATTCGAGGTGCCCGTAGTTCCCGAAGCTTGGGCAGGTTCCATGTCCCGGCGCAATGATTTGGTGGTTAGGAACAGTTTCTTCAAATAATTATTTCAATAATAACAGAATAATAAATTAATTGCGCACAATTTGAGCGCCCGCATTTAAGGAATTGATTTTCGGCAGCGGCAGAATGGAGGGGGAGCCTTCATCCTGCCGCTGCCGTTTTTTGAGCGCCGCGAGGCAATGGACGTGCCCCGCAAGCAGGAGCTGGAGTTCCTGCCCAACGTTGCAGGGCACGTCCATCCTTGAAATGTTCAAAACAAACATAAAAATTACAATAAGTTATTATAGTTTTGAACAATATCTACGCCCATTTTTTGTTCTTGCGCACAATGCCGACATTCTGCCCGATAGCGGAACCGGGGTTCTCCCTTGCGCCCGCAGGGCCAGATTATGCACAAATCAGCATTCAGATTAATAGTGTATTTTCAGCATATTACGTAATTTGCGAACATTATCGCCAGAATCGAACGCACACCTAGCAACACAAGAAACGCGGTCATATACGGAGAAACGCAAGTGGGAAGATGCGGCACCCGGCGTGGGCGCACCATCCGGGCAAAAAGGACTGTGCGCGCAAAAAAGCCGCCCCGAAGGACGGCCTAGAAAAAGGTACACGTGTCGTCTGAAAAAGCCTGCGGCTACATGTAACCCTCCAGATGCAACAGGGCTTCCTTGATCGGCAATCCGCCGCCGTAGCCAACCATGCTGCCGTCCGCGCCGATAACACGGTGGCAGGGAATGAATATGGCAATGGGGTTGCGATTATTGGCAAGGCCCACCGCGCGGTATCCCTTGGGGCAATTGGCGGCTTCGGCTACCTGCCTGTAGCTGCGGGTCTGCCCGTAGGGTATCGTTTGCAGGGTGCGCCACACGCCGCGCTGAAAGTCCGTGCCCTCCGGGGCAAGGGGCAAATCAAAATCGCGGCGCTTCCCGGTCAGATATTCGTCAAGCTGCTTAAAGGCCTCACGCAACAGGGGTGTTTCCTGCTCCGTGGTATTTTTCAATGCTTCAAAAGGAGCCGTGGGGCCAAGATCAAGTCGGACTATGCTTCCCCCGCGCTCCACAATACGCACGGCGCCGATGAGCGGCACTTCGCGCGTCAGCGCATGCGCCGCATGGGGAGGTTCTTTTTTTTGTTTGCTGTTCATGCCTTCTTTTCCTTCTTCACGGTTACGGGTTTGAGGGAATAGGCAAAAATCGCGCCCACAATGGAAAGCGCCGCCAGCGACTGAAAGGTGGCTGACATGCCGTAGTTGTCTGCAATCCAGCCGAGCAGCGGGGCCACCACGCCGCCAAGGCTGGTTGCCAGCCCAAGGGTAATGCCCGAGGCAAAACCGATGTTCTTGGCAAGATACTGCTGGCCCAGCACCACCTGCGCGCTGAATGGCGCGTACAGCACAAAACCCAGCAGGGGCAGCAAGGCCCAGGCCGCGTACAGGTTGTTGCTCAGGCTGAATACCGCCACCACAGGCGGTAACAGGGCGAACACCGCGCGGATGACGGCGCGGTAGCCAAATCTGTCAGAAAGCATCCCGCCAAAAACATTGCTGATAACACCGCATACGCTGAAAAATGTCAGGGCCACCGCGCCCGTTGCCGTGGACTGCCCGAAGGCGCTGACCCAGTAGAGCGGAATAAACGTGTTAAAGCCCACAAAGGTGATGGAACGGGTAACAATGGAGACCGTCAGCTTTGAAAATTCGCGCCAGTTGTTCTCGCCGGGGGTTTCCCCCTCCGCCGCAAGGGCTGGCGCTGCCTTGCCGCCTGCCGCCGCGCCCACCTTCTTGGTAGCGCCCATCCGGGCGATGGACCACACCAGAATGCTCGCCGTTATCACAGCCAGCACGGCAAAAACTGTCGTCCCGGTCAGGCCAAAAGCCCCAAGGCAGGCCGTGGCCAGCAGCGGCCCCAGCACAAAGCCCCCATTGCCGCCAATGGAAAACAGGCTCATGCCCGTGCCCTTGTTCTGCCCCGACACCGCATTGGCAAAACGCGCCCCTTCCGGGTGGAACAGGGCCGCGCCAATGCCGCTCAGGCCGATAGCCGCAAATATCCCCCAGTAGCCGGACATCCAGCCAATGGCCGCGAGGCCGCAGCCCGCCAGCAGCACGCCCACAGGGATAAACCAGGGTTTGGAAAACCTGTCTGAAAGCAGGCCGAACAGCGGCTGGATCATGGACGACAGGCAGGAGTATGCAAACATCAGCCCGCCCGTGGCCTGATAGCTCAAATCAAAAGCCGACCGCAAAAAAGGCAGTATGGCGGGCAAGGCCCCGCCGTTAATATCGCACGACAAATGCCCTAACGACACGAGGAGTATTTTCTTTTTGTCCATTGCGGCACGCTACACCAATGTTGTTTCAAATCCAAGCAACGCGCGCGGCTTCACAAGCGCGGGGACGGCACTGCGTTCCCGGCTGTTGACGCGCTGCACTTGCTCGCTTAAGCAGAGGGAGGCCATGAAAACGACAACTTTTCCCGCCCCCGCCGGGCATGCCGCACCACGCCCGGCTGCAACAACAGTCAGGGCGGCATCTACCAAAGATTATTCGATCTGCGCCAACATCTGGCTGGCGGCCTCTCTGGCAGGGCATGACTTTGTGCCTGCCGCGTTCTGGCGCGGGCAGCGGGCGGTTATGGCGGAGCACTATCTGCCTTCATCGCAGGTTTTATTGCTGACCGCCGATGGAGAACCCGCCGCATTTGCCGCAACCCTGCCGGACGGCAACGGCACGTATCTGGCGGGATTGTTCGTGCTGCCCCGCGGGTGGGGCCGGGGCCTTGGGCGGCAACTGCTGGAACTGGTGCAGGAACAGGTGATGGCTGAACTCCCCGAGCAAAAGAACGCCAGCCTCCGCTGCACTGTATACGATAAAAACAGCCGCGCCCTAGCATTCTATGCCCGCATGGGTTTTCTTCCCATCGGGCGCAGCATCTGCCCGCATACCAACGAACCGCAGACAGATATGCTCTGGACTGCGGCGCACACTGTTCACGACAACGCGGCTGCAACCTGCCGTCCCTAGGCAAAGCACGCCGCAGGAGCCACTATGAGCAATCATTCTTCGTCATCGGCCAGTTCCAGCGCAATCTCCCTGCCCAAGGTGGCCCTTATTGCCACGGGCGGCACCATTGCGGGCGTTGCCCCCACGCCGCTTGAGCAGATCAGCTATCAGGCGGGGGTGCTCACCGTTGACAGCATGCTCGAAACCCTGCCCGGCATCGAGGGTGTGGCCCGCATCACCAGTGTGCAATGCGGCAACCTGCCCAGCGAGAACATCACCCCCGAACATTGGGCCATGCTGGGCGAGCAGTGCGCCAAGGCGCTGGACGACCCCGAAATCTGCGGCGTGGTGCTGACCCACGGTACAGACACGCTGGAAGAATCGGCCTTCTATCTGCACCTTACTCTTGCCAGCCCCAAGCCCGTGGTGCTGACCGGCTCCATGCGCCCCGCCACCTCGCTGAGCGCAGACGGCCCCATCAACATACGCGATGCCGTGGCTGTGGCGGCCTGCCCGCAGGCGCAGGCGCGCGGCGCGCTGCTGGTCATGAACAGCCGGGTGCTCTCGGCCCGCACGGCGGTAAAGGTCGCCACTCTTGATGTGGAGGCCTTTCGCGCCCTTGAATCGGGCTGCCTTGGCCGGGTTATCAACGGCGAACCCCAGTTTTATTACGGCAGGGAGGAAAATCCCGCTCTGGCCGGAACCTTTGCCGAGCTTGCGGGCCGCCAAAATCTGCCGCGAGTGGATGTGATTTACGGTTGCGCTGGCATGCCTGTTGATCTTGTGCGCTATTCCGTGGAGCGCAGCGCGGGCATAGTGCTGGCTGGCATGGGCAATGGCTCCATGCCCGATGCCGTGCGCCACGAGCTGCGGCAGGCCATTGCCGGGGGCATCCCTGTTATCCGGTGCAGCCGCACCGGTTCCGGCCCGGTGACGCCCCTTGATGAATACGAGGGCTTTGTGCCCGGCGGCATGCTTTCACCCGCCAAGGCCCGCGTGCTGCTCATGCTGGCGCTGGAGCAGCAGAAGAATGCCGAACCGGCGCAGCGCATGCTTTCGGTGCGCGAAGTGTTCGCCCTTGGGGCCAAACTGTAGGCAACAGCGCCCTTTGGGCTTGCCTGCGGCGCAAAAAAACCGCAGTGTGTGGTTTATTTTCTTTTTCAAGCCCATGACCCCAATGGAATCAGGAGAGCTTCATGTCGTATCGCTTTATTCCCCAGCTCACCGATGAGGATATCCGCCAGAAACAGCTTGAAGGTCTGCGCTACACCGTGCGTCAGGCCTGGAATTCGCCCCAGTACAGGGCAAAGCTGGAAGCCTGCGGCCTGAAGCCGGACGACATCACAAGCCTGGACGACCTGCGCCGTCTGCCCACCTGCGACGTGGAAGACCTGCGCGAGGGCTACCCCCTGCCGCTCCTGTGCGTGCCGCCGCGTGACGTGGCACGCATCCATGCCTCCAGCGGCACCACAGGCAAACGCAAGATTCTGGCCTACACCCAGCGCGATATTGATACGTTCAGCCTCCAGATTGCCCGCTGCTTTGAACTGGCGGGCTTTACCCCCGAAGACCGCATGCAGCTTGCCGTGGGCTACGGCCTGTGGACGGCTGGCGCGGGCTTCCAGGCGGGCAGCGAACGGCTTGGCATGCTCACCGTGCCTGTGGGGCCGGGCAACCTTGAAATGCACTTGCAGCTTTTGCAGGATCTGGGGGCCACAGGCTTTACGGCCACCGCATCCATGGCCCTGCTGCTGGCGGAAGAAGTGGAACGCGCCGACCTGCGCGGCAAAATCAAGCTCAAACGCATGGTCTGCGGCTCAGAAACCCGCAGCGAAAAGATGCGCCTCGCTATTGAAAGCAAGCTCGGCCTTGAGGGCTGTTACGACATCGGCGGCATGACCGAAATGTACGGCCCCGGCACCGCCATCGATTGCGATGCCCACGAAGGCCTGCACTACTGGGCCGACCTCTTCATCATTGAAGTGCTCGACCCTGCCACCATGCAGCCTGTTGCCGAGGGTGAAGTGGGCGAAATGGTCGTGACCAGCCTGTGCAAGGAGGCCGTGCCCCTGCTGCGCTACCGCACCCACGACCTTTCGCGCCTGCTGCCGGGCCAATGCTCGTGCGGCCTTGCCATGCCGCGCCATGATCGCATCCTTGGGCGCTCGGACGACATGATCATTTACCGTGGCGTGAACATTTACCCCGGTCAGCTCATGGAAGTCATCGGCCAGTTTGCGGAGCTTGGCGGTGAATATCAGGTGGAACTCACCCGCGACGATCGCTCCCTCGACCATCTGGCCCTCACCGTGGAACGCGGGCAGGGGCAGACCGCAGGCAACGATGCCGCCCTGGCCCATGAGCTTGAAACCCGCCTGCACAAGGCCATCATGGCCCGTGTTTCCGTGAGCGTGGCGGACTACGCCAGCCTGCCGCGTACCTTCAGCAAATCCAAGCGCGTGGTGGACAAGCGCTAGGCGTGGCAAAAAATATTGATTGCACTGGCGCGGGGTTTTTGCCCTGCGCCTTTATCATGGGCTTTGCCGCCGCATGCCTGCTGGCCCTGTGCCTGTTGCCCCCTGCTGCCTCCGCGAGAGAAATCGCAGAAGTAGACAGCCCAGAATGGTGCGCCCGGCACAGTTCGCCAGCTAAAAATCAGACTCAGGCGCAGGCCGAGTGCCTAGGGCTAGAAGCTGCATGCCGCTCCGCCCTGCCGGATCTGGCCCCAGCCGCCAGTTGTCCCGACAGACAGCTTGACCGCTGCGTGGCGCAACAGCGCGACGGCGGATCATGGTGCGCCATCCTGTGCTGCTTTGACCCGGATGACGCATCCTGTCGGGCGGCTGCGGCCAGCATACCCGCCTTTCTCGCCACGCCCAAACGCTAGGCCAGAACATCAGATCAAAGTCGCCGCCCAGGGTGGTTGGAACAGAGCGCCAGCCCTTTGCCCGACGGCGGACGCTTGCATTGCCGCGTGCGCGCTCCAGCCCCGACAAATTATCACAACTCCCTTTGCCGCATAGACCTTTGCCCCTTTTTGGCATAGGATTTTATGCGAGCGCGCCCAAATTCTACGCGCCAGAACCGCCGACACTGGAGCGCGTATGCCCCTTGCCGCCTTACCCGCATCCATTTTCTCGCTTGCAGGCTACCTCATGCTTGCAGGGGGATCGTTTGCGCTGGTGAGGCCCGGTCTGGGCCTGCTCATTGTGCCAGTGCCGCTTCTGGCAATTCCCCTGCATTTTCTTGCGCGCCGTATCGGTGATTTTGCGGGCGTGGCGCATTCCCGCTGGCAAATGCGCACCTTCGGTCTTTTTCTGCTGCTGTTTCTTGGTCTTGTGGCTATTTTTTTCATTCTTGGCGCAATTTGCACTGACGGCCCGGCTCTGGACAGGCTGGAACTCATCGGCAATGCCTATAATTCCGGCAATGTTGACCTGTATGCCTCGCTGGTGGGGCTGTGGGAAGTCAAGGAATTGCAGGTTTTTACCCTGAGCGCCTCAGTGTGGGCGGGCCTGGCACTACTGTGGCCGCTCAAACGGGCATTTCAGGGCATGCTGGCGCTGGCTGCAGGCATTGCGCCCAAGGCCTTGCCCCTTTGGGGCTGCTGGCTGGCCTTTGCGGCCGCCATTGCGGCGCAGGGCGGCATGCTGGTCTGGCTAGTGGCACGGCAGGCATAAGACTCAACACTCTCAAGCGCACTGAGCCTGACAACTAGTCTGAAAAACCTCCGCGAAACGCCGCACCTCCCGCACTCCCCATTTTCCCGCCCAAAAATGCAGAAGCCGCACAAACCAGGCGCGCTGTCCCGGCTTATGCGGCTCCCGCAACAAATATGCGGTGCAGGAAGCGCCCGCTACTGCTTCTTGGGTTCCTTGGTCAGGTCATCGGCAGCTTCGCGGGCATGGCGCACCAGTATGGCGCGCGCACCGGCAATCTGGCCCAAACCCTTGAGGTTGGTCTCCACCTTGAAGCCTGCGGCCTTGAGCTTTGAGGCCCAGGAGTCGTCTTCATCCCCAGCCAGATCGTTGTGCGCATGATCGCCAGCCACCAGCATGAGCGGTTCGATAACCACTTTCTTGACCTTGGCGGCCTTGAGCTCCACCAGCAGGTCGTCCACGCTGCGCGCGCCCTCAACGGTTGCCATAAACACGCGCTTATCCGCATCGTGGAACACGGCGCGCGTGCCTTCAAAGGTCAGATCCGCGCGGCCATGGCTCTGGCCGTGGCCCATGAGCACCAGGGCTGCATCCTTGCCGCGCAGGGATTTCACGTCTTCCCTGATGGCCTGAATGAGTTCCTGCGCGTCTTTTTTCGATTCCAGCATGGGGCGGCCAAGAAACACGGAGTCAAAGCGGCCCGGATTTTTTTGCAGATCGATAAGCACGGCCCGTTCAAGCGCGCTGAACTCCTCGCCCGCCATGACGTGCAGCGACTGTACGCGCACGACCTTCACGCCGTCCTTGGCAAGCTGGGCGAGACCATCGCTGATGCCGCCTACTGGATGCCCCTCGGCGGCTATTTTTTTGCGGATAATCTGCGAGGTATAGGCCCACACCACCGGCTGACCGGGAAAAGCGGCCTTGAACTCCGCATCCACGGCCTTCATGGAAGCCAGGGCTTCGGGAACACTGGTGCCAAAGGCCACCAGCAGCACGCCCGCCTTGGGGCTCTCTGCGCCGGATTCAGCGGCAGGGGCAAGCGCAGGCGCGCCCATGACGGCGCACAGCAAAAGAATGGGCAAAAGGGTACGGGTGAAAAAATGCAGAATGAAATGCGGCGTAGTACGCAGCATGGCAACCTCCTCAATGGCGCGTTGACGGGTTGAAGTTGGATAAAATGCCGGAGGATATTCGGACTTGAGGGCATGGGGGCCTTGCGCCCCTTGCCTAGACTTCGCCTTCGCCGCTCGCGCGACTGGCTGTAGCGCCCCGCCATGTGGCGGAACGATGAAGCTTCGTTCCCTCTTACCGCAGCGCGACTGTTTCCGATTTTAACGGAATTCCCCGCCGACCTTTTCAAAACAATTCATGCGGCAATAAAAGTCAAGTGGGCATACCCTGCAAGCCCCGCCAGACAGGCCCTTGCAGGGTATGCCCCGCGCGGGTTGCCGCGCCTGCGCCGTCCAGAGCGGCGTGGAATCCCGATTTTTCGGCGGCTAAAGCCGATTTGGCGCGTATTTTTTCTTGTTCTTTTACTGAAATCCTGATAATAAGGCACCTCCCTGTTATGGGGAAATTATGTTTGGAGGCTGGACATATGGCAGGTTTGGAAACCGGGCACGACAACGAAATCAATTTCGAAAGCGCCCTTGAAAACTACCTCAATCCCGATTTCGGCGATCTTGAGGAAGGCTCTATCACGAAGGGCGAAATCGTCCGCGTGGATGATGACAATGTGCTTGTTGACGTGAACTTTAAGTCCGAAGGGCAGATTCCCGCGGCAGAATTCCGCGACCCCGCCGGCAACATTTCCGTCAAAGTGGGCGATCGTGTTGACGTTTACGTTGTTCGCAAGAACGAAAACGACGGCACCATCACTCTTTCTTTCGAGAAAGCCAAGCGCATGCAGGTGTTCGACCAGCTCGAAGACGTGCAGGAAAACAACCGGGTCATCAAGGGCCACATTGTCCGCCGCATCAAGGGTGGCTACACCGTGGACATCGGCGGTGTGGAAGCGTTTTTGCCCGGTTCACATGTGGATCTGCGCCCCGTGCCGGATATGGATGCCCTGGTCAACCAGGAATTCGAATTCCGCGTGCTCAAGATCAACCGCCGCCGCAGCAACGTTATCGTTTCTCGCCGCGTGCTGCTTGAAGAGGAGCGCGATTCCAAACGCCAGGATCTGCTGCGCACCCTTGAAGAAAACCAGATCGTTACCGGTAAGGCCAAGAACATCACCGAATACGGCGTGTTTGTTGACCTCGGCGGCCTCGACGGCCTGCTGCACATCACCGACATGAGCTGGAAGCGCATTCGCCATCCCAAGGAAATGATCACCATCGGTCAGGAACTGACCCTGAAGGTGCTTTCCTTCGATCGCGACAACAACAAAGTTTCCCTCGGCCTCAAGCAGCTCGTGCCCGACCCGTGGCAGGACATCTCCGCTCGCTTCCCCGAAGGGGCCAAGTGCAGCGGCAAGGTCACCAACCTGGTTGATTACGGCGCATTTGTGGAACTGGAACCCGGCGTTGAAGGCCTGGTGCACATTTCCGAAATGTCCTGGACCCGCAAGCTGCGTCATCCTTCCCAGATGGTTCACACCGGCGACGAAGTCGAAGTGGTCATCCTGGGCGTGGACGGCGACAAGAAGCGCATCAGCCTCGGCATGAAGCAGGTTCGCCCCAATCCCTGGGAACTGGTTGCTGAAAAGTACCCCGAAGGCACCGTCCTTGAAGGCGTCATCAAGAACATCACCGAATTCGGAATGTTCATTGGCATCGAAGACGGCATCGACGGTCTTATCCACGTTTCCGACATTTCCTGGACCAAGAAAGTGCGTCATCCCAACGAACTGTACAAGGTGGGCGACACCGTGCAGGCCAAGGTGCTGACCGTGGATCAGGAAAACGAAAAGTTCACCCTCGGCGTGAAGCAGCTGGTGGACGATCCGTGGGGCCATGTGCCCAACACCTACCCCGTGGGCTGCACCATCAAGGGTATCGTGACCAACATCACCGACTTCGGCCTCTTTGTTGAAGTGGAAGAAGGCATTGAAGGTCTGGTGCACGTGTCCGAACTTTCCAGCAAGAAAGTGAAGACCCCCGCCGAGATCTACAAGGAAGGCCAGGAAATCCAGGCCAAGGTCATCCATGTCAGCGCTGAAGAGCGCCGTCTGGGCCTGTCCATCAAGCAGATCAAGGACGAAGAAGAACGCCGCAAGCCCAAGGAATTCCATTCCGGCCCGCAAGAAGCCGGTCAGAGCCTGGGCGACCTGCTCAAGCAGAAGTTTGAAGAAAGCGAAAACAGCTAGTCTGTTTCTGCTTCAAAATACAAAAGGGCGTTCCCGCAAGGGAGCGCCCTTTCTTGTTGTCTGCCAGTTGCCTGCCAGCAACAAACAGCGAGGGGAGATTGAGTCGGGGGCGTACCCGTGATCTCACGCGGGGCTGGCACCCTGCCCCAGTGGCAGAACTACCGCCGCACGGGGAGGCATGCGCCCAGACATCAACAATGGCAGACATTCGCACAATAGCCCGCCGCCATAATCACCGGCTAGTCCGCCAGCCTGCAGCCTCCTGATCAGGCCAGCTTGAGCAGTGCGGCACCACCGACAACCAGCAGCACAGAAAATCCGCGCAAGGGCGTAAAACGCTCGTGCAGCAGCCACATTGCCAGCAGCATGCCAAAGATCACCGAGGTTTCGCGCAGGGCCGCCACCACGGCAATGGGCGCAAGGGTCATGGCCCACAGGGCAATGCCGTATGAACCCATGCTCGCCAAGCCGCCAAACGTACCCACGGCAAGCCGCTTACGGGCATAGCTTACGTAGCTCCAGCCATGCCGCCACAGAATGTAAACATGCACGGGGAGCGCGTTGATCAAAAAAATCCAGGTGGTGTAGGTGGCAGCGTTGCCGCTTTCGCGCGCACCAAGGCCGTCCGCCAGCGTGTACCCCATAATGACACATGATGTGCGCAACGAGATAAAAACTTCGCTCCACCCATAGCCACGGCGCATATTATCCGTGGCAAGGCACAGAATACCGGCGCACAGCGTCAGCACACCGCACCATGCGCCCGCAGACATATTTACGCCAAAGGCCAGCAGGGCCAGCGAGGTGAGCAAGGGCGCGCAGCCGCGCATTACGGTATAGGCAAAAGACATGTCTACCCGCTCATATGCGGCAGAAATGCAGATGTAATACCCAAGATGGCACAGACACGACATGCCAAGATAAGGCCACGCGGCCTGCGGCAGAGGCGGCAAAAAAGGCAGCAGGCACAACGCGCCTGCGCAAGCGCCAAGAGCGTTCAAACCCGTTTCAAACAGCTTGTTTGAGCCGCTTTTGACAATAATATTCCAAAGCGCGTGTAAAAATGCGGCAAAGAGGATGGCGAGCAATATTGATGGCGACATGGGCATTGCTACCTCTTTGCCGGGAGAATGCCAAGGCAACGTGCTTCCCCAAGCAAAATGGGCAATACACCAATTGGAGCCACATACATTGCGGTAATGCCGCCCACAATTGCCAGCGGACTCTGCACGCGCAGGGCTTGTTGCCTGTTATCTTGGGAAAAACTGAGGCTGGCAATGGTTCCCGCGGCTCTGGCCCGCTGTTTCGCTGACTGCGCTGTACAGGGAAGGCTCTGCAAATATAACACGCAAGAGCCTTTATCCCTTTTGACTGCAAGAGCAAAAATCAATACGATTAGAATTCACAGCCGCCGCGCAGGTTCCGCACTCTTGCACGGCGCAATTTTTTTATCCTGCCCCAAACCAATCCCCCATGCGGAAGCAAACATGCAGAAAGTTCTCATCGTTGAAGACAGCCGGACAACAGCACGTTTTATGGCGCACAATCTCAAGGAACAATTGGGGCTTTCCTACGAATGCGCCGAGAACCGCCAGCAAGCCTTGAAACTGCTGGAGGACAACCCTTCGCAGTACTTTCTAGCCCTTTGCGACCTCAACCTGCCTGATGCCCCCAACGGCGAAATTGTCCCTGCCATCCTTGCCCGAAATATCCCTGTGGTGGTGGTCAGCGCCCATTTTGACGAAGACATCTATAAACGCCTCATGCTGCAGGGTGTTACCGATTACATCGTCAAGCGCACCCCCGATGATATGATGTACCTCATGCGCGTGGTGAGCCGCCTGCGCGCCAACAGCGGTGTTGAAGCCCTGATTGTGGACGATTCCAACCTCTGGTGCATGCAGGTATCCGAGTTGCTGCGTCGTCAGCGCATCACGGCTTACACTGCAAGCAACGGCCTGGAAGCCTTGCAGATCCTCAAGGAGCACCCCGCCATACGCGTTGTGCTGGCCGACCACTACATGCCCGGCATGGACGGCATCAAACTCACCGCCGCCATCCGCAAAACCCACACCATGGACGAGCTGTCCATTATTGTCATTTCTGTGGGTACGGACGCGGGTGCGCAATTTCTGCGGTCAGGCGCCAATGATTACGTGTTCAAAACCTCCTCCTTTGAAGAGCTTTTGTGCCGTATTTCCATGAATCTTGACATACAGGATCTTATCCGCAAAAACCGCGCCCTGGCAGAGCGCGATGCCCTCACCAACCTGCTGGTGCGCCGTCAGTTTTTCTCTGAGGCGCAAGAGGCTGTGGCCGAAGCAAGAAAAGAACGCCGCCCCCTGGCCGCCGCAATGATCGACGTTGACTATTTCAAGCAGGTCAATGACCGTTACGGGCACCTGGCGGGCGATATTGCCCTGCGGCAACTTGGCGGCATGCTGCGCGACGAGTTTCCCGCTCCCTACATCTGCGGGCGCTACGGCGGCGAAGAGTTTTGCGTGGTCGCGCCGAGCATGGATAAAGACGACTTTGCCCGAAGGCTTGAAAATTTTCGCACTTCCGTTAGTTCAAAACCAGTGCAGATCGGCGCGCTCAGCATAGCCATTTCTGTTTCCATCGGTATGGCCGAGCAAAAGGCCAGCGACCTCGAATCGCTCATCAACGCGGCCGATGCCCAACTTTACACAGCCAAACGGGAAGGGCGCGACCGCTTTGTCTGGCAAGCATAAGCCAGCGCGGGCGCGACACCATACTGAAACTCTCTTTGTTTAAAGGAATATCCATGCACTGCCAGAACCTTCTGTTCGATCCCGCCCGTATTCCTTCGCCCTGTTTTGTTCTGGACGAAGCGCAGCTTCTGGCCAATGCCGCCACTCTGGGCGCAGTTCAGGAGCGCACCGGGGCCAAGATTCTTCTTGCGCTCAAGGGCTACGCAGCATGGGCAACTTTTCCGCTTCTTTCGCGCACCAAGGGGCACGGCCCCTTGTGGGGGGCCTGCGCAAGCTCCGTGGACGAAGCGCGGCTGGCACGGGAGGACTTTGGCGGCGAGGTGCATGCCTTTGCCGCTGCCTGGAACCGACGCGAAATGGCCGAACTGCTCACCCTTGTGGACCATCTGGTATTCAACTCCATTGCCCAGTGGCGCGAATTCGCGCCCGCAGTGGCCATGCAGAACAAGAGCCGCTGCCCGGATCGTCAGATTCAGTGCGGCCTGCGCATCAATCCTGAGCATTCCGAGGGAGCAGCCGCCATCTACAATCCCTGCTCGCCTGGCTCGCGCCTGGGCATCAGGCCCAAGGACTTTGATCCTGCGGCTCCGGAGGGCATTTCCGGGCTTCATTTCCACACCCTATGCGAACAGGGGGCAGATGCCCTTGAGCGCACCCTGGCGGCCGTTGAGCGCCATTTTGGGCAGTGGTTGCTGCAGTGCCGCTGGATCAACTTTGGCGGCGGGCACCACATCACCAAACCCGGCTATGATCTTGATCTGCTCTGCCGCTGCCTGACCGACTGGCGCGACCGCTACAACGCGCAGATATACCTGGAGCCGGGAGAGGCTGTAGCTCTGGACGCAGGCTGGCTTGTGGCAACGGTGCTGGATGTGGTGCAGGCCGACATGCCTGTGGCCATTCTTGATATCGGCGTTCCCTGCCACATGCCCGATGTCATTGAAATGCCCTATCGCCCGCGTGTACGCTACGAATCTGCAAATGTGGCCGAACTGGCGGGCGAGGCCGGGGAACAGACATGGACATGCCGCCTTGCCGGAAAATCCTGCCTGGCGGGCGATGTGGCAGGAGAATATTCTTTCAACGCGCCTCTTGTGCCCGGTCAGCGGCTGGTGTTTGAAGACATGGCCATTTACAGCATGGTCAAAACCACCACTTTCAACGGCCTGCGCCTGCCATCCATTGGCATTTGCGAGGCCGATGCAGCGGGCGACACGCGCTTTCGCATGCTGCGGGAATTTGGCTACCAGGATTTTAGAACGCGGCTTTCATAAGCGGACAGAACTGCCCCAGAATCATTCAATTTTGAAAAGCAGAAAGGCCCGGATCGTTGATCCGGGCCTTTCATTTGTACTTCCCTGTGGGGGGGAGGACAGTGGAAAATCTGGAGGCATGCCCTCATGCCATAGCTGAATTACACGCCTTTGGCAGAGCAATGTCAAAAGAAACATTAGCCTCGCATCAGGAGGCCGGAGCCTGTGCCGGGGAAAGAGCAGAGCCTTCTCTGGGCTGGACTGCGCTGCTGCCCGCAGGCTGGGGGGCATCCTGCACGGGATGCGCGGCAGTGCGCGGCAGTGCGGCCTGCCCTGCCATTTCCGGGCTTGGACTCTCCACCAGTTGCCAGGGAGTGCTGCTGCGCGCAAGAGGGATATCAGCCGAACCGGCAGGGAAGCTGTGCGGCGGCAGTTCTTCTGACTGGTGCACGCCCTCAACCTGATGCCGGGCAACCATGGGAGGCTCATCCATGCCGGGTGCGCCACGCTTGACGCGCGTCATGAGCAGGCCGGGTTCAGGATCCATAAGCCCTTCAAGATAGTCGGTCACGGTCACAAAACGCTGACAGCCGCCAGCGCGCAGATCGCGAATGATGCGCGGCAGGTCGTCCACAGTGCGCTTGTGCGAATCATGGAACAGAAAAATACCGCGCAGGGTTCCCGGTGCATAGACTGTGCCCCTGTTGTTGCGCAGGGTGGCGTAATTGTCTGGCAGGCGCTGCCAGTCGCGGCTGTCCATGGACCAGAGCATGAGGGAAAGCCCAAGGCTGGCCGCCACTTTTTCAGTAGAGGCATCATACGAACCGTAGGGCGGGCGCACGAACTGGGGCGAAGCCCCGAGGTTGCGCAAGATGGTATCTGTGCGGCGCAATTCTTCTTCTTTGCGGGCAAGGCTGACCACGCGCAGATTGGGGTGCGAATAGGAGTGGTTGCCCACCTCATGCCCCTCGGCGATGACGCGCTTTACGATATCGGGATGGCGCTCGGCCTGGCTGCCCAACATGAAAAACGTGGCGGGGATGCCGTATTCTTCCAGCATGTCCAGCAGATGCGGGGTGTTTATCGACGGACCGTCATCAAAGGTGAGGGCGCACAGGTTCTCACGCATGGGTTGATCCATGATGACATTACCTTCCACCACACGTGCCTGCGCCGACTGGGCAGCAAGCCCAAATGCAAAAAAGCAGGCTACCAGGCATATCTGCTTGAAAAAAAATCTCATTTTTCTTGTGCCTCAACAGCGAATTGCCCAGAACAGAAAACCGCCTCCCCGGCGGCGCATCCACTGTGCTGCTTCTGCGCCGGAAGCGCGAAAACAGCGGCGTTCAGCGTTCTGTAATGTGCTAAGGGGAGGTCTAGCACTCCCCATGAAGCACCGCAACACAAGCAAAAGGGCATTCTGGGGCATTTTTTGAACTTTTAGTTAAAAATCAGTATGTTAAAAATTTTGCCTTGTAAAAATTTTTTTACTTCTTTTTTTTCGCTTGACTCTGAGGGGGTGTTTGCGTAGAACTCATTTTCGCCGGGAGGGCAGTTAGCTCAGCTGGTAGAGCACCGCCTTCACACGGCGGGGGCCACAGGTTCAAGTCCTGTACTGCCCACCATCCCCAAAAACGGAGCGGTAGTTAAGTCGGTTATAACGCCGGCCTGTCACGCCGGAGGCCGAGGGTTCGAGTCCCTTCCGCTCCGCCAGAAGTCACCGGGAGGTCAGATCACTGACCTCCCGTTTCTTTTATTGTAGCCCACGCGCAATAAATTAAGGGCCGCCCACAACCGAGGGCGGCCCTGTTTTTATCCATTGCGAAAACTACGGAGTCTTTCTGTCGGTTCTTGGGCTGCTTCCGCCGTCTGCACGGAACCGCACAGCCACCTTCTGTCCTATCAGCAGGCTGTCCATCTCTATTCGTCCGCATCTTTCCTGCCATACTCTTCGGCATACGCCGCCAGAATTTCGGCTATCATCCGCCCAAAACGGGGCTGCAATTCCTGGCACCGCGGGGTATTCTTGAGCGCAACACCGCTTCTCTCACTGCGGATCAGGCCAGCCTCGCGCAATATCCTGAAATGCTGCGAAAGGGTCGACTTGGGTATGGCCCTGTCCGGCATGTTCAGGAAGTCAGAACACATTTTTGGCGAATTTGAGCGTATGATTTCCTTGAGAATCTGTACGCGCACAGGATCAGAAAGGGCGTGCAGAAGACCTTCGACCGTTATGTTTTCAACAGCCGGATGGTGCAGGGTTTTCATCATTTTTTCCTGGTATAAAAGCAAAAGGACGGCGCCAGACGGCAAACCTGCGCAGGCGATATTGACACCCGTCCCAATAGTTCATAAAAACGGAACTAATGAACAATACGCATATGCATTCCGCCAAAACCAAGCATATACTGGGGAAAGAGGGCATTCAAGCATGCATATGCGGCATCCTAGTCCCAGATGATCCCAGCCAAACAGGAGATCGCATGAACAGACGCCAGTTTCTTCAACAGGCAGCAGTCGCTTCACTTGTTTTGCCCGGTGCGGCGCTGTTGCCGCACCCTTCCCTCGCAGCTACACCGCCGCCCGCGCCGCTTTACCGACAGGCGGGCTACTACTGGCTGCAACTGGGGGATGTGCATGTGGCGGCAATTTCCGATGGCACACTGACCAGCAACGCACGGCTGATCAGCGCCAAACAGGGGCAGGTAGAAGATGCCCTTAAAAAGGCCTATGTACCCTCGCCCAGGCCTACCTCTGTCAATGCCTTTCTTATTCTCGCCCAAAACCGCCGCATCCTCGTAGACACTGGCTCAGGCAAGCTGCTCGGCCCAACCGTAAACAAACTTGCAGCCAGCCTTGAGGGGGCCGGGTTCAAACCCGGCGATATCACGGATATTCTGCTCACGCACATCCACGGCGACCACTCTGGCGGGCTTACAGTGGACGGCAAAAGGGTTTTCCCGTCTGCCACCGTGCATGTGAACCGCGTTGAGGCCGAATTCTGGCTCAGCGCTGCCCAGATGGACAAGTCGCCGGAGTATTTCAGGCCCATGTTTGTGAAAGGGCAGGAATCCCTGGCCCCATACCTCAGCGCGGGCAAGGTGGCCCATTTTGAAGCGGGCCAAATGGTGCTGCCCGGAATATACGCCGTGGCCGCACCGGGGCACACTCCTGGCCACACATGCTATCTGATTGAAAGCAATGGAGAAAAGCTGTTGTTCTGGGGAGATACCGTTCATGTAGCGGAAGCGCAGTTCCCCCTGCCGGATACGGCCATTGAGTATGACCTTGACCCGGAGGGAGCCGTCAGGCAGAGGCAGCGTCTTTTTGCAGAAGCCGCGGAAAAGGGACACCTTGTGGCTGGGGCGCACATTTCCTTTCCCGGCATTGGGCATGTGGGCAAGGCGGGGCAGGGATATCAGTGGTTCCCCATCCCCTATGTCAACGATGCCGTCCAGGGCTCTGCAAAATAACAACCGCTGTTCTCTCGCCAGCCACAAACCAGCCCGCCCACAGCACGTGTTTGCCCGCATGACCGCCTTGGGCGATCCCGCAAGGGATTGCCCAAGGCGGAATGGTGTCCGCACTGTCAAAATTGCCGCATCCCCAATTTATTGGTTTTCTTTAACAATACAAACTTACTAAAAAAATTTAACACTGGCCGGTAATTTGCATAAGCTATTGCAGGTTTGCAACACGCAATACCGCACTGCAAGCAAGCGAGGACAGTATGACGCCGACAATCTGGTTGCTGGGACTTTCCGGCAGCGGAAAAACCACCCTTGGTTCACTGCTGCGCCTGTATCTTGACGGGCAGGGCTTTGACGTTGAATTCATCGACGCCGACACCTTTTGCCGCAGCAACGGATTATCCGCCGCCACCCCTGAGGATCGCGTGCGCAATACCGATGCCCTGCGCGATTACGCGCTGAGCTTGCAGGCGCAGGGTAAACTATGCGTGGTAGCCGCCGCCACCCCGTATGAGAGCATGCGCCAGAGCAACCGGGCCATGCTGCCCATGTACCGCGAGGTGTGGGTGCGCTGCTCGCTGCAAACCCTGGTGCAGCGCGATGCCAAAGGCTTGTATGCCAAGGCTGAACGCGGCGACCTTTCGACCCTGGATTCAGTTTTTGACGCTTTTGACGAACCCCGCAGCCCCCACAGCATCATTGATACCGACAGGTATTCGCTGGTGGAATGTTACGAGCAGCTGCGCGACCTCACGCTTGACGCCCTCGCGCAAGACCGCGAATGGGCCGACACCGGACGCCGCATGTTGCCGCAGGCTTCGGGGCCGTTCATGAATGCCGCCATAGCCCTTTAACGGGGCGCACCTGATAACCTGCATAGACAGGTTCGGCGAGAGATGCCGCGCAGCACATGCCCAAGGCACGCGTTGCGCGGCATCCTGAATTGGCAGAGCTTGTTGCTCCCGCCCCTAGATACTCACCGCCCGGCAGTGCCGGAGAACTGCTGCGAAATGAACGCGGCGTAGTCATCCGTCATGCCGGACACAAAATCCAGCACCCGCAGATAGGCCATATAAAGGCTGTCTTCCCGGCTCGGAGCATTGGCCCCCATGAGCGTGAGGGCGCGTGTTTCCTGATAGCTCATGGCATTGCCCTTGGTGAAGTTGAAGCAGGCAGGAATGAACACGTCAAGCAACCGTCGGTAGAGCGTATAGGTGCCGATCTCCAGCGCCGTCTTCTGCGGATTATTCATAATTTTGCTGTTAAAAACCCGCCCCGCCTCGCGCATGAACCCGGCCACATCCTCGCGGGCGTGATTCAGCAGGCAGCCTTCAAGCCGGCCCTCCATGATGGCTTCATAATTATCCATAAACGTTTGCGTGATGGACGGAATCATGCGGCCCATGGCCGTGGTGCGCAGCATGCTGGTGCGTCTGCGGTCGGAATCCATGGAATCAAGGCGCGGATCGTCCAGACAGTTCACATCCAGCAAAGGCGTCATGGCAGCCTTAAAATCGGCATAGGTGATGATGCGCAGCTCGCGCGCGTCTTCCATATCGATAATGCGGTAGCAGATGTCGTCCGCCGCTTCCAAAAGATACGAAAGCGGATGCCTGCGCCAGCCCGCGCCTTCCGCAAGCCCCATCGCGCCGAAGATCTCGGCAAAAAGCTCGCGCTCCGCCGTGTAGAAATTGAACTTGCTCTTGCCCACGCCCTGCGCTTCATAGGCGGAACGCGGGTACTTCACCAGTGCGGCAATGACCGGGAATGTCAGGCGAAAGCCGCCCCTGTCCTTGTTGTTTTCAAGCGCGTTGATGACGCGGAAACCCTGGGCGTTGCCGTCAAAAGCCGTAAAGTCGGCCCACTCTGCGGGCAGCAGGTTTTTGAAATACTGCTCTTTATTGACGGAATCCTTGAACCAGTCGCGGATAGCCTCCTCGCCCGCATGGCCAAAGGGAGGATTGCCTATGTCGTGCGCCAGGCAGGCGGCCTGAATGATCTGGCCCAGATGGTCCGGCGTGCAGCCCTCGGGCAGGTCGCCGCGCCGCTGCAGGGCATCGCCCACGCCAAGCCCAAGGGATCGCCCAACGCAGCTCACCTCAAGCGAATGGGTAAGGCGGTTGTGGATATGGTCGTTGCGCACCAGCGGGTGCACCTGGGTTTTTCTTGCCAGCCTGCGGAATGAGCTGGAAAAGATGATCCGGTCGTAATCCACCAGAAAGGGATTACGCACCGCGTCCAGCGTGTCGAGCTTCATGCCCGTGCCGGTTTTGCGGTTGGGGGCCAGCAGTTGCGCCCACTGCTCTTTGAATGTGCTCATAATGCCTCCTCCCCTGCATGTACGGCATGCGCGCCGGTGCCGCAAGCGCGGGCGGCGGACGCTTTTCTTTTGTTCCCGGCCTTGCTAGGCTTGCAAGACGTTTTAAAAACCGATGCCCTACGGGGAACCCAAACCGTGCAGCAAGGCCAGATCATGACGAATTCGCTTTTTGATATGTCTCTCTCCGCCCATCTGGAGCTTTTTGGCGCGTTACAAACCATGCGCCCCGCCGTGGAAGCGGCGGCAGAGCGGCTTGGGGCAGCCCTTGGGGCAGGCGGCAAGGTGCTTATTGCCGGCAACGGCGGCTCTGCGGCGGACGCTCAGCACTTTGCAGCAGAGCTTGTGGGGCGCTTTCAGTGCAACCGCAAGGCGCTGGCCTGCATCGCCCTGACCACGGACACGTCAAACCTCACGGCCATTGGCAACGACTACGGCTTCAACGATGTTTTCTCCCGTCAGGTAGAGGCACTTGCCCGCCCCGGAGATGTTTTTGTGGGCATTTCCACCTCCGGCAATTCGGCCAACATCATCGCCGCCGTCAACGAGGCCCGCGCTCAGGGCATTGCCAGCATTGCCCTGCTGGGTCGGGATGGCGGCAAGCTGGAATCGCTGGCCGACATGGCTGTTATCGTCCCCCACGATGTCACGGCCCGCATTCAGGAGGCCCACATCTTCATTCTGCACCACTGGGCCGATGTGCTTGAACGCGCCGTGGCGCAAAAATAGGCCCGACCGTAAATTCCGCAAACGGCAGGATTGCACCAAGCCCTTTCCGGCCAGTCATCGCCAAGGCATGGGCCTTGGGCAAACGCCCCCAGCGAGGTTAGCCATGGATCAGCAGAACGTAGCCCAGTTCCTTGTTTCATGCCTCAGAACCGAGGGAGTTAAGTACGTCTTCGGCATCCCCGGTGAGGAAAATATCAAATTTGTGCGGGCTGTGGCCGCCTCCGGCGACATCCGCTTTATTCTTGCCCGGCACGAGCAGGGCGCATCCCTGATGGCCGACATTTATGGCCGCCTGACAGGCAAGGCGGGCGTATGCACCGCTACTCTCGGGCCGGGGGCCATCAACCTGCTGCTGGGCGCTGCCGACGCGCAGACCAATTCAAGCCCTCTGGTGGCCATTTCCGCCCAGGTGGGGCTGAAGCGCATCTACAAGGAGTCGCACCAGATTGTTGACCTTGTGGGCATGTTCAAGCCCGTTACCAAGTGGGCAGATACGGTGCTGACCCCCCAGGCCGTGCCCGAAATGGTGCGCAATGCCTTTCAGGTAGCGCAGGAGGAACGCCCCGGCGCGACCTACCTTGCCATTCCTGAAGATGTGGAAGGTGCCCCCATGCCAGAGGCCGTGCCCCTAAAGGCGGCACCCTGCGCCAAGGCCATCCCCTCCCCCGCTGCGGTGGCGGAGGCCGCCGCCCTGCTGCGCTGCGCGCGCAAGCCCGTCATCATGGCCGGGCACGGCGTGGCCCGCACAGGCAATGCCGCCGTACTGGCCGCCTTTGCCGAGCGCTACAAAATCCCCGTGGCGACGACTTTCATGGGCAAGGGCGTTATCAGCGACCGCAGCCCCCAGTCGCTGGGCGTCATCGGCTTTATGCGGCACGACTACGAAAACTGCGCTTTCGACCAGGCGGACGTGATCCTTTCCATCGGCTACGAATTGCAGGAATTCACTCCCATGCGCATCAATCCCCAGTCAAACAAGCGCATCATCCATATCAACACATTCATGCCCGATGTGGATGCCCACTATAACCCCGAAGTCACCATCATGGCCGATGTGGGCCTTGCCCTGGCCTCTCTGGCCAAGGAGCTTGGGGCGGAGCCGCTGCTTTCAGCCGGACGCGGGGCGAGAATCCGCGAACTCGTGGAGGCCGAGCTTGCCAAGGGCCGTGAGAGCGACGCCTTCCCCCTCAAGCCGCAGCGCATCGTAAGCGATATTCGCGCTGCAATGGGCGATGAGGATATAGTGCTGGCCGACACCGGAGCCATCAAGATGTGGATGGCACGCCTCTACCCCACGTATGCGCCCCTGACCTGCATTGTATCCAACGGCCTTTCCACCATGGCATTTTCCCTGCCGGGAGCCATCGGCGCGCATCTGGCCTGCCCCGAGCGCAAGGTGCTTGCCGTCATGGGTGATGGCAGCTTCTTGATGAATTCCCAGGAAATGGAAACCGCCGTGCGCGAGAATATTCCGCTCAAGATACTGATCTGGGTGGATGACAGCTACGGGCTCATCAAGTGGAAGATGGACATGGAATCCGGCTCGCACGACTGCGTGGACTTTGGCAATCCCGACTTTGTGACCTATGCCGAAAGCTTTGGCGCCAAGGGATACCGCATTGAAAGCGCCGCAGAGCTTTTGCCCACCCTGCAAAAAGCTCTGAACGAACCCGGCGTGTCGCTGGTGGCCTGCCCTGTGGACTACAGCGAGAACATGGCGCTTATCAATAGCTTGGGTGAGTTGACGCCTGCGCTGTGTGCGCTGGATGAGTTGTAAGGGGATTGATATTCTATTGACAGAGCGGCTGCATTCCTTGCTGAATGTGGCCGTTTTGTTTTTTGCGCGCCCTGGTTATTTTTTTCCCTACGGGCACTGGATTTCGCCCTTCGGCAAAGTTTGGGACGCCTGCGCGGCGCGCGATTTTGCCTTCCCGGCGCGCGATTTGAGATTTTCTGCCCTACGGGCTTGTTATTCCGCCGCCCGGCGGAGTTTGGGACGCCTGCGCGGCGTGCGATTTCGCCTCCCCGGCGCGGGGCAAAGGGGGCCTGTTAGGGGCTGCGCCCCTCCTTGGCCCCCTCTGCACTCCCCCCGGAACACCCCCTAAGAAGTGCTTTCAATTTCCGTCAAGCTACGAGGGCAACGCGTCTTATGCTGCGGGAGCTTCCCTCACTCGCTCCGCTCGCTCAGGTGATCTCCCTCCGCGACGCGTAAATGCCAGAGAACTCTTTCGCTTTGAATGTAAATCCGCTTCAGCCAACTACCATTGTTACTATTACTGGTTCAGGGGACGACCTTGTGCCTTTTCAGTCGCTTCAGGATATTTGTGCATCACAAACTTGAAGAAAATCAAATTCCAACACTAACATGCCTGACAGTTTCACTTCATCTACGGGATGCCAATTATCATTCAACCATAATCCGGAGGATATATTACGAGTTAGAAAAACCTGTTCGCTATCAGGGGATGGTCGTGGAGTCGCCTTCCTTAAACTTGCCGGAGCGTAGCGGAGGCGATGGCTGGTGTTGGGCGAATTTGCAAAATGCGCGTTTTGCGGTCTGAAAAGGAAGCGCCGGGATTTTGAGCGCAGCGTACTCAAGTACGTGAGCATCAAAATCCCGGCGCTGACGCATTCAGGGCGTAAAAGTCGGGTTTGCGTAAATCAGCCTGACAGGCTCACCCCCTGCCACCAAGCCCTTCTCTGCCTTCCTGCCTTTCTTTCCTCTTCTACTCGCCAATGCCCTCGTACAGGGCAGACGACAAATACCGCTCGCCCGCATCAGGCAGAATGACCACAATGGTCTTGCCCTCAAATTCAGGCAAGTCCGCCAGCCGCGCGGCCGCCGCTGCCGCAGCGCCAGAAGAAATACCGGCAAGAATACCCTCTTCGCGCGCCAGCCTGCGGGCAAATTCAATGGCCTCATCGTTGGCCACAGTTTCCACCCTGTCCAGCAGGCTGACATCCAGCGTTTCAGGAATAAAGCCAGCACCAATGCCCTGAATCTTGTGCGGCCCCGGTTGCAGGGGTTTGCCCGCCAGATGCTGACTGATCACGGGGCTCGCCTCAGGCTCCACGGCCACGGAAACAATGTTCTTGCCCCGCGTGTGCTTGAGATAGCGCGAAATACCCGTAATGGTGCCGCCTGTGCCCACGCCCGCCACAATGGCGTCCACCTGCCCATCTGTGTCATTCCAGATTTCCGGACCGGTGGTGGCTTCGTGTATGGCCGGATTGGCCGGGTTCTTGAACTGCTGAGGCATAAAATACGCGCTGGGGTTGGCAGCCACCAGTTCTTCGGCCTTTCTTATGGCCCCGGGCATGCCTTCCGCACCGGGTGTGAGCACCAGCTTGGCCCCCAGCATGGCCACCACGCGGCGGCGCTCGAGGCTCATTGTTTCGGGCATGGTGAGCGTAAGCTCATAGCCCTTGGCGGCGGCCACATAGGCCAGAGCAATGCCCGTATTGCCGCTGGTGGGTTCCACAATGCCAACGCCGGGGCGTAACAGGCCACGGCTCTCAGCATCGGCAATCATGGCCGCGCCAATGCGGCATTTGACGGAATAGGAGGGATTGCGGCCCTCAATCTTGGCCAGCACCAAGGCCTTGGGGCCGACCACGCGGTTAAGCCGCACCAGAGGAGTATTGCCGATGGAAAGGGGATTATTCTGATAAATTCTGGACATATGCGTTCTCCTTGCCCGCCTTGGCGATGCTGTGTGCAATCCAGATTGTATGGTTCAGCCGTGTCGGGCGGGCATGACACCTCTGTCCCGGCATTAACTACATTAACTCGACTGACTAAGTGATAATAACAGAACTCCTGAAAGGCAAGACCTGATGCAAAAATATTTCTGCCCGCGGGGAAGAGGCGCAGGTAAACCCGCATCAAATGCTGAAATCGGGGATAGCTGCCGCCTGAGCGTCCACAAGGTCCTGAAGCGTCGTGCCGCCGTATACGTTTTCCAACGCCTGCCGCGCCCGCTGCCACAAAGGCATGAACACGCAGTCCGGCCCAAGGGAGCACTTGCGTACAGGGTTGTCGCCCTCGCAATCAAAAGGATGCACGGGGCCGTCCAGAAAACGGATAACTTCGAGCGTGGTGATCTGGCTGGCAGACCGGGCCAGCATAAAGCCGCCAGCCTTGCCTCGGCGGCTGTCCACAAAGCCGCCGCGCCTGAGCTGGTTGAGGATATTTTCAAGAAAACGCGGGGGAATGGCCTGCGCCTCGGCAATCTCCTGAATGCGCGTGGGGCCGCTACCCGTGCGCTTGGCAAGCTCGAACAGGGCGCGCAAACCGTATTGACACTTAAGTGAAACGCTCATGGGTAATCCTTGCGGGAAAAAGGCGGTGCAACCGCAGGAATAAATCAGCCGAAGCTTACGGTCTCGCCGGGGGTCATTTCCACGCAACGGCAGGGCAGATGCAGACTCTCAAGCTCAGCCTTGAACCCTGCCGCGCTCTGCGCCAGCACAGGGAACGTTCCCCAATGCATGGGAACGGCAGCCTTGCAGCGCAGCAGCTTGCAGGCCAGAGCTGCCTGACGCGCATCCATGGTAAACACGCCGCCCACGGGCAGCAAGGCAACGTCTATGCTGTAAAGCTGGCCCCATAGCTCCATCCCGCTAAAAACACAGGTATCACCCGCATGGTATACGGTGAGGCCGTCGGGCATCCGCACGATGTAGCCCGCCGGAGCGCCCGAATCGCTGGAATGGTAGGCCTGCGTCATGGTCATGCTCACGCCCTTGCGGGTCAGGGTGCCGCCCATGTTAAAGCCGATGCCGTTGAGAATCTGCTCTTGGGGCACACCAGCCTCGGCCAGTTTGCCCGCCGTGCCCACAATGGCCCCCAGCTGCGCGCCGGTTCGGCGGCACAGGGACACGGCATCACCCACATGGTCGCCGTGGTCGTGGGTCACCAGCACAATATCCACATCACCTGCAGCACTGGACGATACTCCCGCAGAAGGAGCAAAAAAAGGATCAATAATCACCTGCGCGCCAGGCGCGCTGATTTTGAATGCCGAATGTCCAAACCAGGTTATGTCGCTCATGCTGCCTCCAGCGTAAGACTTTAACAATTCAGGAAATACGTACCGGGAAGGAACAGAAGACGGCAAATGAAGGAGAAATGGCGTGGTACCGCCTTTTGCTTGCGCTATGCCTGGCCTGTCCAGCGGGCAAGACCATGCGCTAGCCCCACCTGATCAAAGATGCGGCCACAGAACTGCTCCAGCAGTTCCTCCACGCCAGCAGGCCGCAGGTAAAAACAGGGAGAAAACGGCATGATCACCGCGCCAGCCTCGCGCAAGGTAAGCAGATTGCGCAGATGTATGGCAGAGAGCGGGCTTTCGCGCGTGACCATCACCAGAGGCAAGCGCTCTTTCAGCGCTACATCCGCAGCCCGGTGCACAAGGTTGCACGTGGCGCCGCTGGCGATGGCCCCGACTGTTCCCATGGAGCACGGCACTAGCAGCATGGCCGCCGGTTCGCTACCACGCCGCCACCACGAGCCGCTGGCCGGGCCTGCTCCCAGATCTTCCGCAGCATACACGGTGTGCGCCAGCGCCGTGAGCAGATCGGCGTCCGCGCCGCATTCCGCCCGCAGCACGGCCCGCGCGCCATCGGAAACCACGCAATGGGTGCGCACATCGGGCATGGCCGCCAGCAGTCGCATGAGGCACAGGGCCAAGGGCATGCCGCTGGCCCCGCTCACCCCAACAAGAATATCACGCATGCATTCTCCGCATAAAATATCACCGAGCTATTGCCCCTTAGCCTGATTTTTAGCGCACATTGCTACGGCGCGCAAACACGCCCAGCCTTGGCGCGCCCTGAGGCTGAACGCCCGGATGTCCTTAGCCCTTCGGCTCAGGCCCATGCCTTGACAGCCGCCAATACAAAGCATATCAGGAATGTTCTTATGCGCTCGTAGCTCAGTTGGATAGAGCGTTGGCCTCCGGAGCCAAAGGCCGTGAGTTCGAATCTCGCCGGGCGCACCATTAAAATTAAGCCCTTACGATTAAAAATCGTAAGGGCTTTTGCTTTGCTCAATTTTTTTCCAACCCTATTTCCAACCTTTTTGCAAAAAATGGATATTACACCATGCAACTCTTTAGCACATCTACTGCGGAAAATCGCATATTTGCACAAGCTATTCCAGACCGTTGAGTTCACGACAGACAATGGCTATCTTCCAATTATGAACACAAACAAGGAATACCTTCCTCCACTCAAGCCATGTACCAAGTGTGGCAAAATGCCTCAGCGTGAAACTTCAAGGCCGGATGGAAGAACCAACGATATTTACCGATATACCTGTGAATGTGGCAACTGCCCCCTCCAGTGGTCTGTCAGTGACTCTGCTGCAATTCGGCTATGGAACGCATACGTTGCGACCTGACTCTCGCTTCGGTCAAAAATAAAAGTATATCAAGGGCAGGAAGCGGAAATAGCCCGCTTTCCCGCCCAAGAATCAACTTTTTTACATGTCTTTCCTTTCAGGCAAGGCCAGCCTTTCCGGTTCTTCTTCAGCATTGCATCTGCCGTCTTTCCGATTTTCCAATTCCACCGACACCGCTGCCGCTGTGAATACCCCTGCGATTCCGGCCAACATACCGCCAATAAATACCCAAGTCTTGCTCATATTTCTGCTCCTTTTGTGTTCACAAAATGACAGAAGGCGGGTAATTCCCGCCTTCTACATGCCAGCCCGATTGCTTGTTAGTCGTCCCAGTTGTCCTTTATTGCTTGAAGCACCGCAATAACAACAGGTATCCAGTTCAGGTAATTCATTTACCCTCCCTTCATTTAGCAACGCGGGATGCGCTGCCTTTTGCTACGAATAAAGAAACGAAATATTCCCGTTCGGTGCCAAGGTCTGAAATCAAGGGGCACCATCATGCAACACCTCCTTTGAGTAATGCAGCCTGCAGCAGGGCAAACATTGCGGGCACTAGATCGGGCAGATCGTTGACGACCCTGCTTGTATGTGGCAGCAGCTGCATTATGTGCTCATTTCGTATGCCAAGGCCATAAACTTCAAAGCCGAGTTTTTGGGCAACCCCAATGGCATTGTTTGCTGCAAGCGGGTTGTCCGGCATGCCGTCAGTGATAACCAGGACCATTTTGCGTTGCTCCTTAAGGGGCAGCATGGTTTGCAATACCCACCACAAAGCCCCAGCCAAGGGGGTTCCGCCAGAAGCCAGAATGTCGAACCTATCTGGCAACGGCTGCCCATGCCGCATTATTGGGAATACAGAGTTTGTGACCGAGACTGCTGGAAAGGCCGTTACTGCTGAGTTCACGCCACGGATATGGCTCAACGCCGTTGCCACGGCAAAGCATGCACGATTGGCAAGATTAATCGGTGCGCCAGCCATGCTGCCGCTTACGTCCAGCAGGATATGAACAGCCGTATTGAGGCCCAGCTGCACAGACCCTTTTTGGAAAACACGAGCATTGCCAACCTGCAGCCGATGTAGCGAATTGGCGTGTAGTGTGCCTTTGCGTCCAATGCTGCATCGCCTTTGCGTTTGCGCCTGCAGAAAGCCCTTAAGGCGAGTACGCAGGGCAATGCTGGCCTGAAGGGCTTGCAGCTTCTGCTCTACTGGCAAGGCGGCTGCATGCCGGGCGCCTTCTACCGCCACGGTCAGCGCGTCCCCAGAGGATTCCGCGCTGCTCTTGGCAAGCTCAATCGTCATGATTTCCCCAATGTTCTGGGGTAAGTCTTGTGCCTCCGCATGAAAAAGAGCTTTGAGCGGTAACGAGCTCAACGCACTTTGCGGTTGACCCGGTTCAGATCGCTGGCCAATTTGTTTAGCAGAATCGTTGACCTCCAGTTTCACCTTAGGCATAGAACCATGATCGTTAGCGCTCTTGTTGGTTGGAGCCTGTCTCGGCGGTTCCCACTGCCGGATGCACTGGGCGATTTGCCATGCGTATTTGACTGCTGCCGCAGTATCCGGACAATGGATGTAAACCTTGACCAAGATGGCATCCATGGCCTCTTTCAATCCGGGGAAGTGATGCTCCATGATGCTTGCCGCGTATTGGCGTGCCGGGGTCACCTCATCCACATCCCAGGCTCGTACCGTCAACAGCACATAGTCCAAAACAGCAAGGGCCGGGGAATCGTCCCCGGCCCTTGGCTGTGCTTGCTCTACAAAGAATCGTCGTATCAGCCAGTTCAAGTTTCTCCGGCAGCCGGGGAAAATACCCGACAGCTTCTTTTCAACACGCCAGTCCTCAAGACAGTTAAACAGGTTGAAGGGCACAGGATCAAGGTTTGCAGATTTTAGCACACTAAAATCTGTGTGCCGTATATGGGCAGCCTCATGGTCTGTGAACCCCTTGGCCAGCGCCAATAATTCCGGCTCACAATCCATCGGCAATGAGGGCAGTTGAATAACCTTGCCGTTGGTGCAGGCCTCTTTGCCGCCGATACGCACCTGCACCCCATAGCGATCGCCAAGGATGGACGCCAGCAGGGGCAGACAGTTGAGAACGTCTTTTGTGCGTATCATGGCATCACCACAGGCCCAGGCTGGGTATGGCAGGATGCGGTAATGCGCTGTCTGCCACAGGAATTTCAGGTAGAATGGGCTCATCGTCCATATTCCCATCCATGGTGCCATCCATCTGTCCAGCAGGGCCGTCCAGCTCGTGGATAACGCCTGGACCAGCCAACAGGGCATCCAGCACAAATGCCGGGCCATAGCCCTCAATAACTTTCTGAGCGTGCCCCACAAGAGCCACGCTGTCCTTGAGCAGGCATACCAGCCCCTGCAACAGCAGCAGGTCTGTGCCTGTGATGTTGCCCTTCTTGGGCATGCGCAGCAGTGCAGCCTGCACGATGTCAGCCACCGGGGCCACATGCGGCTCTACAAATGACAAGCCCGTGAGCTTGGCATGCAGGGTGCGCAACGGCGAGAGCGCCTTGTGGGTCACTTCAGTCTTGCCGTGATAAACCCTGCGCCATATATCGTCAGCCGACTTGGCCACCTCATCAAACAGGGTGCCGCCGAGGCCCTGCACCTCTTCCGCCAGACCGGCTTCCAGCACAGCGGTGTTGTCTGCGTGCTGCTCAAGCGGGGCCACCTTATACAACTGCCAGCGGAAATCCATGCGGGCTCGTACATAGTCAGGCCCCACAAGGGAGTTACGGATAATTTCGCCCCACTGATGGTGCTTCTCAATCCATGCCTGCACATTTTGGTCGTAGCCAGCCAGAAACGCTTCCTTTTCTTTCTGGAATTCTGTGCGGATGTTGAGTAGCTCTTGCACAATTTCGCCGGCCTTTTCTTCTGGTATGGCCCAGCCAGACATGAACCGCACCCCGTTCCGGTCAAGGTAGTTGAAGGCGCGGGCTTTGAGTGTGCCGAACACCTTGAGGTTTTCCGGGTCGGCAATGCGCTTTGAGCCCAGAGAAGCCAGATCTTCAGGGGGTAGTTCTGCGCCGCCCAAGTCCTCTTGGCTCATTTTGCGACGGGCAGACCACAAGCTGACGTTGAGATTAAGGGCCAATAAATTTTCCAAGATGCGGATGTCAGAAACAAGTTGAGTCATAGTAGCCTCCTAGAACGAGCTTTTTGTTGTATTAAGGGAGTAGCCTGCGTTGAGCTTCTTTGCTGCACGGGTTTCAAGCTCCATCACGGAACTGTTGCCCTCACAGTTTTCGGCGGGAATAAAGTGCTGCTGACCAACGGTGTCTGGCTTGCCCCACTTTAGCGTGAGCCCAATAGGGCTGGCCTCGCCGATCCAGAACTTGCCGTCCTGCTTTTTGCCGGAGAGGTGGTGGATTACCTGAAGATGAACGCAGGGCTTGGCCACCGTAGCTGTGTGTTGCAGATGACCCCGCATGAAGCGTAGGGCTTGCTCCCCGTGCAGGGTTTCCGCTTCAGCCGTTTCAATTTTGGGGGCTTCAGTCTCCACTTGTTGCGGGAACATACGTTGGGCCAGCTCGTGCAACATGGCGCGGGTTTCATGGCTGGCTCGGAAGCCCAGCGCCCGGTCGAGGGCATAGGTGACGGGCTGTACGCCTTGATGAGCCAGAGGCTGAAAGCGAACGGTCAGATCTCCCCAGCGCAGCAAACTGCGCGTGGAAAATGTTACTTCTATGGTGTTGGTCAGATTGTTTGTGGTAGCCTCGCCCATGAAGAGTTTTCGAACCTCATTGGCGTAGTCCACCATGGTAGCGCACAACGCCTTGGGCAGCGATGGGAAGCGCCGGGCAAGTAGGCTTTTTTCCACATCGGCAGATGGATAGCCCACTTCGCAGATGGTGAAGCGGTCCAGCCAGGCAAGGTTCTGCCGCTGGGTTCCTTGGTAGAGGCCCGTGTCATCGCCACCGCCATTGGTATTGGCCGTGGCAACCAGACGGAACATGGGATGCGGCACAATCAGTTCGCCGCCGTTTTCCGCTATGCACAGGGGGGAGCCATCTAGCACGCTGTTCAGCCCTGCTGCAATCTCTGGCGAGGTCAGGTCAATTTCGTTCAGCAAAATTATCGCCCCGTAGCGCATGGCAAGCGCAAGAGGGCCGTACTCGAAGGTCATGCTGCCATTTTTTACTGTCAGGTGCCCAACCAGATCGGCAAACTCCAGCCGCCCGTGCCCGGTAACCTCAAAGACTGGGTAGTTAAGCCTGGCTGCCAGCTGTTTGATGCAGCTGGTCTTGCCGCAGCCAGTAGGGCCGAAAATGTACAACGGTTCCTGCGCATTGAGAAACCAGACCACAACGTCGCGGCTGGACTCATGGAAAATATAGTCGTGGTCAATGGCCGGGGTGTAGGCCGAAGGAACGGCGTATCCTTTGACCGTGGTGCCGGAGGGCTTGCCGCTGAAAACCTGCCCGGCATCAAGGTCGGTGGGTTTCAGGTTACTGAGTTCTTCGATCAAATTTGTGTTCATACTTGCTGCTCCTTAGATGCAGAAAAAGCCCGGCTCCTTTTAAGGAAACCGGGCTCTTTAAAATATGGTATCAGTCTTTCTAGGAGATCTTTCTGTAATTACAGAAAGAATTGTCCAAAATCGTCACTTTGTCCGCCAAAGCCATAGCCTTGGGCAAATTCTCAAGGCTGCGCTTGAAACGGCGGACAACATCCTGATGCGGAACGCTATGCCCACCACGAGATGCGCGGGCTGCGACTCTTTTTAGCGCAAGTTCCTCTGACACGAGGCGTATGTATACAAGCTCAACTTCATAACCCCGCTGTTTTGCCTCTTCCATCAGAGTGAAGTCAAACTTGGCCGTAAGGGTAGACTCCCGCGCAAATGAAACTCCCTCCTCCAGAAAGAGGCGAGCCATACGAGCAGCCGCCTTACCAGCGGCAATCGGGGACAGCCCTTCTGCAGCAAGTTTATCAGGGTCAATAACCAGCAGATTTTCCCGCATGGCAATTGTCCTTGAGAAGGTACTCTTGCCTGCCCCATTTGGACCACAGATGCACAAAAGCTTGGGCATTACCCTACCTGCTGGGCTTCGGTGAGTGACGTTGTTTCAGTATGTCCGTCTGGATAGCGAAGGGTATACTGCCCGTTTTCATCCAAATAGTTCAGCGGAACTCCTTTTTTCAGTTCAAGCTCAAGGATTATACGCTGATTTTCAATGGCAGTTTCGACCAGTTCTTCGAGTGTAAGCGACATAATTCCTCCGTTTTCACAGATTACGGATAAGCCTGCGGGCGGTCAACGGTCTGTATCTGTGGCAAACATTTGAAAGGGGATGAAGGTCTGCTGCTAACCTGATATAATTTTTCGTTCTACGGAAATGTTGAAAGGGGTGCCACAAAAGTTGCCGCGAATTGCAATGTCGTCATAATCTTCGCCAAGACGGATGAACAGGAAGTCTTCGTGGGGCAAGTTGTCCATGAATTCTTCAACAAAAGCTATTTCATCAAATTCATCGTACCACCGTTCCCCCTCCCACAGAAAGACAACAGCCCCGGTGCGTTCATCGGTTCTGCTGGGTTCATCACCAATAAGAATTTTGATTGCTGCAAAGCTGTCAGGCTTGTTCCTTTCTGCCTCTGCAAGAGCAATTTTTAGCTGATCCATGCCATTTTTTGTCAGGCACAGGGCAACGTCGGAATAATACCCCATGATAATCTCCCGAAGTTCAGTTTATGGGCGAAATGCTCAATTTTTCGAAAGGTGAGCCGGTGCGCTCGCAACAGGCCAGCAAGGTGTCCACGTCGATGCCGCCCATGTGCTCAGCGTTAAGAATCTCGGTCAATTTCTCACGCAGAACATCCTTATCTAACGTGGTTCGACCAGCTGCCACTGACATGCGGAATCGGTAATTTCCCGTATCTACCCAATCCCGTGTGCCAGCTTGGCGGTGAACCAGTTTAAGCACAGTCTCCATTTCTTTGATTTCATTATCTAAGGCCATGCGCTGCTCCTTGAGGGCAGCCAGCTTTTCCAGAGCTGGTTCCCATTGGGGCATTTGCACGCCCCGTGGAAATTTGGGGCAGTCGCCGTTATGTTCGCAGTATGAGCACAAGGGATAAAAACCTTGAGCGCAATCCACCTGTGCCAGGGTTATGTGCCCGGCGCGGAATGCTGTAAGCTCGCCCCAAAGCTGGGCCGCATGGTCAAGGGCCGTATCCAGCATGGCTTGATTGAAACCGTAGGGGCCGAACGCTTTAACCTCTTTCATGGAAAGGCAGAGCAACCATGCCTCCAGGCTTGCCTCGGCAGCAGTTGCGGGCAGCTGAAGACCAAGTTGAGCACTGCAAAGCTGAGGGAAGGTCGTCTTGTCATGCAGAAGCGTACCGTCCTCAGCGCGAAGGCTGAAGACCGGATTGCTCCATGCTTTTGTCAGAAGACCGATTTGGCCATGCAGTTGCAGAAGATGAGAATCATGCGGCGAAGCAGGCAGTTTGTCTGTGCTTTTAACTTCCAGAATCCGTATGGCATTAACTGGCGCACCCCAGACCAGCACAAAATCAAGATGGGCTTTGATGGGTACGCCCTGATGCTGCCAGTTGATCTCAAGCTGGGGCAATACATGCAGGCCCAGCGATGCCAGAGCTTGCCCAACCCCGGATTCGAACCAGTGCCCGCGCTGCAGCGTAAGCAGACGCTCCAGGCTGTTTGTAGTAGGGAGCACCTTTCTTGCCAGTGTAGCCCGTGGACACTCCCAGTGCTGGCCGATATCACTCATCCCCACATAGCTGGAGCGGTCGCCCAGGTGGGCAAGTGTGTCTTTGTGGGCAACAGTCTGCAGCCCTTGCCTGATTAACGCCCTCAATCCCTCCGTGCGGTCCATCTGTTCCATGGGGTAGTCTCCATAAAAGCGAAAGGGCCGCCATCAGGCAGCCCTCTCACTCGGTATTTTGATTTTTGCTATGCGGCATCAACATATTTCCACCACAATTTTCTCTGCGGGTTCCAACGGAAGCCCGAACCGGTCAGTAATTCCTTTTTAGCCTGCGTGTTGCCAGTGGCAATGATGCAAGGCCTCCCGTCCTGGGCAATAACCTGCTGGTAGGTGACACCTTCAAGGGGTGGAAGGCTTTCAAGGCTGGATGACGGGCGATTTGAGGGGCTTGAAAGGTTGTTTTTGATGGAAGACTCGCGTTGCCGCGTTTTTTGCGATCCAGGGGCGATTACGGGCAATTTTGGTCGGGTAGGCGATTTTTTGCCATTTTTAGCCCCTTCGCCATCGTCATCTTCGGTTACCATGCCCAACATGGCGGTTAACGCGTAGCGGCGAGCATAAGTGATTGCCGATCCCATGCCCTGCGGGTCGGCCTTGGGCAAAGGAACCACGGCCAGAGAGCTTTGCCACTGCCCGGACTCCGCATGGGTGAGCTTGGTGACCAGGCCGAGAGAGTTGGGCTGCTCCGCAGGCACAGGGTACTGGCACAGCCAGATGCCGTTTTCGATAAGCGCATCGCGACAGGCGTCCATGACGCTGTTGAGGCTGGCGTACCAGCTTTTGGTAAAAGGATTTTCAGCATCCTTGGCCATAGGTTGCACGGTGCGCTGGACGTTGAGCAAGGCCTTGGCCAAGTCGGTGATGCTTTCTGATTGGTATTGGTTCATATGAAAATTCTCCTTGGATAGCAAAATGACAAAACCCCGCCCAGCTTAGCGCTGGACAGGGTTTTCAGGTTGTTTGAAATCTTACTATGGTGTTCTCGAAAGAATAATATATTCTTAACCTTGGATGAATAACAATTTTAGCTACCTGGGGGTGCTTTCGTAGGTCTATCTTCTGCGTTTCGTTCTTAGATTCATATGTCAAGATTGACGGGTTTAAAGCAGAGTATAGAGGTGGTCCCCATTGTTCGGACAGCAGACAGCGATTCGTTAGCTTGTTTTTCCCTTATCAGGCTGCCTTTACAAGCCCTTGTTCGTAGTAAGTGTCCGGAGGCAAGCCTCCCAAGCTGCTGTGAGGCCGGAGCCGATTGTAAAAGTCGATCCATCTGCCGATTTCGGCACGAGCTTGGGAGCCGGTTTCAAAAGCGTGCAGATACACGCATTCATACTTGAGCGAGCGCCAGAGGAGTTCGATGAAGACATTGTCCAGCCAGCGGCCACGGCCATCCATGGAAATGCGGATACCATTCTCCCGCAAGACATTGGTGAACGCGAAGCTGGTGAATTGGCTGCCTTGGTCGGTGTTGAAGATATCGGGTTTGCCGTGGTTCGCCAAGGCTTCTTCCAGGGCCGCGACACAAAAATCCGCGTCCATGGTGTTGGAAAATCTCCAGGACAGTACCTTGTTACTGCGCCAGTCCATAACGGCCACCAGGTACAAAAATCCTTTGCGCATGGGGATGTACGTGATATTCGCTCACCAGACCTGATTGGGTCTGGTGATGGACAATCCCCGCAAGAGATACGGGTAGCGCGTATGCTCTGGATGAGGAATACTGGTTTTGGGCTTTTGGTACACCGCCATCAGCCCCATCAGGCGCATAAGACGCCGAACGCGTTTTCTGCCCACGCTATAGCCCAGCAGGACCAGACAATCACGCATCTGGCGCACTCCTAGGAACGGCCATTCGGTAAAGGCTCTGTCGATTTCCTGCATAAGAACAAGAGGCAGGGCCGGATTCGCCTTTGGGCACATAATTAATACAGGCCGGGACGGGCTATTTTGAGCAGAGCGCATTGACGAACCATACTGAGCTGCGCATGGCTGGAATCAACCATGCTTTGCCTGCGCGAGACGCTCACCGCACGCAAAAAGCCCCTCAGACAACCTGGTCTGCACCCCGTGCGTTGGGCGTTCTGAGGGGCTTGGCCTGCGTTTTGGTGGAGGGAACGACGACCTACCGCAAAACAGTCTCAAAACCCGCTCCCGTCATAACTAATTGATAATAAACGCAGAAGTAATCTTACACAACCACTTCCCGACAACCCGACCAGAGAAACGATTTTTTCTCCTGATTTCCCGGCACCGGACGAGGGTAACGGGTTTGCAGCAAAACCGGATACCTGGCGTTGAACAGCAACAACTTCGAATCCGGTTTTCGGACGCCGGTTCGGTTCCCAATACGGGAATTGAATTGGCCCGGGCATCACCCCTTCGGCGGATATGGATCGTTCCCGTGGCTGTCCTTATTCTGGATCTTCCCGTCCTTGCCGTGGATGTAGAACTCGGTGCCTTGGTTCTGGCTGATATTGCGCCCGGCATCAACGGCCTCCTGCTTCTTGTCGAAGTGGCCGCTGCTGCGGGTCGCCCCATCTTTCTTGACGTCCCAACCGCCGTCGGCATTGGGTACGACATGATGTGATCCTGGTTTCTTTGGCACGGTCGCCTCCTGTCTATTTGTGAAAATTTCCCGAGGAGATTTGCAGTATGTACATCAGCCACGAATCGCTTTTGAGGAGAATGGCCCTTAGCTGCTCATCGGTCAGCTCTGTTTCCAGTTCGTGGATCCGGCCGAACAGCTCGATCAGCTTCACCAGCGCCCGGGTATCGTGTATTAGGAAGTCGGTCAGCGGATCGTTGTTCAGCTCCCGGCAGACATAAAGCACCCGGGCTCGACGGGTAGGCTTGCCGTCATGTAGCAGGTCCTTTTGGTTGGACACGCCCGGAATCCACGCGGCGACGAGACCATCGGGTGCCAGTCGCCTGAGCAGATGGTTCCATAGCTCCCTGAGCGAGCTCAGAATGTGCCTTGCCCGGTCGGGATTGTTACCATACATGGCATCCCGAGCGCCGATGTAGGGCCGAGCGAGCCCCGGATCGACCTGCTGCAAAAGAGCGATGCAGCCCGATGTTTCCATCTCGGCTTCGGCGACAAGCTGAATTTTCGTTTCTACATCTTCCTCATCCCGTTCATCCCAGGGGCGAAGGGTCTCGAGCGCGAAGCTGGTGGTGTAGATCTCACGAGTGGCCCCCGGCAAAACGAAAGCTGGCAGGCGCGTGATGTCCGAGATCTCTCTCAGTGACTCGGCCAAACTCCCATACGAGGCTGCCACATGGGCTATTGAACTTTCCAGTCCAGAGATGACCGGCATCTCGATCTGGAAACGACCCCTTATCGCCTCGAAATTGATGCCAGCCATGAGCCGTTCCACGGCGGCAAGCCGCAGGGATGTGTCACACAGGACCAGTTTGGCGGATGCCTGAAGCTGTGAAAGATGCGAGAAGTCGTGCCGGATAGGTTTAATCGTATCAAGCCATGACTGATGCGCAGCCGAAAGACTCTCGGTAATACGACTTGTCGCGGTGGCCTGTTTTATTAAATCCTGCCAGTGTTGATTGACACTGACGATCTCCTGTATCCGGGCCGCTGCTCCAGACAGTTTAAGGGCGCGACTGATTTCCAACTGCTGACGACGGATCGGTTCCAGCGTGCGCTCCATCTGCTCGATCACACTCAGATAGGACGGCTTGGCCAGCTTGTTGATAGCCTCCATGTCGTGATGAGGCTTGGCGAGGGCGGTTTTTGCTGTTTTGAGATCGTCCGACATTTTCAAGTCAACCTGCTTCTACGGCCAGCTCTGTAGCCACCAACCTGCCGCATCCAGGCCCGGCTATCTGGCTTCTGCCACCGGTTTGAGGCGTTACCTGGATCTGCGTGCTGATCCGCTCCTTCAAGGCGGGCACGTGCGAAATGACGCCAATCAGTTTACCGTCCTGCTGCAAGCCCGCGAGGGTTTCCAGGGCGGTGTCGAGGGCTTCCTCGTCCAGGGTGCCGAAGCCTTCATCCAGAAACAGAGAATCCACCCGGACATTCTTGCTGGCCATATGGGACAGCCCAAGCGCCAGGGACAGGCTGACGATGAAGCTCTCGCCGCCGGAAAGATTTTTCGTGGACCGAATCTCCCCGGCCTGATAGTTGTCGACGACGTTGAGCTCCAAGGGCTGAGCATCGTCACGGGCCAGCAAGTATCGGTCGGTCATTTTCTGCAATTGCCGGTTGGCGTGACCAATCATCATTTCGAAGGTCAGACCCTGAGCAAAATTGCGGTACTTTTTGCCGTCTGCCGAGCCGATCAATTCGTGCAGGTTTTCCCACCTGCGGCACTCTTTTTTCTGGGCTTCGATAGCTGTCTGCTTTTCCTTTATCCGCTCTTTTGCAGCCGCATTTTCACTCAACTTGTGCTTGAGACCGGCAATGATGTCACGCAGTTCTTTCAGGGTCTCCTCTTGCTCCTTGAATTGGGGCTCGAGTTCTTCCAGCGACTTGTCTGTAAGCTTGCGGGCCACCTCCGTGGCCAGGCGCGTTTCCCGATCCTTCTGTCTGGCTTTCAGATCTGTTTGACGCTCATCCAGATCTTTGGCCGTAGCCGCCAGCTCAGCCTTCCGTTCAGAGGAAAGCCTGGCCGCCAAAAATTGTTCTTCATCTGAAAAACCAACGGGCACGAGCGCTGCGGAGAATTCGGTTTCCAGCCTTCTCAGTTCAGGCTCTCGTATGTCGATGCGTTTCTTCAGAGATTCGACATGGGCCTTCGCGGTATTCCATTGTTGTTGGAGCTCATTGTGCCGTTCTCTGACCTGCTTTTCGGAACCTTCGGCATCCGAAATTGCCTTGTTGAAACGACGTTCTTCATCATCGGGATTCTTGTCGCCGTACAGTGCATTGCGCTCATCACTTCCGGTGGCGAGTTCCTTTTTTAAGGTTTCAAGACGCTCCAGCTTTTCGGCCAGGGCGGTGCTTTGAGTTTCGATAATCGCATCCAGCCGCTTCACCTCGCTGTCGATGTCGGCAATCTGTTTCTCGATGTCCGCCTTTTTCTTGACCTGGGCCTGCCACGCCTTCAACCGCGCCTTGAGAGTTTCGATCAGTGATGAAATGTCCGTTTCGGAGATGTCCGCAATACCTAGCGGCTGGAGTTTTGTAGTAACAGCCTGCCTGCGTTCGGCAAAATCGGCACGGAGTTTCACCAGGCCGTCCTTCACCTCGGCGAGGGCTTTCTCGGCAGCCTTCTTGTCATTAGCCGCTGCTGACTCCAGCTTTTCAGCCTCTGTCAGGTTTTTGCGGGCCAGGCTTTCAGCATCTTCGAGTTTCTTGATGGCGACTTCCTGATCCTCGGCTTTGCTGATCAGCCTAGTCAGGGCGTCGATCTTCTTTTCGGTTTCATCGGGAACAGGGACATTCCCTTCCGCAAATGGGTGCTCGGTTGCACCGCAGAGCGGACAGGGCTTGCCGTCTTCCAGCTTTGCCCGGTGATCTTCAAGCTCCGCAATTTTGGTCAGGAAGGCGATTTCACGCAGCAGGGTTTCCTTCTCGGTGCGGTATTCCCGCAACAAGCGGTCTCCCAGCAACTGGCTCAAAGCATCCTTACCCTGCTGAAGCTGTTTTAAGGCGTCCTCCAGTTTCTGCTTCCGAATGCCGGATTGCTTCTGACAGTCATCGAGTGACTTCGTCGCCATTTCCAGAGTCGTATTGGCTGCTTCCTGCGCAGCGTCTTTTTGAACGATTTCATTTTGTTTGGAGAGCAGGCCGCCGATCTGTTCTTCAATGCCAGCCAGACCACTTATCAGCCATTCATCCTGTGCATGCTCCTTGAGATAGCCGTCCACAAGATCCAGCGTCGCATGAGCCTTGGATCGTTTGTCCTGCTCTTCGAGCCGGGCTTTTTTGTCTGCATCAATTTTTGCCATAGCCTTCTTGCAGCCCTGATCCTCTTCCGATACAGCTTTTTTCTGATCGGCAAGTTTCTGATCAAGTGAGCGAACCTTCTGCAATGTAGGCGCGGCCGCTTTCAGCTCTTCTTTGGCCCGAGCAGTTTGTTGCTCAGCTGATTTCAGTACCTCGGCCTGTTCCTTGGCGGAGGATTCCAGTCCAGGAAGCGCCTCTTCCTCGGCTTTCAAGCCTACACTGTCATCCGCCTGCTGTTTGCGGGTGGCGGTGAGCGTTGCGTATGCGCCGTCCAGCGAGGCGGCACTCAAAGCCCGGCCCAGCTTTTCACGATCCGGTTTGAACGCCTCGATATCGCCCTGCAGCTTGCTCGCTTCATCGGCCAGATTGACGACTTCCTTCCTCAGCCCATAGATGGTGGTGAGCCAGGCTATGGCCTTCCCGATTTCAGCGGCCCTGGCGGCAAGGTCTGTCTCATCCTTCAGCTTTGCTTCGAGTGCCTGCCCAATCTCTTGTTCCTGCTCCGGCTCAAGAATCACGATGCCTGCTGTTTCAGCCTGAAGCAGGTTCAGTTTTTCCCTCTCTTCTCGCTGGCGTTCATGGGCACGGATGGATATCTGACTGTAGATCTCTGTACCCGTTATCTGCTCCAGGATAGGAGCCCGATCATCCGGTGCCGCTTGGAGGAACGCGGCAAAGCCGCCCTGGGCCAGCAACATGGAGCGGGTAAAACGATCAAAGTCCATGCCGGTAGCGGACTCGATCTGGTCGGCAACCCCTCTGATCTTGGATTCGAAAATCTCGCCGGAATCGGCATTGGCAATTTCGTGCTTCGGGGCCTGGAGCTCGCCATCCGGCTTCTTGCGTGCCCGGTGTTGACTCCAGTGACAGCGGTAACGCCCGGTCTGGGTTTCGAAGGTCACCTCGGCAAAGCACTCGCCGGTCTGGCGGGACATGATTTCGTTTCCGCTCTTGGTGACCTTGTTCAGGCGAGGCGTCCGCCCATAAAGTGCGAGACAAATAGCATCGAGGATCGTGGTTTTCCCCGCGCCGGTGGGACCTGTTATGGCAAAGATGCCATCAGACGCGAAGGCCGGGTGCATCAGGTCGATTTGCCATTCGCCGACCAGCGAGTTCAGATTCTTGAAGCGTACTTGCAGTATTCTCATCGATAGCCTCGCTATTCCGCCTGCACATCGTCTTCATAGAGAGACGAGACCGTTTCCTGGTAGGCCCGAAGCAGCTCTGGCCGCTGCTCTTCGGGCACGTCATGGACGGCGAGGCATCGTTCGAACACGTCGTTCACGTTCAAATCGTCGAGTGTTTCCTCTTCATGGATTTGTCCCAGAACGCGGTTGATGATGCGGTTGTTCTTTATGCGGAGAATTTCCATCTGGGTGCCGGAAATCGCAGCCTCCAGGCGTTCACGCAGGTCGCCGATAACCTCAGTACCGTCGTAAATGACTTCGAGCCAGCCTTGGGAGTCCGTCGCCGACAATTCAAGAATGCGGTTTGAGATGCCGTCCCAGTCTCCTTTGACGCGCTCAAGTTTTTGAAAAATTGGCACATCGATCAGCTGTACGGATGCAGCCGTGCTGTGGAACTCAACCTGGCAAACGCTCTTCTGCTGTTTTGCCTCTCCGAACCCCATGGGCAGAGGAGAGCCGCTGTACCGAATGGTTTCGGAGCCGTTCACCTTTTGGGGGACGTGGAGGTGCCCCAGCGCCAGATAGTTGAAGTAGGCAGGAAAAATCCCGGCAGTCACGTGAGCCAAGGAGCCGACATAGAGTTCGCGCACGCCATCACCATCGACGGTTTGTCCGCCTGCGGTGAACAGATGCCCCGTGCCAACGATGGGAATATCTGCCCCGAGTTCTTCACGCTTCTGTTCAGCCAAAGCCGCGACGGCGGCGTAATGGGTGTGAATGCCTTCGATCAGTTTCCGCTCCTTGTCCTCGGCGCTCTCACCCGCTTCCGCCACGCGGATATCCCTGTCGCGAAGGTAGGGCACGGCGCAGACAATCAATTCCGGAGCGTCCTGCTCATTACAGAGCACCAGTACTTCGTCTTCCGGGGATGCGGTGCTATTACCGACCACGTGGACATCAAGGGCCTTGAGCAGCTCCTTGGGAGCATTGAGGAAGGACGGGGAATCGTGGTTGCCCGCGACGACGACAACATGCCGACAGGATGAGGCGGCCACCCGGCACAGGAACCGGTAATAGAGCTCCTGGGCGCGGTTGCTCGGGGCGCTGGTGTCAAATACATCACCCGCCACCAACAAGGCATCAATTTCATTCTGCTGAATGGTCTCCGCCAGCCAGATCAGAAAAGCCTCGAATTCCTCGTAGCGTTTTCTGCCGTAAAGGGTGCGGCCGATATGCCAGTCGGATGTATGGAGAACTCTCATACTGCTACCCAGTCACCGCTGAGGCGGGACGTTTCGCGTATTCCTCACGCCAGTTTTTCAATGAAGTCATGTCGGCCAACAGATCGTCTGGCTTCGGCAACTCCACAGGTGATTCTGTTGGCTGCGAGTGTTCAAACCCTGAGTATTTGGTCATGAGCGAATCAAGGAGATTGCAATCCGCGTCCTTCAATTTGGCCAGATCCTTGAGTTTCAACGTATGGACCGGTCGTTGGAATCTTTGAACCACCCCGCACAGCAAATCATTTTCAATAGAGCGCTCCACCAATGTCCTGAAGTCGCTACATATCGACTTCAGCAAGATTTCGGCATGTTCAAACTCGCCGTTTTCACACGTTTTCTTTGCATCCTGATACCGCTGATTCATGAGTGTGTTCAGGGCGGATTTGATGTCGCTCTGTGAAAGTGGAATGGGAGCGGGCTCTCCGGTCCCCCAGTCTGCAGAGCGAATGCTCACCACATCGGACTTGATGGTCTTTTTCTCGGCAAAATGCCGTACCGTTCCCAGCAAGGAAAGGCGGTGAGTAAAGACAATGACCTGCTTGTCCTGAGACAGCTCGATCAGTCTTTGAACCACGGCCTCCTCATAGCTTTGGTCCAGCGAGGATATTGGATCGTCAAAGATAAACGGGGCCTGGTTGCTCTTTCCGGTGACGTCGGCCAAAAAAGCCGCAATGGAAACGATCCGATTTTCTCCCTCGCTCAGCACATCGGCGAGGCCATTCTGAGAGGCCCCCCGAAGCTGGAGCTTATGAAGGACTCGGCCCTTGGAGACTTTTGATTTCACGAGCTCAACCTTCACCTGAGATGCGCCCAGAGCCTTGAGCTCCGCGTTGAACCGTTGCACGAACGCATCCGTGATCAAGGCTTCTGCCAGCTCCCCTTTCTTCTGGGATAGGGCTTTGGTGTTGGTCGACTTCTTGGCTTCCTGAATCTGGTTCAGCAGATTCAATCGGGTGACTTCTTCATCAATGGCGGTGCGGTGTTCAGACAACCACTTTCTGGCCTGCAGGCTGTTTAGCTTCTTCTTGATCTCCTCACGATTGTCGCTTTTGGCGTCTTCGTCATATTTTGCCGCGAGTTCACCGAGTCTTTTCGACTGGGCGTTGGCTTCTTCGATCCATTTCGGTGAGAGTAGAGGGTCGGGAATGGCGTCTTCGGAATCGATCCCAGGGAGCAGGTCTTTTCTGGCCTGTAATTGAGCAAAGAAATCCGTCACTTGGATGGCGACTTCATCCTGTGGAATGCCAGCCGCATCGATACGTGTCTTCAGCGTCTCCGATGTCGGTAGCGCCTCAATAGTTTGATTGGCGGTCTCGTATTCCTTGGCCGCATCCGTTGCGGCTTTCTGCATTTCGCCCTTCACGAAGTTTTCGAAGGAGATCAACCGCTCCTTGGCCTCTTGGGTCAAGATCTGGTGACAGAGGACACAACGGGAGCCATCGGAAACATTCGGGTACTCGGTTTCTTTGTAGGCAGCCGATACGGAGTAGTTCCGGGCCGCTTCCCAAAGTTCTTTCCAGACATCAGAGCCGATGCCTTCCAGCTCGCTGCCGGAGAACATCTTTTTCGCCGCCGTATCTGCCGCAGTCTTTTTAAGGATCCACTTCTTCTTGGCAACGATGATCCGTCGGTAATTCTCGTCCGATAATTGCTCCAGATACTTTTTGGCATCCTGGACCAGAGTGTCGATATGCTGTTTCTGCATTCTCAGCTGCTTCGCTTTTTCCGCCGGTGCCTGTTCGGCAAGACGCTGCTGCAGCGTTTGCATCTCGGTCTCGTCAGCGCTGCCAACTGCGCAATGCTTGTCAATGTCCTGGGTGGAGGTCTTGGCGCTGATGGCTTCGTACCAGATACCTTCAGGAGTTGCCTTCTTGTCAGCCGGGATATTCGGCTTTTTGGACTGGTGCCGGTTGGCCTCGGTGTCCAAGGCCGATGCAACCTTTTCGCATGCGAGGATGAGCGAGCTGAAGAACGATAGAACCGGCGGCTCGTAGCTCACCTCGTCTTCGCTGCTGACAAAGACCTTGCCAAACGAGGTGTCGAAAATGTCAACGCTATTGAGGTCATCGCAGATCCCTTGTCCTGACCACGTGTGACTCTTCGGTACGCCGTCCTGCTCAAACGAAATGCAGGCTTTCTGTGCGGCAGCGCCGGGCTTATAGACATTGCAGTGGAGGGTACCCCTCTCGCGGGCTCCGCATACATGTTTGAGGAGTCTGACATAACCGGATTTGCCTGACCCGTTGTTGCCATAAACAATCGTGATATTGCCCTTGCCAAACTCAAGTGGCTTTTTCGGAGCAAGGGCGTTTACTCCTTCGACATCACTGATTGAGCACAAACGCAGGGAGCCTGCTGCGCCCGGGGAGAACGCGGTAGCAGGAAAGGAACAGGTCGTTTTGGGCAGCTTACCTTCGGCTTCCTGCTGGCATAGGGTTGCGAACTCAGAGACATCTTCGTTGGTAAGCTCAGGCTGCTGGAGTAGCCGAGTTGCCGCGATCTGGAGCCACTGGGGGCGCGTTGAAAACCATTGGGTCAGTGATGCCGACATCTCGCTCATGCTATTCCCCCTCAGCTTCCCGCTTGTGCTTAATAAACGTCACCTCGAACGCCCTTGCACGCCCGAACTACTGCTCGCCACAACGAAAGTATGCTGCAAATGAGAAAGGAGAGCAACAGTACCAGGACATTGGAGAGATGAGATGGGGCCTACTAATAATCCTTGAAAGAAAAAAAACATCGTTTTTAATGCAATGCTGTGCCCCCTTCCCCAAGGGCAGCGATTTTCCACGAAGACACAAGGCCGATACACAGATGGAACCGACCTTGGAACCTGCCCAAATGAGTGTGCGCCATCACCTGAGCCATTCAATGAGATGACTGGCCTCATTTGCTGTCATATCGCCATATTCCTTGCGAAAGTTTATGGAGCAAAGAGCTTCAGCGTCTAGTCCCTGCCGCTCCGCGAGGTCATAGGCATAGCAAAGTTGCTTGTCAGAAGCAGGCTGATTGGCCCTGTGCGGGGTAAAATCGTACATAATCACCTCAAATTTGTCATAATAGTTGAAACTTTTTCCGAATATACGCCATGGCTGAGGCGCGGGTGTAGCCAATCTTTGATCCTGCTCGTACGCGCTCCGCGGGACCTTTGTGCAAAGCGTCTTCGTTTGAGAGTGTTTTGGCTGAAATGAGCCCACCAGTTGCCTTTGCCAGTTCAGCCCGTGATACCACAGGGGGCAATTCCTGTTCGATGGACCTAAAAAAGGCTTCTGTACCGAGGCCATGATTTATTAGGCTTTCAGAACGTTCAAAATTGCGTTGCCAGTATTGTTGCATGTGTTCTCCTGCATGCTGGGCTAATAATGGTTGGTGTGGGAATACACATTATAGTTAGTATAATTGTTTAGTTACGATTAAAAAATAAGTACATACCAAATTTATGCTTTATTAAATTGACAGCATAAGAAAAGGCGAGGGATCTAAATGATCCCTCGCCTTTTTCGTACCCATTAAAATGCGTTTAGATTATTTTCTCAGAGCCTTGTTACACGAGAAGCGGAAGCAAAACGATTACCCAAGAATCACTCATGGCTTACTCCTTGTTCGTATAAAAGAGTTTTGAAAATCTCTATAGCAATTCAAAAATATTGATTTTTACGAATTTAATCAAGGAGATTTATGTTGAACAGCTTCGCTGAGGCTGTCTCCACGGCTAAGACTAGGGAACAATAGAGGCTAGCGACAATCTTGTTGTCAGCAACAATCAGACGCTCTGAAGAATCACCGCGAAATTCTTATTTTTTTTCACTGTCACGCAAAAAATGCACAAGTTGAGCAGCTTGCCGATGAACAAAAACACGCTGTTCATCAGAAAGAGCACTAAAAAGCTCTGCCAGCGAATCCGCATAGAAATCAGCTGACTCTTGTGGTTCTGCAAAGAGATCAACAACTCTGCAATCCAGTGAATCTGCCAGGTTTTGCAAACGTTCGAAGCGAGGCGCAGTTTTCCCCTGTTCCATGCGTGATAACGATTGCTGCCCAATTCCAACTTTCTCTGCAAGCTCTTCCTGAGACATTCCCAATGCCCTACGGCGCTGAAAAATTGCCTGTCCAACTATCTGTGTCAAAGAATTGGGCCGCTCTTTCACCGCATCCTCCTCCAGTAATTCAAGGTAAGAGTTTATGCGGTCCAAGTGGTATTGACATGTATTAAAAAGAGTGATTTTACTCATTAAAAGAGTAAAATCACCACAGCTAAGCATATCAACCTACAGAAACACAAGTAGCCAGGAGGGATAAATGACAAATGGCGTAACTATTTTGGGAAGAGTGGCCTTAATGGTGGTCGTTGCCCTCTTTCTATGTGCGTGTGGATCAAGCGGGAACAACCTCGAGAAATTGCACGGCAAGTGGCAAATGGACAAAAAGGCTACTGTTGAGCTGAGCAAAGAATTTGGCAAAATGTCCAAAGAAATGAGGGCAGAGCTGATAGGAAGGCTGGGGCAGCATGGTCTCGAGTTTGATGTTTTTGCAAAGGATATCTTGTTTGTTTTTGACAACGCAACCCATGGGACGCTGAGACTACCTTTTGAAGTAAAAAAAGATAGCGGTGATACTATCAGCATATCCGTAAATCGAGAGCAGCCTACAAAAATCACCTTTGAAAAGGACAATATAATTATCGTGGATTCATCCCGCCTCCAGCATGTGACAGGCATCCCAGAAATGGTTTTTGTAAAAGTAAAGTAACTCCAGGCGGATTCAACTTGCAAGTGCAACACCCTCAAAGTTGAATGAAAAGGCAAGG
>VSSQ01000244.1_pt1 | contig 62281 bp, 41 predicted proteins | sample 4763081 | NCBI WGS metagenome assembly VSSQ01 (sample SAMN12137344, study PRJNA551015) | bioreactor metagenome | isolation source: SDC9 anaerobic chlorinated ethene degrading culture | place: USA: Knoxville, Tennesee | collected 2015-01-01
CTGATTTCCAATCATATAGGATTGAAATCAGTTCATATATCTATTTAAACCGGGATGACAGATGACAGATGAAAGGGATCTGTCACACAGCATCTGTCATCTCCAAAAGCCTCTTCAATAAAGGGATCCGGGCCTAAAAATGATAGATGACAGATCATTTTACGAAAACTCAATTCGGCTGCAATAAAGAAGCTGTTCTGTTATGATTCGATTACATAATACAAAAATAAACTGTATATTTACCGCAATTCGGAGTTTGCCCCATGAATCCGAAACAACGATCTAACATTATAAAACACAAAAACATGAAAAAGAACTTAATTTGGTTATTCCTTTTGCTGTGTGCCATTCCTGGAATTTCGTGCGACAAAGATGAAGAAACCCGCGTACTAAAATTAGTTTGGGAAGAAAATTTTGATCAAACCAATGGGTTTGACACAAAAAGCTGGAGCAAGATCCCCCGAGGCACATCCGACTGGAACAATTACATGTCTGATTTCGACTCTCTCTACCAGGTATCCGATGGTAACCTGATTCTTAGGGGAATCAACAACTACACCCTACCAAACGATACGGCTCCATACCTGACAGGAGGTTTATATACCAAAGATAAAGTAACCTTTACCTATGGCAAAGTAGAAATACGCGCCAAACTACAAGGAGCAAAAGGTGCTTGGCCTGCCTTTTGGATGTTACCACAAGATGGTAAATGGCCTTTTGGTGGCGAGATAGATATTATGGAACGACTGAATCACGACGAAATCGCATACCAGACCATTCATACAAACTACACGTATGTATTAGGTATAAAAGAACCTAAAAACGGAAGTACCGGAAAAATCGATCCAAACGGATACAACACATATGCCGTAGAGATCACCCCGGACAGTCTGATCTTCTCCATAAACGATATACATACATTTTCGTATCCCAATCTGAACAACGACAAAGAGGGTCAGTATCCCTTTGGGAAACCTTTCTATTTGCTGCTTGACATGCAATTAGGAGGTACGTGGGTTGGAGAAGTAGATCCGAAACAGCTTCCTGTCGAAATGAAAATAGACTGGGTAAGGTATTACAGATAATCCATAAAGGCCCAACGTTTACGGGTCTTTAGATATTCAGGATTTTTCTGGTGGGCATAACATTCGGCTTCGAATGATATATTACGGTAAGCATGGGGCTGCCTAATCAACAGCCGGATGGCCCATTCAATAAAATACCAAAGATAGAAAAATACAACCAGCATCTCTTTTTGTTGGGCAACATGAATCTTTTCGTGATTTATCATCATCGTCTTTACACCTTCGGGCATTTCGTCAAAATAGGATTTCCGCATGATGATAAATGGGAAAAACGTTATTCCAATTATGTCGTCGGGCAACATAAAGGTTTTACTCATAATAACTCGTATAAATCTCATTGTCTTAAAGGGTTACAATTATTAATTTACAAAACTAACTATTTTGTATCAATAAAAGAAGTAAATAGTAATTTTAGTATTATTTTTTGCTTATCTTTATCTGGATAAGAAGATTTCGCGTATCTATCTGACTGACAGATTGTAATTGAGAAGTAATAAGTTGGCGGTAACGATTTAGCGAAAGTCAGGCAGCACTGATCGTCAGTGCTTTGCATATCTCAAACGACTCTGTATACAAAGGGACAATTCATTCTCAAATAAACAATATCAATTGAGTATTTATCAAACAACGGCAGGAACACTGAATAGTTCAGCCGTTCCTGCATCTTGTCCAGAAAATAAGTGCGACTTTCATTTTCACCTTGTTTTTAATATTATCACTTTGATTATAATACGAAAAAGAAACTCATCTGCCGGAAAACGACAAATGAGCCTCTCTGATACAGACGGTGATTTATTCTTTATATTAAAAGCACTGCCGCAATTAGCGAAAATTGTTTTGTTAAAAAGAATATCATATTGGCTATTTACTATTCAATTTACTTTTACGGTATGCAAAGTAGAAAACCTGTGGTAGAATAGTAAAAGAGAGCAAAAGGCATATCAGGATGCCGCCTACTATCATTACCGCCAGTGGCTTTTGTACCTCTGATCCCATTCCGGTAGATAGGGCTGCAGGGAGTAATCCGGCAGACCCCATTAGAGAAATCATCAGTACGGCGCGCAGACGAGTTCGTACAGCTTCGTTAGTAGCAAAATTAATATTGCGGCTTCGCTGCAAAAGTGATTTCATCAGTGCAGTGAGTAGAATCGAGTTGATCGACACAATCCCGAACAGGATAATAAACCCGACGCCTGCCGAAATTCCGAAGGGAATGCCGGCAACCCACAGTGAAACGAAACCTCCGATAAAGGCATAAGGCATTGTACTTGCAGCGATTAAGGTGTCTTTGACCGTACCAAAATTCATATAAAGCAAGAAGAGGATCAAAAGTAACACCGCCGGAATGACTACTGCAAGACGTTTTGTAGCCCGTTGCTGGCTTTCAAATTCGCCTGCCCATTGCATTCTACTGCCATCAGGTAGCTTCACTTGCTCCGCGACTTTGGCTTGAGCTTCATTTATAGTTGAACCAAGATCTCTATCGCGAATAGAGAAACCTATCCCAACATAGCGGCTACTTCCTTCGCGATAGATAAATGCTGGCCCTATTACAAATTTAATATCCGCAATTTCTTTGAGTGGAACTTGCTTGCCGTCCATTGTTGGAATGAGAATATTACCGATCTTCTGTTCATCGTTGCGGAACTGCTGTTCAAAGCGGAGCATCACATCGAATGTACGTTCGTTTTCGTAGAAAGTAGTCGCCGCCTTACCTCCGACAGCCATTTCGATAACTGCCTGAGCGTCTGCCATTGATACGGCATACTGAGCCATTTTTGACTCAAGAGGCTTGATCTGCAATTCAGGCAGGCCGATTGAACGGAATACATTCACATCTTCTACCCCTTGAACACCTTTAATTACTCCGGCTGTGCGGTCGGCGGCAGCCTCCAACTCGTTGAGATCATTGCCAAATATCTTAATCACCAACGCACTTTTTACTCCGGCAACATACTCTTCGACATTGTCTTGAATTGGCTGTGAAAAAGCGAGAATTATTCCTGGATAGATTGCTAGAGAGTCTTGCATTTGCCCGATTAACTCGTCTTTAGAAATTTTGCGTTTCCATTCAGTTTCAGGTTTTAGTTCGGTGTGAAACTCAATATTGAAAAAGCCTGTAGCATCTGTACCATCATTGGGACGCCCGGTTTGAGTAAGGATAAAATCAATCTCGTCAAAACATTGCAGTTTTGCTTTCATCTCTTTGGTTATTCGCACACTTTCCTGGAGATTGATGCTATTGGGCAGTGTAGCACGAACATAAATTGCCCCTTCGTTCATACTCGGAATAAACTCTGTACCCCAGAACATAAAACGGACAAAACAGATACCGAATAAAATAACAAATGTTACAATGGTTGCTTTACGGTAGCGGCTAGTGAGGTAATAGAGTGACATAAGCCATCCGATCAATGCCCTCGTAACCTTGTTGCTCTTTTCTTTAATCGGCTTTATAAGCAGCACCTTGCACATTACCGGAACATAGGTCAAAGACAAAAGCAAAGAACCGAGAAGGGCATATCCCAACGTAAAAGCAAGTGGCGAAAACATCTTCCCCTCCACTTTCTGGAACGAAAAAATCGGGAACAGAGCTACCACCAAAATAACCTGCGCGAAGAAGATATGGGAAGCAACCGAACCTGCACTTTTTTTAATCAACCCACCTTTGGAATAATAGCTAAAGCGATCACCCGTTTCCTGTGATTTTTGTAAAAGTGCAACAAAAATTACCTCCGTTATGACCAATGTACCCTCTAATAGCAATCCGAAGTCTAAGGCCCCCATTGAGATCAGGTTGGCAGGCAATCCCTGTATTCGAAGCATAATAATTGCAAAGAGAAACGATAGCGGAATAACCGAAGCAACAATAAAAGTCGTGCGCCAGTTAAATAGGAACAAGAATACAATAAATGCTACAAGTAAAATTCCTTCCAGCATGTTTTTGATTACAGTATGAATGGTTGCGTCAACAAGTTTCGTCCGATCCATAAACGGTACGATTTTTATACCTTTCGGCAGCACCTTATCGTTTAGTTCAGTGATCTTATCTTTGAGGCGGTTGATTACTTCGCTCGGGTTTTCACCGCGAAGCATAATCACAATGCCCTGTACTACATCATCTTCATAGTTGAGTCCCACCTGTCCTTGTCGTGGTTTGGCCGACACGGATACAGTAGCAACTTCTTTGACGCGAATTGGTGAATTACCTTTCGTTGTAATCAATATATTTTCAATATCTTCAACACTTTCCAAAAGCCCCAAACCACGCACCACATACGCCTGTGAGCCTTTTTGTATCACATCGCCGCCGACATTGATATTACTTCTTCCAACAGCTTCATAGACATCAAGAGGTGAAATATCATAATTGGCAAGCTCCACCGGATTCACCCGGATTTCATACATTTTCTCCTCGCCTCCGAAAGTAGCGATGGTCGCAATACCCGGAACGGCTAAAATCTCCCGTTGTACTACCCAATCATTAATGGCCGAAACCTCACGGATGGGTAAATCGCTTTTTAATATGTATCTGAAAACCTCTCCAGTAGCACCACTTGGTGGTTCAATAGACAGTTCGACACCATCCGGCAAGTTCAACTCCTGCATCCGGTTTGAGGCGTACTGCTGAGCATAAAAATCATCTACGCCGTCTTCAAAAAGCACATTAACGACTGCTAACCCGAACAAGGACGTTGAACGCACATCTGTTTTTCGAGGTATGGTGTTGAGTTGCTGCATAATGGGAAGAGTGACAAATTTTTCCACCTCCTCGGCACTGCGTCCGGGCCATTGGGCAATGATCTTGGCTCGTGTATTGGTCACATCGGGATAAGCTTCAATCGGAGTGTTTTGATAGCAAACAATTCCTGCCACAAACAATATTCCCGTCATAAAGAGGATGAATATATGATTTTTAAGGGCAAACCCTATAATATTTTCTATAAATTTGTGCATCGTTACTTCCCTTTTATTTCGTTGTATATCAACAGTTGGTTTTTTATTACGACCTCTTCACCTGCCCGAAGGCCGTCAGAAACATAAGTAAAACCATCATGGTGGTCAAGAGGGACAACTTCCCTGATCTCAAAACTCTTATTGCCAACGACAACATAGTAACTGTTGTTGTCAAAAATCACGGAATTGCTCGGAACTGTTGCCAACTCTGAATCCGAATCGTTAAGTAGCTTTACCACCACCGACATTGCGGGTTTGAGTTTTAGTTCGGAGTTAGGCAAAGTGATTCGGGCTTTCAGCGCTTTGTCTTCTGTATCGAAAACCTGCGAAAGGGAATTGATTTTGCCCTTGAATACCTCTCCGGGATAGGCCACCGAGGTTATTTCAATACATTGCCCTTCATGTACAAATTGTAGACTTCCAGCATAGACATTCGCAACTACCCACACCGTTGAGAGATCGGCAATCGAAAATAAGGGTTCGCAACCTGCCGAAACAGGAGTTCCCGGATTGCCATACTTTTCGATAACGTAGCCACTAATCGGTGCTTTTATAGAAAATATGCCGGCACCCAGATTTTCCCCATAGAGTGAAAAATCCGCCTGTAATTTTTCAACCGTTGAACGAGCTTCGACAAGTTCACGGTCGATTGCCATTCCACTCTCATGCAAAGCCTCCACACTCGTGAGGCTTCGCCGGGCAATGGTCAGTTCCGATTGCAACGAACTTAATTCGGCCGAACGTATATCTACCATCGTTTTCCCCTTGTTTACACGATCACCGAGCGCAAAGTAGTTTTTCACGATAACACCGCTGACTAAGGGGGAGTAGCTTATTGTCCGATCGGGATCGGCTACGACTTTACCAGCGAGAGTAAACTCTTTTTGCAAATGTTTCATTTCTATCCTTGCCGTTGCCACTTCCTGCAAAAAGTCCTTCGAAATGGTGCTTTGAGTCGTTTGACTGTTCTGGTTATTCTCTCCACAACCAACCAGCAGCGGGAGTAAAAAATAGATTATCCTCTTCATCATCTGTTATTTTATATCTTGTCCTATTGAAAATTGCAACTGTTCAAATTGAAGTTTTAATGCTTTGTGACTTTGCAAAAGCATCTCTTTTACCGAGCGATAACTATCCATAAAATCCATGTATTCAACGATTGATATGTTTTTCAGCAGCAGATTCTTTGCATACACGTCCAACATATTGTCAAGTTCGTTTTGTGTAGAGTCCGCTATCTCCTTGTCAAGAAAAAAATAGGTAGCTTTATAGTTTTCAAAACACTCAACAATTTCATTTTGCACATTATTCCGCCCTTGGGATACCAATATTTCATTTTGCCTTAGTTTTATTTGAGCAGTTTTTATAGCCCCTTTGTTACGATTGAAAATCGGTATCTGAACTCCTACTCCTATACCGAAAAAGTTATCCCATACACCTCCGTAGCGGTCGTATTTTACTCCTAAACTAACATCCGGTATCCTTAGCGACTTTTGGTAGGCTATATCTTTGCGGTGGTATTCACTTTGCAATATTATTGCCTCTAAATCAGGACGAGATGTAAGAGCTATCTCGATTAGTGTATTGGAATTTAATGAAAGCGGCGAGGGAAAATTATCTTTTTCCTCTGCTATAATAACCATTGTAGAGGATTCTAAAGCAAGCAGATTTTTTAGCGTTTTCTGCATTGTGTTAAGCTCTGCCCTAATGTTGTTTATATCTCCATTTATGGCAAATAAAGCCGTTTGCAACCTTAACAATTCATTCTTAGTAACATTCCCTGTATTATACTGAGTCTGGTATCCTGCAACAACCTCTTCGAGAACTCTCTTCTGATTTTCGATAACAATAAGCACATTTTGCAAATATGCAGTCTCGGCAATCGAGCTGCGGAGCTCCATCTTCATACTTCGCAAAAGTTCTTCGAATTGTTTTACGGTTATTTCCTTGCCAACTTTTTCGACATTAGCTAACTTTACTCTGCGTGCCGAAAGTGAAACAATCTGCGAAAGTTCCACCGAAAACTGCTTTGGGTATCCAATCGCACCTCCATTCTCATCGGTACTCCGCCGTTTCCAGAAGTTAATGTCGCCAACCGATAACTCGGGATTATCCCATACCTTTGCTTCGGCAATGGCAGCATCTGCTATCGAAACATTCATTTGTCCGGCAATAAGTTCCAGATTCTGTCTAAGAAACATCGTCTCAATCTGTTCGGGAGAGAGTGTGATCCGTTGAGCTGATACAGGCAAAAATAGCCATGAGAAAATAGCGATGAACAGTAGTCGTACCATAAAATATCTTTTTGGGCACAAAAATAGCCATAAGCAGAGTCCCGGATTGTTAGAGAATCCTTATAAATCGATTAGAAAATCATTAGAAGACTGTCCCTTGCGAAAAAATATCTACCTTTGTAGCATGGCTAAAATACTTGTAATAGAGGATGAAAACCGTGTTGCAGAGCTGCTAAAACGGGGATTGGAAGAGTCTGGACACTCTGTCAGAATTGCAGGTTGCGTTTCGGAGGGTCTAAAGATGTTTGCCGATGAAAAACAGGATATCATCGTTTCGGATATCATGTTGCCGGACGGTAGCGGTTTTGATTTATGCCGCGACATTAGACGACAAAACGAAACTGTCCCCATCCTGATGCTTACAGCACTGGGTACAACAGACGATAAACTTGAAGGATTCGACTCGGGAGCTGATGACTACATGGTTAAACCTTTCGATTTTCGTGAATTGGATGCGCGTATATCCATCTTATTGAAACGCTGCCAAACGCTTTCGGTTGAATGTATTGAATATGCAGATCTTAAAGTATACCTCAAAACAAAATCCGTTTCGCGAAATGGACAACCCATCGTACTTACCCCTAAAGAGTATAACTTGCTGCTCTTTTTTGTGCAAAATCCGGAGAGGGTTCTGACCCGCACGGAGATAGCCGAAAAGGTCTGGGGTACTTATTTTGACACCGGAACAAACTTTATTGATGTATATATAAACTACTTAAGAAAAAAAATAGATAAAAATTTCGACACCAAACTTATACACACTAAACCGGGAATGGGGTTTATATTCAGTTATGAAAATCCGTACTAAACTAACACTCAGATATCTGTTCGCAACCGCACTATTGGTAATAGCAGTCTTTTTTGTGCTCGAAGAATTACTATTTCCTCAGGCCGGATATGACATGCTTCATATCCTGAATATACGGTTGCTTGCAGTGTGGGCGGTTTCATTCGGATTATTATTCGTGATTGGCTATTTCATGGCTCGCAGCGTGCTCAAGCCTGTGTCGGAGATTGTAGAACAGGTCGAAGATATAACCGCTTCAAACCTTAATAAACGAGTAGTGGTAAAAGATGCTAAAGACGAAATTGGAGAACTTGCTCATACTTTTAACAACACTTTAGATCGTCTCGAAAAGTCGTTTGAGTCGCAAAAAATGTTTATCAGTAATGTTTCCCATGAACTGAGAACGCCAATGGCAGCTCTGATTGCCGAACTTGAACTGTCTCTTTACAAAGAACGCTCAAACGAGGACTATAAAAAAGTGGTCGAAAATGTCCTTGCCGATGCCCGCAATATTGAAAAGCTGTCCAACGGGCTAATGGATTTGGCAAAAGCAAGCTATAATACAGAACAAATTAGTATGTCTGCTACACGTCTCGATGAAGTGTTACTGGACGCAAGCGCAGTGGTGATGAAAGCACACGGTGGTTATAATGTTGATTTGAGATTTGACGAAGATACTGATGACGATAAAATGGTTACTATACATGGTAACAATTATCTGCTTCGTACAGCATTTGTGAATCTTATTGAAAATAATTGTAAGTTCTCATCCAACCACAGCTCAACGGTTCGGATTTCGTTTCATGAGCATGAGGTTCTTATTCGTTTTTCAGATACCGGTATCGGTATTCCCGAAGAAGATATGGAGCATCTATTCAAACCCTTTTACAGAGGCAAGAACCGCAGTTTTTCACAAGGGAATGGAATTGGAATGGCGTTGGTAGAAAGAATAGTAAAGCTTCACAACGGCACAATCTCTGTTCATTCACACTCTGGTAAAGGTACAGTATTTACTCTTATTTTCAAGTATCTTTAGTTTGATAGTATTTGTATTCATATAACCTTTCATACGTTACATCGCCCGACTTTGGAGGGTGGTTGCCCCCTGCAAGGGCAAGGCGCGGCGAGTTACTCGCTGCCTTTTGAGTAACTCAAAAGACACCTTGCCATGTTCCGATGAACATAAAATCCACCTTTGGGACGGATTGAAAAGTTAGCTTTATCCGGTATATTTAGTACATTCAATCAGCAAACTACGTATACAACTATAATTATGCAGATTTAGAGGTGAGGGAGTTGAAGTTGCAGGGGCTTTTTTCTGTGCAGGGAGAGGGAACAGGCAAGTTTTACGACTGAAATACAACTCGAAGCGCAGCGAAGGCGTGGAGATTTCAGTTGTAACCCGTCAGGGGTTGAACTTGAATGTTCACTCGCACGGAACAATCTTTGCCCCTTAAACGAGCAACTCTGTCCTCAATTGGCTTTTTGTTGGTTTCGGATGGCTTTCTGCTCTTTCCGTTTTATCGCCTAAATCGCTATTCATCAGCTTTATTACTGCGCTCTGCGCTTAGTCTCAATTTTAATTCTTATCTTTACCTGTATCAATAAAAACCAGGTCTGCCATGTTTCATTCTGAGGAATACATAGCTAACGAGAATGATCGCTGGATGATACAAAAATATTTGCATCTTCAATTTGGGGGAGCAACTGCTATAGAAGAAAAATTTGCACCCCGGCACGATGCAGCCTTTGTATTTCATTTTGGTGACAGGCCGATACTACGTGATAGCGACAACTACGTGCTTGAACCGTTCTTTATAGCCTCCATTCAACGCCGGGCATTACAAATGTGCATTCAGGGCAATCTGGATAGTTTTATTGTTATTTGCAATCCAACCGTACTTTCCAGATTATACAATCTCGATATGGCTCCGGTTTCAAAACACAGCATCAGTTTACCTAACAACCAGCTATATCCTATTTGGGAACAGCTAAAACATTGTTCAACCTTCACCCAAAGAGTTGCTCTTTTTCAATCATACATAAACCATTCGTTTCCGGCTCCCTATATTCCAGATGCCGTAGATAAGTTATATGAAGAGATTGTAAACCATGCAATCAATACACCGCTGAAATATCTTATTGAAACATGCGGCGGAAGTCCTCGTACCATCGAGCGTAATTTTATACACCGGCTGGGCGTATCACCCAAAACACTGATGCGCATTGTTCGTTTCAATTACCTTTGGGATAAAATACGGACAGAACATGTAGTAGACTACCAAGACCTTGTATTTGACGGCCATTTTTTTGACCAGAGTCATTTTATTAAAGACTTCAAGGATATCATTGGCGAAACTCCCTCTTACTTCTTTAAGCGTAATTTACAACACCTGCAGATTATCAGTGGCAAGGGCGCCGGGAATTCCTGATTTTGTCGTTTTTTTACAATTTTAGATTAGATTAAGTCCTTTCCTTAGCTAAATAATAAGGTTGAACCCAATTTTACGCTTATGAAACGATTTATTTTATTAGCAGGTATTTGTATTCTTTCCGGATTACAGGCCAACGCCCAGGGCTGGTTGGAAAAGATGGGGAAAAAAGTAAAAGAGAAAACTGTAGAAAATGTTGAAGAGCGTATTGAGCAAAATACAGAAAACGCCATCGACAAAGAGTTGGACAAAGCCGAAAAGGCTGTAAAGCAGTCGGACGACAGGGATAATTCTGATTCATCTGATACAAACGAAGGCAAAGCATCAAACGGAGCCAAACAAACAAAACTGGAGGGTACATCTCAATATGATTTTGTACCGGGCAACAAAATTCTCTATTTTGAAGACTTCTCGCAAGATGCCATTGGTGATTTTCCGGCACAGTGGACCTCCAACGGATCCGGCGAAGTTAAAACCGTAAACATCGCTCCCGGCAGATGGCTGCATCTGAATGGCGAAGATGCGGTATACTGTTACATGAAGGAGATTGAATTTCCGGATAATTTCATTATAGAATTCGATCTTATACCCGACAATCAATTCGATTATGGCATCGAGTTAACTCTTTACCAAGAGGATAAGTCTGATCCGAAAGAGCTGAATGACAACCTTTATCCCGGAATAGGAGGAATACAAATTGTTCCTAAAAAAGATGGATGGGAGACCAAAGGATACCATACAGATAAAGACTGGCTTACAGGCAACGCATCGCGTAATCCGATTATACAGGAAGAGCTGAACCATGTTATTGTATGGATACAGAAACGAAGGGTAAGAATATACCATCAGGGGGCCAAAGTACTGGATGCACCTACAAACATTTATCCCGAAACCAAATTCGACAGACTGCGTTTTTCGGGATGGGACAGACATAGCAGCCCGTATGTAAGTAACCTTAAAATCACAACGGCTGCTTCGGATACCCGCAGTAAACTAATAACCGAAGGGAAACTGGTAACCTACGGAATCACATTTGATGTTAACAAAGCAGACATAAAACCCGAGTCCTACGGCACGCTGAAAAGTATTGCTGATGTATTGAAAGAGAATCCGGATATCAAAATCAAGATTGAAGGTCACACAGACAGTGATGGCGATGCCGCAGCCAACCTCGAATTATCCAAACTTAGAGCCGATGCAGTTAAAAAGCAACTATCAACCGGTTTTGGTATTGAGACCGCCCGTATGCAAACGGCCGGTGCCGGCGAAAACATTCCTATCTCGCCAAACGACACTCCGGCCAATAAAGCTACTAACAGAAGGGTGGAAATTACGAAACTGTGATAGCAAGCTACGCCAACCTGTTTGTCGGTTCGGCATTATTTAGTATTTTTACACCAGATTCGGGAAAGTTCTTGTTCTAAGGCTTTCCCGAACTTTTAAGCCATTAGCTATTTTTTTACTAATAATAAAAACACAAACAATTTATGTTGAGACTTACTAAAACAGGTATGCTGTTTTTGTGTAGCATCGCTACCTTGTTATCTTGTCAGGAAAGACAAGTGGTAAAAGCTGATTATCAAGTCATCCCTATGCCCAGGGAGATAGTGGCAGATAATCAGTCGGCCTTCAAACTTACTTCTGCAACGACTATTCATTTCCCTGCAGAAAATGCCCAGATGGAAAATGTTGCCAATTTTCTGGCAGGATATATCGAAACCAGCACTGGAAATAAACTAAAAGTAAGCAGTACAGAATCTGCACAGGCTATTTCGTTAGTCATAGACGAGAGTATCTCTAATAAAGAAGGGTACGAATTAACGGTTTCTGCCGATGGAGTACGTATTGCCGGCTCTACTCCAGCGGGTGTTTTTTATGGTGTACAGACGCTGCGCAAATCCATTCCTGCTACAGGTGGTAAAAAAGACGTAGAACTGGCAGCCGTAAAGATTAGCGATTATCCACGTTTTTCTTATCGCGGTATGATGCTGGACGTAAGCCGCCACTTCCAACCGGTAGACTCTGTAAAAAACTACATCGACCTGTTGGCCTTACACAATGTGAACCGCTTACACATGCACCTTACAGACGATCAGGGCTGGCGTATTGAAATTAAAAAATACCCAAAGCTTACTGAAATTGGTTCTAAAAGAAAAGAAACGGTGATAGGCAGAAATACAGGCGAGTACGATGGAAAACCGTACGAGGGATATTATACGCAGGAACAGCTAAAAGAGCTTGTTAAATATGCCGGCGAACGTTTTATCACCATAGTTCCGGAAATAGACCTTCCAGGTCATCAGCAGGCAGCACTCGCCTCGTACCCGGAATTCGGATGTTCAGGCGGCCCATACGAAGTATGGACGCAATGGGGAGTTTCTGAAAATGTGATTTGTGCCGGTAACGATCAGGCGTTGACCTTCCTGGAGGATGTCTTGGCGGAGGTTATTGATATATTTCCCTCCGAATACATCCACATCGGTGGCGACGAATGTCCGAAAGTTCGCTGGGAAAGCTGTCCGAAGTGTCAGGCTCGTATCAAAGCAGAAAATATTAAAGCCGACAAACTACATAGTGCCGAAGCTTACCTTCAAAGCTACGTAATTTCAAGGATGGAAAAATTTGTGGAAAGTAAAGGTCGTCACATTATCGGATGGGACGAGATTCTGGAAGGAGGCCTGGCCCCCAATGCTACGGTTATGAGCTGGCGTAGTATGGATGGTGGTATCCAGTCAGCACAACAGCACCACGATGTGATTATGACACCCTCTTCTCATGTCTATTTTGACCACTATCAATCGACCGACACGGACAACGAACCATTGGCTATCGGAGGATTCTCGTCGCTTGAAAAGGTATACAATTTCGAACCTGTTCCGGATGTGCTTACAGAAGAAGAACAAAAATATATTATCGGCGCCCAGGCTAATTTGTGGACAGAATACATCCCTACTTATGCACAGGCTCAATACATGACTCTCCCCCGTTTAGCTGCTCTGGCAGAAGTTCAGTGGTCTGCAAAGGAAAAGAAGGATTATCAATCCTTCCTGAACCGTTGTGTAAAGCTTACAGATCATTACATTCTGAACGGATACAATTTTGCCAAACATCTTTTTGATGTGAATGCCGAATTAAAGACAGACACCGAAAGCGGCAGTCTTATTATCAGCTTATCAACGTTAGGCGATGGCGAGATATATTATACAACGGATGGAAGTGTACCCAGCGTAAAAAGCAATAAATACGAAACACCGGTTCAGATAAAGACTGATACACACTTCCAGGCCCGGGTAATCCGTTCGTCGGGCGAAAGCCGGATTTACGAAGAGAAAATATATTTCTCTAAAGGCACCATGAAACCCATTGTCCTGACTGAGGAACCCAGCAAAGGGTACAGCTTTAACGGAGCTCCGGTACTAAACGACGGAATAAAAGGAAACGGCAACTACAAAACGGGGCGTTGGCTGGGCTTTCAGGGAAAAGACATCGTGGCGACTTTTGATTTGAAAGAGGCTACCGAAATCAGCAAGATTCGCTTCGCTACAAATGTAGTGAAAGGCGATTGGATTATGGATGCCCGTCAGGTTTATGTAAGCGTTTCGGACGATGGCAAGACTTTCCGCGAAGTGGGTAAAGAGGAATTACCGGAAATGCAAATGGCTGATAAAGACGGACTATTTGTGCATGAAATAGACTTCACTTCCGTTAAAGCTAAATATGTACAGGTTACTATCAAGAAGGTAAGCTTACCATCTTGGCACGGAGGTGCAGGCAATCCGGCTTTTATTTTTGTTGACGAGATAGAGATTCTTTAAAAACACTTTTGAAGGTGGTTTCTGATAAATAAAAAAGAGGAGGGACATATCCCCTCCTCTTTTCATTTATAAAACGAATAATCAGATGCAACCTTTATTCGCGATAATGACAGCAACCCGGCAGAGCATCGTATACGGCTTTATCGGCTTTATGCAACGAGGTATCGTGTCCAACTTTCGCAATGGCTTTACTTACTGCTTGTAACGATGTTTTAGTCGTATCAATCTGGAGTTTGAGCACTTTCGTTTCCTGGTTCCATACAGCTTCTGTAACCCCTGCAACTCCTTTTGCCGTTGTTTCAATACGTTCTTTACACATGCCGCAACTGCCTTTTACCTCCAGGGTAAAGGATTTAGTCTTATTGCTTTCAGACATACCATGCATGTGCGCAGAAGAATGATTTGTTTGCTGTACAGTATTCTGTGCAGGCATTACATGACCTTCGTGACCGGTTACAGGTTTTGCCTCCACCGGATTCATCATACTGCGTTTGCCTTCCAACTGTGCGCTGGCATCAATAGAGAAGACACCATTGGTTACAACCTCTTCTCCTTCGTTAAGTCCTGCCAGTACAACATACGATCCTCCAAGAGAAGGTCCCAGGTCTATTTCACGTAAAAGGAATGCAGGAACATTTACGTTGGGTTGCTTCACGTAAACAACCGATCGCTTACCGGTCCACAGCACAGCCGACTGGGGTATCACCAGCTGGTTATCGTGTCCGCGCAACGAAGCCTCCAATTGAGCTGTTGCGTACATTTCGGGTTTAAACTCCATCCCCGGATTACCGGTTTCCACCCTCACCCGTGCTGTACGCGTTGTTGGATCAATCATCGGATCAATAAATGCAACAATACCCGTAAATGTTCGTCCCGGTAGAGCCTGTAAGGTAAAAGAAATCTTATCTCCTTTTTTAATAAACGGCAGATCGGCTTCGTATGCATCGAACAATGCCCACACCTTGGATAAATTGGCAATATCGAACAGTACGCCTCCCTGCGAGACATAGTCGCCGGTGTTTACACGCTTTGTCATCACCACACCACTTACATTTGCTTTGATGGCTACCGTTGAGGATGGCTTACCCGACTTTTCTATCGCTGCAATCTGTTCTGGTGTAAGCTTCCAATAGGCAAGTTTCTCGCGTGCTGCAGTAACCAACATAGGCTGTTGCATCCGGATAGCTTCAAGAAGCTCTTGCTGCGCATTGAATAGTTCCGGCGAATAAAGTGTAGCCAGCGTCTGTCCCTTTTGAACAGTCTGTCCGGTAAAAGCGACATTCAACGTTTCAATACGTCCGGATACATGGGCTGTTTGCGACTGCAGACTTCGCTCGTCCGGAGCTATTTTCCCATATAAACGCATGGTCTTTACAGGATTGCCTCTGCTTACACGAGTTGTCTGCACATTAGCTAAGGCAATAGCCTCCTCCGATAGTTGAATAGCATTGGGATCGACCGCTTCGCCCCCTTCTCCTCCCCCCTTACGCAGAGGAATAAGATCCATGGCGCATAATGGACATTTTCCGGGTTTGTCTTGTTTAATTTGAGGATGCATTGAGCAAGTCCAAATTTCAGATTCTGCCTCACCAGCAGCATGTTCATGATCATGTGTAGACGCCTGATTGGACTGGTTTGGGCTAAAAAATGCCCATCCCAATAAAAAACCGCCCAGAATAAGAGCTGTATACCGAACTGCTTTCAGTTTTATAATATCTTTAATCGTTTTCATTCCAATATATTTATTTTATTATTTTACAGAAAAGGCCTGATAGTTTGGAATACTTTATTCCAAAGACCGTGCTATAAGTTTCTCTATCCCCGCCACCCGGGTGTTATAATCGGCCACTGCCTCACTCTTCTTGAGACGGTAATCAAGCAACTGCCTTTCCACCCCGATTACATCGGTAAGGGTAGCCGAGCCGGCCGAAAATTCGCGTGTGATAAGATGATACGTTGATAACGAAAGCTGATATTGTTTTTCGTATAACGTAATCTTACGTGATGCCTCCTCCAACTGCTGCTTTAATGCACTGTAATCGGATATCATTACATTAAGCATGTCTGCATATTTCAATTCGCTGGCCTGACGATAATAGGCGCTTTCACGTTGTTGTGCGTTGTATTTTTTACGGAAGATAGGTATGGATATTTTGACCATTGGCATAATCATATCTTTACCGTTCATACTGTTCATGGGTACAGCTGTATTCATTGTATTCATGTCAGACGATCCTGATGAGGTTTTTCCGAGTATGGAGTATTGCAGGCCTATACCAAACATCGGATAACTCATCTTTTTATCCATCTCCGCTTTAGCTTTATAGGCTCTTTTCTCTGCATCGATCATGGATAACATCGGATTTGAAAACAGACTGTCTGTTACTGCCTGGTCTGTATACATATAAGAGCTCTGAATCAATGTATCGGGTACCGCTACAGGCAATTGCTGATTGCGGTTAAGCAGTGCATTAAAAGCGGCTTCGGCTGCTATCCGGTTGGATTGAATCGTTTGCAAGGCATTTTCCAATTCGGAAATTTCAAGTTGTATACGCAATACATCAGACAATCCACCGGTTGCTCCATTGCTTCCCATGGATGCCATAGGGGCCATATTCCCTCCGGAAACAGGCTGTGTAGTTGATGTACCAATATTTGAAGAGGTGCCCATACCACTCATTCCCGACATTCCTGAAGAGGCAGCCGAAACATTCTGACCGGCAGATACTACCGGTTGGCGTACAGTTATTCCGACAGGGCTTCCAGGAGCAGAAAAACGACGGATTGCCAGCTGCTCCAGCTGCTTTAACAATTCGATGTTAGCTGCCGTATTTTTATACTGCTCATTCAGGTTACACAACTGATACCACTGACTCTTTACGCTATAATAAAGATTATTCCGGCTGTCTCTGAACTCCTCGTACTTCATACGTGCCATCTCTGCCGCCTCTGTGCGGGCTGCCTTTTGCGTACCGAACCAGGGAAACATCTGCATCAGTGTGAGATCAGCTTTTTGTTTTCCCATAAGGGTTTCCATTGGTTCCAGAAAATAACCTATCTCGAGCTCCGGATCGGCATAGGCTCCAGCTTGAGGTATACGCTCCAACGAAGCTTTATACCCGGCAAATGCGGCCTTTACCTGCGGATTGTTTTGTGCTGCCATACGTAAATAGTAGGTAAGGCTATCGGTTTCGGATGCATAGATTGTTACTGAAGAAAACCAGAGCGCAATCAACATCAGACTGTATTTTATTATTTTATTCTTCATATTCTGTCTCCTTCGTTGTTTGTAATTCATTCTGTATTTTTTCCTTTCTCTGTTCTCGTTTCAATACCCCCTCACGCCACCAACATTGTAATACGGGTACAACAAACATGGTCATGGATTGAATTAACATACCACCGAAAGTGGGGATAGACATAGGCACCATGATATCTGCACCTTTGCCTGCAGAAGTTAACACAGGTAACAGGGCAATTAGTGTTGAAGCCGTAGTCATAGCTGCAGGGCGAACCCTTTTATTACCTGCAAATACAACTGCCTCGCGAATGGCAATCCTGGTTTTAGGATTTCGCTCCTCAAATACATCATGAATGTATGTCCCCATCAACACCCCATCATCGGTCGCAATACCAAACAGAGCTATAAATCCAACCCATACGGCTACACTTAGGTTTATAGGATGCATCTGGAAGAGGTCGCGCATATTTATGTTATTCAACGAGAAATTCATGAACCAATCTTGTCCGTAAAGCCATAAAAAGATAAAACCTCCGGCAAATGCTACAAATACTCCCGAAAAATGAATAAAAGAAGCTGTTACAGTACGGAATTGGAAATAAAGGATCATCAAGATAGAAAGAAGCGCAATAGGGATAACAATCATTAAACGTTTAGTTGCACGCTCCTGTTGTTCATAATTTCCGGCAAATTTATAAGAAACCCCTTTGGCCAGTTTTAATTCGCCGTTTGCTATCTTATCTTCCAGTATCCTGGATGCCTCTTTTACCACGTCGACTTCGGCTTTGCCTGCCAACTTGTCAAAGATTACATATCCTAATAAAAAGGTGTTCTCACTTTGAATCATTTGAGCTCCACGTTCGTAGCTGATATCTGCCAGCTCCTCCAAAGGTACCTGAACGCCCGTAGCCGTGGGAATCAACAACTTGGCAAGCTCTTCCGGACTATCACGTAATTCGCGGGCATAACGAAGTCTGACCGGGAATCGTTCTCTTCCTTCTACAGTGGTGGTTAGTACCATGCCTCCAACGGCGGCACCCAATACCTCCTGCATATCGGATACATTAACCCCGTATCTGGCCATATTGGTACGGTTCAACTCAATTTCGAGGTAAGGTGCACCCACTGCCCGATCATAAAATACAGAGGAAGGGATGACCGACGGAACCTCTTTCAAGGCTTGTTCAAGGGCCTTTCCCCCCTCTTCAATTGCTTCCAGATCGGGACCGTATACTTTTATACCCATAGGTGCACGCATTCCGGTCGACAACATCACCTGTCGTGCTTCAATCGGTTGCAGTTTGGGTGCGGATGTTAGTCCGGGAAGGTGGGTCACATTCACAATCTCTTGCCAGATATCATTGCTACTCTTAATTTCAGGACGCCATTGGCGCAGGTAATCACCGTAGCGATCAGCAATCAGACTATCAGCAGGTATTATCCTGAATCCGTCGGCAGGATTATAGACACCTCCTCCTTTAAGTAAGAACTCTCCCTTGCTGTTCACTTTAAAACGCATACGATGACCGTCGCTATCCAGGATATATTCGGGACGGTAGTTTATCGTATTCTCAAACATCTGCACAGGAGCAGGATCCAGAGCTGAATTTACACGCCCCCATTTCCCTACAGCAACATCCACTTCCGGTATGGTGGCCAACCTGCGATCTAATGTCTCAATCAATTTTAAGTTTTGCTCCACACCCGTATGTGGCATGCTGGTAGGCATCAGGAGAAACGATCCTTCATTCAGACTGGGCATAAACTCTTGTCCGATTCCGGGAAATGTTTCTGAAGCACTTGTCCACAAAGAGGTTTGACGTACAGTTTTCCATCCCAGCACTTCTGCTCCTGTTGCCAGAAAACCAAAGGTTTTATCAAAACCCAACCAAATTAGTAGTCCGAAGAGTATGGTGAACAATGGTATAGACATGAATTTCCATCGATGTTCGAGACACCATCTTAAGATCCTTTCATAAAAACGGACCAGCAGGCCAAATACAGACATAATTACAGCTACACTAGCGGCTACAAACAAAATATTGGGAGTAATTCCTTTTTCGGGCCCCATGGGCAACCAACCCTCCGATAAATAATAAAGGGTTATCAATACTGTAATACCAATATTGATATAGGTTGAAATCTTTGGATTTTTCCACCTGTAAGCCAATAAATTATTGAACCCAACGGCTGTAAGTCCCAAAGCCGGCACACTTTCATATATGATCAGAAGTACAACACCGGCCATTATAAGTAAGTAATTTAAGCCTTTACGCAGCAACGCCGAATTTGACCGGATGGAAAACAGGAAATAGGTAAGTGTAGGTAAAACCACTACACCCAATATAAATGCAGAAGCAAGGGCGAATGTCTTGGTAAATGCCAACGGATGAAACATCTTTCCCTCCTGGGCTTCCATGGCAAACACAGGTATAAAGCTGATAACCGTTGTAAGCATACCTGTTAGTACTGCTCCGGAAACTTCACCGATAGCCTTATGAATAAGGTTTACAAAAGGCTTGCCTTTATTGATACCCTTATTTTCGGGCATTTCCATATGTCTGATTACGCTTTCAACGAACACTACCCCTATATCTACCATAACTCCGATGGCGATAGCGATTCCGGACAGAGCTACAATGTTAGCATCTACTCCCACATTCCGCATGATAATAAATGTAGATAACACCGCCAACGGAAGCATACTCGCAATTACGAAAGAGGCACGTAGATTAAGGATCAGTACGATTATAACGATGATACAGATCAGCACCTCCTCCGTGAGAGCCGATTCCAACGTACCGATTGTCTCTTTAATCAATCCTGTGCGATCGTAAAAGGGTACAACTGTAACTTTGGATACGGTTCCGTCTTCCAGCACTTTCTGCGGCATCCCCGCATCCATTTCTTCAATCTTTGCTTTTACATTATCTATAACCTTTAACGGATTGGAGCCGTAACGGGCAACAACTACTCCGCCAACTGCCTCTACCCCCTCCTTATCTAAACCACCACGACGTGTTGCCGGTCCGAGATTTACAAATGCTACATCCTTGATACGTACAGGGACCCCGTTTCGTACAGTAACAACAGCCTCCTCAAGATCGGCTACCTTTTTAATATAACCCAGACCACGGATCAGGTATTCAGCCTGATTTATTTCAACGGTCTCAGCTCCGATGTCAAGATTACTTTTTTGTACTGCATTCATCACATCCATAACGGAAACATTGAACGAACGCATGGCATCAGGGTTAAGTTCCACCTGATACTCTCTCACGAATCCACCAGCTGAAGCTACTTCCGAAACACCTTCGGCAGCCGACAGAGAATACTTGACATAAAAATCCTGAATTGTCCGAAGCTCTTCGGCATCCCAACCTCCGGTAGGTTTACCGGTCTTAGGGTCGCGCCCTTCCAGCGTATACCAAAATATCTGTCCAAGTGCCGTGGCATCCGGACCTAATGCGGGTTGCACATCAGTAGGTAATGTCCCGGGAGGTAAAGAATTCAATTTTTCCAACACCCTCGAACGGCTCCAGTAAAACTCTACATCATCATTAAATATGATGTAGATAAAAGACATTCCGAACATGGAAGTGCTTCTAATCGTTTTTACTCCGGGAATACCAAGTAAAGACGTAGTAAGAGGATAGGTTATCTGATCCTGGATATCTTTCGGAGAACGTCCCATCCATTCGGTAGCAACAATCTGCTGGTTGTCTCCGATATCAGGAATGGCATCTACCGGAACAGGATCGCGAGGTAAAAAACCTCCGTCGCCCCAGCTGAAAGGAGCTGTTGATATACCCCAACCAATCAATGCAACCAAGAGCAATGATGTAATAACTCTGTTTTCCAGAAAATAACGAATAATCTTATTAATCATAGTGCAGTTACTTTAAGGGGTAATTTACTCGTTTCATATCTATTGTACCGGACAATATTGCTTTCAAAAGCCGGAAGCGATTTACCTTCCGGGATATCATTAATATATTTACATTGTTTGTTTTCATACACATTGTACAAATGTTAATTTTGAATTCTTCGACTGATTTACATCTTGAAGGACGTATTTAAAGTAAGCCTACGCTTTCGTTTCTTAGAAATCAAAATAAATGTAATGACCTGCTATCAAAGGGATAGCAGTTTCTTTTAGAAAAAGAAAAACTTTACATTTGTTTTAAAATCAGAATGAAAACAGGCTAAAGTCTCAGCCTTGAATCAAATCAACCATGTACAATTGCGAATGAACAGAGGAGGCCTGTCCAAACCGGGAGGATAGAACGAGAAATAGGAAACTGATTCCGATGATATTTCATTTGTAAGTAGTATACTCTGCATATCGTAAAGCACAGCGACTACATACATAAAGGATGAATTCAATGAAATTCTTTCTGTGAGATTCTGGTCGATAGAAATACGCATAGCTTTGACCTCATCAGAGCAACATCCATCTTTGGAATCATCGGATCCGCAATTTGAACAAGAATCATGTTGATCTGTCATAACTAAACTGACCTCGGCCAGTTTATTCATGCAATAATGATAGTTGATGACTACCCCTGTAGAAACACCAACATATAGAAAGATCAATATGAATGCTAAAAATCTTCTCACAAAAGATCATTTATTTGTTCGGTTGCAAATTAACAGTTTATTTTTTGAATTGTCAACTTCAGGTAATCAAATTTCTGTTAATATCAGTATAACAATCTATTTATACCGCTTGTTTTGGCACTAACTTCCGATAGAATTGAAAATAATCTTTACTTTTGTACTTTTTGAATCTTATCAACGTATATACAGATGAAAAATTCAGCTCTACTTCTATTCTTAATATTGTTTACTACAAACGTAGGCAATGCACAAAACGACTTTTCATCCTATTTTGAAAAGAGAACCCTTCGTATTGATTTTTCACTAACGGGAAATGACTCGATTCAGCAGGCTGCTGTACAACAACTGCGGGAAGAACCTGTTTGGGGCGGTCCGGTTAAAAATATGGAAGACCCATTTGGTTACGGAGGATATTATATCAATGTATATGATCTTGCTTCCGGGAAAAAGATATATTCACGTGGATTCAATACGTTGTTTGAGGAATGGAGAACAACCGACCAAGCTAAAGTGGAGACTCAATCATGGAACAACAGTGTATCGGTTCCATTTCCTAAAAAGCCGATACGAATTGAATTATGCGCCAGGGATAAGTCAGATATGGAGTTTCATCCGATTATGACTCAAACGATTGATCCCAAAAGCATATTTATCGACCGCAGTCCTCTGAAAAAGAATAAGATTGTTAAAATTCAGGATAAAGGTGATTCTGCAGAAAAGGTAGATCTTGTATTCCTTGCCGAAGGTTATACAATGGAGGAATTAGAAAAATTTGAATCCGACGCCCGACGTTTCACTAAAACACTGTTTGATACGCCACCCTTCGGAAAATTCAAATCAGATTTTAATGTATGGGCTGTTTGCATTCCGTCTGAGGAGAGTGGCATGGATGTTTCGGGCGACAGTATCTGGAAAAATACGGCTTTGAATTCGGGTTATTACACATTCGGTATCGATCGCTATCTTACATCGCAAGATATGAAACCGATTAGGGATGCTGTATGGAATGTACCCTGCGACGCGATATTTATCCTTGTGAACTCCGACACCTATGGAGGGGGGGGCATGTATAATTTTTATGCCATGAGTACGGCTCATAATGAACTTACCTCGGTTGTATTTGTACATGAATTCGGGCATAGTTTTGCAGGGTTAGCCGATGAGTACTTTGATTCGGAAGTTGCATATAACGATTTCTACAACCTTAAGTATGAGCCTTGGGAGCCAAACATCACCACATTGGTGAATTTTGAAAGTAAATGGAAAGATCTGCTTCCTAAAAAAACGCCTGTTCCAACTCCTTTAAATAAAACATTCAAGGAACAGATAGGGGTTTTTGAAGGTGGAGGATATCTTTCAAAAGGAATCTATCGCCCTATGAATAATTGTATGATGCGTAATTATCACCCCTTTTGTCCTGCATGCCAGAGAGGTATCACGCAAATGATAAATTTCCTGACAGACAGGCCTGTTAAATAAGAATATCTTATTAAATAAGCTGTACTGGCATTTTTAATAAGCAAAAATCACTACATTTGTACCAAATTTACTAGAATTACATGAAGGTGAAAAGAAAGCCTCTATTATATTTTATTGCAATTGCTGCGCTTCTTTTTTGTGGACCGGAAATACAGGCAAAAGATAAATTTGTTTTGGTTATTGACGCCGGACACGGAGGGAAGGATCCCGGTGCCCAGGGGTCTCGAATCGACGAGAAAGAAATCAATCTGGGGGTAGCTCTTAAAGTTGGAGAATTGATTGAGTCCAATCATAACGATGTTAAAGTTATCTATACCCGAAAAACGGATCGTTTTATTGAATTGGATGAGCGGGCAGAAATTGCCAACCGTGCAAAAGCGGATTTGTTTATGTCAATTCACACCAATGCGGTAAAACGGGGCAATTATGTAAAAGGCACAGAAACTTTTACTTTAGGTTTGGCGCGAACTGATGAGAATCTGCAGGTGGCAATGCGCGAAAACTCCGCGATCCTACTGGAAGATAATTATTTACAAAAGTATGAAGGATTCGACCCTAATTCGTCCGAATCTTACATTATTTTTGAGTTTATGCAAAACAAGCATATGGAACAGAGTATAGGCCTTGCCTCTGAGATCCAAAAAGCATTCACTTCTGCCAATCGGGTGGATCGTGGCGTGCGGCAAGCCGGACTTCTGGTTCTTCGCAAGACCAGCATGCCCAGTGTTCTTGTTGAGTTAGGATTTATTTCCAATAAAGAAGAGGAACGTTATATGAGCTCCAGCGAAGGACAGAATCAACTGGCTAGATCCTTGTATAACGCTTTTACAAAATACAAAAGAGAATACGATCGAAAACAAGGTGCTTTATCTAATGGAGCTGTTACCAATGCCAGGCCGGTTGAACGTACAGAATCAACCCCACAGGAGACGCCAGCAGAAAGAGAAAATATCACAGTAAATAAAGCAGATAAATCGGAAAGAAATACTTCCGGCAAACTGATTTACAAAATTCAAATACTGACCTCCGACAAAAAGCTAAGTGAATCTTCGAGGCTTTTTAAGGGATATAAGAACATCGATTCTTACAAGGAAGGTGGTTTGATTAAATACACTTATGGTGAAACAACCAGTTTTGAAGAAATAAAGAAATTGCGACGTAAAGTGGCAAAGGATTTTAAGGATGCTTTTATCATCGCGTTCAAAGATGGCAAAAAGGTTAAATATTAATGAGATACATAATTGAGAATATAAATAATTCATAATATTAAAGAATGAAAAACGTATTTACGAAAGAAGCGAAAATAGGATTAGCCACCATTGTAAGTCTGGCTCTACTCTATTTCGGAGTAAATTACCTTAAGGGTATAAATCTGTTCCAACCCGTTAATCATTATTATGTAACTTTCGACAATGTGAAGGATGTTACCATTTCTAGCCCTGTTTATGTGGAAGGTTTTAAGGTTGGGTTGGTTCGGGACATAATCTACGACTATTCAACTACAGATAAAGTAACCGTAGAGATCAGTCTGGAAGAGAAAATGAGAATTAACAAAGGCAGTTATATCGCCATTGTAAAAAGCATGCTGAGTGGAGGTGAATTACACATTCATTTAAATAAATATGTAACGGATTACCTTACTCCCGGAGATACGTTGGAGGGACATATGTCTGATGACATTATGGGGACCGTTCAAGATAAATTACTTCCTCAGGTGGTAGATCTTATTCCCAAAATCGATTCAATCCTTGTTGGATTGAATACCATTGTTAATCATCCGGCACTAAACCAGTCTTTAAATCAAATTGAACGGACCACCGGTAATCTGGAAGCCTCTACACGTCAGCTTAACAGTCTTTTAAGCAAAGACGTGCCGGTAATTGTATCCGATCTTAAAATGATAACATCCAATTTTGCAGAGATGAGTACAGAAATGAAGGGACTGGATCTCGAAACAACTGTGAATTCGATGAATGCAACGCTTGGAAATTTAAAACTTACAACAGAGAAATTAAACTCGTCAGACAATAGCCTTGGACTTTTATTAAACGACAAAGCATTGTATGAAAACCTGAACAGTACGGCAGACAATGCATCTAAATTACTTATTGATCTTAAACAAAATCCAAAACGATACGTTCATTTTTCAGTGTTCTAAAACATACGATTTCAGAGTTATTATGTTAATGTAATTTAGAATACATCTAATTAACTATTTTTTAATTTCTCTGGGATACAGCATCAAAAAAAGCCTTACAAAAAGGACTTACCTCCTTATTTTAAGGCTTTTTGCTTTTCCCGAGTCTTTTACCTCGCAGGGCTGAAATGCTTTTGTAACAAAGGATTTAAATCCCCTTTTTTTATAAAAATCAGATTATCAACTCAATAACAGTAACTCCTTGAAACTAAAAGGGATATTGAATATTCAAATTAACCAAACAAATTCACACTTTTTTTATTGGAATTATTTTATAAACTTTGTACTCATTAAGAATAAAGTTATAGTTGAGAGAATAAAATAAAATGCAAACTGATCATCAATTATTGTGGAATAAATGCCTTGCTGTCATTAAAGACAATGTCCCCGAGGCCGCTTTTAACACATGGTTTAGACCAATTATCCCGTTGTCGTATGATGATAGGAAATTCACCATTCAGGTTCCCAGCCAGTTCTTTTACGAGTATCTGGAAGAGAAGTATGTGAATGTCCTTAAACTTACATTATACAGGGTAATAGGGCAAGGTACAATCTTGAACTATCGTGTCATGGTAGACAAGAGTACCGGGGGAACAGTTGATTATCCTGCAGAAGAAGGTTCGGTAGCTGTAAAAAAAGTGGCTCCGCAGGGAGCTAACAAAGCTCCTAATCCTTTTGTGCAAACAGCTCCTCAGGATTTAGATCCTCAGCTTAATCCAAAATACAGCTTTGATAATTACTTTGAAGGGACAAGTAATAAGCTGGTACGTACAGCAGGAGAAGCAGTTGCCCAGAACCCCGGAAAAACAACTTTTAATCCGTTGTTTATTTTTGGTCCGTCTGGCGTTGGAAAAACTCATTTATGCCATGCAATCGGCACTCGCATACGTGAAGTACATCCTTCAAAGAAGGTACTATATGTATCATCCCACTTATTTAGAGTGCAATTTACGGATGCAATCCGTAAAAATACAATAAATGATTTCCTGAATTTCTATCAAAACATTGACGTGTTGATTCTGGATGATATTCAGGAGATGATTGGACTTGATAAAACTCAGAATACTTTTTTCCATATTTTCAACCACCTTCATCAGTTAGGGAAACAGCTTATTCTAACTTCGGATAAAGCACCGGTTGACTTACAAGGAATGGAAGAGCGTTTGATTACACGTTTAAAGTGGGGTCTTACAGCAGAATTATGTCGTCCGGATTTAGATTTAAGAAAAAAGATTTTGAAAAACAAAATCAATCATGACGGCATTGTTATTCCAGATGAAGTATTCAACTTCATTGCTACCAATGTAACCGAAAATGTACGTGATCTGGAAGGTATTTTAGTTTCTTTAATGGCTAACGCAGTTATCAATAATAAGGAAATTGACCTCCCATTAACTAAAAGAGTGGTTAGTCAAGCTGTTCGCCTGGAGAAAAAACAATTATCTGTTCAGACAATACAGGAAACTGTTTGTAAATTTTTCAATCTAGAACTCTCGGCCATACAAACACGTTCTCGGAAACGTGAAGTTGTACAAGCCAGACAGATTACGATGTTCCTGTCTAAAAAATATACAGACAGTTCATTTGCCCACATTGGTAAGATTGTAGGAAAAAAAGACCATGCAACAGTATTACATGCATGCAAAACAATTAAAGACCAAATTGAAACTTGTAAGACATTTCGTTCTACCGTTGAACAGATTGAAGTACAGCTCAAAAATTAAATTTCTTCCGTTAAATAACAGAAAAGGATGCTTTTGTATACAAAAGCATCCTTTTCTGTTTTGGAAAACCTATAAAAACAAGGTTTTATTTTTTGGAAAACTTTTCATCTTCTCAAATTTTTTAAATAAATGAATATCAAGATATTAAAATTTATTTTTGGAAATTATCTATTTTCATCTGTTTTTTAACGTATAACATTTGGTCAAGTTGCAAAGTATTATTAAACTTGCAACTGTAATAAAAACTATTAGCTGTGGACAACAAAACATACACCTTTGACGAAGCATTTAAAGCTTCAAAAGAATATTTCGCAGGCGACGAATTAGCCGCCAAGGTATGGGTAAACAAATATGCCCTTAAAGATGCCTTCGGAAATATCTTCGAAAAAACTCCGACCGATATGCACCATCGCCTCGCTGGTGAAATTGCGAGAATTGAAAAAAAATACCCCAACCCTCTTTCCGAACAGGAATTGTTCGAGCTTTTTGACCATTTCCGTTACATCGTTCCACAAGGAAGTCCGATGACTGGTATTGGAAACAATCATCAGATTGCTTCGTTATCCAACTGCTTTGTAATTGGAATGGATGGGAAAGCCGACTCCTATGGAGCTATTATCCGCATTGACGAAGAACAAGTGCAGTTAATGAAACGACGTGGTGGTGTAGGTCATGACCTATCTCACATCCGTCCAAAAGGTTCTCCGGTAAAGAACTCAGCACTAACCTCTACCGGATTGGTCCCTTTCATGGAAAGATACTCAAATTCGACCAGAGAAGTTGCACAAGACGGCCGCCGAGGAGCATTGATGCTTAGCGTATCAATAAAGCATCCCGACTCAGAATCGTTCATTGATGCAAAGATGACCGAAGGAAAGGTTACCGGAGCCAATGTTTCGGTGAAATTGGACGACGACTTCATGAAGGCTGTCGTTAACAAAACCACCTATAAACAACAATACCCCGTTGATTCGGCAAATCCAACAACAGTAAAAGAGATTGACGCAGCCACTCTCTGGCAAAAGATTATACACAATGCATGGAAATCGGCTGAACCAGGAGTACTTTTCTGGGATACTATTATCCGAGAATCTGTACCTGATTCGTATGCTGACCTTGGGTTTCAGACGATTTCAACAAATCCTTGCGGAGAAATTCCATTGTGTCCATATGATAGCTGTCGGTTATTGGCTCTGAACTTATACTCCTATGTAGTGAAACCGTTTACTAAAGAGGCTTATTTTGACTACGAACTGTTTGTAAAGCATGTACGTCTTGCCCAACGCATCATGGACGATATAATTGATCTTGAAAGTGAAAAGATCGAAAAGATTCTTGCAAAAATAGACTCAGACCCAGAAACAAATGAGGTAAAACAAACCGAACGTCATTTGTGGGAGAAGATACAGAAAAAAACATTGCAGGGAAGACGTACCGGTGTGGGTATTACTGCCGAAGGTGATATGATTGCAGCTCTTGGATTACGCTATGGGACTGATGAAGCTACAGACATGGCTGAGAACATCCAGCGTACCTTGGCCATTGAGGCTTATCGATCATCAGTATACATGGCAAAAGAAAGGGGTGCCTTTGAAATATATGATACCAAAAGAGAAGAAAAAAATCCGTTTATCAACAGATTACGTGAAGCCGATCCCAGTCTCTACGAAGATATGGTTAAATACGGACGTCGTAACATTGCTTGCTTAACCATAGCTCCTACAGGAACAACCAGCCTGATGACCCAAACTACATCAGGTATTGAGCCTGTGTTCCTTCCTGTGTATAAACGCAGACGCAAGGTAAATCCTAATGACACCGATGCTCGTGTAGACTTTGTTGATGAAACCGGTGACGCATACGAAGAGTACATTGTATTCCATCATAACTTTGTTACATGGATGCAGGCTAATGGATATTCTGTAACCAAGAGATACTCTTCGGAAGAAATAGATGAACTTGTCGCTAAATCTCCTTACTATAAAGCAACATCAAACGATGTTGACTGGTTACAAAAAGTAAGAATGCAGGGACGAATCCAGAAATGGGTAGATCACTCGATCAGCGTTACCATAAATCTCCCTGCAGATGTAAATGAAGAGTTGGTAGATAAATTATATATTGAAGCTTGGAAAAGCGGATGCAAGGGATGTACTGTTTACCGTGACGGTTCTCGTTCCGGAGTACTTGTCTCAACTCAGAAAACCAAGAAAAAAGAAGATGCAAACTGCATGGAGCCTCCAGTGATAGTAGCTAAACGCCCTCGTGAGCTGGAAGCAGATGTTGTTAAATTCCAGAACAACAAAGAAAAATGGATAGCCTTCGTAGGACTCCTTAATGGAAAACCTTATGAAATATTCACTGGTCTAGCAGATGATGAAGAGGGAATCATGCTTCCTAAAAACGTAACAAAGGGAACTATAATCAAGAGTTACGACGAAGATGGGAATAAACATTATGATTTCCAGTTTAAGAATAAGCGTGGCTACAAAATGACTATCGAAGGTTTGGATGGTAAGTTTGATCCTGAATTTTGGAATTACGCTAAACTTATCTCCGGAGTTTTAAGATATGGTATGCCCATCGATCAGGCCATCAAATTGGTACAGGGACTTGAACTTAACAACGAGTCAATCAATACATGGAAAAATGGCGTGGAAAGAGCGTTAAAGAAATACCTGCCTAACGGAACAGAAGCGAAAGGCCAGAAGTGTCCAAATTGCGGACACGAAACCTTGATCTATCAGGAAGGATGCCTTATCTGTACCAATTGCGGAGCATCAAGATGCGGATAATAAAAACGAACTATAATTATTCTAAAAAATGCGGGGATATTTCTCCGCATTTTTTATACCTTCGTATCCATTACTATATTTGATACATATGAAAGTAACCTTTATAATAAACTTCCACACCGTTTGGGGACAAAAGTTGTACGTTGTCGGATCTATACCTGCTTTAGGATCCTGGGATCCGGTGTTTGCAAAAGAAATGGTTTATACTGATGGTGGGAACTGGCAATTGACACTTGATTTACCAGAAGATACCGAATATGTTGAATATAGGTATTTTATAAGTGTAAACGAAAAGAGAATTTTTGAAGAATGGGAGAAAAATCATAGAATCAGTTTCGATAAGGAGTTTTCAAAATACTCTTTGTATGATTACTGGCAAGTAAGACCAGCCAATCTTGCCTTTTATACATCTGCATTTACTCACAGTCTTTTTGCACATCCCTGCAACACTCATGAACGTATTGTTAAGAGCGATAAAAAAATTTCCATCAAAGTTGGTGCTCCACGTATAGAAAAACATCAATCAGTCGCAATTACCGGAAATCAACCTTGCTTAGGTGATTGGAATCCCGACAAAGCCCTCAAACTAAGTTGTGATACCTTTCCTGAATGGCACATAGACCTTGATGCTTCAGAACTACATAATCCGCTTGAATATAAATTTATCCTGTATGATAATAACTCACGAAGTATTGTAAGTTGGGAAGGTGGTGAAAACCGGGTACTCGACCTTCCACCACAGGCCAATGGAGAAGCGGTAGTTATATCCGGATTGTATTATCGCGACGTACAACCTTTATGGCGTGGAGCAGGCACAGTTATACCCGTTTTCTCACTCCGTTCAGAGAACAGTTTTGGCACAGGCGACTTGTTTGATCTGCGTCTCTTGATAGACTGGGCAAGGAAAACCGGACAATGCATCATTCAGACCCTCCCCATGAATGATACCACGATGACACATACTTGGGTGGACTCCTATCCATACAGTGCCATATCTATTTTTGCGCTTCATCCAATGTATATCAGTCTAAACTGGTTGGGTGAGCTTAAAGATAAAAAGAAAGCCGATTTTTATGCAGAGATACAACACAATCTGAATGCAAAAGAGGCTGTAGACTATGAGTTGGTTGTAAAATACAAAACGGCTTATTGTCGCGACTACTTCGAGCAAGAAGGTCTTCAGTGTATTGAAAACGAGGCGTTCAATACGTTCTATACACAAAATGAATCCTGGCTGCTCCCATACGCAGCTTATTGCTATCTACGGGATAAAAACGGCACTCCCGAATTTAGTCAATGGGGTAAATTCGCCAATTATGACAAAGGTGCAATTCAGGCTCTTTGTGCCAAAAACAGTGAAGCATATCCAGAAATAGCATTTAGCTATTTCCTGCAGTTTGTCCTACATACCCAATTTAGTTCGGTAAGTGAATATGCCCGTAAAAACGGTATTGTGCTAAAAGGAGACATTCCCATCGGAGTGAACAGAAACAGTGTGGAAACATGGACAGAGCCGAAGTATTTCAATATGAACGGGCAGGCTGGAGCACCACCTGACGACTTCTCTGCCAATGGACAGAACTGGATGTTCCCCACATATAACTGGGAAGAGATGGAAAAAGACGGCTATGCCTGGTGGAAAAAACGTTTTCGTAAAATGTCCGACTATTTCGATGCCTTCCGTATCGATCATATCCTCGGCTTCTTTCGGATTTGGGAGATACCACAGGATTTTATCCAGGGATTGTGCGGTCATTTCAATCCAGCATTACCCTTCTCCAGAAACGAGATTGAGCAGTATGGGCTTACCTTCAATGAAGCCCGCTTTACGACACCGCATATTCATCAAAAATTCTTAACCGAGTTGTTTGATGAACTTACATCGGAAGTAAAAGGCTCATTCCTTGCCCAATCTTCATCCAATCATTATGTGCTGAAACCATTTTGCAATACACAGCGTAAAATCGAAAAGTTGTTCGAAGGCAAAGAAGATCTAAAATCTCAACGCATTAAAGAGGGCCTTTTTGCCATAGCAAATGAGATGCTTTTCTTGCCTGATCCGCATAACGAACTGTTGTTTCACCCCCGCATATCCGCAATGAACTCGTTCATTTATAAAGAACTTTCGGAAAGCGAACGGTATGCATTCGATCAATTATACTGGCACTTCTTCTATCGCCGGCATACTGAATATTGGAAATTACAAGCCTATAAGCATTTAGTACCATTAGTTGCCTGTACCGACATGCTGGTTTGTGGAGAAGATTTGGGTATGATACCAGATTCTGTACCCGAAGTGATGAAAAAGCTTCAGATTTTAAGTCTGGAGATTGAACGTATGCCCAAAACATCTCATAGAGAGTTTTCAGATCTGTTGTCGTTGCCCTATAACTCCGTTTGTACAACATCTACTCACGATATGACACCGATCCGAAACTGGTGGAAAGAAGATCCGGATAAAACCCAGCGATATTTCAACCAGATTTTATTAAGGGTTGGAGTAGCTCCAGATGAATGCAGGGAAGATTTAGCAAGACAGATTATATCCAATCATCTTGAAACACAATCCATGCTTACCATCCTGCCACTTCAAGATTGGTTTGCAATAGATGATTCCATAAAACGAAGCGATATAGAGTCAGAACGAATTAACGTGCCAGCTAACTCCAGACATTACTGGCAGTATCGTATGCACATCAATCTGGAGGAATTGATAAGAGCAGACTCTTTAAATGAAAAGATATCCTTCCTGATTAGAAAAAGCGGTAGGCACTGAGATGAAGAAAATTAAATACGTTCTATTCTATATTCTATAGAAAAAATATTCAGCAAATAAATCGTGCGGAGAGCTTACTCTTCGCACGACATAATACATTTACCGTTAAAACGCGCATTGGGCTCAATCTCGATTGATCGGATACAGATATCACCTGCTATCCGGGCAGTCGATTTTAGTACCAGCTTGCCATTCACTTTTACACAACCGGCTATTTCTCCCATTATCTCCGCATTTTCGGCAGTAACATTGCCTAAAACAGAACCTTTAGGACCTATCACTATTTTCCCGCCACAAAGAATATCACCTTCCACCTTACCATCAAGACGAAAATCAGTATCAGCCATTACATTCCCTTTTATTGCAGAACCTGACGACAATACATTATGCAGTCCGCCAGCAGGAGTTTCCTCCTTATGTTTTAGATTCATCATATCCTATTTCTTTTGTGAAGAGACAAATATAGACTTTTTTTGTCAGATATGTTTAAATTCATTACTTTTACCTCTAATTTAAAACAATATGACAACACAAATTGAATTAAGGGAAATGATATTCCACGCTTATCACGGAGTTCTTCAACAAGAAAAGCTGGTTGGAAATACTTTTGTCGTCAATTTATTACTTACTGCAGACCTTTCCAATGCCATTCAAAGTGATCGGTTAGAAGATACCATTGATTATAGTCAGCTATTCGGTCTGGTAAAAGATGAAATGAGTATACCTTCCCAACTCCTTGAGCATGTAGCTGGCAGGATAGTTCACTCTATAAAAGAGAAATATCCAATCGTAAAAGAGATAACGCTAAAGCTTTCCAAACTCAATCCTCCATTCTCGGGAGAGGTACACAGCGCATCAATAATTCTTAACGAAAAGTTCCGTTGATATATCAGGGCTTTTTATGTATCTTTGTACCCTAAAGTTCAAACATCGTCTATGGCTTTTACCAATAACGTAATGATTGTGCGTCATAAATTGCTGGCGCAATTGGTCAGACTCTGGAATGAAAACCGTCTTCTGGATGAAATTGACCGCCTTCCTTTGGAATTAAGTCCCCGTAAATCAAAAGTAATAGGTCGCTGCTGTGTACACAAAGAGCGAGCTGTCTGGAAGTACAAATCCTTTCCATTACTTGGGTTTGACATGAGCGATGAAGTTGACGAGCTAACACCATTGTCTGAATATGCAAAAAAGGCTCTGCTGCGTACTGAAAATAAAAAAGAGAATCTGCTATGCGTAATTGATGAAGCATGCTCTTCTTGTGTACAAGTCAATTACGAAATCACCAACCTTTGCCGTGGATGTGTAGCCCGTAGCTGCTACATGAACTGTCCCAAAGACTCCATCGTATTTCAAAAGAACGGTCAGGCCAGCATTGATCACGAAACCTGCATCAGCTGCGGAAAATGTCATAGCAGCTGTCCATATCATGCAATTGTTTATGTACCGATTCCCTGTGAGGAGGCTTGTCCTGTGAAAGCAATCAGTAAAGATGAGTATGGCATTGAGCACATTGATGAAAGCAAATGTATCTACTGTGGTAAATGTATAAATGCATGTCCTTTTGGAGCCATATTTGAAATTTCCCAGGCATTTGATGTTTTACAAAGATTGCGTAATAAAGAAGAAATGGTTGCAATTGTAGCCCCTTCCATCCTTGCTCAATTTAGTGCTCCAATCGAAAATGTATATGGAGCAATCAAGGCCATGGGCTTTGCCGAAGTAGTGGAAGTTGCACAAGGCGCGATGGAAACAACCCGGCGTGAGGCAGAAGAACTGAAGGAAAAACTGGCTGAAGGACAACCGTTCATGACTACCTCATGCTGTCCTTCATACGTTGAGCTTGCCAACAAGCACATTCCGGATATGAAAAAATACATCTCTCACACCGGTTCACCCATGTACTACACAGCCAGGATCGTAAAAGAGAAATACCCTAATGCAAAAATTGTATTTGTGGGACCCTGTGTAGCCAAGCGACAAGAGGTAAAACGAGATGGTTGTGTCGATTTTACATTAACCTTCGAAGAGGTTGGTTCAATTTTAACAGGACTAAACATCAATATTAACGAAGCACGACCATTTTCCGTACTATTCAAATCTGTACGTGAAGCCCATGGATTTGCTCAGAGTGGCGGAGTAGTAAACGCCGTTAAAGTCTACTTAAAAGAAGAACAAGACAGTATTAGCGCCGTTCAGGTGGCTAACCTTGATAAAAAGAACATTGGTCTGTTGCGTGCATTCGCTAAGACTGGCAAAACACCTGCACAATTCATTGAAGTCATGGCTTGCGAAGGTGGTTGCGTAACGGGCCCTTGTACTCACAACGACAAAAAAACCGGTCAGAAACAACTTATAAACGAACTTACTAAACGATAACACAATATGAACAGATTTTTATTAGGAGCTGCCCTTACAGGCACCCTGATGCTATTCTCATGCGGAAGTAAAGAACTTACCTCCTATGGAAACAGGACATTACAAGTATTTAACCAGACTCCGGTACGCTTTGCTCCGGATAAATACCCCGATGGTATTAATGAATCGGCTTCAGATAGCGTGATTCACCTTACCAACGGACGTATCATTCTAAAAAAAATAACCTTACCACCTTATCAACGTAATGTAAAGGTAAAGGCGAAGGTTACTCTTGCATCTAATGGAGACCGCTGGGATAAGTCGGGTTCATGCTTCGTACTTCCTAAATCTTCTGCAATAAACTTACTCAATATTGCCAAAGGAGAACAGAAATTTCCTGCAGTAGACAGCACCAAACTTGAGAAACTAATCGGGGTACTGGCTGGCGAGAACTATAAACCGACTGTTGAACTTTTGCGCTTTATGACTCCTTTCGGCGTTGGATTTTATAGTAACGACAACGATAGCCTGAGTAGTACCCGTAAACCTGTTTACATTGATAAATGGGCTAAAAATGTAGTTTGGGAGCAAGATATTACTGATCTGTATTCAATGCTTGAACGCGAAGCCTATGTGGGAATATTTATTGACACCTGGACACCTGAAGGCTATATTGCAAGCCTTGTACTTGATATTGAAGAATCGCAGATCGGAGTCGATGCTATTAAGCAAAAACACGTGGAACCTCTTATTAATACGGTATACTATATGGGACAAACCTATCCCGATATTTTTGCACGTAAGGACGTTTCCACCACATTCAACATTCCTGCCGGCGCCCGCAACGTAAAACTGAAATATATAGTAACAGGCCACGGTGGTCATTCTGGAGGAGACGAGTTTGTTGAAAAGAGAAACATCATCTCGATTGATGGTAAAGAGGTGCTCAATTTTATACCATGGCGTGACGATTGCGCTTCCTTCCGTCGTTTTAATCCTGCAACAGGTGTGTGGCTGCGTGAACGTCTGGCAGCCTATATTGGCAAAGGTGGATACCAAAAGAAGTTGGTGGAAGAACCATTGGCTTCTTCAGATTTATCACGCTCCAACTGGTGTCCGGGCAGCGATGTAAAACCGGTAGAGGTTGCTCTTCCTAACCTTGGTGAAGGAAGTCATACAATCACCTTCAGCATTCCTGAAGCTCAAAACATCAAAGACAACGAACTAAACCACTGGCTCATTTCAGCCTATTTGGTTTGGGATAAATAAATTTCTAAATAAGCTGTACCATGGATACGTTGTTACCTTTTGCACTACTGTGCCTCACCTCTTTTTTTACGCTGACCAATCCACTCAGCATCATGCCTATCTTTCTAACCATGACTGACGGGTTTTCTGATATGGAGCGGAAAGCCATTGTAAAGAGGGCTACCATCGTATCTTTTATCACATTGGTGATGTTCGCTGTTTCTGGTCAGCTATTGTTTAAATTTTTTGGTATCTCCACCAACGGCTTCCGGGTCGTTGGTGGAGTTATTTTCTTTGCCATAGGTTGGGACATGCTTCAGGCTCGTATCACAAAAGTAAAACTCAAGGAAGACGAGATCAAAACTTATGCCAAAGATATTTCAATCACCCCCCTTGCCATTCCTATGATTTGCGGACCGGGATCCATTACTAATGCAATTGTACTTATGGAAGAGGCTGATACCTTTTGGATGCAGGTAGTTCTTATTGCCTCTATTGCGATCGTATATCTACTAACATTCATCATTTTGCGTGCAGCAACCCGCATTAATAAAATCATAGGCGAGACTGGCAATAATGTGATGATGCGTCTGATGGGACTTATTCTTATGGTTATCGCTATCGAATTCTTTGTAAGTGGAATCAAACCTATTCTGATAGACATCCTTCGTCAAGCACCTATACAATAGAATACATTATTGAAGATTTAAACATAAGTGTAGATGAAACTGGACAAGATCAAAGTAATCGGATTCGATGCAGATGACACCCTTTGGATTAATGAAAGTTATTTTTTAGAAACCGAGCATAAACTATATGAATTGCTAGCCCCATACGCAAGCAAAGAAATTGTTGCCGATCAACTGTATCGAACAGAAATGCAAAATATGCCACTGTACGGGTATGGAGTTAAAGCTTATATACTCTCTGTTATGGAAACGGCGATTAAGCTTGCAGGGGATCAGGCAACCGCCTCTCTTTTACATCAAATACTTATTTTTGGAAAAGAACAACTCGAACAACCCGTCGAATTATTACCAGATGTTCACAAAACACTCAATGCTCTGTATGGAAAATACAAACTCATTGTTGTAACCAAGGGAGACTTGCTGGATCAGGAGCGTAAACTTCTTCGTTCAGGTATTGCACACCTGTTTCATCACGTAGAAATAATAAGCGACAAAACACCCCAGACATACCGACAACTGTTAAATCATCTGGACATACAACCGGAAGAATTTCTTATGACTGGTAATTCTATGAAATCGGATATTCTTCCCCCACTCAGTCTTGGCTGTTATGCCATTCACGTTCCGTATAAAACTACTTGGGCGCACGAAACAGCCGAAGCACCTCAACAAAATTCCAGATTCAAAGAGGTTGGCACATTATGGGATATTGTCGATTTCCTATGATTATTCCTTACACAAATCCTGCATCACCAAGCCTGCAAGTGTAAAACCAAACATTGCAGTTGTATGGGCGAGTGTTCCATTAATGCGTGCCTTCGAACTGCACCATTCATGGTTGGCAAGATCCGGATCTCCGGGTGCATTATGAGATTTCGGACATAGACAAGCGCTTGTACCACAAGAGGAATTAGCGCCTCTGTTTTCGAGTAACTCCTCACTAAACACGCATTTAAATTTTTTAAAAGGCTTCTCGCCTTTTTTCATTTTCCGGCGAAGTGCTGCTGCTAACGGACAACCCTTTACTTTCCAGAACTCGGCGACTTCAATTTTTAACGGATTCATTTTCAGGGCAGCTCCCATTGAGGAAAAGAATACCGCGTCTGTTTTTGTTGCCCTACGAATCAAGTCGGCTTTATTTTCCAGACTATCAATCGCATCTATAATATAATCGTAAGAATGTAAGGCAAACGAATCGGCTGTTTCAGCACTGTAAATCTGCTGCAGCGCAGTTATTTCGGCCAATGGGTTAATATCAAGTAAACGCTCTTTAAGTACATCCACCTTTACTCTGCCCACGGTCTTAGTCGTGGCCATCAACTGACGATTAATGTTGGTGACACAGATACGGTCGGAATCAACAATTGTAAGATATCTGACTCCCGATCTAACCAGACTCTCAGCACACCAGCTACCTACACCACCTACTCCGAAAATTATTACACGAGCTGAAGCAATACGTGTCATCCAATCATTGCCAACCAATAACTCCGTACGTTTAAAAATACCTTTTTCTAACCCCATTCAATATATTTGCATTGATTTTGGCCGCAAAAATACAACAAAATACAGCAACACAAAAACCTGGATAAGAATACAACCATTTTTAACCACGAAAGATATAAAAAATGTACCTTTGCGCGCAAATTTTAGGAAATGCAATATTTTGGTGAGATTCTTTCTGTTGGTGTTGCCATTTCATGGACAGCCACAGCCCTATTTGCCGAAGTGGGTAGTAAACGACTGGGCTCTTTGCAACTCAACGTGATCCGTATGTCTCTCTCCCTGCTTTTTTTGGGAATCACATTGTGGTGGTTTACCGGTTCACCTCTACCAATATACGCTGATGGACGTACTTGGTTCTGGCTATCATTATCAGGCTTTGTAGGCTATGTACTAGGAGATTATTGTCTTTTCAATGCTTATGTTCTGATAGGGTCACGTTTTGGGCAGCTCTTTATGACTCTAGCCCCTATTGCCGCCGCTTTTTCCGGATGGTTAATTCTTGGCGAAAAATTATCAATTCAAGCTATAGCTGGAATGCTGGTCACCCTCTCTGGCATCGCACTGTCTGTATTGAGCAGAGGCACAAGCCATAAATTCAGTCTTAAACTCCCTCTTAAAGGAGTCATGTTTGGTATTGGTGCTGGCATGGGACAAGGTGTGGGACTGGTTTTAAGTAAGGTTGGGATGAACTATTATGCACTCTCCATCCCCGAAGGCATGCTTGAGGCTTCACAGATGCTTCCCTTTGCCTCTACATTTATACGGGCAATCACCGGTACCCTGGGTTTTTTGGCCGTCATGTGGTATACACGTAAATTCGCCAGTCTTTCTCTATCGGTACGTGATAGCAAAGGGATGAAAGCCGCACTGGGGGCTACACTTTTCGGTCCATTTATCGGCGTTTCATTTTCATTGATGGCCGTACAGTATACAGAAGCAGGTATTGCCTCAACACTGATGGCTCTTACCCCTATCTTTATCCTATGGCCTTCACGGATGCTTTTCAAAAATAAGATCACGTTGAAAGAGGTATTTGGTGCAATCATCAGCGTAATAGGTGTTTCTTTGTTCTTTATTTAACAAATTCTTTTAAGACTGGCTACTTGTTTTTCACACTCATTTGTTGTATTATTGTGAGTATAAACCTAATACCTTTATCTTATGCTGACAGACAACAAGGAATTATATGTGGCTCACGGCAGTATGCCGCTCTATATACATCCTAAAATGGCCAACCGTCACGGGTTGATTGCCGGAGCGACAGGGACTGGAAAAACAGTATCACTTCAGATACTGGCGGAAAGCTTCAGCGAATTGGGCGTTCCCGTCTTCATGGCTGATATGAAAGGAGATCTGTCCGGTATCAGCAAAGCCGGGACGCTTAACAGTTTTATTGCCAAACGACAGGAAGAATTTGGTGTAACATTCCAATTTCAAGGATATCCTACCCGTTTCTTTGATGTATTCGCTGAAAAAGGCCATCCGCTACGAACTACAATATCAGATATGGGACCACTATTGCTTTCGAGGCTTTTGATGTTGAACGACACCCAGTCTGGTGTGCTTAATATTGTGTTTCGAATTGCAGATGATAACAAAATGCTTCTGCTTGATATAAAAGACCTTCGCGCAATGCTCTCCTATGTAGGAGAAAATTCACGTAGTTTCACAACACAGTACGGAAATATATCGGCAGCCAGTATTGGGGCTATCCAACGTGGATTACTCAATTTGGAAGATCAGGGTGGTGATCTTTTTTTTGGCGAACCCGAATTTAACATTTATGATTTTCTGCAAACAGAACAGGGAAAAGGTGTAATAAGTATTCTGGCAGCTGATAAACTCCTTAATTCACCTAAGTTATATGCAACCTTCCTGTTATGGATGTTAAACTCTCTATACGAAGAACTACCCGAAGTAGGCGACCTGGAACGGCCCAAGTTTATATTCTTTTTTGATGAAGCCCACCTGCTGTTCGATGATGCTCCGGAAGTATTGCTCGATAAAATCGAGCAGATTGTCCGTCTCATCCGCTCCAAAGGCGTAGGCGTCTACTTCATTACTCAAAATCCATTGGATCTGCCGGAAAGTATACTTGGTCAGTTAGGAAACCGCATTCAACACGCTTTGCGGGCCTTTACTCCACGCGATCAAAAAGCGGTAAAAACAGCTGCACAGACATTCCGACAGAATCCAGCATTCGAAACAGAGACCGCAATACTCGAACTTGCAACTGGCGAAGCACTTGTATCCTTTCTTGATTCAAAAGGTGCTCCTTGCATTGTAGAACGAGCCAAAATGTTATGTCCACAAGGACAAATCGGGCCAATTACAGATGCAGAACGGGCACAAGCCATTAAACAATCGCCGCTATATGGAATATACGAAAAAACAACAGACCGACATTCTGCTTACGAGATACTACAGGAAGAAGCTTTACTTAAGCAACAGGAAGAAGAAAAAGAAATTCTGAACAAACAACGTGAGCAGGAAGAAAAGGAACGTATAAAACAAGAAAAACAATGGCAAGCAGAAGAAGGTAGACGAATAAACAACGAACGAAGAAACAGCAGCAGACAGAGTCCTACGGAACGCATGTTCGGAAATATGCTTTCTTCAGTAGGACGAACTTTAGGTACTCAAATTGTCCGTAGCGTACTCGGAACACTTATAAAAGGGAAATAAAAAGATCAAATAATAGTACATATGCTCTATAACACATCACACATCACAATTGAAAAGCGATAAAAACGTATATTTGTATACATAGATGCAACATCTATTATTTAATTTTTTCATAAGATAATTTTTAAATCATGCAAAAGGTCCGGTTCGTGAGAATCAGACCTTTTGCATTTATATTAACTTACATTATTTATGGTGTTGGAGGCGTAGCTGGAGCATCTTTTGGAGCATCTTTATAGATGTAAAATTCTGAGCCATGAATCAACTTCCATTCGGTTCCGGTTTTCTTAAACAACAGCAGCCATCGGCCTCGATCGGTTATTACTGTACGGCCGTTTTTATAACTCATAACAATACCCAAATCAGCCGTATAAAGCACCGAATTAAAAAATGGAAATGAAAACCGTTCATTTTCTACTGTCAACTTTTGCCCTGTTATCATTTCAAACCATCCTTTAAGACCCTTTTCAAACTCGGGATAGGTGCTATACTGCCTGTTCACTACATATGAAAACTCAGGAGAATTAGCTAACACACCTAAAACTTCATCGGCATTAGCAGTTTCACAACCCTGCACCAATTTATCTACCAGCGCCTTTACCTCCTTTATCATTTGCTCTTTATCCGGTTCGACCGATTGTGGAACATTGGCTCCCCATCCTGTAAATACTGTAAAAAGCATCAATACCAATCCTAAAACTGTTCTGTTTCTCATACATAATTCTTTTATATGTTTTACACTAACAAATCACTGTAAATAAAACAAAAACTGTCTCCGTTTGTTTGAACAAAAAAAAGATGGCTGTCCGGCAGACATACTGCCGGACGCCATCAGGCAACCTAAAAATACAACAACCAAAAATACTAAACCAACCGTTAACCCTTATAAGTAGGGAACTATTGTAATGTAAATACCTGTTATGATAGCCGATGTAATTACACCCGAAATATTAGCCCCCAATGCATCGCCCATAATGAACGAGTCTGGATTGTCTTTCGTCACAATCTTCTGAGCCACCTTGGCAGTGGTTGGTACACAACTTACAGCCGCAATACCGATAACAGGATTAAAATTTCCTTTCTTTATGAAATACATGATATATCCGCCCATTATTCCTCCTATTCCGGACAATAACAACGCAGCAATGCCTAACACCAATAACTTTAAGACTTTGGGATCTAAAAGCAATTTGGCGTCACATAACACACCAAGCAATACACCCAACATGAACGTTGATCCATATAATAAAGGACCACTCACAAAATCCTGAATATGCTTCATGCCAGACTCTCGAACAGCGACTCCTAAAAACAGTGAGAAAAATAGAGGCGAAGCCACTGGAAATAAGAAACTAAGCACAGCACATAATAACACTGCAAAAGCCAATTTCACTTTTGAGCTGTAATTTTTGGGTGCACGGGTCTGAACCATCTTGATAGCACGCAACTTTTTGGGGACAAGGAGCTTAACCAAATAAGGATATCCTCCGTAGGTAAGTCCAAGATACAGGTAAGCCACAACTGTTATAGGTACAAATAAGTTTTTGGCCAATGCCAGCGATGTAAACAAAACCATCGGACCATCAGCCCCTCCAACCATTGCAATAGAAGCACTTTCGCCCAGACTAAGGCCAAAAGCATGAGCAATAGGAAGTACCAAAAAAGTTCCTAATTCGGCGCATAGGGCTAAAAAAATACTTACGTAAGGCTTTTGCAATAAAAACCCTACATCCAACAATGTACCAATTCCCATAAAAACAAAACAAGCTATCAGTCCATTGCTGAAAGTAAGCGTATAAACCGGCTGCAGAAAATCGATCTGCATCATATTCATCAACTCATCAGTATCACTCAACATCGGATCAAGGAATAAATTACTCAATCCTCCTCCCGGCATAAAAAGCGTACCGCAATTAATAGCAACCATCCCAATACCCATTGGAATCATTACCATCGGCTCCAATACGCCTTTCCAACCAAGATAAACAAGCAACATCCCTAACAATACAAGCGAAATACGAGCAACAGCCAATACCCAGCCTCCGGCCATCATCGTGCCAAATCCCTGAAAAAGAGTCAAGAAATCTATATTCTCCATTTTAACTTTCTATTTTTAATATCTTTTTTAAGCAATCCGTTTGGTTTTACCTGGAAAAGCTGCATAATAATACTGATTGATATCAAAATCAGGACGACCTTTACTAACGCCCTTCAGCATTTCATCATTCAATTCTTGAACAACCCGGCCACGACTGATTCCGTAATCGCGTTCCACCCACGACCTGTTCTCATCCGCAAATGTTCTTTTTACTCTCTTTAATCGTTTATAACGCATACGTTCCAAGCGATCAATTTCCTCCTTGTTGACGTTATAAAACTCAATGCTATCTGTTGCGTAGGCAATAGATTTGATTATGGCGGCAACCACAAATCCGATGACGAAAGTAAGCGCCATCATTTCGATAGTAACATACAAAATGTGTAACATGTTAGATTACAATTAATAAAATAGTATTTTGAATAAAATCATATTTCTAAGAACATGAATAATGACATCCGTACATACAGACACAACCTGTCGTTTGCGTTTCAGCAACTACAACAGAAGCACTAAGTATAAACATACTCAGTTACTACCGGAAAATATACGGATTAAAATAACAGACGATTCCTGATCAAAATGAACACACTTGCAACTCCTGCACAATTTCTGTACAAGATTTAGCATTCATGCAACTTCAGGAAAGATACGGGAAACCGCTAAATACGCAGGGTGTGATTGAGATGAAGGATTTCCTTCTTCTGAGAATTAAGTGAAAGAGGTTTGCGAAAATCAGCTAATCGGATATTTCGAAAAAATGAATCCGGCGACAAAGAAAAGATAGCGGAAGAGAAATTATATCTTGGAGATCTGTAACTGCGGGAGGTAATATCTTCTCTAAACTGCCCTACCTCAAATTTTAGTTCTACAAGCGGGTTACTGGCAGCCGTTTGTTTTTGACCAGCATGATAAAGACTTTCCTTTTCACTACTTACCGAACATGACTCATACGCAGGCGAATCGGTTAACAATCCGGCATCATTTGTATTGAAATGGAGATACGATACAAACAAAAATAGTATGAATATCAGTCTTTTCACCTTATCACTTTTCGATGTGCGAAAGTAGATATAAAAAATGGACTTAACTCATATTAATACAAAATTTATTATTTATTTTTACTATATATTGTTAACGAAACAAAAAAACAAACAGCAAAATAAAGAAGCTCGATTGTATCTGGAACAAGTTTATATAATGTTATTATCCTAACTTGCATTTTCCTGAAACAGAAACTATATCCAGCCGGTAAACCAAAGTACGATGTGCCGACTTTTCGGATGCTTTCATCCCAAGTTCTAAATACTCAGGTGAATATTTACGAATAATCAACTCAAGAGCATGCATCTTCTCCTGAAAAGATAAATCCAAAGCTATAGTTCCTTTTACAATTACAGATTCATAAGCAGTTGTAAATTGCTCAGGTATAAGCTTTGTCTTTCCAACAATACAAAAAGAAACCTGTTTAGATGCACGAAGTGACCGCAGTTTATCTCCTTCAGGCGCACCATGAAAATAGATTGTCTCGCCATCCAGGACAAAATTAAGTGGCACTCCATAGCCTTCGCCATGCTCATTCGCCATAGACAACACTCCGTACTCTCCATCTAAAAGTAACCTATTGACACCTTCTATAGAGAGTGTTCTATCCTGCCGACGTATATCTTCATTTCTGTAGTTCATGAATCATATTATTATTTATAACTTTCAATAAGAGACAAAGATAGTTTATACCTTAAAAATTTATATCGATTACAATCTCAAATTTAACAAATAAAAAAACCTCCTGCACATCAGTTAAGCAGGAGGTTTTTTAAATTATCTACCTTTTGTTAGTAGTTTTCATTTTGTGTCAGGCTACCCCCAACATAGTCGATCTCATTTTGCGGAATGGGATACGGATAAGTCTTATCCGAGATATTTTCTCCCTGACCGGTGTATTTTCCTTCGGGAGTTTGCGAATAGGCCTTCATCGTAGAAACAAAAGTTCCCCAACGCAGCAAATCGTATAAACGTAAGCCTTCACTACCCAATTCCACTCTACGTTCGTGCCTTACTGCTTCTCGAAGATTGTCTGTTATCTTAACTTTGTAATTGGCCTGAAACTCTGCTTCGGTAATATTCTTTTCCAAATTGAACTTTCTGTATTTAGCATAGGAGTCTTTTGGAGAAGTAGTTACAAAAGCACGGTGACGAATTTGATTCAGAATATCTACCACAGTTTGTTTGTCACCGTTAGTTTCAACCAAACATTCGGCATACATAAGCAATACATCAGCATAACGAATGTGATAAAACGACCAGTCAGTGTCCATCAGATTATTAAGCGGACGGCGCGAGTAGTCAATATACATCTTGCGGCTGTGAAGTTTGGAATAATTGTCGTATCCAGAATAATCGTGCACCTCATCGGAACCGTCAGATTTAACAAATATATCACCTGATGCCAAAACGGTATGTACCAGACGTGGATCATTTGATTCATATTCGTTCACCAAATCATTGCTTGGACAATGTCCCCCCCATCCTCCTGTTGCACCACGGCCAACATTCATCTGAGGACATACACTTCCAGAAGTATAGTTTGGGATATATGAACGCAGAGTGATGAAGACTGACTCCTTCGACATATACCCTTTTTCTGCGCTGTTAAAAAGGTCTTCGTAATTGTCGACCAACCCATAAGCTCCTGATTCAACTACAGCTTTAAGATCTGCTTTCGCGGCATCATACTTACCATAAAACATATTTACACGTGCACGAAACGCCATGGCAGCCTCCTTTGTTATACGGCCAATCTCAGAAGCAGGCAGTTTTTTAGCACTTGGCAAATTAGGTTCAGCTATAGCCTTGTCCAGATCAGACAAGATAAAGGCCATTACCTCTTCTTTCGAAGCTTTGGTGATGGTACTCTTATCAATCACATTTAGAGGCTTATCAATAATCGGAATGTTCTGGAATATAGTCGCCAGGTCGTAATAGTAGAAAGCCCTCATGAAGTGTCCCTCAGCTATCCAGCGCAACTTTGTTTGCTCCGGAACAAGACTTCCTCCTGCCTGAATAAGTTGTTTATCAGGTGTAACCTGAGCAAGAAGTACGTTGCAGGCTGAAATCGCCACTTTGTATCGATGGTTCCAAAGATCAGTAAGCATTGAATTTGTTGCCAACGGGTTTCCTCTTCCAACTTCAGTTATCTGGCTACGGTCTCCGGCATCGGATCCACCTTTGGAAGCGTCATTGGTAAGCTGATCTCCCAAATCAAACTTCATAGTCTGGTAACTCCAATGATCTACTATAGGCTGATAACAATTAACCAGCAACTTCAAACCAGCATCTTCAGTTTTAAGATATGTATCTTCATCCAAACTACCAAGTGGAGGTCGGTCCAAGAAGCTATCTGTACAACCTGAAAGTAAAAATCCTAAACTCAGTATGGAAAAGCATACTTTACCGAACTTATATAAAGATTTCATAATTACTTATTTTTAAGATTAAAGTTTCATACTTATACCAAACATATAGGTCCTTGCCTGCGGATAGAATCCCATGTCGATTCCCATGTACTGGGGACTGTTATTTCCAATTTCAGGGTCAAGCCCTGAGTATCCGGTAACTGTAAATAAATTTTGTGCAGACACAAACAACCGGAGATTATTTATGGTCAGTTTTTTAGTAAATGAGGCAGGCAAGGTATATCCGATCTGAACATTTTTCAAGCGCATATAGGAGCCATCCTCAATGTACCATTCAGACATTTCCAGATTCATACGGCTATTGGCATCAATGGCAAAGTTTTTATTTGTACTGCCCTGACCATTCCAGAAAGTGGTAAGAATATCTTTAGGAGCGTTATACCAGCCCGTTCCCGAATAGATGTCATATTTAAGTATGTTCAAAATATCGTTACCTACCGACCCCTGGAAGAAAGCTAAGAAGTCGAAACCTTTATATTCAGCACCTAAAGTTATACCAAAAGTAAAATCAGGATGTGGATTTCCAATCATTGTTCTGTCTTCGTCGTCCAATTTGCCATCGGCATTCAGATCACGGAATTTAAGGTCACCAGCCTTAGCTGAAGGCATAATCTTCTGTCCGTCGTTTACATAACTGTCAACCTCAGCCTGAGTCTGGAAAACTCCGTCAGTTTTGAAACCGTAAAAATATCCGATAGGCTGACCCGGCTCTATCATCGTATAGGTTTGATTGCCTAAATGGACACCTTTACCGGGAATATTCTTACCACCACCCAGGTCAACGACCTTATTACGATAGGTTGAAATATTTCCATTGATATTGTATTTGAAATCATTACCTAATTTACCGTCATATCCTACAGTAACCTCAAATCCTTTATTACTTACACTTCCGGCATTCATCCATGGAGTATTGGGAAGTCCAACAGACGATGGAACAGGTACCTGCACAAGCATGTCGGACGTTTTACGATCAAAATAGTCGAAGCTGGTCTTTAATGCACCACCCAAAAAGGCTAGATCCAAACCAAAGTCAACCTGACGGGTTGTTTCCCACTTTAAATCCGGGTTACCCACCTGAGCGCGTCCACCACCTAAAACCGGACTGTTCGGATTCCCGAAAACATAGTAACTACCATTTCCATAGGTATTAAGATAAGCTCCACTCGTATTGGATAAATTCTGGTTTCCGATCTCTCCCCAGGCAGCTCTGAACTTACCTTGTGAAAGCCAGTCCAATTCTTTTGCAAAAGCCTCTTCTGCAAAATTCCATCCAGCCGATACTGAAGGGAAAACACCCCATTTATTACCTTTTGCAAAAGCAGAAGAACCATCCCAACGAATATTAGCCGTAAGTAAATACCGGTCGGCATACGAATAAAACAGACGTCCGAAATATGAATTCAGACTTTGAGTTGAAATGTATCCTCCGGCTCCCGGATTTACTGTACCTGCATCAATAATACGCTGACTTACATCATTGTTAACCATTCCCTGTTTGGATGCTGAGATTGATTCATACCGGTTCTTTTCGGCAGAAGTACCCAACATTCCGTTAATAGTATGATCGTCAAATTTCTGATTATAAGTAAAGTAATTATCAAATACCCAATAATCTGTATTATAACTGATTCTGGAAACTGTAGCATAAGTAGAGTATTCGTCTCCATCCAAGAAATACTTAGGAGTAAAACCGGCGCTAAGTCCACGGGAGATATCAACTGCAATGGTAGATTTAAAGGTCAGGAAAGGAAAAAGCTTAATTTCGCCTGCTACATTTCCTTTGATTGCAGTACCCGACCATTTACTTTGCGACATTCGGTCAACCTGAGCCACAGCATTTGATTTATTGGAATAAATTACTCCCGTATATTGCGACCAGGGGTTGGTTGGTTCGTAACCACCCATAATACGTGCTTGAAGGAAATCGGGAATATCAACCAGATTGCTCCGGTATACAGGAGTGATCGGGTCGGCAGTAACTGTATTAAATACCGTAGCAGTATACGCATCGTTTTCCTGAATATTACGTCTGGATTCGTATACTACCCCAACATTAGACGACATAGTAAGCCATTTGGTAACTTCCGTATCCAGGTTGATACGTCCGGACAAACGTTCGTAATCACTTCCTCTCAAGATACCTAAATGGTGCATATAACCAAAACTTGAACGATAGCGTAGTTTCTGTGTACCTCCGGAAAATGCGAGGTTATAATTTTGCATCGTTGCATCTGTCATCGAACGGGTAGTTTCGCCCCACCAGTCGGTACCTTCACGACCCCCATTTTTTCCGAGAAATGAAAGTATCTGCTCACGCTTTTCGGGTGTTGCAAAATCGGCCATCAAATCTTTACCGGCTGCCGCATAGGCTCTGTTTTTATATTCCATAAAACCAGCAGCATCAAGCATATCATATCTTTTAGGAGCACCTTGCATTCCGATATTCATATCAAATTCGATCGAACTTCTATACATATCACCTGAAGCTCCTTTTTTTGTAGATATTAGAATCACGCCATTAGCAGCTCTGGCCCCATAAATTGCTTGAGCAGAAGCATCTTTAAGTACTTCCATGCTTTCAATATCTCGCGGATTTAACCAACCTATATCTGATTGAGGAAGACCGTCAACTACATACAACGGATTATTGTCATTTATCGTTCCAACGCCGCGAATACGTACCGTACCCATTGAACCCGGACTACCAGATGTAGAAGTTATGGTAACACCTGCAGCTTTCCCCTGCAAAGCATCAGAAGCACTACGTAGGGGTAAATTCGAAATCTCGTCTCCTTTAACCTGAGAAACAGCTCCGGTAAGATCTCTTTTACGGAAAGAACCATAACCAACAACCACTACCTCATCTAATTTCTTTGTATCCTCCTGCATTATCACTCTTGCTGCTTGCGAAGCCGGAAGCTCAACAGTGTTGTATCCGATGTAAGAGAATACCAGAACTGCATTTGCAGGAATATCATCCAATGAATAACTACCGTTGATATCGGTAATTGATCCCTGATTAGTCCCTTTAACAACAACATTGACACCGATAAGCGATTCTCCGTTCGAATCATATACTTTACCGGAAATTCGTCTGACTTGTTGATTTATAGCCTTTTCATCTGTATTATTGTTCGTTAAAACCACATGGTTGTTAACGATTCTATAAGTTATAGAAGTACCTTTAAATACCTGATTCAGGACATTTTCGATTGAACTTCCTTCAGCCTTCACCTCAACTGTTTTAGTAAGGTCAACCTGATCACTGTTATAGAAAAATTTATAATCACTTTGTTTTTCAATTGCCTTGAAAACATCCGAATATGTTCCTTTGTTGATTTCCAACGTGATCATATTGGATTTGGATACTTCTGCCGCCGAAATGCTTTCAACAATGAATGCCAGACAGCATATCATAAAAATTCGAAGTATGAATGAACGGGCAGAGAGACCGGCCGTCTCACTGTAAAATTGTTTTTTAACCATAATTTAGAATTTAAAGTTATCTTACATGGTGTTTAGAAAGACTAAGGTAAATGTTGTGTGGTGCAAAATTCTGAGTTTTATTCCATAGGCTTGTTATTTTATAATTACACTATCATTCTTTATTGCATAGTCAATGTTAGTATTGATTTTTATTACTCTTAATATCTCATCCAGCTTCTCGTCGCGATCAAAAGTACCACTAAACTTCAAATGCTTGATTTTTTGATTTCTATAAACAAAAACGACATTATAATTATGCTCCAACTGCTTGGTAATATCAATAAGAGGGAGCATATCGAACCTGAATTCCGGCTCCATCCATACAGGTTTATCTGGTCCGGTAAAAACGTACGTCGTGATTTTATCCTTTGTTTTGCTAAACACCGCTACTTCAAAGGGATTCAGGATTGTTTTATATCCTGTCAATGTAGACTGTACGTTCACTTTCCCTGTATATAATGTTGTCGTGACTTCATTCCCGTCATCGTAGGCATTCACATTGAAGCTAGTTCCCAGAGCGGTAACATCAATTGATTTCGTTTTCACTACAAATGCAAGCTTCTTGTTTTTAGCAACCTCAAAATAGGCTTCTCCGTTTAGCAACACATTTCTGTTTCTAATGCCGAACTGCTGATTATATTCTATCTTCGTTCCTTTGTTGAGCCATATCCTGGATCCATCCGGTAATTGGGTAAAAGATCTATCGGAATTATCTGTCTGAACGATAAAACTACCACCTTGAACCTGCTCTGGCAATGTTCTTGTATGTGTAAAAACGAAAACAAGAGCAGCTCCCACTAAAACGGCAGCCGCATATCCGGCAGCCATCTGTAAATATTTGCCAATGATTCTTGTTTTACCTACAGGCTTATTTTCTTTTTGAATAGATCCCAACAGACGATTCCATTCATTTTTAAGATTTACTTCACTCGCAAAGCTATCCTCCGCAATTTTTTTTGTTCTTTCTTTCATTTTTTACAACAACCTTGTCTTTCTTTCCACATAATTATGACACTGTATTTCTCCGATCTACTTACAGCAAAAGCAAAAAAAATTACTTTTGAAGGAATAGCAACCAAAAAAGAAACTGTAAATACTCATATAGATGGTTTTTAATATTTTTAAGCGCTCTGTACAGTTGGGTTTCAACGGTGCGGACAGATAAATTTAATTTATCAGCGATCTCTTGATTTTTTAATCCGCTTTCGCGGCTTAGCTTAAAGATATTCCTGCATTGTTCAGGTAGCTGTTCAACAACCTCTGAAATGCGGTTTTCAAGTTCAAAAAACTCAAGGCAAGCCTCAGGAGAATCATTCTCATTTTGTGCAGGTTCTACAACTCCCCAAGACTCATCTGCAGAGTCGGACAGGCTTACCATATCCCTTTGTCCCCTTATATAATTTAGACATTCATTCCTAACTGATCGGGACAAGTATGCAGATAAAGATACGCGGATATCAATATCCATGCGTTTTTCCCAGAAACGCAGATAGACATTTTGCAGCAAATCTTTTGCTGTATCCGGATCAGCAATCATCTTTCTGCATTGAAAATATAATTGATAATAGGTATCTTCAAAGAGTCGGTTAAAAACTCCTATGTTGTCCTTCTTAATCTCTTCAAGTATTTCTTCATCCAAATTCATAAAAGCAGTATTTCGATAAATCAGATAAAAGGCAAGTAATTTCACTAAGGCAAAATCAACCGTTCAACTTTTCAATAAAATATCTCCTCATTTACATGGTTGTCGGCCTCAAAGATAGAAAATAATCACTAATTCTATCTATGTAAACAGACCAACTAATTCAACTCTTGGTTACAGACTTCTAACTTTACAAATAATCAACCTTAATTGCCAAACTATACGACAGTTCACATAGAGACAAAATAAAAACGCCGTAGGATGAAACTCTACGGCGTTTTTCACGTACTAAATCTGAATATCCAAAATTAACCGTTGGTAATTTTGACAAATTCTATTTTATCATTTACTTCATTCCTTATTTTCCAAGAAATTTTTCAGATCTCCCCGGACTATAAAGCTCCCAAAGTGAAGCAACTGTCCATCCCGGAGCGAAAATATCATTATAGAATCCCTTTCCGTTTTTGCCATAATCCCACTGAGTATGTTGTACTACTTCAGGATAATAGCCTTTCTTTTCGACGCCGCAAAGATTACCTTCAACAGGAAGTAACTGTTTCATTGAGCTACTTATCACTTTGGAAAATCCTGAAAAACGCGGCTCTTTGTAATAATCTGACAGCCAGTCAAGAACCGACGCAAACTCGAAGATAAAGACGTCGATATGGTTATTTTCGACAGATACATTACCCCATCCCCTGGTTTTGAGACCAAGGTCTCCCAACATTTGTCCCCTTGCAAAAGGCACATCCCATACATAATACCAGGATAACGCAAAATACGACGCTCTCTTTGTAAGTGAAGCATAATGCTCACGCTCTGCTCCTTTGGAAACCAAAGCCAGATAATAAGTAGCCGTTGCAGCATATAATGAAGCCTCCTTGTCCTCGCAGTTGGCATCCAGCGTAGATGAAAAGTAATCAGCTTTAGATATGAGTTCCTTTTCAAGGTAACCGGCAGTACGTTTGGCTCCATCAAGGTATCTCTTATCATTAAAATATTTGTATCCCATCACCAAGGGCAATGTAGCCGAAGGGGTACTCCCTCCGCTCTTATCAGCTATACTAAAATCATCTTTAAACTTACGGGGGAAACTTCCGTCACCTTGTTGTATACGTAAAAACATGTCCAACATATGTTTCATTTTAGTCTCCCATTCCGGATGCTTTCGTCCATGCTCTTTTTCGTATTGCAAGTAGTGCAATATGGCATATACACCTTCAGATTGTCGGCGAATACTAAGAGTCTTTTCTTCATAGCCTGTTTTAAAATCTACAAACTCTTTAAAGAATCCTGCAGAAGTAAAACCATTTGCCAGATAGCTGTCGAAAACTCGTTTACTTTGAGCAGGCAAGTCCGATCGTTTTTGTTGTTCACCATATTCCAGGGCATTATAGGCATTGAGCAAAACACGGCCCACAAAACCCACTTCAGCAATACCTACGGGGGTACAATCATAGGTTGGCAGGTGTACACCCGAAGTGTAAACCAATGGTTTATCGGTTACCAGACTTTCTGTAAAATAATTGCTCAAGACCTCCTTCATCCGATCCGATGTATAAGGAGATTGTACTGGTTGAGGCTGATAACTATCGTATGCATATTCCCACATTTGTTGAACAAAAGCGGAATAGTCGGCCGACCTATTCTCCTGTATCTCCCATGTCAGAATAACAGTCTCTCCTTTTTTTACATATTAAAAAGCTTTAACTGCCGGAGCCAATGTCAACTTCCGTATGTAACTACGGGGAGTTTCCTGATACGGAAATCCAAAAGAGAGATTAGCAACACCGTCTTGATTCTCGAACCCTGTATAGCCAAGTGATGTTTTACCGGACAACACCACTTCACCCTCTTTATGAGTGGTTAAAGCTTCGTGAGCAAAATCATCCTTACGTGAAATGGTAAGAGATTCTCCGTTTTTTTCGTTAAAGATACCCGTAAGCGGAGCACTAAGGCGGTCTTCCCTTACAGTCCAACTATCCGACGTGTGGAAGGAAGGAGCCTCTTTTGGCGACCGCAGATTGCGGCGATACCAGAAACCCGGCAGATAAAACAAACAATCTTCGTGACGATAACCGGTACGGAGAAGCTGACTGTAATGAAGATAAACATCTTCTGATGCCGTAATAAAAACGGTCAATTCTTTCTTCTGTCCTTTTTCCACTACTTTTTGAAAAATAGTTACTGGCAATGGTTCTGCAGCAGTAAGCTGGTACATAAAATTACTGTTGGCAAGTCTGTTGAAAGTAAGCGGATACGTGTTAGAATTGTTTCCGGGTACTTTCAACGAAAGACTTGCAACGGTCTGCGATGGTTCATAGCTGTTGGCATGCAGACCAAAAATAGTAAGCGTGGAGGCTAGCAATGCTCCGAATGTGAATTTTCTAAATAAAATACTCATAATTAATCTTTATTAAAAAACAGGCAGGAGTGATTGGACTGATGGCGAACTTGTTTCGATGCGTGGCCAGCCCTCCTTCCACTGCACCTTGTCGAGCAACAACACACGGCCATGGGGATTCTTTACATCCACGCCATGGTAAAAAATCCAGTCGTTGCCGGCTTTATCTGTAACTATTTCTGAATTATGACCTGTACCCACGAAAGAGTTGTTTTTCTGAATCAGGACTTCGTGATGGTTGGTAAGCATACTTTGACCACTTTTATCGGCATAGGGGCCAAATAAGTTGCTGGAACGTCCCACCACTGTGGTATATGTACTCTTCAAACCTTCGCAGCAAGTTCCTGTAGAGGCAAACAGATAATAAAAACCATTTTTCTTATGGATATAAGTCCCTTCGTAGGCAGTTCCTGCAATTTGTTTTTTTTCAGCACCCGGTTTAACCGAAAGTCCGTTGTCGGTCAGTTCGATGGCAAAAATACCTCTGAAACTGCCCCAAAACAGATACCTGGAACCGCCCTCTTCTATATAAAAAGGATCGATGGAATTTTGCACGCCTATTTCATTACTTCTGAACAACATTCCATGATCCTGAAAAGGTCCTTCTGGCTTATCCGAGGTTGCAACACCAATACCGCAAGTCCACTCGCCCCCCCAGACAGACATTGAGTAATACAATACATATTTATCTCCGATACGATTAATATCCGGAGCCCAAATCCCCCCCTTAGGTTCGAAATTGGGGCGGGTCTGATCGGCGAAAGCTGTGCCAACTTCCGTCCAGTTCACCAAATCGGACGAATGAAGGATAGGTACATTACGGATATCTTCCGTTGCATATAAATAGAAGGAGCTATCAGCTGCCTGAATAATTGTTGGATCGGGCAGACTAAAATTGACTACAGGATTTCTATAGGTAGTTTTCACATCTGGCATCTCAGGATTATCAGGCAATGGATCGCCCGTCACACCTGAGCCACAAGAAAGAAGAATACTGAGAATAAGGATCGGACTCATGACTCTTTTCATATAGTTTTTAAATTGAAACAGCATGTTTGCTCTGCACAAAAGTACCCTATTCGAATTATTTGAGATAAAACAATCCGGTCAATCTATAAAACAATCGAATCAAATGAGGATGAAAAAGCTCTTACGTTCAGGGATTCACAAAATCTTTGGGTAAAACGCCAAATTGTTTCTGGAAGCATTTGGCAAAATAAGAGGGTGTATTAAACCCTACCCGGTAACACACTTCATTTATCTTACACTCGCCTTCCTGTAACAAAGAGGCAGCCTTTTTAAGTCGTTCCAGTCGAATATAGTCGTTAGGGGTAAGATCAAGTATTCCTTTTATTTTACGGTTCAGACTGGATCGGCTCATGTGCATACTTGCCGCCAAATCATCCAGATTAAACTCAGGATCCGACATATTACGTTCTACCTCTTCGTTCAATATCTTCAGAAAAGACTCGTCGGCTTTTGTAATCGCCATCGTGCTTGTCCCAATAAAAGGTGAGCTTACAAATGCCTGATGCAATTTTTCACGATTTGTAAGCATACCAGAAATGCTGACAAGTAAGAATTCAATGGAAAATGGTTTTTCGATATAAGCATCAGCACCCGAACGGATTCCATCTATTTTAGCCTGTACATTGGTTTTGGCTGTAAGTAAAATGATAGGGATGTGACTATATGACAGATCCGATTTTATCCGGGAACAAAGCTCCAATCCGTCTATCTTCGGCATCATAACATCACTCACAATCAAATTTACATAATTTGTATCCAACATTTCTATCGCCTCCTGACCATCAGCGGCAGCTAGTACAGTGTAGTGTGGTGATAAATGACGACACAGAAAACCTCTCATCTCCTGATTATCTTCCACAACCAGAACTACTTCTTTTCTCTCGTTGGATTTCGTCTGCACGTTTGACAATTCAGGTTCGATGTCGTTCGTTTTTTGATCAACCGGGAGAATATCATACAACGGAGCAATAAACTCAGAAGTCGCATGTACATCTTCCATAGCAAGCGGCACCTCAGAATGCAACCGGATAGTCTCTTTGTGATGAACCGGAAGGGTTAACCGGAAAACGTTCAGTTCAAGTGTTTCATCCATCATCAGGGTACCCTCATGCAATTCTGCCAGCGAACGGGCCAAAGCCAACCCGATACCGGTACCCGAAGTCTGCTTCTTCCCTTTGTCATTATATTGTACAAATGGTTTAAAAATAGCCTCTCTCATTTCGGAAGGAACAATCTCTCCGTCGTTAGCCACCACAACAGAAAACCAACCGGCAGGTTCTTCGGTCACAAGCTTTACATGAATAAAGCCACCCGCATGATTCAACGCATTGGAAAACAGATTACTCACAATCTTAATCAGAGCCTCTCTGTCGCATGAAACTACATAACTATCCAACGGAATATCCATTCTGAAATCAATAGACCTCTGCTTTGCCAGCGGTATAAACCGCGCATGTATATCCTTCAATAATGCTACTATCTCACATTCAACAAAAGCTAGCCGGAAGGCATTATTTTCTGTCTTCCTGAAATCCAGCAGCTGATTGGTCAGATCCAATAACCGGTTCGCATTCCTGCTCATAATCTGTAAATCCTCTTCCACTCCGGGTTGAAACTCATTTTCTTTCAAAATATTTTCAAGGGGACTTTTTATAAGTGTAAGAGGTGTTCTGATCTCATGCGCCACCTGAGTAAAGAAGTCGACTTTAGCATTATAAAGTTCGCGCTCCTTTTCCCGTTCAAACTTTTCCATTTGCAAACGGTGCTTCTGTACACTTCGATTTTTCAGGTAACGATAAACTCCGTAAAGCGTTGCCAGTACAACCAGGAAATAACAGGCAAAAGCCCAGAAAGTAAGATAATAGGGTGGTAAAATATGAATTTCGAGTGTTGTTGGAGTAGCATTCCATAATCCATCACTGTTCGATCCTTTAACTAGAAAAGTATAGGATCCATAGGGCAGATTAGAATAATTGATTACCGGGGTTTCCCTAACGTAAAACCATTCCTTGTCGAATCCCTCCAGTTTATACATCAGCTTATTCATCCGCGGCGACTGATAACTTAACGCTGCAATACGGAATGAGAATGAATGCTGACTAGATTTAAGGGTAATGGCATCCAGCAAACTGATACTTTTAGGTAAAGGAGAATCTTTAGTCGCTACCGGCACCTTACGGTTGAACAAAAGAAAATCCGTAATAACCACCGGCGGTACATACCTGTTTTCTGTAAAGCTAGCCGGATCGAAACCGATAAAACCTTCAATTGTTCCCATATATATTTTACCGGAACGGTCTTTGAAAGCCGATTGATAGTTAAACTGATTGCTTAGCAACCCGCTGGAAACGGTATACACCTTTCCTGCCTTTGTTACGGGATCAAAGCAAAATAATCCGTCGTTGGTCGTTATCCAGAGCTTTCCGCTGTTATCTTCCACCATATTAAAAACAACATTGGATGGCAATGCAGAAGATTCGGAATTATAATGTTCAAACCTATCATGTACCTTATCATACATACAAAATCCACCTCCCTGAGTGGTAAACCATAACCGCTTAGCCGTATCCTGAAAAACGCTCAGCACCCTGTCGGTGGATAAGCTGTATGGATTATTTTCTTCGTGTACAAAGTGTTTCCATATATTATTAGCTGGATTAAAGCAATATATTCCGTTTGCATAGGTGGCAATCCAAAGGTTACCTGCATCATCTTCCAGCATATCGTAAATAAAAATACCTGTCAACTTTTCCACCCGTTTAAAGCGATCCGACTCTCTGTCGTAGGTATGCAAACCATAGGTTGTTCCAATCCACAATGTTCCTGATCTGGAACGACAAACCGAAAAAATATCATTCGAACTCAAGTCATCCTCTCTCATTCCCTTCTGATAGTTCTTAACTCTTCCGGTGCGTAAATCAATGCGGTTGAGTCCCTTGGAAAAGGTGCCCACCCACAGAAAATTCCCATCCATGCACAGACCATGAACATTGTTGTACAACAACTTGTCTACAAAAGGCTGAATTTTTCCATTTTGAGGATCAAAAAGAAACAAGCCCTTATCCTCCGTACCAATCCATATGGTACCATCTTTCCCCTGACAAAATTCACGTACCCGCTTTCCCAATCTGAAATTGTCCTCCTTTTTGGGATAATATTTTTCAAAGTAGGAGTATCCCTTGGGATAATAATTTAGTCCGCCGAAATAAGACCCGATCCACATTCCACCTTCCTTGTCTTTGTATAATGAATAAATCGCATTATCAGACAATGAATAAGAATCCGCTTCGTCATGCACAAGATGATTTCTTTTCCCGCTAAGCAAATTATAGATATAAATCCCCGATTCGGTACCTATCCAAAGCTCGTCGTCTGTGTAGTATGCTATGGAGCGTACATAGGGTAACTTTCCATCTTTCATCGGCAATAAATCGCGAACCTTGTTCGATTGGATGTCAATCTCCTTCAGTCCCCCTTTGGATGATCCCACGAACAACGTATTATCCGGGCCCTCCACCAATTTATTGATAATATCGTCGCGGAAAGGCTTCTCTCCCGTATCCGACGAAAATGGATGAAGAGATTTAAACTGGTCGTCGGAATAATACAAGTTATCGGAATAGAAACTGATCCAGCACCGTCCTTTTGAATCGAACAAGAAATGTGTCACATTTCCCGTAACCATTTGTCCGGGGCCGTTAAACTGATAATTCTGTAATTTTCGGGTTTTCTTATTAAAACTAAACAATCCCTGAGAATCTACGGATATCCATATATTACCGGCTTTATCACCCAAAATGGAAGTTACCGGTTGTGTAATTACCGTGTTCCGGTTGCTATTAATTGTGAATTTGCTGAACGACTCTGTCTCTTTCGAATAGACATACACCCCTATATCGGTACCCACCCAAATATTTCCATCGGTATCTTCATACAAAGTCGTAATAAAGTTGGTCCCCAGGGTACCTCCTTCTTTTCTGAAAACGCGAAAAGTGAGACCATCAAACCGATTTAAACCATCTTTGGTCCCAAACCACATAAAACCCTGACTATCCTGTAAAATAGCATGAACCGTATTTTGCGACAACCCATCTTTACTATTCAACCTCTGGAAATAATACCTGGTATCCTGTTGATTAACGGAACACCTCGCCGAAGGGGCATTCGTCAACAAGCACAAAAGGAGGCAAATAAATAAATAGAGCTGTTTATTCATTATCAATCCGGTAAAATATTCGTACAAATATACTACAATTATTATATCTCAGGCTCAAATTCTAATAGACCGATTTTTATCCAACCGCTCCAATTATTATAAATATTTTATATATTTGCAATTGTTATTTACAATATTTCAAATCAATCACCGGATTAAATCATTCATAGCAAGAATTTACTCGTAAAACACAAGTATATTTTATAAACTTCAACATATAAAAGAACTGTTTAAATGAAAAAATTAATAATATTATTATTCATTGCATTGTGTACAGTGCAAGGGGTATATGCGGGAATTGATCATCTGTTACCCCAACCACAAAAAATAGTAAAGAGAAAGGGTGTTTTTAATCTGAACCGCACGATACAACTTATTCTTCCTACCACCACATCTGGTGATCCGTCAATTAAATCAGAGCTTGGAGGGTTCATTGGCATGAATGGAGGAAATGTTACCGAAAAACCTTCAAAAGCTGTTATCCGTATCAAGCTGACCGACAAAGTGGATGGATGCGAATTTCAGGAAGAGGCTTATTCATTAAACATTGAACCCTCGCAACTAACAATTCAGGCTACAACGCTTCAAGGGGCTTACTGGGCTGTACAGACCCTCCATCAGCTGGCAGAAGGTAATAAGGGGAAATTACCGGCATGCACCATTACCGACTGGCCGGCCTTTCCCATACGTGGCTACATGCACGACATCGGACGAAGTTATATGAATTATGATGAGATAAAAAAACACATTGTCAATTTATCCCGTTATAAAGTCAACGTATTTCACTGGCATCTAACAGAAAACCAGGGTTGGAGATTGGAAAGCAAACGCTTTCCTCAGCTAAATGCACCATCCAGCTACACGCGTCATCCCGGCAAATATTACACCATTGAACAGGCAAAAGAATTGGTAGCCTTTGCTAAACAACACAACATTATCGTAATCCCGGAAATAGATATGCCGGGGCATAGCGAGGCCTTTACACGGGCATTTGGCTATTCCATGCAAACACCGAAAGGATTGGAGACTTTAAAAGAGTTGATGAATGAAATATGCGATGTATTTAAAGATTCGGAATGGATGCATATCGGCACGGATGAGGTAAAGATCACCATGCCCAACTTCGTACCGGACATGGTTAGTCACATCCGTAGCAAAGGGAAAAAGGTTATTTCATGGAATCCCGGATACAAATATACTTCCGACGGTATCGATATGATCATGATGTGGAGCAACCATGGCCGGCCACTCCCCGGGAAACCGGCAATCGACTTACGTTTTCATTATATCAACCATTTTGATACCTTTTCCGATTTAGTTGGCATCTATAACAGCAACATTGCAAGACAGCCTAAAAGAAACGAACAATATGCGGGTGTGATCGTGGGAATGTGGAACGATCGAATAATGGAAAATGACAATGCCCTGCTTACACAAAACAACTTCTACCCTGCCCTGCTCGCCGTTGCAGAACGTGCATGGAAAGGCGGAGGAGATAAATATATACAGGAAAATGGCGTTCAACTGAACCCTTCGCAATCAGATTTCCCCGACTTTGAACGGAGACTTCTTTTCCACAAGAATAATTATCTGAAAAACGAACCCATTGCCTATGTAAAACAGGTGGATGCCAGTTGGAAAGTTACAGACGCATTTCCAAATTCCGGCAATCTTACGGCCTCCTTCCCTCCGGAGAATCAGTTGTCCGACACATATTCATACGAAGGGAAAAGCTATAACACCCGGACCGTGTACGGATCCGGCATCTGCTTACGTCACGTTTGGGACCCCATTGTATCTGGATTGTTTAAGAATCCACAACCCAACTCTACAGCCTACGCTTACACCTATATCTATTCACCCAAAGCACAAAAGGTTGGAGCCTGGATTGAATTTCAGAATTACAGCCGTTCCGAGCCCGATCTTGCACCTCGCCAGGGTAAGTGGGATAATAAAGAGAGCCGAATCTGGATCAACGATGCTGAAATTGCACCTCCTGTTTGGGAAAACACCCATACCGTGCGCAATCAGGAAATATCTCTTAAAAACGAGAACATGGTCGCACGTGCACCGATTCCCGTTGCGTTGAAGAAAGGATGGAACACCGTATTCGTAAAACTCCCTGTGGGAGCATTTACAACTCCGGAAGTCAGATTGATCCGCTGGGGATTCGCGTTTGCACTTGTTACCCCCGATGGTAAAGATGCCATAGAGGGACTGATTTATTCGCCGGAGATGC